>WNGK01003187.1_pt1 | contig 17817 bp, 15 predicted proteins | sample 5400601 | NCBI WGS metagenome assembly WNGK01 (sample SAMN13153376, study PRJNA577476) | soil metagenome | isolation source: 60 cm soil or saprolite under Garry oak tree replicate 1 | place: USA:California | collected 2016-06-15
TATCGAAGTCCTGTCTCTGGTGGGAGCGGTCATCGTTTTGCGCCCATTGACGGCTCTGCCAGCGCGGGTTTGGCGTATCGCGCTGCTGATAGTTGCGAGGTGCCCGGTTACCACGATCAAATGTACGAGGCGAGCGTGTTTCGGAACTGCGCGATGGTGAGCGCTGATCGCTGTCGCGGAAGTCCGATCCTGTACGTGGACCTGCGTCATTAGGTCCGCGTGAGTAGCTACGACGATCGTTAGTGCGCCTTTCATCGTAATGACGAGTGTTTGGGTCGTAAGAACGGGGGCGGGAACTTTGATAGCCGTTGTCGTTGGTCGTACGTTGAGAGCGCCGGTAGTCATCCTGGTAATTATTAGATGGCCTGCGATCATTTTGAGCGGGAGTGTTGTCGGTATACTGGTTGCGCCGAGGGTTGCCGCGGGGTGGCTGTTCGTTGTTATTGCGCGTGCGATAATCGGCGTGATCCCGGCGTGCGCCAGACTCCCACGCACGATCTACTGTCTGACGGTTGAGACGAGGTCTGGCAGGACGTGGAGACCGCTCTTCTCCATACCTGCCGGAGGATTGATTGCGAGACGATGGATGTCCATCATATCGCCGTTGCTCATTGAAATCTCTAGTCATGTGTCCTTTCCAAATGGCTTAGGTGGAGGTGTACTTTTACGAGGTGGACGGATTGGCAAGATTCTAAATGTTTATCCCGTTGATTAGTTCCGCACCCGCTCCTTAGTTTTGATGCGCTTTGTGCCCTGATGGGATGTGGGAAGTTAGCGCCTGATAGTAGTATACCACACCATGGCAGAAGTGGCGATAGTCATTTTGCTTCTATTGCTCGCTCGCTGAGGTGCGTCAAGCACGGCAAGACCGGAAAGATCATAGCCATCTCATGGTGTTGGTGTGATGATCGGAACTGCGCCTTTGTGCAGTGGCACTGTGATATAACTCAGTTCGCGGCTGCCAAACATAGCGAGCGTCTGCGTAGGTAATTCGTCGGGCAACAAGGAACGTATGGCAACGGTGTAGTACAAGCCTTGTTCGTAGAATACTCCCTGGCGATGTCCATTGAGTAGCGAAGAGATTTGCTGCAACTGCCGTGCGGTTAAGACCTGTGCGGCATGTGGTACAGTCAAGGTCAGGCAACCACTATCGGCATTAGGCCCGGTCTCATCGGGGGGAGTGAATCCGCATTCGTAGGTGGCGACCTGTTCAAGGGTGAAGTCCGGAAAAGTCCAGGAAGGGATAGTTTGGCTAAGGTCCGGGTTGAAATCCTGGTGAACGAGCAATGCCATCGATGTGCCGTTGTAGGCCTGCAAGGGCCCACTTAAAGCTCGTGCAATACTGGCGAGGGCATTGCCCAGGCGATGATACTCGTCCATATCCCTTGCGCTCTCCTGCAGGTTGCCGAACTGGCCATACAAATACTCGTAGTGTTTGCTATTGAGCGTTAGTTGAAGCAGAGCAGCATTTTGATCAGGCAGATCATAGAATTGTTGCCGGTTCAATCCAAGTAGCCCATCAGTATCTACCAACGTGTGTAACAGCCGATCCAGCTCATCACTGTTGAGCTTGCCCTGTTGCATATATACACCCGGGCCAAGGATGTATGCACCATCACCATATATGCTGATTTCTGGGCTGATTTCCAGTGTACCCATATTGCCGCCGCCACGAAATGTGCGGACGAGGACATCGTTTGGGCTCGTACTGTAGGTGATTGGACCGCTGTTGGTAGAGAGAGAATGATGATTGTTGCTACCCGACGGCGAAGCTGTAGGGCTGGCACAGGCAGCCAGTATTATGCTCAAAAAGCAAAACACCGAAAAAAGGTAACAGGTGACATTAGGTGATCTACTCATATACATACTTTTGCTGTATCCCCCGCATAATTTTCATCCATTTCTGCTATACTCTGAAATTATTGTAGCAGAGATTGACAAGAACATGCGGCTAAGCTAAGGGAGAACCTATGTCTGGCTATTCTTACAGAAGCGATAGCCAATCATCTTGTAGACCAGTTTGGCCGCCAGGAAATCAGCGCGTTTCTGGCCTTCCATGGGGCAGAGTTCGACCACATCCATGCCGACGATGGTGGTGCGGCTGCAAATCTCGCGAAAGAGGTCGAGCAGCTCGTACCAGTGCAAACCGCCGGGTTCAGGCGTTCCTACGGCAGGCATTTCACCAGGATCAAGCGCGTCAAGGTCGATGGTAACGTATGTATGTTTACTCAGACGTTCCCAGGGAATGACAGCAGTTCTCTTTGCCATTTGGTAGGCCCAGACGATAGCAACATCTGGCTTTGTTTTCATGAATTCGGCCTCTTCGGGGCTGATGCTGCGGATACCGATCTCGGTCAAGGGTATACCCATATCTACAACCCGGCGTTCGATGGAGGCGTGCGAGAGAGGCGTTCCTTCATATGCGTTGCGCAGGTCACCATGGGCATCTATATGGACCACGGTCAGGTCTGGAAAATATTCATGTGCCACGGCAATAGGCGGGGCAGAGAGAGAATGTTCGCCACCAATGGTAAAGGGGAGTTGACCGCGCTTGAGCGCCTCACGTACGGCTTCACCTGTTGCTTTGAGTGCGGCAGTATGATCCATGCTGCTGTAATTCAGCGGTGGCCGGGTATAGACGCCAATTTCGATAGGACAGCAATCGAGTTCCTCATCATAAAGTTCCATCTGGCTGGAAGCGTTGAGAATCGCTTGCGGCCCACGTTGAGTGCCTTGCATATAGCAGACACTGTATTCCAGTGGTGCTGGAATGATCGTTACGCATGCGGTGGCGGGGTCGCAGTAGGGAGCATCGGGCGCGCCGAACTGCGTCACAGGTGCATCACTGTCGTTCATGGTTCCTCCCAGAAGAAACTGTAATGTGCCTCTCAGCTACATAATATCACCTGCCGGTCAAATTCGTTTCATGTTGGAAGTAAGATTCGCCGGTGCGGTTGCCGGGGCCTGAGCGGATGATGCGTTCGCTCAGGCCCCGGCGAGCAGCGCAACGAGCCGGTTGGGAGTTGACACCATCGGCCAGTGACCGATGTCAAGCGTGCGGAAGGTCCAGTTCGGCTCCTTGCGCATCGCCGCGACCTCGTCCGAGATCCAGTGGCCTCCCAGTGATTGATAGATAGTTGCTATTGACAACTCACTGGAGATCCTATATAATTGCTAATAGCAACGTTGTGTAGAGCAACGAAGACTGGAGTGCAAACACATGGATACTCTCTTGGCCGGAACGCTCCTTCGCGAAGTTGCCCGGTTACACGCCCACGTACAACGTGAGCAGGTAGCGTGTTGCCATGGTACCACCTCGACGCAATGTCTGATTTTGACCGAGGTTGGCCGCAACGGCCCCATGACCCTGGCAGACCTGGGACGCCGTCTCAGCTTAGATAAGGGCTGGCTGAGTCGAGCGGTCGAGACGCTCGTCCAGGAGGGCTTGCTCACCAAAGAGCTGGGGGCCGACGACCGGCGCACCATCCGGATCGCGTTCTCTCCAGCAGGCGAGACACGTTACCAACAACTGAACGAGACGCTCAATGCCCAGGCCGAACGAGTCATGAGTCGTATCCCGATGGCAGAACGTGAGCTGGTCACGCACGCGCTCACTTTGCTGCACCAGGCTCTCCAAGCCGAAGCGACGGAGACAGAGGGCATCCTCTCTGGTGAGGAGACATCTCAATGACGCCCTGGATCATGCGCCGCGCAACACGACACGATTGGTCGAAGATTGCTGCATTATTGGTGACGGCTGATCTGCCCCTTGCTGGGGCGGACGAGCATCTGCCCGATTTTTTCCTGGCATTTCGGGAGGACTTATTGGTTGGCACTGCCGGGCTGGAGCGCTATGGCGACACGGCCCTCCTGCGGTCTGTCGCGGTCGCTTCGACCGAGCGCGGGCAGGGTCTGGGCCAGGCGTTAGTTCGGCAGGCGCTTGCACATGCGGCCTCGTTGGGATTGCGCCAGGTGGTGCTGTTGACGACCACGGCTGCCGACTTCTTTCCCCGCTTCGGGTTTGAGCCGATCAACCGAGCCGAGGTTCCCTTAGCAGTCCAGGCGTCAGTGGAGTTTCAGGAGGCGTGCCCTGCCTCTGCTGCGGTGCTGTCCCTGGTGCTTGAGCCGGAGAAACGCTGATGGACGCCAATATTCGCCTGTGTGCTCCTCAGTTTCCAACAATGTGATCGACTCAAGACACGTTCAGTTTCCTATTTTTACGGCAAAGTGTCGAAAGGACTGCCAAATGGCTATTTCTATCGAGTCTCTGCTTGCTGCCAGGTTGTTTCTCAGCCCCAAGCTGCTGGGCAATCGCATCTTTTTCTTGAGCAACCTGGGCCAGGGCGGCCACCTGAGCCTGTATGCGATGGACGCCGGCGGGAGCGTCCCAGAGCCGCTGCTGCCGGCGCGCATCGCGGTGCAGAACCCGGAGTTGGTGGAAGCGGAGGTGTTTGAACTGTTTCCCAAGCTGGGGAAAATCCTGCTGATGCTTGATCGAGATGGGGATGAGTATTATCAGCCTATGCTGGTGCCTATCGAGGGTGGTATTCCAGAGCCAGCCTTCGGCACAGCGTTTGATGGCTACCGGGTTCGCTGCCTTGATACCGACCCAGAGCGCAATCTGGCCTACCTCAATGCCGAGTCGCTCAGCGAGCAGATGTTCGTTTCCTTCCAGGCAAAGCTGGAAACAGGGGAACTGCTGAAGCTGGGCCAGAACGCCTGGGGTAGCTATGTGGATGGGGTCAATGCTACGCATACCAGGGTAATCATGAAAGATGCCTATTCGGTAGGTGATATCACCCTTTATCAATGGCAGGCTGGTTGGCCTGACCGCGAGCTGCTCTATGGTGTGCCGCTGGAGGAGCGGGCCGAAGGGCAGGAGGTGCCGCTGAACAGCATCAACAACATCTTCTTTACGCCAGACGACAAGGGACTGCTGTTCATTACTTCGCTCTTTGTCGATAGCTATGGCCTGGGCTATCTGAGCCTGAACGGCCCGGCAACCGTGAGGCCGATGGAGATCACCGGCGTCCAGCACAGCGGCATGGGCGAACTGGTCGCGCTTTCGCATGTGCGCGACAGGCGCTTCGGGGTGGAATACAATATCGATGGCTGTTCCTGGCTGTATGAGGGCACATTTGATGAGAACAGCCTGACCATGAAGCTGGAGCGCGCGCTGTGCGGTGCAGGCAAGCTGGCAAATGGCAAGCTGGAAGCTTTCTCCTACGAGCAAGAAACCGACCGCTTCGCACTCTCCTTTTCGACGGCAACCTCGCCCTCGCAGATTTACACCATTGAAGGCGAGCAGCGCCAGACGGTGCGCCAGCATACTCGCGAGCGTGTGTTAGGTCTGCCTGAGGAATGGCTCTCGCCCGGCGAGGATGCCTCTTTTACCTCGTTCGACGGGCTGCGCATCTCGGCGCGGCTCTATCTGCCGGCCCCCGCGCTCGGCTTTGAGGGGCCGCGCCCGCTGGTCTACTATATTCATGGCGGGCCGCAGGGCCAGGAGCGACCCGACTTCACCTGGTTCTCGATGCCGCTGATTCAGTTTTTGACGCTGGGCGGCTTCGCAGTCTTTGTGCCCAATGCGCGTGGCAGCACCGGCTATGGACTGAGCTATACCAAGTGGGTAGACAAAGACTTCGGCGGCAAGGACCGGCTGGATCACGTCCATGCCATGACCCAGGTCCTGCCCCAGGACAAGCGCGTCGATGTGAAGCGAGCCGGGGTGGTCGGGCGCTCCTATGGTGGCTACATGACGCTGATGCAGGCAGCACGCCACCCGGAACTCTGGAGGGCCTCGGTGGATATGTTTGGACCCTATGATTTGATCACCTTCAGCCAGCGTATCCCCGAAAGCTGGAAGCCCTACTTTGAACTGGTCATCGGCCACCCGGAGCGCGACCGGGAGTTCCTCCTGGAACGCTCACCGCGCACCTACATGCAGCAGATCAGATGCCCGCTGCTGGTGATTCAGGGCAAGAATGATCCCCGCATCATTGAGCGCGAGTCGCGGGATGTGGTTGAGCAGCTTCAGGCAGCCGGAAAGCAGGCCGACTACCTGGTCTTTGAGGATGAGGGCCATGATGTGCTCAAGTACGCCAACCGCGTCACCTGCTACACCGCCATTGCCGAGTTCTTCAAAAAGTATCTGTAGTTGGCGCCAGCTCACCCAGGTCAGCTAGACAAACCATCAGGCACAAAGAGAGGGCGCGGCCAGATTGGCACGCGCCGCCTCCCGCAGGCAGCGCTGGTACGAGAGGCGCCCCCGTGTGGCAGCGATCACGAGCGGTGCCACCATGACCCAGACGAGAAGCCAGCTCAGGACGAACAGCGTGGTCAGGGGTGGAAAGAGCGTCGGAAGCAGGACGCCGGGTGCTGTATTGATGGATGCGTGCAGCAACATCGCTAGCAACAGGCGACCACGGGTTTTATTGAAGACCCATGTGTAGATGACCGCCTCCGCGCGGCTCACTTTTGTGCGAGGTGTGAGATGAGCGCCTCACGTCAGTCGATGGCTCTGTTTTCTTTGCCCCGAAGAGTCATGATTCTTCTTGCCTCGCGTCCTTGATATAGCGATATAAGCTGGCGCGGGAGATCCCAAGCTCCGTGCAAATCTCCTCAATGGATCTGGTCTTATCGGCATACATGCGCCGGGCTTGGGCTACCGATGCCGCCGTCTTCAGTTTCTTTGACCGCCCGCCTTTTCTCCCTCTTGCACTGGCGGACATTTGGGCGTTCAGAAGATCATCCTCAACCTCGGTCTGAACACCCACATGAAGCCGTTCTTGCGCTCCTGCCATAGAACGATTCAGGTACTGCGTCAAGGTGTGGGAGGCGATTTGCAATGCACCGGATGGGACAGTGTCACCAGGCTCCAGCGTGCGATGCCCCGTCTCGGCCATCAGCTCTGCCAGTTCCTCGTCAGAAGGCTTGAATGCGTCTGGCAGGAGGGGCGCAGCGAGGAAAAAACCTGTAAAAATGGAACTGAAGATAGTCGCTTGGGCTTGCAAAGAGAGATCCGTCCGCACAAGACCCTGTTCGCGCAGTCCTTGAAGATAGGCAGTAAAGCCTGCAAGCACCTCTGCAGAGAGAGCGCTGCTCTGCTCGCGCTGTGCCAACTTCCCGAATACCTCTGTATCGCGCAGGAGGACCGCCTTGAGCAACGGACGTTGCATCAGCGCAAGTGCTGCGTATTTGAGGAGCCCTCGCAGCGTTGCACCCGCAGGATCGCATGCAATACGCTGCTTGATGTCTTGCGCCATCGCGACCTTTTCACGTAGAATGAGTGCTGCAAAGAGTGCTTCTCGCGTATTCCAGCGCAGATAGAGCGTCCCTTTCCCGACTCCGGCTTCCCTGGCGATATCATCGATGGTGGTCTTGTGATAGCCATAGCGCAGGATCAAGGTAGAGGCCGCATCAAGAATGCGCTTTGCCCTCGCCTCACGCCTCTCTCCTTCAGGCTCGTGTGTGCCGGCTCCCTGGCTCTGGTGTGCCAAACGTCGTTCTCCTTTGCAACGAAGCACACCTCATCGACCGATGGGAGACTTCTTGCTCATGAGCCGGAACGCCAAGAGGGCGATCCAACCCCAGCCGGTGATGATGGAGAGTCGTTGAAAGAGCCCAGCCGGCGCGTTTGGATTGGGAGAGGCTACCAGATCCGTAGTGATGAAGAATACGATGACCAGGATGCCTGTCGCAATGGAATAGAAGACCCAGCCGCGCCACGCGGGATCAGCTGCAAAGCGCCGTGCCAGCACGAAGCAGGCCGCAGGCAGCGAGGTGAAGACGACAAGACTCAAGAGGATGTGGAGAGTCCCGTGAAGGGTGGGAGTGCTCGGCGCTCCTGGTGGGTAACCGAGCAGCGGATCGGTCACGAAGAGACCAGCACCGATGAGGCCGAGTCCGAAGATGCCCAGCAGGATGGGTCCCCAGGTGGAACCTTTGCCGGGGTGAAGCACACGCCTGAGTCCGATGGCAAAGCAGAGCACGAGGACTCCACAGATGAGGAAGTTAGTGATTTGCATCCACCCCCCCTCGCCCAGGCTGAGCGAGCTGACAAAGTGGTGCCAGGCGCTGTAGTTGGGGCGAGTGGCCCCTTCGATGAGAAACACAACGATGAAGAGCAGCGGACCGATTGCGCCGCAGGCCAGCAGGAGTCTGAGCGCCAATGGCTGCTCTCCAATTCCTTGTGCTGATGTTGCCATAGTAGTGTTCTCCTTTGCAACGAGATAAATGACCATTTTACAAAAATCAGTCATATGAATGTCTCTCAAAACTATACTGTAGAGAGCACGAAAAGTCAAGAGGTGGAACGTCATGGCTGATTGTCAGAGGGCTCGCGACTCGATACGCATGAAATGAGAGAAGAGGGAGGACATACCTTGATCTGTCTCAAAGCTAGTATCATAAGTGAATTGGGTGGACTAACTTTGGAACTGAACTAGAAAACGGAGGGTAACGTTTGATGACGTAAGCTAAGAAGAATGGAGAGCCGGCTGCGTATGTAGTTACGAGCCGGCTACTTTCCCTCAAACTACTCGCCACTAAGCAGTGGTCAGCTTTCTTGTCAATCGGCAGCATGTGGGTCTTAGGTATAGAGCGTCTTATACTACCGCTTTTCTGCTTCTCCTTTCTGCTCCCGCTGCAAGCGCCTCCACCAGACGTTGAGGATCGGGAGTCTCGGGGCGCAGGGAGCGGTTGCCACGCACTACGAAGTGTACCTCGACATCATCGGTCTGGAAGATTTCTTTGGCGAAGGCGATAGCCTCTTCCTGGCTGAACTCCTTGCAAGAGCAGATGTCAATGTCCACTTCACCATAAGATGGCCAACAATGCAGGCTGACGTGGCTGGTCGCGATGACGACAAATCCCGAGAGCCCTGCATCAAGCGGGTTCGAGGTCTCGATCTGGTATAGGTGAACGGGGCTGACCTTTTCCATATCGATGCGTTGCGGAAACTCATCGAGCGCTCGCCGAACGAGTGGCTCATCGCTCAAAATTTTAGGATCAACACCATACAATTCTAACATCAGATGAACAAGCATCTGCTTCATCTCCTTTACTAGTCGCTTGCTTGAAGGCAAGCCGGGTACATCAGTAATTTCCCATACCGCTGCCCGGCAGCCCTTTTTGCCCTCTGCTCGACCAGGTGATCCGGTATGTTTTTGGCACACCGGTAGATATTATACATTAGGTTGTCAAGCTAATGCAAAAAAGAGACTAGATGCTTGTATCTAATAGCAAGGCTTCTTCCATCTAAAGGGAAAAGTTGACTCAATCTAATTAAGAAGGCTATTGGGATTAGATCGAGGAAATTCTTGTGATCAGCAGGAAGCCAGTGAGAGGCGGAGCAGGATTTCCTATAGCCATCGATTTGAATACAGAGGACTGTTATGGCCTTGCCTCTTTTCCAGTCATGTATGCGTCTTTCAGCTCTTTAAGCAACTCCTCAAGTTTAGCAAACAGTTCTTTGCGTGGGCGTGGCTGCGCTTTGTTCACAACATAAGCAGTGAGCAGCGGTAGAGCAATGGTGGAATCGCCGTAGATCACGACGGTGCTGCGCAACTGATCAGGTTTGATTTTGCCCCACGAGACTGCCTCAGATGGTGTCGCGCCGGAGAGACCACCCCAGTGGGGGGCATCCGCTGTGATCTGGAGGAAGTAATCGTGCCCGCCTTTGTGGATACCGAGCACCTCCCAGAGTTGCGGCTGCGTCTGGAGATAAAAGTTCTTGGGGCTGCCACCTCCCAGGATGATGACGCCGTTGCGTGTGGCATGGTGAACGATGGCGGTTGTTTCATTGACGTCAGCCAGGGGATCGAGCGTGAGGAGATTGCCGTCTAATGCATGACGTGCGACATTCATACCGATCGAGGAATCGCCGGGAGACGAGGTGTAGATAGGGAGATTCCAGGCTGCTGCCTGTGCAAGTACGGAATATTCGGGCTTCACTCCGGCTTTGAGCAATTGTGTTCCCAGGTGATGGTGTAATTCGGAGGTTGCGATTGGCCTGTTGGGTAAACTGTTGAGACATTCGCGCACAAACGCGTCGGTGTCGAGCAGGACCTTATCTGCGAAGAGAATATCGTAAATGCGGATTACCCCTTCTTGCTGGAGCTTCGTATCGTCCAGGCGGAAGTCGCCACGATGCATCACCATGGCGAGCGCGTAGTGCATGTCATGATAAAGATTTGCGCCGGTGCTGATGATGAAGTCGACGAAGCCGTACTCCATCAGCGTAAGGATACAACCACCTAGACCAGCGGGTGTGAGGGCCCCGGCCATGGTGAGGCCAATAGTGACATCTTTCTCAGGAGCGAGCATCTCTTCAGCATAGAGGCGTGCGGCTTCGTACAGGCGTGCCGCGTTATATGCCTGAAACTGCTGGTCAATCAATTCTGTGACGGTCATATTGGGATATATTCGATGCGGCAGGATTTGTGGGCCGCTCAGGTATTCGCTCTGGGTGGGCTGGTGATCGCCTGGTGTATGTGTATCGTGGGTCATAAAGACTATCCTTTCTATGTGGGTGGTGTTAACTGTATACTGATATTCACCATTCTATCAGAAAGGAGAATTGTAATGGATGCTGGGTAGTCAATATCTCTTTTTGAATGGTCTCCAACGAGTTACGTGCGTTTCCTGCCCATCAGGGAATTATTCCTCAATGTTATAGAATTCGCGGCGACCCGATTCGACCAGCGGCATCATGCGTGTAAACCAGTCTCCGAACGCTGGTATAGAGAAGACCTCGGCAAGACGCTGTTGCCAGGCGGCCACGCTTTCCACTGTTGCCTCGGTAACGACCGTGTCGAAGGGGCCGCTGGCATCCGTGAAGATGCGATCCACGGACTGCCCTGGCCACTGCTGGCGCAGCTCTTTGAAAAGTGCCACTAATGCTCCCGCTTTGCCATATTTGGCCTGGAAAGTATCGCGTACCACTATCATCTTTTCATTTCCTTTCTGGATGTTGTCACTTTGGGGGTGACTATTTAGGTAAAACAGGCATGAAGAACATTGAACCCTTAGAGAGTGGGCCTTCCTCTGTCATTACATGACCCCCGGGAGTGCGGCAGGGACAAACATGACTATCACTCCATAGACAATCAGTGCCACGCCTGCGATCTGACTGATCTGCCTCCCGAGAGGAAACGACTTCTCAGCGTAGATGAGTGCTGTCAGGAGTGCCATCACTGCGATATTCATGATGCCAAGTGGAAAGAGGAGCACAAACAGGAACCAGCAGCATCCGAGACAGTAGGCTCCGTGAAGGAACCCCATACGGAAGGCACCACCATATCCATCACGCCAGGAACCGAGGATAAATTGCAAAGGCGTCCGGCATTTCGACAGGCAAATGTGCTTGAGTGGCGACAGTTGATAGAGGCCAGCCACCACCAGCAAGGCACCACCAATACGGGGGGCATTATTCATGAGCCACATTGACTGTCCGGCCAATCTCTCAGCAAAGAGGGCGAGAGGATAGGCCACGAGGCCGAACAGCGTCCAGATGAGCAGATAAGCACTGACGAAGACCCAGGTCGGGACAAAGGCCTGAGACTTTTGCCTCTTGCCAGCGTACACCGTCGTAAACATGAGGATCATCGGGGCTGCCGTGGGGAACATCATCGCGATCATCATCACCACCCAGATCGCAATGAAAAGTCCTGTGCTCATTCCCATTGTCAGGCCCATTCCCATGGCTTGACTGTTCATGGCGGCTGATTGCCAGATGAGCAGCGCCCATGAAGCGGCAGCCAGAATGAGGAGCAAAGCCAAAATCAGTTTTCGTTCCCGCAGGAATGGATAAGAGTTAGCGGTAGGCATGTATGGTTTTCCTCCCTTCCAGGTAGAGTCAGGCGATGTCTTCTTTCATACCTGCATCGAAGACGACATCGCCCTTGTTGAGAGTGCGCAAATGCTACGCGTTGGACCAGTTGATCGATGCGTAGTGACCGTTCTTGCCAGAGTTATTCCAGCTCATGCCGTAGTCCGTCCATGTGCTGTTCTGCTCGCCAACCGCCATTGCCAGTTTGGGGGAAAAGGGATGTGCGTTCAAAGCCCATATTTCGTTGTTGGGGTCCATGCTTGGCAGAGGATGGACAGCCAGGTGCATGATGTTGGGAATCTCGACGGAGCGGCGTTTGCCCTCTATGTTGAAGGTGATTGGTACGGTTTTTGCACCGAGCACGGTGGAAATGAGAGGCGCAAGGGCGCCTAATGGGCCGCCAGCAGAGCCAGTGAAGACTGCCTCAAGGGCCTGGCGCTGTTGCTCATTGGCTCGCTCGTCGAGGTAAAGGGCTACAGACCAGTTTCCTTCGGCCATAGGTCCTGGTGAACGTGCAATCATGGCAACATTCAAGCCATCAAGGGTTACATTGCCATAGCTGCCACTATTGATGTGGAAGGCAAAGGCGACCTCACAAGCTCCTTGTGTCGGCCTGGAGGTCAAGGGCTGATTCGGGGAAATTGTACAAGGACACGCTACATTACAGTTACAGTTCTCGAAGTAATCTCCCGCGATTTGCCAGCGGGTTTGTGTTGAAGCCATGCGTCACCTCCATGTGCGCTTTTACTACTACTTGTTTAGTATGGTCTATGAGGTCATTCTTAGAGAATGACCGTAATCATATTACTCAATTGACTGAAAACACTAGCGAGGAATGACCTCCTTTCTGCTCACGATCCTTATGCAATCTCTCGCCTCTCAATGCAGTTCTGTCCGTCGCTGGTGAGTGCCATGCAGCTTCAACGCACCGCTCCACGGGCAGAGAGGACACGAGCAATGATGGTCGCGGCTTGTGTTGCACCGTTGGTTTCCACCGGACGGTAACACACCGGTTGATGCATCCTGGCCAGTGCGGCATTGGCGAGTTCCCCAGGCGTGATGGTATGATATTCGATGGCGCAGTCTGCGCCGTAGTTGCGCAGACGCCGCTGGACATGGATGCGTTGTTCGAAATGACGCTGTAGCGGAAAACAGAGAAAAGGCCGCCGGGTTGCGACCAGCTCCATACAGGTACTGAGGCCGCCCTGGACCAGGGCCAGATCACAGCATGCCAGGTGTTCATACAGGTTATGCACGTACGGACGCACTTCAAGCCCTGGAAGCTCAGGAAACGGCTCGTTGCTCAGGCGTGGTCCGGTGACCAGGATCAGGCGCAGGTCGGGGATCTCGCGCTTCATCAAGGGGAAAGCCCCGGCGATTTTGTGCAAGAGATGGCGTCCGACCGAGGTACCGCCTACAGCGGCAATAGCAATCTTCTCGTCCTGCCGGTACCCCAGGCGTGCGCGCATGGCAGCAGTATCAGCAAAAGCGGCTGGGTCGAACGGCAGGGTATAGCCACTATAGCGAAAGTGCTCATCAGCCCACTGGCGAATGACGGGAAGCCCTGGACCAAAGGGTTCCTCCACCACATCTTCAGGATTGCCGATGAAGATGGCCGCGTCGCGCAGGTAGGGGAAACGTGCGATGTGCTCAATATCGTCAGCGTTGCGGTCGGCGCACAGAAAGGCCTCGCGCTCATCTCCTTCGACTGGCAGGCACCCGACAAAGTCGGTCAGAAAGACAAAGGGCTGCCGCTTCAGTTCCGGGTTTTCATGGTAGTAATAGTCCACATCCCAGGCCTCGTCTCCGATCACGAGATCGTAGTGCTCCGCCTCCATCAGATCGGTAAAGGTCATGAAGTTGTTCACCATGATCTCATCCATGGTGCGCAGCGCGAAGAAGGCGGAGAGGTCATGCTCGCCGGCAACATGCTCAAAGTGACGACTTTCATTGGCAAGGTAGCGGGTAATGGGATGAACGTGCTCGCCTTCTCGCTCCAGATAGGTCGTGGCCGGGTCAACGGTGAACCAATCAATGGTGAGATCAGGTTCAAGTTTGCGCAGTTCGCGCGCAATGGCAAGGTCACGCTGGACGTGTCCCAGGCCAATGGGGCTGGAGAGCAAGAGCGCTTTGCGCGGACGGCTCATCGCCCTGGTCCACGTGCGTGTTTTCTGTGGCACACCGACGAAGCGAGCGATTGTGCGGTTGAACAACGCGGGATCGCGCGTCGCCGGCATGTGTCCCCCACCTTCAATAGTCAGCAGTTGTGCGTGAGGGATACGCTGGTGGATGGCAAATCCCCCGTCATACGGGGCTCTGCGGTCATCGGTGCCATGGATCACGAGTGTTGGTGCAGTGACGCGAGCAGCATGCTCTCGCATATCGTGGCCAAGCCATCCCTTGCGCGCCATATCGATAGTCTTGCCCGTCGTCGCCCAGCCATAGCACACCCCATCCTCATATGGCCTGGTGGAGTGCGGCTCGGTGAAGAGATCGGTGAAAAATCGATCAAGATAGCCGGGCCAGTCGCGGCGCATCTGTTCACTCGCGGCGGCAATGGTAGCTCGCCCCGCGGGGGTAGAGAAGAGCGATTCCGCGTATCCTCCCACAATGATGAGATGCGAGACGCGCTGCGATTGTTCCGCAGCCAGGCGAATCGCCGTCATAGCCGCGGAGGAAATGCCAATAATAGCCATGCGCTTGAGCGCGAGATGGTCCAGAACGGCCAGCAGATCAGCGTAGTACTGGTCAAAGCCATAGGCAGCGGGCTCCACTGGTCGATCAGAGCGTCCATTCCCCCGCAGATCCATCGACACCACCTGAAAGTGTCGCGAGAGATACGGCACAGTGGCTTTGAGGGCTTGCATGTGGACAATCTGGTAGAGTGGAGCAAAGACAATCGTAGGACCACTCTCGCCCCACATGGCGAAATACGTGCGCACACCTTCGCGCTCGACGAAGCCGTCTCGGGCAGGTACGACAGTTTCGTAGGGAGAGGAACCATCACCGGGCAACTGACCTGGTGGCGGCAATGGGCCAACGATCTGTTTGATACGCTGTGGTAGCTCTCCTGGTTCCGTCATGGCATCCCTCCTGAATGAGAGTTCTGACAACAAATGTTCGCTCTGGATAGTCCCAACATGCCGTTCAGCCAATGATTAAGAATCAGCCTGCCCCGGATTGGGATAGTCTCCTAAATTTGCAAGTCATGTCTTTGAAGTTTTGAAGCAAATGAGCCATCAAAACAACCCTTGCCGTAGAGCAAGAGCAACGGCAGCAGTACGGCCTGGTACATCTAGTTTGTTAAAGATGTTACTCAAATGCCGATTGACCGTACGAGGGCTGATAACGAGCGTCTCTGCTACCATGCGATCAGTGTGACCATCTGCTACCAGACGAAGCACCTCTCGCTCTCGGTCCGTGAGGAAATTGAAAGTATACCTGTTCTGCGACATGTGCTCCTGAGGTTTGTCCATCACCTGGTAGCCAAGTGAGTGTATTGCGTTCAGGCGCAATTCTGGAGAGACGAGACGGCGCTCGCTTGTTTCGATTGTTTCCATACCTGGTCTCCCATTTGTCAGCGTCGATGGATCGTGAAAGGGGTTCTGGATCGATCACAGAGGTGCCTTCTTGCTCCTCTCTCTCAAGTGATCGCGTATTATGGATCAGTACTGGTACTTGCTGGTATAGGGCGAGATGAGGCCTGCCTATCAAAGTGCTCCAACAACTGTTGCAGGGCATCCAGGGCTTCTTGATGATGGGCCTGTGCCTCTGAGATACCAAGCAACATCTCAAATTCCATGCCAAACCAGAAGTCACTGATCCAGGTTGCCATGACTTCAGGTGAAGCCGGAAGATCAAGCTGGTAATGTGCCAGAGCATCACATACTGCCTGCTCAATGACGCGACGCCATTCCATAATACGAGGCACAAAGTTCTCACGAAGGGCCTCGTTTGAGAGGCTGGCAGCCCACAGTTCCATTTGCACACGCACGAAACCGGAGGCGAGATCCTCTTCATAGAAAGCGCGGGCTTGCGCCCACTTTGCTGCAAAATCACCTGGTGTCTCGTACATCTGCGTTTGTCGTTCGATCAAGCGGCGATTGGCGGCATCGAGCACGGCAATCACGAGCTGATCTTTGCTCCCAAAGTAATAATGAATCATCGCATGATTCACCTCGGCTTCAGCAGCAACATTGCGCATATTCAGACGTGCGTATCCATCGGCAGCCAGGCGGCGGTGAGCCGCCTTGAGAATGCGTTCAGCCGTTTCAGAAGACTTCGGAAGCGCCATTTTTCTCCTTAACCATCCGGTTTAACCAAGTGGATTAACCATTTGGTTAGTTTAGCATGAGAAACGACTATTGTCAAGAGCGTTACTCAGTTTACGTATGGGGTTCATGACAAAGAGCATTCACCCCTACTTCCTGGCGGAAAGTGAATGCTCACATGTCCTATAGCGGGCGGCAGGCTCAGCGTCCAAGGCGAGGTCTCTCCCCCGGTTTGGGCTCCAGGGTGGGGTGTTCTTCGATCAGGCGCAGGGCTTCGGCGATGGCGCGTTCGAGTTGGGGATCGCGATTGTTAACATAATCCTGCGGGGCAATATCGACCTCGATATCGGGGTCAGTGCCGTAGTTCTCGACGCTCCAGCCCACATCTTTGAACCAGAAGGCGAACTCGGGCTGCGTGGTTGTTGTACCATCGACCAGTTTATGGCGAGGATCGATGCCGACGACGCCGCCCCAGGTGCGCTTGCCGATGAGGGGACCGAGGCCAAGTAGTTTGAAGCAATGGGAAAAGATGTCACCGTCCGATCCTGCCTGCTCGTTGGTGAGGGCGACACTTGGCCCGCGCGGTGACTCTTCGGGATAGGGAGCAGGCTGGCTCCAACGCGAAAAGACGTAACCAACGCGTCGCCGCGCCAATTTCTGGAGCAGCAGTCCGGAAACATGGCCGCCGCCGTTCCAGCGTACATCGACGAGTAATGCAGGATAGTCATATTCAGTCAGGTAGCTGCGGTGGAACTCCGCGTAGCCCTCGCCCATCATGTTGGGAATGTGGATATAGCCTACTCGACCTTGAGAGGCGCTGTGAACAGTACGCCGGTTGTTCTCCACCCACTCTCGATAGCGAGCAGTTCCTTCGTCTGATAATGCTTTGACCATGACCAGGCGTGTCTCTTTGTCTTCTGCCTGTTCGATCAGCAATTGTACGTCGTTTCCTGCCTGGTTGACGAGCAATTCCTGTGGGCCGCGATCGGGTCCCAGGCGCTGGCCGTTGATCGCCAGCACGGCATCGCCCACATTAACATTAAGGCCCGGACCTGTGAGTGGTGAGCTGGCCTTGCTGTCCCAGGTATCGCCCTGCACTATATGGGCAATGCGGTAGCGATTGCTGTCAGCGTCATAGGTCCAATCTACACCCAGAGACCCCTGGCGGTAGTTTGGTCCCTGGCGATATTCCCCACCTCCTTCGTAGGCGTGAGACGTGCCGAGTTCGCCTTGCAGTTCCCACAGCAGGTCGGAGAGTTCCGAACGCGAGCTGACACGCTCGACCAGGGGAGCATACTGGGCATAGATGGAGTCCCAATCGATGCCAGACATGTCTTCGCTCCAGAATTGTTCGCGTTGCAGGCGCCAGGCTTCTGCGAACATCTGCTTCCACTCGGCGGCAGGCTGCACTGAGACTTTCACGCGATGGAGATCAAGCCAGCCGTTTTCGCGGCTGGGGTCGTCGCCCTCTTCCGACTTGGGGAATTTTTCTCCCGCTTTCAAGACGCGGAGGTGATGGTGTGCGCGGTAGATCAATGTCTTGCTGTCGCGTGAGAGATCAAAGCCATTGATGCCATCTCCGAGCCACTCGTACCTCAGTGTCTCGAAGTCAAACATATAGAGGACACCCCTGGGCTCGTAGTTATTGGGTGCGTGAATGGCTCCCTCGATGGGGAACGACAGGAGCAGGGCTTTTCCCTTTATGCCTTTTATAGC
>WNGK01003188.1_pt1 | contig 17816 bp, 20 predicted proteins | sample 5400601 | NCBI WGS metagenome assembly WNGK01 (sample SAMN13153376, study PRJNA577476) | soil metagenome | isolation source: 60 cm soil or saprolite under Garry oak tree replicate 1 | place: USA:California | collected 2016-06-15
AGCCAGTAGATGGCCAGAGTAACGCCCTGTGCGATTCCTTCCGCCTCGACTGGGTCAGTGGGCTGTAAATCCATGAATCGATACCCCATCCCTACGCATTCGCTGCCACACTCTTAGACTACTTCAATCTTCTCATCCACCAGCTTCTTGTCGTTCTCATCGCTGCCAGTTAGTTCGAAGGAATTGGTCAGCACGGCTTTGCCCTTTTCCACGCTGGTTATGACGTACGAGCTTCCCAGCCAGTGCGCGTCCTCTAGATCGGTGGGCGACCACTGGGCAGGGTGGTCGGGATGGGAGTGGTAGAAACCGATGATGTCTTCGCCGCGCTCACGGCCCTCTCGCTGAATCCGGATTACTTGCCTCGGATCGACGTTGTAACGGTTCCGCGGTGAGTCGGTACGGGTATTGTCGGCGCGAGCGATGGAGGTTACGACTCGCGTACCGTCATCGTTCGTATTGCCGAGCAGCACACCGCAGCACTCGTGCGGATAGGTTTCTTCGCCGTGCTGGCGGAGGGAGAGGTATAGAGCCTGAGCGAGCCTTAACATTGTTGGTGGAATTGAATCATTGAAGCCCATGGCCATGGGCCATTGATGATAATCATTCGTGGGCTGTTGGTTCTCAATGATTCAATCCCCCGATGATTCGATGATTCAATCGTCCTCATCTTTCCGTCCAAAATCTTTCGCTCAAATACTTGTCGCCGGAGTCGGGCAGGATGGCTACGATCACTGCCTCATGCTTCCGATCTAGGCGCTTGACTATCTGCATGGCTCCTTCAACTGCGGCGCCGGCGGAGATGCCGATCAGCAGGCCTTCTTCGCGGGAGAGGCGGATGGCCATTTCGTAAGAATCTTCGGTGGAGATGCCGATATCTTCGTTGGCGAGCGACGGATCGTAAATTCCAGGCACGATAGCGCTGGCCATGTGCTTGGCGCCTTCGATGCCGTGGAAGGGCGAATCCGGTTGCAGCGAAATGCAGCGGACTTTCGGATTCAGTTCTTTCAGGCGGCGCGCACTGCCCATGAAGGTGCCGCTGGTGCCCATCATGGAGACGAAGTGGGTGATACGTCCCTCAGTCTGTTGCCAGATTTCGTTGGCTGTGCCATGGTAATGGGCCTGCCAGTTGGCGGGGTTCGAGTACTGGTCGGCGTAAAAGTATTTTTCCGGCTCGCGGGCGTAGAGTTCGCGGACGGAGCGGATGGCGCCGTCGGAGCCGTCGGCGGCGTCGGTATAAATAATGTTGGCGCCGTAGGCGAAGAGAATGCGCTTGCGCTCGACGGATACGTTCTCCGGCATGCACAGCGTCACAGGAAAACCTTCGGCGGCGCCGATCATGGCATAGGCAATGCCTGTATTCCCGCTGGTGGAGTCAAGCAGAATCTTACCGGGAGTGAATTTCCCGCTGCGGCGGCCTTCTTTCACGATGTTGAAAGCGGCGCGGTCTTTCACGGACCCACCGGGGTTGTACCATTCGGCTTTGCCGAGAATTTCAACGTTAGGCAGTTCGCGAGTAATGCGTTCGAGGCGTAGCAAGGGTGTGTTGCCGATGCGCTCGATACTGCGCTCGCCGAGCTTTGAGCGGACTGGCTGGGCCTTTGCTTCCGCGAATTTGGCGGTTGGGTGCATGACACTAGCTATCAGCCGTCAGCTATCAACTCAGTTAGAATCAGCTGCTCTTCCTGAGAGCTGACAGCTGAAAGCTGATGGCTAAGAGCGTGACCAACGTAATGCTGCCGGAGAGCACAAACCGGCAACTTGTCGTTAGATTATAGAGGAGCGCGGAACTATCGGGTCATCGGGTGATTGAGCTACAGTGCTCGGTGTATGGTTCGATGGGGAAGGAAGCGCATCTAAGATATTGAACTCGCGCAGTTGGCTCTAGCTGGACCGCCGCGCCTCAAGCTAAAGGCTAGGAGCTGACAGCTAGGAGCTGGCAGCTGAGAGCTGACGTCCAGGAGCGAAATGGCAACTAAGGTAGAAGAACGAACCTACGAAGACGCAGTGCAGTGGCTGCGCGACCACGGCTTTGATCTGATCGAAGCGCCGGGGACGCAGGGGCGCGTGTTTCTGAAGAAGTACAACGTCTCGGCGGCGATCCAAAAAAACGGCGACGAAGGCGTGAAGATTTTTGCCTACCCGGGTTACCTGATGGGTGGGGAAATTTCGAAGCTTATCAACCGTGGCTATCAGCAGGTGCTGAAGACTTCGAAGACCGAGGTTGCGGCCACGGCTGACCATCTGAAATCCCTGCAGCAATTCAGCGAGGAATTGAAGGAAGCGCTGGGGCTGCCCAGCCTTTATAACGAATCGCTGGGAACTGTCAGCGAAGCTTATCAATACGACCGCGTCGTGGACCGCGACAAGCCAGTGCCGGAGCGTCCAAAGCGGGCCTGGGAGAAGGTGAAGGCGGCGGTGGCAAGCAAGAAAAGCCGCGCCTGATTCCTTCAGCACCCCTGTCATGCAGGCAAACTCTTGTCGAGCTTGGCTCGACTGTGCAGCCGAGGATGGCTGTTCCCTTTCCCAGCGACAAAGCCCTACACTGAAAAACTGGTTGTTTCCCTCGCTTTCCTGCGATACCATACGCGGACTGCGGCGTGTTCATGGCCAGTGAGCATCAATCCCGGCGCGAGATAGTGCAGTTTGGCAGGATGCTGCACGAGCGTGGCTTTATTGCCGCAACCGATGGCAACCTGTCGGTGCGTTTGGATCAGAGGCGAGTCTTGATCACTCCTACCGGGATGTCGAAAGGGGCAATGCGGCCCGCGGACCTAGTGGTTGCAGACATGGACGGCCGGAGGCTAAAAGGCAAGCGCGAGGTAACCAGCGAGATCGGGATGCATCTGCTGATCTATCGCATGCGTCCTGATGTTCACGCCATTGTTCACGCACATCCACGGACGGCCACCGGGTTCGCCGCCGCGGGCATCGCTTTGAACCAGCCTTTGGTCTGCGAGGTGGTGATCGGCCTGGGCCAGATTCCGCTGGCGCCTTATGGGACTCCGGGAACTCCCGAACTGGCTCGCACTCTGGAGCCGCTGGTGCCGGATTACGATGCCATCCTGATGGCCAACCACGGCGTGGTCACTTATGGCTCCGAACTGCGGTGCGCCTACATGAAAATGGAAACCGTGGAGCACTTCGCGCAGATCACGCTGGTGACGCGAGTGCTTGGACAACAGCAACCGCTGGCCCGCGGAGATCTGGAAAAGCTGGTGGAGGCGCGCAGCCGGTACCTAGGTGTGACTTCTGCGGCGCCCATGCCGGTGCAATCCGCAAACGGCAACGGCGATGCGGCATTCGAGTCGCAGGTGCCCGCTAACGGAAAATCGGCGCGTCCGCGCGCTAGTCTCCGCCCGCGCGGAAACGCAATCCCGCTCGAAAACTGATCCCCAGGGCAGGATAGCCGACCGCTTCGTTGTAGAACCGATTGAGAAGATTCTCGACGTTGGCGTACACGCTGACGCGGGAATGGATCGTATACCAGGCGCCCGCATCTACCCGAACATACCCGGGCGCGTGATCGTATCCAAGACCGTAGAAATCCGAATCGACTGTTCTGCCGACGAAACTGCTGCCGAGATTTCCGCCCCACTTGGTGCCCAGATAATTGACGAGGAAGGTCGCGGAATGCCTGGGCCGCCTGAATAGGGGCTTGCCTTCGCCGAAAATTGCCGTGTCACAGAACTGCGACGGAGTGCACGCGGGTGCTTGCAGAATCTGAGTCGAGGTGTAGGTATAAGCCGCGCTGGCCGAGAGCCGCGAGCGTATGCGGCTTTGGATCTGCACCTCGGCTCCGTGGGCCAAAGATTCGTTGATGTTCACATACTGACCGATGAACGTTGTGGGGTCGAACGGGTAGGCGATCTGGTCGTGAAAGACGTTGTTGAAATAGTCCGCAGTGAAAACCATTTTGCGGCTGAAAAGATTCTGCTGAATTCCAGCCTGGAGGCTGCGGCTTCTCTCGGGCCTGAGGGCGGGATTGGGAGTTGAAGTAGGCGGACCAGCGAAGGTTTCCTCGAGCCGCGGTTCTTTAAACCCCTTCCCGCAAGAGAAACTGAAACGCGTTCCCGATAGAAGCTCGCCGCCAGGGATTGCGAGATAGGAAACCGCAACCTCCGGCACACCTGTGTTCCCGAACGCGCTGTCGTGCACAAAGCGGGCCCCAGCGATCGCCGTGAGCCTTCCCCAGGTTAACTGCTGCTGCGCGAATAGGTCGTTGTTCAGGCGCTGTCCGTGCGTAATGCCAAAATTGACGTCGCCGACGAAGCCATTCTCGTCTTCGAAGCGATAGCCCACCGTGGTTTGTGCCCAGCTTCTCTCGGTGTAGGTGCCTTGGTACTCGAAGCCAGCACGTTTGATGTCGGAGATGGCGTGAAACGAGAAAGCGTCGGGATCCAATCCAGGAATTTGCTGGTCGTTGATGGTGTCAATGTTGCTGCGGTGCAGCACGTGTTCGAAGCCGGTCAGTCGATGCTGCCAGCCAGATGGTCCGGTGATGGCCAGCTCCAGGCTTCCGAGGAAGTTGTTTTGCCTGGCGCGTTGGTCGAGGTCGGGTGGGAGGATGGGGTTGCCGTTAAAATTCCATTCGTTCTGTACTCCACTGACGCTGTTGTCGTGGCGCATTCTCAGGCGCAACGAGGCCCAGTCAGTCAACTTTGCTCCAAGATTCGCGCCTTCCAGCGAGTTTGAATAATCGTCATTCGGTCCGGAGCCGGTGGTGTTGAATTGGTTTCCGAAGAGGTTGTAATCGAAGCGGCCGTTCGCGCCAGAAAGCGACGCATAGCCGTTCTCGGTGCCGAAATTGCCGGCGTCGGATCCAAAGCGAAGCTCAGGAAGCGGTGTGTTTCCGGTCCGGCTCCAAATCTGCACCACACTGGTCATGGCATCAGAGCCGTAGAGGGTGCTCTGGGTGCCGCGCAGGAATTCCAGGCGATCGGCTTCGGACAACGGCAACGTTCCGAAATCAAAAGTGCCTCCCGGATCATTGACGGCCACTCCGTCCACGATGACTTTGTTGTAACGCGAGTCGCCGCCGCGGACGAACAGCGAGGACAATCCCCCCCGCTGGCCGGCGGTCGAAACCATGGCCCCGGGCAGGAAGCGAAGGGCGTCGTTGGCGGCGATGGGGCGCATAGTGTCCAGTTGCGATCCGCTGAGGGTTTCGACGGCGGCTCCGGATTCGTCGCTCGGGACTGGAGTGCGGGTGGCGGTGACCACTACTGTTTCCGTCTGAACCGCGAGTTGCAGTGGAATCGTAACTTCGGCGGCTGCATCCGAGACTGGGGTCCATTGCTCGGCGAAGCCGGGGGCCAGGACATGCACGCGGAGGTCTCCGGAAGGGACATCGCGAAAATGCGCGTTCCCCTGTGCCGATGTAGTTTGAACCGCGGCGGGACGGGTTGAGTTCTGCACAAACAGCTCGACCTGAGCTGCGGGAACAGAGGCTGATTGGGGATCGACAACTCTGACCGTGAGCTCAGAAGCGAAAGCTGAGGTGGACAGAAGAATTACGGCGAAAAACCGGAAGCAGGAACGCATCACTCCTCCTTTACGCGCGAAAGGGGTTAGTGTTGGAGTTCGCGCCGGTCTCCTGGCTCGCGAGTAAGGATGTGAAAGGTTGACGGGCAACCCGTCGCTCCACTATCCGAATTCTTGCCTCGGGTCTTCCCAGAGTAATCTCCAGTGGCCCGGTGCGATGTCCTCGCTTACAGTTGCGCGGCAGCGCGGGATTTGCACCCGCTTCCCAATCCTCCTTGAGCAAGGAGGACGCGCGAACTCGTTTTCTAAAGCATAGAGAATGTAATGGCTGAGGGCCGGAAGAGTCAAACATCGATTACAGAAAATCTGGTCACCGCAGAGTCACAGAGTAAAGCGAATGAGTCGGCGGACGGGGTCGGAGCTTCTTTCACGGGCCCATGCGGATGATGGCATCGGGGAATTTAGGACCAAAAGGTGTCCGTGTTGATCCGCGCAGCTCCGTCACTGCCTGTTGAGTTTCCTGGCTGACTGTGGGGTGGATTTCGGGGGTTGGCGTAAGTAAAATGTGGAAATGATTCCCCAAGACCTTCTCGACATACTGGTGTGCCCCGTCTGCAAGAAGCCGCTGGTGTTAAAAGAAAGCGGCGAGAGCCTGAGGTGCAGAGAGTGCCGGCGCGTTTACCCGGTACGGGACAACATTCCCATTCTATTGGTGGATGAAGCCGTGACCGAACCATCCTAGAGACTGCTGTCACAAGGCGAGACTCGCGCGCGACTTGTCTCAAAAACGAACACCTATCTACTGTTTGCGGTGACACATTATGTCAGCCGTGAGACGTGCGCTTCCCATCCGGCCTGAAATCATAGGCTTCCCCCGTCCGGCGCTAGGCGCAACTTCGCTGATGCTCAAGGGTTTAACTTGATTGTAGGTTTTTCTGTTCGAACCTACAGGAGAATCCTGACTTCGGCAAATAAATTGCATGCAACAAAACCAGGAACAGATGAGTCTAATGGGTATGAGCAGTCAGGTCGGAGGGGAGAGATGAGAGAAAGATTTTCAACCACCGAATTAAGCGCACTGCGAAATGACTTGCTGCAAGGCGGTTTAGCCGACTCTCGTGAAGCTGCGGAGTTGGTGCAGGTGTTCCTGATGGGCCGGGGCTATGGGGTGTCGCCCCAGGCGGCCCGGGATGCTGTTGGGCGGGTAGAAATGGCAGGCTGTGCGCTGCCTGTACTGCAACAGGAATTGGAAAACCTCGCACTGGTCATGTAGCGGTGACTGCGAGGAGTGAAGGCGATTTTAGCGGTCGGGTTTCTTAGAGTCGAGTTTCTTAGAAAAGATCCGCGGGGAAGACGGAACCAGTCGCTCCCCACAGATGAATGAACAAGGAAAGAGCCGGGCCAACCAGCCCGGCGTTCTTGTTTTTGGGCGTCAGTGATCCGCTAGATCTGAGTCGCCAAGCCGCTCATTCATATCTCAAACTCTCGACTGGGTCCAACTTCGCTGCTCTTGCAGCGGGAACGGTGCCGAATAGAACTCCAACCAATGACGAAACCACAATCGCCACAATCGCAGACAAGCCCGAAATAGGGATGCGGTACTCAGTCAGAAACCGCACCGAGTAAGGCACCGCCAGCCCAATCACCACGCCGACCAGGCCCCCACCTACGGAAATCAGGATCGCTTCGGACAGGAATTGGAATCGAATTTCTCGATTGGTGGCTCCGAGCGCCTTGCGAATGCCAATTTCGCGGATTCGGGCGCTGACCGTGGCCAGCATGATATTCATAATTCCGATTCCGCTAACCAGCAAAACCACGGCTGCGACACCCAGCAGCATGAAGGTCAGCGCGTTCGCGGCCTGTTCGGCAACCTTGACCAATTGGGTCAGGTTAGTGATGTTGTACACCGATTCGGCGCGATGGCGTGACTGGATGACCCGCCTGATCTGCTCGGTCACTGGCTCAATCATCGAAGAATCCGCGACCGAGAAATAGATCAGTTTCACAGTGGGAGTGTCGGTGAAATAACGGGAAACGGTGTAGGGGATGACCAGGGTATTGGTCGTCACCTCCGACTCGCCGAATGTGTTCACGCGCTCGCGGAAGGTTCCAATTAGGGTGAACGGAAGGCCACTCAACTTGACGACTTTCCCCACTGCAGCTTCGGGAGAGCCGTAGATTTCCTGGGCCATCTTCTCTGTGATGAGGCCAACTTTGTTGTGGCCCCGCTCGTCCTGCTGATCGAAAAACCGGCCGGACACGACGACCAGATTACGGACGGTGCGGTATTCCGGGTAGGTGCCAAGGATTTGGATGTCGCGCTCTTTGCCGTCGCCTACTGGCACGCGCTCGTTGAGCATGGCCACGGGCGAGGCGGAAACGATGCCCGGCACCTGCTCCAGGACGGACTTCATGTCGTCCGCGGTCAAAGGATCGGGGGCAGTGTTGGTAATGCGCTGTGCCCCGCCTTCGTACTCAGCGTAGATAAGGTTGGCGCCGATTCCCTGAATCAAGTTCAAGACATATTGCTTTCCGGTCAGCCCGATTGTGACCACCAGAATCAGGGACGCGGTTCCGATCACCATGCCCAGGCCGGTGAGCAGGAAGCGCACTTTGTTGCTGCAGAAGGTCTCCACGGCAAAGCTGAGGATCTCGCCGAAGGCCAGCTTGGGGCGCAGACCCGACACCGCGGTGGCTACTTGCATGGCAAATTAGATGCTACGCGCCGGGCGGCGGAGTCGCAAAGTGCCTGTGTGGGTCGGACACTCTTGTCTGACAAGAGCCGGGACCAAATGTTGGTGGCGTGGGCTCGCTGACGGCAGGAGAGTACAGAATCAAAGTCAAAGGCGTCGGACAAGAGTGTCCGACCCACACCAGCGTTTCTGCCCCATGCGTTTAAGGATGCGCCGCAGGCGCAGGTACGGCTTGCGTGCGCAGGGTCTCGTAAATTGCCTGGACTTGTTTCCTGGTTTCTTCCACGCTGCCGCCGTTGTCGATCACGTAGTCGGCCGCCTGGATTTTGGCTTCTTCAGGGGCCTGGGCCATCATGCGGCGAGTAATTTCCTCGCGGGCGGTGGCTTCGTCCATTTTCAATCTTTGTGCCCAACGCTCAACGCGCTGGTGGGGCTTGCAGGTTACAACGATGATGCGGTCGAAACGTTTGCGCAGGCCCGCTTCGAGCAGCAGCGCGGCTTCGAGCATCACGATGGCGTCGGGCTCGCGGCTGCGGAACGATTCCATCCACTGCTCATACTTCTGAATGACTCCGGGATGAACGATGCGGTTCAGTTCGTAGATGCGGGGACGGCGTTTGTCGAAGGCGATCTCGGCGAGGCGGGCGCGGTTGACGGTCTTGTCGGGATTCAGGACCTCGTTGCCAAACTTCTGGACAACTTCATCATAGACGGATTCGCCGGGGCGCATGAGGTCGTGCGCGATCTCGTCGGCGTCAATGGAGTGGGCGCCGAGTTCGGTGAAGATCCGGCTGACTAAGGATTTTCCGGAAGCGATACCGCCGGTTAGTCCGATTTTGAGCATCGTCCCCCTCGACGAATCATTTCACCACAGAGACACAGAGACGCAAATTCAAAAGCGGCCACAGATTACGGCCGCGCCGTGGGCCGATTTCTTCGTCTCCCTCCGTGTCTCTGTGACTCTGTGGTGAACTAAATGTCTTATGCCCGCGATAACTCTACCACTGGATGACCCCGCCGCATCGTCGCCGCTTTCACAGTATTCGACATCAGCATGGCGATGGTCAGCGGGCCGACTCCGCCCGGCACCGGAGTGATGGCCCCGGCAATTCCGGCGACCTCGGGATGTACGTCGCCCACCAGCGTTGATCCTTTGGCGCGGAATGTTTCCTGGCGCTTCGTATTTTCCGCGAACAAGCGGGAAAATTCGGCGGGATCGGTCACGCGGTTCATGCCTACGTCAATCACGGTTGCGCCGGGGCGGACGAAATCTCGCGTGATCATTCCCGTGCGCCCGATGGCTGCGACCAGAATGTCGGCGCGACGGCAGACGGCGGGCAGGTCAATGGTTTTCGAATGGCTGACGGTCACTGTGGCGTCGGCGTTCAGCAGCAACATGGCCATGGGCTTGCCCACGATATCGCTGCGGCCAACGACAACCGCCTCTTGGCCGGCGATTTTGATCCCGCTGCGCCCCAGCATTTCCATGATTCCTGCCGGTGTGCACGGTACCAGACCCGGGCGCTGGGTCGAGAGAAAGCCGACGTTCATTGGATGAAAGCCGTCCACATCTTTTGCGGGATCAACCGCCAACAGAACTTTCTTGGAATCGACCTGAGACGGCAGAGGCAATTGCACGAGTATGCCATCAATTTCGTCGCGGCGATTCAGGTTGGCGACGAGTTCGAGAAGCTCTTCGGTGGTGACTTTTGCGGATGGCGTGTGTTGCTCGCTGTAAATGCCGACTTCCTCGCAGCTTTTGACTTTGCCGCGAACGTAAATCTCCGAAGCGGGATTACTCCCGACAAGAATAACGGCGAGTCCGGGGCGAATTCCGGCCGCGGACATGGACTTCACGGCAGCAGCGGCTTCCGCGCGAATTTCAGCAGCGATTTTGTTTCCGTCGAGAATGGTTGCAGGCATGGGATTCAGGAGAAATTAAATTTTAACACTCGCTGTTGGGTGCGGAGCTTCGCGCTGCAGAGCCGACGAGGGAGTCCGCCTACACATTCAATCTCGCCGAGAGAACGGAAATTCCGGTGTCCCCACTCTTTCCATATTCTCCTCTGCGAAGAGACGCACCCGGTCGAGCGCGGCCTGCAATTCCTTTAGGTATGCCTCATCGTTGCCGTCTGTGGGAACCGGAATTTGCCGGCTCACACGCATTAGAGCGCGGGTGAACGGCTTGGGGATCATGCAGCCGTCCCAAGTTTTGAGAATCCACGCGCGATCGAGCGCGATGTGGAAAGCCGCCATTGGCACGCCGGTGCTGCGGGACAAGATCACGGGACCAGGTTTGGCCACATAGCGCGGGCCTTTCGGGCCATCAATGGTGAAGGCCACTGTCCAACCCTGCTCCAGTTCGCGCCGCATTCCCAGCAGGGCGCGGATCGCGCCTTTGGAACTTGATCCGCGTATCTTGACGAATCCGAACTTCTGCATGATGCGTCCGGTGTACTCGCCGTCGAAGCTGTCGCTGCTCATCACGCGGATCTGCAGATCGCGGCACAAGTACATGGCCGGGATCATGCAGTTGTGCCAGAAGGCATAGACAAATGGCCGGGCGTCGATGCTGCCGGGTGAAGCGTCTTCCCAGGAGGTCGAAAATCGTATGGTGGGGCCGAGGATGCGGATGGCTAGATATCCCGCCCACGCGATCAGCCACAGCAAGATGCGCTGACGCAGGGTGAACTTTCGCCAGGGCACGTCAATCTTGGATGGCGTCGGGGTTGCAACGGCATTCATCGGATCATTGTAACTTCTTCACAACGAAGACACGGATTTGTCCTTGCTCCGGAAAGGCGCAAGGAAGAAGATGTTTTGTGCATCCCCCGCTGACGCTTGTTGACCATCGTCCGTGGCCGGTTCCAAACGGGCCTTGGATCATGGTGCAGACGTGGAATGACTTGCTGTTCGCGCACTGGCCAGTTCCGGCCGAAATTCTCAGACCATTGGTCCCGTCAGCGCTTTCTCTCGATACCTTCTATGGGCAATGCTGGGTGGCGGTGACTCCCTTCCACATGACAGGGATTCGCGCCCGCGGGCTGCCGCCGATTCCTGGACTCGCGCGTTTTCCCGAGCTGAACGTCCGCACGTACGTTACGCTAGGCGGGAAGCCAGGCGTGTATTTTTTCAGTCTCGACGCCGGTAGCCGGGTTGCAGTCTGGTCAGCAAGGGCGGCGTATCGGCTGCCGTACTTTTACGCGCGCATGAAGGTCGGTTACAACGATGACTGGGTTACGTACAACTCTCGCCGCAAGTCTTTCCACAACTCGGATGCAGCCTTCACGGGGAAATATCGCGCGGCTGGCGCGATTCATCTAAGAAGACCAGGCACGCTGGAGCACTGGCTTACTGAGCGCTATTGCCTGTACACAGTTGCGGGGGACGACGCGTTTCGCGCCGAGATTCATCACGCGCAGTGGCCGTTGCAGGACGCCGAGGCGGAAATTACGGAGAACACAATGGCGAGTGCGGCGGGAATTGAACTGCCCGAAGGGCCTCCCATGCTTCATTTCGCTAAGAAGCTGGACGTGCTGATCTGGCCATTGCGTAAAATCGAACCAAGGACTGAAGAAACTTAGGCCGGGAGTTTCGTTGCGGCCACCGCATCCTTCTCATATCCTGCGATCAGATGATCGAAGCGCCATGACAGCCACCGTCACCAGCGGTTCCGAACAATTGCTGCCTCAGTTCTTCGTCATTTTTGTCGCTGCGAAAGTGGCAGGGGAAATCTTCGAGCGGCTCGGGCTGCCGGCCGTCCCTGGAGAGATTCTCGCCGGGCTTGCGCTCGGACCCTACGCTCTGGGATGGATTCCCGCTACTGACACGCTGCATTCGGTCGCGGAAATAGGAGTGATTTTCGTGCTGTTCAGCGCCGGCCTTGAAACCAGTCCGGGGGAGTTGATCCGCGTAAGCCGCAAGGCGTTGCTGGTTTCCGTGGCCGGTGGTCGTTCCCTTTGTGCTCGTCTTCGCCTATATGAAATTGCGCGGCGACGCCACGCTGGAATCGGTTTTCGTTGCCGCAGCCCATGGTCGCCACCATTCATGTCGCCCAAAACGCGCGCGGTGATGCCGGCATGGTGGTGCTGGCGGTCGTGGCAGGGTCACCCTCCAGCGCCGGAGTGCAATGGGTGCACCTGGGCGTGCTGACTGCGGAGGCGGTGGCCTTTGCGCTGTTTATGATGTTCGTCGCGCCCCATATTGTTCATCGCATGCATCCCCGGATGGAAAGCTTAACCACGAGAAACGGTCCGCTGGTCATCGCCCTGGCCATTTGCCTGTTTCTTTCCTGGCTGGCGGCGAAGATAGGGATGGCGGCCAACGTGGGCGCGTTTTTTGCCGGACTGATGTTCGCCGATTATGCGGAGCGTTGCGACCTGATACCACGGGTTAGCGGCATAACGTCGTTTCTTGCGCCCTTTTTCTTTTTTGATATCGGCGCGCGGCTCAATCCGCGGCTATTCACTGGAAATCTGCTGCTGGCTGCACTGTGATCTCTCTGCTGGCAGTGGTCTCCAAGATGATCGGTTGCGGTCTTCCGCTGCTCAGCGAAGGCTGGCCGGTGGTATTTCGCGTCGGGGTTGGGATGATGCCGCGCGGAGAGGTGGCCCTGATCGTTGCGCTGGTAGGCTTGCAAACCGGAATCATGAGCCAGTCCGGATACGGAATTGTCGTTTTTATGACGGCCGTGACTACGCTTCTGGCTCCGCCCGTTCTGCGCTATCTGTTTCGGAATGAGATGAGACGGCGCAAGGCGGAAAGCGTCGCGGCTTCCGTCCAGTTATAATTTCGGCTTTGCGGGAAACAACTATGAATCTTGCCGGCCGCGTCGCGCTAGTAACCGGGGCTTCGCAGGGGATTGGACGGGCATGCGCCCTGAAGCTGGCGAAGTGCGGCGCCAGCGTGGCGCTAGTCGCACGCAATCAGCAGAAGCTGGATGAAGTCGCGCAAGAGATTTCTCAGGCGGGCGGAAGGTCCCGTGCCTTCGCGGCGGACGTAGAGAACGAAGAGCAAGTCAAAGCCGCGTTCAAAACCGTGGTCGCAGAATTTGGCAAGATCGACATTCTGGTGAACAATGCCGGCATCACGCGCGACCAACTCATCATGCGCATGAAGCGCGCCGACTGGGATGCGGTGCTAAACACCAATCTGACTTCCGCGTACTTGTGCACGCAGCAGGCGATTGGATCCATGCTCAAGCAGCGCTGGGGACGGATCATCAACATCACGTCGATTTTCGGGCAGATGGGACAGGCGGGGCAGGCAAACTACGCGGCCTCGAAGGCAGGATTGATCGGGCTTACCATGGCGGTGGCTCGCGAAATCGGATCGCGGAATATTACGTGCAACGCCGTGGCCCCGGGATTCATTGAAACCGCGATGACGTCGGCGCTGTCCGACGAAATCAAGCAGAGCGCGCTGCAGATGATTCCGCTGAACCGGGCGGGAACGCCCGAGGAGGTCGCGAACTGTGTTGCTTTCCTGGCGTCTGAGGAGGCGGGATATATTACGGGGCACGTGCTGAACGTAAACGGCGGTATGCTAATGGGGTAGATTTACTCGATTGGCATTTCTCGGTATCGGAAAAGGATCTCATGATGGGCGCATGTCTGATACGCGAAGGACCATGAACATCCTGGAAATCGTCAGAGTGGTTGCGATCGCGGGTTCGGGAGTGTTCGCAGGCATCCTGTTTGGAGACCGCATGGGAGCGACGTTTGCCCGTCCCGTTTTGGACGCTTCCAGTTTTCTGCGGTTTCAACGGAACCAGCATGTTCATTTCGCGCGCTTTATGCCGCCATTGACGCTTGCGTCCGTAGTTGGCGGACTGGCGTGGCTGATCATGGTTCGCGCGCAGTGGGACACACCGCAGTTCTGGCTTTTGGCTTTGGCGACCAGTGCCATGACAGTGGGGGCGGTGCTCACGCTATCGGTGAATATCCCGATCAACAATCAGCTGATGACATGGAATGTGGATGCGCCACCGGAGAACATGAGAGAGATATGGAGCCGTTGGGAGAAAATCCATACGATTCGCACGGTTCTGTGGTTGGGCGCTTTTGCCCTTGAGGTGGTTGCCTTGGCAGTGTTCGGGTCGCCGGCACCGAACTAGGAATGATCACAGACTTCAGCCACAGCGCGGGAAAGGCGCTCTCAGTGCGCGGGGCCTTTGCGGTATGCCAGGCGGAGTCCGGAGAACAAATTGCAGCGGTTCGGGAGCTTTTTCTGGAGTACGCCCAGTCTCTCGGTTTTAGTCTCTGCTTCCAAAGTTTCGACAAGGAATTCGCAGGACTTCCTGGAGAATACGTACCGCCGGACGGCGTCCTGCTGCTGGCCACACATGAAGGCGCTCCCGCCGGATGTGTTGCGCTGCATAAGCTGGAGGCGGGCATCTGCGAAATGAAGCGGCTGTATGTGCGTCCGCAATTTCGCGGGAAAGGACTGGGACGCGGATTGGCCGAACGCGTAATCGCTGACGCGCGGCAGATCGGCTACAACCGGCTGCGGCTTGATACGGTCGAGCCGATGATGCGGGCCGCGGTGGCGATGTACCGGCAGTTAGGATTCCGCGAGATCGCGCCGTATCGGGAGAATCCGATTGAAGGAGCGCTGTATATGGAACTGCAATTGTGACGACCGCGGAGGTTTTTCGGCGAAAATGGCTGTGGGGCGGGGCAGTTGCCTTGCTTCTACTGTTCTTGGCGCTAAACTCCAATGTGGATAGATTCAAACTCCCGGCCTGGGAGTCGTCCGCAGTTGGAAGCCTGCGGAAAGTCGTCTTCGAGCAGAACAAATTTCGATCGCAACACGGTTGTTTTAGGAGTGAACTTGGTCAGTTGCCCGATGTTACATCGCGGGATCATGATTACGCTTATGCGGCCATGCCAGAGGCTACGGACGAGAAGGGCTGCGTTACGAAGTTTATCGTAACGGCATCACCGGTTTCCGCGCAGACAAAAGGACCCAGATACTTCTGGATAGATGAAACTGAAACCCTACGCTCCGAAACGGAGCATCCGACCGGGCCGAGCAGCTCGGTCCTCCCATGAGGTGAGTTTATGAAGAAGGTTTTTCTGTTTGCAGTTCTTGGTTTGTTGGCCCAGGCCGCACTGGCAGCGACACCCAAAGAAGTTTCCTACAAGAGCGGCGACGAGACCGTCCGCGGCATCCTCTACACGCCCGAGGGAAAAGGACCTTTCCCGGGCATCGTGGTCATCCACGAGTTTTGGGGATTGAACGATTGGGTGAAAGAAGAGGCGTCGAAACTGGCGGGCGAAGGCTATGCGGCGCTTGCCATTGACCTGTATCGCGGCAAAGTTGCCACTACTCCCGAGGAAGCGCACGAAATCATGCGCGGGGTGCCGGAGGACCGCGCCAAGCGCGACCTGGAGGCGGCGTTCCAGTTCCTGGCGTCGCAGCCGAACGTGAAGAAAGACCGAATTGGAGCGATTGGCTGGTGCATGGGCGGAGGCTACGCACTGGACCTGGCGCTGGAGGAACCGAAGCTGGCTGCCGATGTCATCAACTACGGCCACCTGGCGACAGATCCTGCCGCGCTCAGCAAGATCAACGCACCCATTCTGGGACTTTTCGGTGGGCTCGACCGCGGGATCACGCCGGATGATGTGAAGCAGTTCGCCGGGGCCCTGAACAAGATGGGCAAGAAAATCGACGTTACCATCTATCCGGATGCCGGGCACGCGTTCGAGAATCCTAACAACAAAGACGGTTACCGGGCCGCTGATGCGGCCGACGCGTGGAACAAGACGGTTAACTTCCTTGCCAGCACACTGAAGAAATAGAACACCTGACGCCTTGGTTGCGGAAAGTCCCGGTCAATGCTGTGAGGGCTCGGTTTTTGACGCGTGTGAACCCGTGTCCGGGCGGATTCCCCCCGGGGGGAAGTGTGTCTCGAACCTGCCGAAATCCGATCCGCTGCACGATTTTGCTGATGGTGAGGGCCGTCGGCTGAGAGCTAGCAGTTGTCATAAATTTTCGCTTGCTAACAGGTACTACTCTGGTTACTATGCACGCTGACTCCTTCACATGGATATTGGCATAACAATCCGAAATTTCCGGCTGCAACGAGGGATGTCGCAAGGCGACATAGAAAAGCGCACCGGATTGCTGCGCTGCTATCTCTCTCGCGTCGAGAACGGGCATACGGTGCCTTCGCTGGATACGTTGTCGAAAATCGCCGGCGCTATGGAGTGTCCGCTTTCACATTTCTTTTCCGAATCCGCCAACAGTAATGGGTCGAAGACGCTGCCCCAACTCTCGGATGACGAACTCCGCTTCCTGAGCCAGATTCGCCGTTATTCGGGCAGCCTGAATGACAGTGATCGCAAGCTGGTGCTGGCGATGATTAAGAAGATGGCGACGAAGTAAGCAGCTCTTAGCTCTTGGCTTTTCGGCTCTCCCCGCTAAACTTCAGATGTGCTGAGTGGCTCCACGGCAGAGCACCAAGAGCCGACAGCTAAGAGCCGAGAGCTGCGTAACTTACTTTGGTTCCATCCCTGTTGTGTCCAACCGGTACCTCGTCCAATCGGACAATCTCCCCTAGACTTGCGGTTGGGGCACTCATGACCGTTGATGAGGAACTGACTAGTCTGGAGTCGCAACTGCGGCGGCTCAAGATCGAGTACGAGATTTTTTTCAGTAATCCGCAGAAGAGACCGCCGTCTGACCTGGAGTGGAAGGTGTTAGCCCTGCTGCGCAAATTTTCCGACGGCGCGCACATGAGTTTTCCGCAGCGCTTCCGCTACAACGCCATTGCGCAGCGCTATGCGATTTATAGCGACTTGTGGCGCAAGAAAGCGCGCATCCGGGAAGAAGGATATCGCCGCCCGCAAGACGCGCTGCTGGCGGTGCAGGGGGTCAGGCCGGAAGAGCGTGAGCCGGAGCATAAAGTTTACGGACTGAGCTATGGCGCGCGCAGCGAAGTCGCGCCCGCCCAACCATTCGTGGTGGATTGCGTAGATCCTGCTGCGGAGCGCGAGGAAGTCGAAAAGCTGTTCATCGCATTGAGCGAAGCCAAGAAGAAAGCTGGAGAAAAAGTTTCCGGGTCGCTCGAAAGCTTCGGTTCTTTTGTGCAAAGAAAAACGGAGCAAATCCGCAAGGAGCACGGCTGCCAGGCCGTTGAGTACAGCGTGGACTTCGCTAACGGCAAGGTGAAGCTGACGGCCAAGGCGAAAGTGTAGCTCCTGGCTCTTGGCTGTTAGCTCTTAGCGAATTCCAAAGCGACATTCTACGTGGGGCGCCTGCATCAACAGGCGGCTCTTAGGTTTGTGCATAAATAAACGCTCCAAGTCATTGGGGTGATATGGTGTAGTTCCAGTCCCCGTGGAAGGCATGACGCACGAGCTTGATGGCGGCCAGTTTGGCATCGGAGATTTTCATGCCCTTGGGATATTTGTTTTCATCCAGTTCGGCGCGCACCGTGAGTCCGGTTGTAGTGGTCGTTGCCGCGATCAGTTGCACAATGGTTTTAAAGCTGCGTAGCGGCTTTCCGCGCCAATTGAGCGTGATAAAGGAAAACAGGCGGTGTTCAATTTTATTCCATTTGCTGGTGCCGGGCGGCAGGTGGCAAAACGTGATGGGAATCCGCAACTCATTCGCCAGCCTTTGCAGTTCTAT
>WNGK01005323.1_pt2 | contig 17815 bp, 14 predicted proteins | sample 5400601 | NCBI WGS metagenome assembly WNGK01 (sample SAMN13153376, study PRJNA577476) | soil metagenome | isolation source: 60 cm soil or saprolite under Garry oak tree replicate 1 | place: USA:California | collected 2016-06-15
AGAAGGAACGAGAAAACCGGTGAGATACCAGCGTGATGGTGCATCTGGCAACAGCTCACGAGCGAATGCGTGGTCGTTGGATGGGCCAACAAGATCAAGCCGCAATGCTTCGATAAGTTCGCTCCGAATGGTTTCAGAGTTAGCCATTAGAATACGGTTCGCTCAGAAGTCGATCTCTTCAACCGCGCGCCCTGGATGCGGCCAGATTTGCTTCGCGGCCTCAAAAAGCGCGATGCCCCTTAGACCAATCGAGTCCTCATTCCAATCGGTGACTTCACCGAGCCGTCGATTCAAGTTCAATGCACTGTGTTCCAGGATAGCTTTGATCTTACCTTTCCAGGGGCCGTTGGAGACTGACGGATTCAGGGCTTCTGTAAGCAAAGTCAAATTGCCAATTGTTTGAAGCACCGCATTTCGCCGGTCGATTGCGACTTGCTGATCTGGCAGATTATCCGGTAGAGGCCAATGTTTCTTCCACTCTTGCGGCATCAAGTGTTCAATCTGTAATTTCTTCTTGAATGAAAGGCTCTCGGTTTTCGAAGTGCGTAGCTGTAGTTCAAGACCCTCCAACAGCATTCGAATTCGTCTTTGTACAAGCATTTCATAGAGAGGCTTTCCGACCCAAGCCTCCTCGAATTCCTTATCATCGGGCCAACGATTACTGGCGGCATTCGAGCTAAGAAGAAAGTCTCGGACGCGATTTGCAAACAGACCATCGCCCTTAAGAGTGCCGAGCATTTCGACGAACAGGCGATTATAACCACGCGTGTTGAGGCCGCATATCATTCGACGCACCAGAAACGATTCCACGTCCACGAGAACTTGCTCGGTTTGTTCGCTGCTTATGTCCTGAGACGCGAACAATTCCAGAATGAACGGATGCGCCGACACAATATCCATATCGGCAAGTCTGCGGAAAAATAAATTCTTTCGACTACCTTCGGGCCACTCATCAAAACTTTGATAAATCGCGGCATATTTTTGAATCTGCGCGAGATGATGAACAGCGCTTCCCGTATTGGAAAGGTAGTCACGAAAATTGACATACAGGTGCGTAGTCGATACTTCATCACCCTTCCGCGCCGTTAAATAGTTTTGAAGAAACAAATCAATCCGCGCCCTTCGCGCGTGGCCGCGACCAATTTCCGCGCGCCAGTAAACATCGTTTTGATCGAAGGGACGCCAATATTTCTCGTAAAGTGCAGCCATATCTTTGCCGTCAAGCGAAGCTTTATAGAACAGATGATTCTTTATGAGATCCGCTGGTAATAGGGGTGTTCCGCGAGCATTGAGTGTTTCGAAGATCACTTGCGGGTCATCAGGATCGTCGAGGTCAATTGCGACGACACGTAATCCTTCACGCATCACCTCGTATAAGACTTTTAGACGATCTTCAAAACCATCCTCGTCTGGCTGCAGCCAATCGCGAACTTCGTTATAGAAGAAGAGAAAGCAATCGCCAATTGAATGCCCCACCGAATCTGACGCTAGCGACTTTCCGTAAGACGCCAAAACCGATGCTCGGGAGTCCGCCGTCATGACGGTCCGAAAGTGTGACTGATCTACCGTGGTTGGCCAGACCTTGAATACTTCATCGGGGTCTTCACTCATCGGATCATCGTTGCGAGTAAGCTTCAGCAACGCGCGGTGATATTTATCCGCTTTAGCTTCAGCGCAAATATCGCAGAAGGCTTCGAGAATAAGTTGTAAGGTTGTGAGGCGTTGCTGGCCGTCAATAATTAAACGCGTTTCCAAGTGACCAATTGGTTTTCGCTGTGCGTCAAGTACAATTGCTCCGAGAAAATGAGGCTTTCCTTGCTTACCTTCAATCCATCGATTGGCTACGTTGAGAATGTCAGTCCACAGCGGCTCCCACTGATCTTCCCGCTTCCATACGTATGGCCGTTGAAACAGAGGAACGATGAGTCGTCGATCCTGACCGAACACCTTTCCTATCGGTAGAGTATTGCTGTCCATATCCTTAGATCGTTAGAAGAGTCCGCTTTCAGACTAGTTCAGGTTGAGCGTCGTCCGCCATGCGCTTACGTCGCGTCGTCCGCTTTCCGCTCTTCTTCGGTTGCACCGCTAAGCCTTCTAAGCGTTCTTCTTCGGCGCGCTCAGCATTAAGGGTTAGCAGCCGGGCAAGAACTTCGTCGCGGATCTCGTCGGGCCAGCGATAGCGCCAGGGCTTCTTGCGCTTGCGCGTTCCACCGTCATCTTCATCCTGTTCGTCTTCGTAATCCAGAATAAACGTACAGTGTGCGTTCTCAGCAACATCGTTCCATCCGTATGCTTCGAGTACGGCACGATCCATGGCCGCGTGCAACTCGCGGAGGCGTAGAATATCGGAAGAGATTTCACCAGGATCGTGAAAACGGTTGTAGGTTTTGGTCAATCCTTCATTGTTGCCTGTCATTAGCGCCGCCCGAAATTCGTAATACTGTCGCCCTACTTCCTCCAGCTTCGTGTTCGTTTCGAAACCGGCGGGAAAAGGAAACGTTTCGAAGCAGTCGCTCGGTGTGTAGCGTAGCCTGTCCTCAAGCGAGCTGGAAAAGAACCGCGCCCAGACCTCGTGCAGTCGTGATTGAAGCGTGCAGAACATTGCCATGCTGTCCGACGCGAAGACCACGACCTGCTCGGACAAAACAACGTTCGTGGGAAGAAATGTGAAGGCGGCATGTTGTGTGACGCGGGAAATACCGAGGACGTTCTGGAGGTGCAAAATCGCTCCGCGCATTTCGGGCCGGCTGTTTGCGAAGCGCCACCAATATCGTTTGTGGGCGCGGTCAACTGAGCTGTCGCCGAGTCTGTCTCGCTCACGCTTCACTTTTTTCTCAAGGATGCGAACGAGATCTGGCCAATCTTCGGCGACGGGGTCTGGATAATCCAACGGCACCGTTCCAGAGTTGAGCCATTCCTCGCGCTGGCTTTCGTCAGCTTGACTCCACGACTCGCCAAGATCGGCTCGGTTCAGCGGGAAGTCGGCAAAATCAATGGCATACCGATGATGAGCGTGTTGCGGGCTCTCATTAATTTCCTCACCGCCTAGATAGCCAAAAATCCGTTTTCCGTTCCAAGGGTTGTTCTCAATCAGCTGACGCATTTCGGCCAACGGACTGGCAGACCCTTTCTTGTCGGTGTCATCAAACGTGAATCCCATGCCGCGTAGAAAGCAGCCAATAAAGCTAATCCCAGCATTGGCTTTCAGGGACACTGGATTCTCACTCGTACCTCTGTGGAAAAGATATGCGGTGATTTGGGAGACCACAGTGCCGTCTAAAAGAGGGGAAACTCGCGCGCGTCCGTTTAAGATGTGAACTACGCTGACCGTGACGGCCGCTTCACCAGGCCATTTGTAGCGTCGCGTTGCCTCGTAAATGGCTCCGGCGTTTTGGCAAATCCAACGAAGTCCGCTGAACCGGGTATCGCCTTGCCCGATCGTATTTGTTGCTATTAGTCCAAATGTCCCATCCATCCGAAGAAGCGAAAAAGCCCGGCGGAAAAAATGCGCGACGAGATCGGCGTTACTGCTCGATTCGACATGCAATTCCGCGAGCCAGTCGCGGTATACCTCACCCAGCATTGTGCTGATGCGTTTTCCACCGATGAACGGAGGATTTCCCACAAAGACATCAAATCCTGGATTTTCGCGGTCGAAGACTTCGGGGAATTCGATTTCCCAGTGGAATGGCGCCACTGGAAATTCGCCGCGTCTCAAGTTGTCCATTTCAGGGAACGTAACAGCGATGTCAAAGTTATATAAAGACTCGGTATAGCGTGCCAATAGTTCGTCGCGTTTGTCGCGCCGCGTGCGAGCTCTATCAGCAGAGAAAAACGCGGCAATGACCAAATCGCCAGCAAAGCGGACGGGTTCAAGCGCTTCATCAGCTCCCATTAAGTGTTCATGCTTTAGTTGTGGAGAAAGAAGGTCGCCACCTTCAATAATTCGTTTTCGCTGTGCTGTTGCGCTACGAATTCGTTTCTCAATGAAATCCTGACCGAAAGCCCTTTCCTCCGTTGGTAACCAATTGAAATCGACAATCTGCTCTCGCGTAAGACCCACCAGCGAATCCCCTGATCGAATGGCATGATCGAGGAACGTAAACGGATGCTCCTTTGCCAGCGTTGCCAACCACAAAGATAGCTTTGCCAGATCCGCCGCCATCGGATTGCGGTCAACCGCGTACAAGCAACGTTGCGCGACGAGCCGCCGCGCCAATAACTCTTCGGTTTCATCGGGCGGTAATGGTGATCGTCCGCCATGATGCTGCCACGCTTTCACGAGTGCTTCTCCGAGCTGACGGCAGGCCTCCACCAGAAAGGCACCGGAGCCAACAGCGAGATCGCAAACCTTCAGATCGAGAATTTGGTCGGGCGTGGGATGTTCGCCAAATCGCTCCAAAATTGGCTGTAACGTTGTTCGGACAATCGGCTCGGTAAACGAGCGCGGCGTGTAATGGGAACCACTACGCCTACGCTCGTCGGTAGGCTGAAGAACCATTGCTCCTTTTGGAACAACGCTGGGAGTTGCATTGCGAGCGATCTTTCGATCGAGCGCAGCTAGCAACTCCTCAATATTATTCGCATCCTTCAATGCTTTTTCTGGTTCGCCGCTAATCTCTTGACTCGCGTTTTCCTTTAGCCACTTCACGCGGTCCTTGCCGGCGGCTGCAAACAACTTATTCAAGTCGATTATCGTTGGCGCTGCTACTTCTCCTCTGTGCTTTCGTTTACCGGCAATCGCGATCGACGGTCCAGACGCGACTTCAAGGCGGAATCCCATTACGGTTTGGTAAACGCTGCCAATCTCTTCCACGTCGAGTGTTCGATATGACAAGCGCTCGCCATCGAGAATCAGTAGCTTTTCAAGAATCCGAAAGATGGTGCCGTCGCTAATAAGCGGCAAACGCCCTTCTTCTGTTGTACGACCGTCCAGAAAACGATACCGATTCGGGTCGAATAGGTGCCCTTGCCGCGCCGGCATGTGCAGCTGCGGATGACGGCAACCGTAATAGACGGCCCGGAAGATTGCGAGCAGCTGCGCCCAAGCGCCGTACCGTTGATCCATCGTGTCGGGATAGCGCTCATTATCAGTTCGAAGCCGTTCGAACAGTCCGTGTATTGAGTAGTTGCGGACATAAAGCTCACCTGTGGGCATCAGTCCCCTGTCTTCGGCGAAAAGTAAGAACACCAAACGCATCAACACCGTCAGCATTCCGCCGTAAACATCATCAGGATGCTCACCTAAGTCAGCTCTCAGAAGTTCACCGGATGTTCGTTCGTTGGCTGCTTGAAAACCTCGCTGCAATTCATAAAGCGAATCCAATACTTGCTGAGCCAACGCTGCCGAGACTCGGCTTTGATATTCGCGGCTGCGCGCGAGAAGAGCAGGCAATCGCGCGTCGCTAGGCGCGGCGAGGAGTCGATAACGGCTCAGCAACATGTAAAGCGCCGCGAGAATCGGACGCCCAGCGACTTCGGTCATCGCCGAAACCGGAAATGTAATGCTTCCAGAATTCTCGCCGTGCGGAGCGTAAACGAGGCGGATCTGTGTACCGTTGCTGAGAAGGCCAATAGGCACTTTCGTTTCGCGCAGTAACCTTTCGAAGCGGCGTGTGTGAGATGCCTTCCAACCGCTTTCATCAGTTTGCTGCGCATCTAAATCCGTTCCTGGGTCCAAACTATGAACCAGGAGTAGCCAAGGATTCTCAGGATCTTTTGGCTTAGGATCTTTGAAGGCTAGCTGCGGGGTTAACGTAAGGTTGAACTCAGGCAATGGCAGCGTTAATGAATCGGGCAGTGGCCTATCACCGTTAGAACCGAAAATGCAGTCATCAGGCCACTCGAGAAAGTCGCGCACGAACGCGATTAAATCCGTAACCGCAAGGATGTCCTTTTCCCCATCAATCTGGACCTCTTGAACAAAAGGCAGGAAACGCTCTTGTAGTGGCAGCGTGTTGCGATCGAGAAGCACCTGTGAGTCAACGAGCGCCGCCGGTGACACAACAAGACCATCGGGCTGAAGATAACCCAGCCACGCTTGATGATCTTTAATCGTGGAGTCTACAGACATCGCTTATCCCGTAACTGGCCATAGATAGGCAAGGCCTATAGGTTCAATTCGTGAGGAAGTTACTTTGTAGAAGTCGCGCACGCGCTCTGGCTCGCGACGCAAATCTCCTTCGACGTTTTGAAGCCATCGCTGCCAATAGCGGCGGTTTGAATCCAGTTGACGTTTTTCTTCCTCGCTAAATTCGAGAACCATCTGCGTTGAAGCGGAACGACCCAGTTCAACTTCTACGCGCCGTTTCTGATCTTCGAGCACTTTACGGATGGATTCGGACTCTGTTTGACCTCGCTTGCTTAATTGATTCTCTGCGTCTTCTCTGCCCTCATTCGCGCGACCATCGAGATGCGGAAGTAACTCTTCAATGTCGCGCGGAATGGATTTATTTAGTCGCTGGGACACAGTATCGGAAACCTTGCCTCGGTTGCTTGGGCTAAGAGCCTGTTCAAGCAGTTCAACAGTCTTCGTCTCAGCCTCTCGCGCATACGGCGCGAGCGGACTTCGGCGCGCCGACGGCTCAGTCCACCGCGCAGTTACGGTAAGCAACTCTTCATGCAAACGAATTGCGCCGGGTCCATAAAGCGACAACCGACCAATCAAAATTACGCGCGGAATCGCATCCGCCGTTTGTGCGAGACAGGCGCGGGATAAATCGTGGTGAACAAAACCTTGCGTCATGAATCGGCTTAGCAGGCGCTGCGCTATCCGATGCGAGAGATGAAGTTGAACAACATCATCATCAATGCCCTCCGGCGCTTCGAAGATAACTGGTCGAAGATGCGAATCCCTTCGCCACTGAAAGTTTCGTTTGCCGTCGTCTGGTGGCTCGCGCAATGTGTCGAGCGTGGCAGACCACGTCGGGTCTGCGCCATGTCGAGTTTCAAGATTGGGGAAGACATATCGGGATGGTCCATCGGTGGATGAAATTGCAGTTAGCGGTTCAGCATGAAGAAGTTCGAGCGAGCATGATAAGGCGTCTCGCAGTTGTTCAGTGTCCAAGCCAATCCATTTGCGTGCGGCATTGATACGATTTCGCAGCACATCGATTTGTCTCTGTAAATCTTCCTGGCGTTCGCGGTTCGCCTCAAGCTCATCTTCTGCTGTTGCTCTTTTCTCAGGATCGAGGCCGGCACGTTCAATCTCAACCTCTAGCTTGTCAACCTCATCGTGTCTAATACCGGAACGGATTGCTTCAGCCAAGCGGGCCTCAAGCACTTCCGCTAGGCTTCCTAACTCGCTACGAATCGTCTCGGTTTTACGAACCAAAGTTTTTAGAATGCGGTCTTCTGGTCTCTGGGTATAAACAAAGTAATGACAATAGACTGTCGGTGATGGCTGAAGCTTTCGATCAATGCGACCATTTCGCTGTTCGAGACGACTCGGATTCCACGGCACATCGAAGTGGAAAATATGGTGGCAGTGCGCTTGGAGGTTAATACCTTCACGCGCTGCGTCGGTCGCAACAAGGATTCGAACAGGATGTTCGTCGGGCGGTAGATTGAACGCCCGCTTTATGGCTTCGCGCTTATCCGCCGAGGTTGGACCATGAAGCACTTCGATTCGGTGCTCTGCCAAGTCAGTACCGGCAATAGCACTACTCAGCATCTGGACGAGATAACGTTTGGTATCTTCGTATTCGGTAAATATGAGAAGACGCAATTCGTTCCATTTAGCATTTTGGTCCGCGCGTTGTTCGTAGGCCAGACCTGCTGATGGACACATGTTTTTGTGTATCCAGTTGATCAGAAATCTTATTCTCGCATCAGGTAAGTTGCGTCCCTCGTCGGCAACTGTTGCCAATTGATCGAGCAACGCCTTTTCGCGCTCGATGTCAGCTAGCGAACTATCGCCTGCGGTATCAGCAGTTGCACCTTCGACTTCATGATCAATAAAAGCCTGCTGTTCATCTTCCGAAAGTTGGGAGCGTTCGTCGTCTCTATCGAGGCCTTCCAACGCATCGTGAGATTTCAAGGTGAGGTCGTTCTGCCGGTACGCGTCTATCTCTCCAGCCCAGATGCGCTCCATTGTACCTCGATGGACCCTTAGCGTTCGTGCAAATGCTTCGACGGACGATAGGAGACGTTGCTGAAGGTGTGAGATGAGCAGTCCGTGTTCTGTCTGCTTGCGTTTCGTCGCGCCCTCCATGCGCGACTGCCGCACGTGACGATACTCATCGAGTAATACAGAAAGCCTTAGTTCAGGAGCGTCTTGAGGCAAGCCTGAAAGGTCTTCCTGACAAATCTCGCGCTTTGGAAATCCTCCTTCAAGTTCACGAATGTCCTCTTTGAGCCTTCGCACCATCACACCATCGAGGTTGCTCTTTACGACCCGAACACCACGAGTGAAACGTTGCGAGTCAAGCAACTCAAGCAGCGCGCTGAAACTATTAGAATGTCCATTATGTGGAGTCGCGGAAAGAAATAAGCGATGCTCAAAACGATGGGAAATGTCGCGGACAGCTCTCGTGATGTGTGAATCAATCGCGTATCTCGCACCGCTGGCCGGCGCCGCGTGATGAGCCTCATCGAAGACGAAAAGCGAACCGGGACGCAAACTGCCTAGCCAATCACGAAGCGGACCCACGTACACCTCGTTAATAAGAAGCTTGTCAGAAATCAGGAAGCGCGGGAACGTCGTCCACGGGTTCACGCCGTAACCACGTTCCTGCCGCACTCGTTCGATGTAAGCCCGATCGAGCACTTCGAACGTGAGCCCGAAGCGAGTTTCCATTTCATCTTTCCATTGCAAGATCATTGAAGGCGGACATGCGACAACGACTTCGCGCACGCGTCGCCGTAGAAGTAATTCGGTCGCAATTAGCCCGGCCTCAATTGTCTTGCCAAGGCCGACGTCATCGGCGATGAAGAGATTGACACGCGGCAGCAGTAACGCTTTGCGCAACGGTTCGAGTTGATAGGCATCGATCCGTATTCCGGCTCGGAATGGCGATTGAAACAAACTTGGATTGGTTGCTGTTACGCAGTTCCAACGAAGCGTATGAAGGTAAGCACTAAAGAACCGAGGAGAGTCAAAACCACGCTTTCCAATTGATTGCCACGCCTCGCTGTCGAGGATTTCGCCATCAAGCTCTAGTTCCCAGACAACTTCAAGCTGTTGCCCTTGTGCATCGTCATCCAAACACGCGAGCCGCACGAGTGTGCCCGCGCCGCCATTGTGTTCGACGCCCTCAACCAGATGAGTGCGCGTGCGAACGCGAACAACTTGGCCTGCTTCCGGTAACTTGGCGCTTTGATCCTCCGCGATATCAGGCAAGGTCTTTTGTCTCCCGAAGAAGTCCAATTCAGCATCCGACCTTATGTATATAAGGATTACGAGGACTGCCGAATTAGGGTGCGCCCGCCTTTTTACTCGATTTTCTCATGAGAGATCAATGTCCGGCGTTCGTAATGTCGCTGACCAAGGCGCGCCTTCACACGAGAAACTGCTACTCAGAAAAATAAGAAGATGTTTGCGACGTTCAGACGGTATCATAGTTGACCTCTCTTCCTTCCTTATGGTATCGACTGCAGGGAACCACATGGCTTCAAAAGCTCAACGAGTTTCTTTTGTGATCTGTAATTTCACTCAACTGCCTAAGGATCAATGCGCCCACTGTTCAGGGATAGCTTCACGAATTTCACCGCATTATCATTTGAGGACCTCTTGGTTTGAGGGCTCCCGTATCGTGGAAATCCTCAAAAATGGAGGCCCGGTACATCCCTATGACGAACACTTCAGATTCGGCAGTCAAAAGGCTCGACTTCTTTTGGGAGCGCTTGAAGTCATCAAGGAGTTCGCCTCGAACACAGACGATGAGGGCAATACCACGGTAACGTCGCAGATTGTTCGAAATGAATCAGGGGTCCTCTTGCAGATTTGGGTGGAGATGCACGAAAATTCGTTCGTTCTACGGGTGAGACAATACAGAGGCCGTGGCTACAGATCCACAGATTGCCGGAGGGTCCTCGAATAGGGATTGGAGTTCAGAAAGCAAGAGCAGTTTGTGCCTTGGCTAAGGAGCTAAGAAAATGGGTCGGGATTGGTTAGCCGATGTAGCGGATAATGTAGCGACTACCTGCATAGATGGAGTGATACTGAGTTTCAGACCGGAGCAGAAAAGCCAATAATTATCGGCCTATGATACTCAGTGATACTTGGTGGGCAGGTACCCAAACGGTCTGCAAAACCTTTATTCATCGGTTCGAAATGAAAGCAAAGATGAGAAGCAGAATTGCAATGAGAGGGCGTTTCATAGCGTGAGACTCCTCTGGGAAAAGAAGTGGAAGAACTAGAGGCTTATATCACTGCCGTGGAACCGGCGCAATGCTAATTAGTGGCTGTGAGCTGTAGCTTGCCAATCCGACAAATTGCGCGCGTTCCTTGTCTCGGACCTTCCAAACGGACAACGAGAGCAAGCGAATCTTCGACATTCTTGATCCTGACTTTGTCGCCATTTGGCAACTGTGCCATCTTGCCGTTCAGATCATGAGAAGTCTTTATATCAAACAACGTAACACGCCAATCAAGTAAAAATTCTTATCAAGGTACGTTCTCCATCGGAGTGGTAACGTTCCAAACAGACAAACCGCCGTCGTCATTGACCGCTTGGACCGCACCAAATATATTCATCACGGCGAACTGTGCCTGCGCGGTTGAGCGTTGGAGTAAGTGCGGAAGGTGTTTGTTGTCTTTACAGCTGATCGACTGGCCCGGCGTTTACAATCAGGTCGGGCACCTTCGCGTCCCACGATGGAATCACGGTAGAAAACTCGCCGGTGTTGACCATGTGTTCAGCTTGAGTGAATCCCACCTGGAGGCGTCGCATTCCGGTCTCGAGCTCACGCTTTGCCTGCAGCGCAGTTGAGATGTTCGGCCGAACTTGGGCCATCTCTTCATCGAAAGCAGCGAGTATGATAGGCGCGGTCTCAGATACTCCCTTCGCCTTCGCATACGCCGACAGCTCAGCTCGAAGCGCAAACAAGGTGTCATCATCATTCATTGCGAGCGCGGTCCTTGTGTGTTCTCTCACTGCGAGATCGAGCGCCAATGGCTCAACCTGATCAAGCAGCGGCCGCACTCTATCCCAGGCGCGCTGCTCGCGGATCTCTCGCAAGAGGGCTTCGTTTGTGTCGCTCGGCGCCGGGCGACCCATCTCTCTGTTGAGAGATGTTTCCGTGGCCTGCTCGAGGCTTACCGTTTCAGTGCGCAGCCTGACAATGCTCTCGAGCGTGGTTTGGTTCAGTGCCTCGAGGTCCCGGGTCATCTGCTGCTGCGCTGCGACGTTTTGATCTGCGGTCGCTCCGCTGCGCACTCGAGGCGCTGCATTGATTCGCTGGCGCTGTTGGCCGTGCTCGCTTAGCAGCTTGACGATTCGCTGCGGCATGGCGCGCAGCAGGCTAAGGCTTGCGATCGTGGTGTCGGCCGGCTGATTCCTCATCGCCCGGCTTAAAACGCTTTCCGTCGTACTCATTAGGTTTCGTCCTCTCGTTTGAAAAAAGTTCGTTGTGGTTTTAAGTCAGGCTGCGGCCGCCTGGCTCCTTCGTTCGACTAAGCGCACGGGTCGATTGTCGTCTGGATGATGGCTGAACAAGTCAGGGTAGTAATAGGCAATGAACTCGCGCACCTCCTTGGTCACGCTTATGAGAATGCCGCCGTCGTCCGCTAAGCCTTCAAAGGAAAACCAGCTGTCAGGTACTTCTGCGCCATGCTTTCTGGCGTTTTGGATCACCGCCTCCGCTGGAGTGCCGAGCCAGTTTGGTGGTGAGACGTCGACGCGGTGTGCTTCTGCCCTTTGGTTCCCTCTGCGAGCTTTCGCTGAGCGCTCTCGATCCGCTTCCAATTTCAAAATATCTTGCAGATCGCACTCGCGCCCTTGCTTGAGAATTATTTCAGCCAGTGTGTTTGGTCTGCGGATCTGCTCTCCGTTGGCGACTCTGTGGTCGATCCAACGAAGCACCATATCGTCAGTAACATTGGCCCATTTGGCGGCGCTGCTGCTGCATGGATCCATTGACGGTTCTATTGACGGATCAAGTGGCGTTTCGGCTGACGCTGGTGTCAGCCTTTGCATGCCGGAAATGTCCGCCTTTTCGGTCGCAGATGTCAGGGTTTGCGAGTTGGAAACGTCCGGCTTTTTGCCCCTAAAGGGTGACAGGCTGTCCGCCTTTCCATGCCTCTTATCCTTCTCGATCTTCTTGGCCGCATCGCCATAGAGATCGATCTGATAGTGCGTTGCGTGCCCGCGCCCGCCGTGTTTGTACGCCACCGGCTTAAGCAGTCCTAATGCTCCCAATGATGCCACCGCCCTGCGCACATGGCGAGAGCTATGACCACACTTGTGTGCAATGAGATCTTTGCTCGGATAGCAACTGCCGCCGTTGTCGTTTGCGTGGTCACAGAGGGCCAGCAGCACAAGCAGCTGGTATGGCTTTAGCTCGAGCTCAAAGCAACGGCCCATGAGTTTCACGCTCAAGCGTTGGGCCTCCTGTGTTTGGTGTTATGCCGGCAGGCGAGCGGTTGCCGCTCTGCTTTTGGGATAGCTTCGCTGTGAGGCGCTCGCTTGACCTGGCCAGGCCCGCGGCGGTCCATCATGCAGCTTTTGCTTTCTTGTTTGGCTTTCTTTCGACCTGTGTGAGGAATTCTTCGACGTGGCGCGGATAGATGTAGAGCACCCGCCTACCAACACGGCAGTGGGCCAACTTACCCGCTTTTCGCATAGCAATGGCAGTGCCCTGGCTGATGCCTACGAGCGCGCAAAACTGCTTCTGAGTGATTGTCTTTATGTCCCGCCCGTTGTCACCGTTGCTTGGCTGCTCCGAGTGTTGCTGCGTCACTTCCATAAAGCTCCTTGCTCCTTCATATGAGACTCGCAAAACTGAGTGAAGGATAGCTATGCTTGAAACGTAAGCGGCTAAAATTTTCGATTTACGGCCAGAGGGCGGGTTTAGTCGTCAGTCAAAGGGCGGGTTTGATTTACGACGAAGAGTTTGGCCTCGATGTTAAAGCGAAGGGTCGGCTCAAATCAGTCAGCTATTTGTGGTCGCTGCCACCGCTTTGGTGCTCCGCTTTGGAGACATTTTACGATTGATGCCGCGCAAAACATCTCCCGCTTTGCGCACCTTCTCGATAGTGCTGAGGCTTACCAGTTTGCCCTTTCGCTTTCCTGCCTTATGCTGCACTTCAATTCCGGATCTGATGGCTGCATCAAAGTGGGCAAGCCTGTTTGGTTTGCACTTGTTAGCGCGCCGGCCCGTAAAATCGTCGAGCAACCAACGTGCGACGCTGTCTCTATCGACGAAGCTCCGGGCGCCCGCCGGGTCATCTTCATAGAGATCGTCAGCTGTCGACCAGCGTTTGAGCGCCACATCGTAGGCATAAGAAAATTCTTTGCGCTGCTCATCGGTTGCATCAACAGCTCGAGCGCTGCCGCCTCGGCTCACGCCCAACCGCTCATTGATGTATGCCTTCTCGTAATCCACAACGCTCTTTCTGAAACTCTCCACTGCCTCGGGCGTTTGCAGTGCCCCATTTGCCACGAGCGTTCTCTCGCGTCGCAAAAGAAAGACAACCATGCGCAAGAGCCTATACGCAAAATTCGGCTTTTTTTGTTCTAACCGAAGCGGCAGAAACTCAACTTTGAAAGTGCGCGACTCGCCTTTTTCACAAATTCCCAACAGTTCTTTTACCAGAGTGTCTCCGTCAACCTTCTCATCCCCGAAGACAAGCCTGGAAAGGGCGAGACCGACGTCCCTCTCTTTTTGCTCTTGCTCCGTAATGTCTCGAGCACGGCGCTTTCTCGTCGTCATTTGGCCTCCCTGGGCAGCCTTTCTCCCTGGAAAAGTTTTCGGCTTGCCCGTCGCCCAGGGAATGCGCGACACGTCCGCACGCCGGCCAGGCGCACGTAAGGCAAGCCGAAGGTTGTCAATTTACCACGTCCGATTCTGGCGCCAGTGCTGGCTCGCCTTCGGCGTTGAAAGCATCGATCGCTGCAGCTGCGCGCTTGGCTGTCTCAACATTCGCATTCACGTAGCGATAGGTCGTATTTGCTTGGGTGTGGCCCAGCACTCGGCCGACTTCGGACAGAGGTATGTGTGCGCCCACCAGGCGCGTGGCGTGTGTGTGTCTCAGATCGTGAAAGCGCACATCGGCCAGGTCGGCGTCTTTACGGGCCGCGGTGAAGGAACGCTTGACGTTATCGAGAATGCCAAAGACCCTGAACACCGGATCTTTCGGGCTTTGTTCATAAAGCCTGGCGAGCTGCTGCGCTAGTCGCGTGGTCATGGCCAGCTGACGCTCGCGCATCGTTTTCGTGTTGAAGGCGCGCACGTTAATCACGCCAGCTTCGAAATCAACGTCGCCCCACCTTAAGGAAAGGATCTCCCCCCGCCGCATGCCGGTGTCGATCGCGCAAACGACAATCGGCAGCAGATGAAGCCGCCGCGGATCAGAGCATGCCGCGAGCAGCCGACGTTCCTCATCGCGGGTGAGGATGCGTTCGCGTTTCCGCTCATCGGCGTTGCTGATCAATGACTCGCCCGTCAGGAATGGATTGACTTTAATCCAGCCTTCGCGCTGGGCAATATTCAACATGCGTCGGAGTTTTGAGAGCTCTCGATTGACTGTCGCGATCGTGCGCGTCACAACTATTTGGGCCTTTGCATCCTCCGCAAGAGCTCGCTTGTGCCGCACAATGTCGCCGGGCGTTGGCTGTTTCAGCCTGGCAGCACGATAGGCGCGGAGTTCGCCATAAGTAATGCTCTGCAGCCGGCGCTTACCGAAGTGCCGTTTTAGAGCATTGACGGCGGCCTGCGCAGAGACGAGGGACCGCACGCCTTCGACCTTGCGGCCGTCTACATACTCGGCTGGTTTGAGGTAGTGTTTTTCGAAGTGCGCGGCGAGGTCCGCAAACGTCATTCGTGAGGCATCAAGTGTCTTGCCTCCGCGTTCCTCAAGATCGCGCAAAACGTCACGAATGATCTCTCGCGCATGTGTGAGAGACTCGGCGGCGCGCACAACATCATGCCGCTTGCCGTGATCGTCCGTGTACCCGACTCGCGCATAAAGCCGGCTGTCGATCGAGCTCTTGAATTTCGTTGCTCTGCGCTTTTTCAGGTCAGCGATCGTGTCGCGCACGATGCGATCGGCGTGCTTGACCTTGAGCTTTTGCTTTTCTGCGTCGGTGAGACGGTTATTCTTTGAGTCCGCTCTCGCGGCCTGAGTGATCTTTTGATGTTGTCCATTCGCGTCAGTGTATTCAACCGTCGCGTGCGCCTGGCTCACAATGAAGCCGGTGCGTTCCCTGGCCATCGCTATGTTCCCTCCCTGGTAGGACCAAAGGTGTGCGGCACTCCGCTTTGACTTCCGCTTTCGAACTAATGCTCGGTGCGCGTGCAGCGCATTCTACAACACTCAGTAAAAGATTAGCGCCGCAAAAACAAGAATTTTTGAACGTAGTGGGTCGCGGTGATGCTCAGCGGAACATGCCCGGATCGTCTCCTAAGCGGAAGGTCGCGCGTTGGAATCGCGCCGGGGGCACCATAGTTTGCAGGCCGCACACAGAACGGCACACAGAACCGCAGGGAAGAGTAACGGGAAATTACGCGACTTGAACGGGGAAGTCTCACGTGACTCTAATTCTCACCATGGCCAACCTGCATCAGGTTGTACTTGTTTCCGACCGCCGACTCACCCGCAATGGAGTCCCTTTTGAAGACGAGTCCAATAAGGCGTTCGTATTTGTTTGTCGAGACGCTCGGCTTGCCGTCGCTTACACGGGGCTTGCAGAATTGGGAACGTTTCTAACCCGCCGATGGCTCCCAGAAGCACTTATGGAATCCGCTGCACCCGACTTCCGGATGGGTCCAATTATTGAGCAGCGGTTTGCGGAAAGGGCCACGCGAGATTTCGCAGGCCTCAAAGTGAAGAAACCTTCTGACAAGCATCTTTCAGTTGTACTTGCCGGGTACTGTTACGATGAGAAGCCTCCAAGGTGCTACTGCTGGGTAGTGAGCAACTTCGAGGGCTTCGGCGACCACAAGCGAGCTCCAGGTTTATCATCAGACCAATTCCAGGCTTTTTACTACCGTGACAAACGTCCCACGGAAGAGCATGCGTGTCTTCTGGTTCCCGCTGGAGTAGGCGGGGCAGTGACACGAGCGGACTATGAATCGCTGCATGGCCTCCTACACGAGAATAAGCCCGCACAAGCGCTTGTAGGCAAGGCGATCGAAGCGATACGAACAGCCGCTCAATCTCTCCGTGGTAAACCCATCGGCGAACTCATCGGCGAGCAGTGCAATAGTATCGTCCTGCCGAGTAATCCCGAAGATGAGGCGGTAGGTGAGTACCATTCCGCCAAGGTCGCTACCAGAAAATACCTGCCATCGCTTATCAATGCCCGCGGTGACGAGTCCGGAGTCTACACCATAACCGAAGGCTGGTCTGAAGCCCGCAATTCCGATGATTAACCATTGGTCGTTTCTGTGCCGAAGGTTGGTCGTAATCATCCGTGCCCTTGCGGCAGTGGATTGAAATATAAGAAGTGCCATGGGGCAACGCATGGTTGATCAGTTATATTGTTCAAACCGAATTGCCATGAAAAAACTCTATCAGTGGTCGACGCGAATCGGCCTGTTTTATATTGCGGAACACAACGGGCGATTTCATCCGATGTACGACGACCAGAGTCTTGGTGGCTACGCGACGCCGCAAGGAGACGCAAATGACTGATGTGTTGAGCACCAGCGCACTACGCTTGGTCTACAAGTTTGGAGTTATCGCCATCGCCTTGGCTCTGCTGTTTGTCATTCTGAACCTTGCCAGTTGTGGGCGTGGTGGCAATGTCCTCGGGCAGTCATGACCGTCTCGATGCCGGCGCGATCGGCGAGGCTGCGGGGTACCAAGACGATGGTCACAGAGGACGGGGTTGTTGGTATTCGCTGGGTGCGCGACGACGTTAAGGTGACGGTTGACAAGATACCACTGAAACCTGTCGCCGGTTTGGCCTCTGTAGCAGCGTTTCATCCTACCAAAGATGGTGCGATTGTCATGGGCGACACAATCGTCTTTCAGGATGAAATAACGCAATGAACTCTCTGATCCAATGAAGATAGGTCTGTTCCGTGCGATAGCTGTAGTAGCGGGTCCGCATCTTGTTGCGCGCCTGTTCGAGTAACTTTGGCATGATGAGGCTCCTGGTCCAAAGCGATAAAACAGTGGGTGAAATTGGCCGGAACAAGGAATCGAATCTGAGACACCGCGTTTCCCTTTCCATATGCGGGAGCACCCGCCCCGTATTGGCGGTTCCTTCTCGCGCTCGTGATCTGGCCGATCGTCACCGCTCTGCCCGCGTTTCTTGTTGCACTTGCTGCGGCTGCGGTGCGGCGTTGGGTTGCGCTGCTCAAACCAACCGCGTAGCGGTTGCAGAAATTAGCCAGGGGTAAGTGACCGGAGGTCACGCCACCCCTGGATCACGTAAAAAAGATTTCCGCGCCCTGTAGGGGCGCAATAGATTTCTCGCTGAGGCGCAACGTCTGTCGCCCGCTTCGCGGGCTTGAGATTCTAAGGGGGACGTGATCCCGGGGGTACGCTCGCTGCTGCTCGCTCACCCCGGATCGGGATAGGAAGAAGCCTTGCGGCTCCTCCCTCCCACACCACCCGGCATACGGGTCCGTACCAAGGCGGTTCGGCAAAGACACGATTGGTCACGAGACACAACAGTTCACGAACGCGCTAAGGAGTAGAGGCCGA
>WNGK01005125.1_pt1 | contig 17808 bp, 17 predicted proteins | sample 5400601 | NCBI WGS metagenome assembly WNGK01 (sample SAMN13153376, study PRJNA577476) | soil metagenome | isolation source: 60 cm soil or saprolite under Garry oak tree replicate 1 | place: USA:California | collected 2016-06-15
CCAGCGACTGCTGCGGCATGCCGGTTTATCGGATGCGGAAGCGTGGCAGGCGCTGCGGCCCCTGGTGGAGGGGACGCTCGAGAACCTGACGCGCCAAGAGCCTCTGGCGGCGCTCACCGGGCCCGTGGCGCGCGGCGACACAGCGACCGTCCGCCGTCATCTCGAGGCGTTGACCAGCGATGACGCGGGGCTATATCGGGCGCTCGGGCGGGCGGCCCTCGAGCTCGCGCAGAAGCGGGGGATGGACGAAGCGACCGCGGCGCAGGTGGCGACCGCGCTTGCGACCGATGTGCCGCCCGTGATTCGGAAGGCGTAGCATAATCAAGCCTTCGCGCCTGCGGCGCTCCGGATGACGGGCGGAGGATCCTACTGATCCACCACCCGTACCCCGGCCGGGGGCGAAAACGTGAGCTCGCGCCCCGGCACGCCGCCGTTCACCCGGATGGTTCGCAGGATCACCGTGCGCTCTTGTCCGGAGCTCTCCGTGATATCGACGCGGTGCACCAGCCCGTCCTCCCGTCCCAGCCAGATCGTCGCTTCGCTGTAAGGTTGGTCCTGCCGCTTCGGCACCAGCCGGATGACGTCGACCGGCCCGCCCCCCCCGCCCACCCCGTCCGGAAGCGAGTCGGCCCGGACGTACTGCGCCGTGTAGCGCTCGCGCGGCTGCTCCACGAACTGTCCAATCAGATTCGGGCCCGTGGTGCCGTATTCGGGGATGCGCGAGCGGATTACCTGGCCGGGGGTGGTGCTCGGCGTGTACAGCCAAAGGAAACGACCGTCCGCCACGATGCGATCACCCTTGGGTGCGGTGAACCGCATCGCAAAACGACTGGGGCGCATTTGGTACAGCCGGCCACGCGTCGTGTCGGGGGTGCCGATCATCGGATTCGCGACGATCTGCACGAAGTCGGCGGAGAGGCTGGTGATCGTCTGATAGGTCGCGCTGGCGCGGTCGAGAATCGGCCAGGGGTCGGGGGACTGGAGCGTGAGGGAGAGCCCGATCGCCACGAATGCGGAATGCGGAATGCGGAATGCGGAATGGACATGCGGGCTTCCGGCCGCTGGGTTCGACCGTCCAGTTCGACGCCCGCCCTTCAATTCCGCATTCCCCATTCCGCATTCCGCATTGTCTTACGCCCCCACCGGCGCCGGTTCTGCAACGCGGCGCCCGATCACCTCGGCGATCACGCGGACCTCGCGCATCAGTTGCGCGAACTGCTCGGGGAAGAGCGTCTGCGCGCCGTCCGACAGCGCCTGCTCCGGGTCGGGGTGCACTTCGACCATGATCCCGTCCGCCCCGGCGGCGACCGCCGCGCGGGCCATCGGGATCACCTTGTCGCGCAGCCCCGTGCCGTGCGACGGGTCCGCGATGATCGGCAAGTGCGACAGCTTGTGCACCACGGGAATGGCGGTGAGGTCGAACACGTTGCGCGTCGCGGTGTCGAACCCGCGGATGCCACGCTCGCACAGGATCACGTCGTGGTTCCCTTCGGCGAGCACGTATTCCGCCGAGAGGAGCAGCTCCTCGATGGTCGCGGCCATCCCGCGCTTCAGGAGCACGGCCTTCTTCGCCCGGCCCGCGGCCTTGAGCAGCGAGGAGTTCTGCATGTTGCGGGCGCCGATCTGAATGATGTCGGCGACCTCGGCCACGTAACCGACGCCTTCGGGATCCATCGCCTCGGTGCAGATCAGGAGGCCCGTCTCCTCGCGCGCCTTGGCGAGCAGCTTGAGCCCCGGCCGGCCCAGCCCCTGGAACGCGTACGGGGAGGTGCGTGGCTTCCAGGCGCCGCCACGCAGGATCACGGCCCCCGCCTCCTTCACCAGCCGCGCCGCGTCGATGATCTGTCGCTCGTTTTCCACGGAGCACGGACCCGCGATGGTCACGACCTCGGCGCCGCCGACCGTCACACCCCCGGGGAGGCGCACCACCGTGTTCTCCGCCTGCCACTCCCGGCTCACCTGCTTGTACGGCTTGGTGACGTGGATGACGTCCTGGACTCCGGGAAGCCCTTCCAGGCGCGACGCGTCGACGCGCCCGTCGTTCCCGACCAGGCCGACCGCCGTGCGCTGCGCACCCGGCATGGGCCGGGCCTTGTACCCCATCTCCTCGATCACGGCGATGACGCGCCGGACCTCCGCTTCGGTCGCGCCGTGACGCATCACGATCAGCACCGCTACTTCCCTCCGATAGTGAACCGGTCGCCATCGCGGGCCGCCGTCACCCGCCCGGTGAACCGCGTCCCGGCTACACGCGCCGGGTCCGAAGTCTCAACCGGCGGATAGAAGTGCGTCAAGACGAGCTGCCGCGCCTTGGAGTCCCGCGCCAGCTCGCCCGCCTGCTCCGGAGTGAGATGGCCATCCACGGCCATCTCCTTGGGGAGCGAGCACTCGGCGAGCAGCAGGTCGGCGCCGGCGGCCCATCGGGCCAGCTCGCGCGAGGGCCCCGTGTCACCCGTATAGACCAGCCGGCCCTCCGGCGCGGTCAGGGACAGCGCGACGCTCTCGGAGGTGTGGGGCACTGGGAAGGTCTCGAGGCTCACCTCGGCGTCGAGCGGGAACGGCTCGCCGTTCTGCACGTCGAGGATGCCGATCGGGAAGCCGGGGTCGAGCAGCCACGGGCCGTACCCCTCGGCCAGCTGCTTCACGAGGCGGACCACGCCGCGCGGGCCGAGGATCACGAGGGATTCCTGGCGCGGCGGCACCGTGGTGTACTTGAGGGCGTACACCAGCATCGGCAGCTCGCCCCAATGGTCCGGGTGGAAATGCGACAGGACCACGTGGGTGACCTGATGCCACGGCAGGCCGAATTCCGCGAGACGGTGCAGCGCTCCCGCGCCGCAGTCGAGCAGGATCTTCAGGTTCCCCCGGCTCACCCAGTGGCATGCCGACGTCCGGCTGGCCGACGGCGCGACCGTCCCGGTGCCAACGGTGACCAGGTCCACTCAGACGGGCTCCATCTGACCGAGTCGTACGCCGACGATGGTCGAAACGCCCGGCTCCTGCATGGTGACTCCGTACACGGCGTCGGCGGCCTGCATGGTGCGCGGGTTGTGGGTGATGACGATAAACTGCGTCAGGTCCTTGAACTCCGCGAGCAGGCGTACGTAGCGGCCGACGTTGGCGTCGTCGAGGGGGGCGTCCACCTCGTCGAGCAGGCAGAAGGGACTCGGCTTGGTAAGGAAGATCGCGAACAAGAGCGACACGGCGACGAGCGTGCGCTCCCCGGACGAGAGCAGGTGAATCCGCTGGGTGCGCTTACCTCGCGGCGCGGCGTGGATCTCGATCTCGCTCTCGAGCGGCTCGTCCTCGTTCGCGAGCCGCACGTCGCATTCACCGCCACCGAACAGCGTCTGAAACACCGTGCGGAAGTTCTCCCGCACCTTGCCGAACGAGTCGAGGAACATCGCCTTGGCCGTCTGGTCGATCTCGCGCGCCGCCTGCTGGAGCGACTGGCGGGCGGCCACGAGGTCGTCCCGCTGCGTCATCAGGAACTCGAGGCGCTTCACCTCTTCTCCATGCTCGTCCACGGCGAGGGCGTTGACGGGTCCGACGGCGTCGATCGCCGCCCGCAACCGCTCGTCCTCCTGGCGCAGCCATTCCAGGTCGCCGGCGACCTCGGGCGCCTCGGCGAGCAGCTGATCCAGAGGCTTGCGCCATTCGGCCTCGACCCGCGCGACGAGCCCGCGCCGGCGGCCCACGACCTCGGTACGCTCGAGCTCGAGCTTGTGCTCGTCCGCGCCGAGGGCGTCCAACGCCTTGCGCCTGTCCTCCACCGCCGCTTCCGTCTGGGCGACGCGCGCGTCCGCTGCCTCGACCTGGACCGCGGCCTCGCCGGCGGCGGCCTCCAGCGCCCCGAGCGCGAGGCGGCGCTCCTTCAGCTGGTCCTCCCACTGGGTGCGCTGCGCCGTGAGGGTCGCAGTATCGTGCTCGAGCGCGCCCATCTCCTCGGCCAGCGTGGCCGACTGGCTGCGGGCTTGCTCGGCCTCCGCCGCGGCGCGGCCGGCCCGCTCGCGCGAGGCGCTCGTCGAGACGGACGCGCTCGACTTCATGGCGCTCGAGGTCCGCGTGCAGCGCAGCGAGTCGGGCATCCACCTCCGACAGGCGCGTGGACAGCCGCTCCACCTGCGCGCTCGCGTCGGACGCCTCACGCTGGGCGTGGGCGGCGGCACGCTCCGCGTCGTCCTTGACGACGGCGGCTTCGAGCTCCTGCTGGCGGGCCCGCTCCGCCGCTTCACCCGCCGCGGCGAACGCCGCCTCGGCGGCGGCGAGCTCGGCGAGCGTTCGTTCCAGCGTCGTAGCGGCACTGCCGCGGTGCGCCTCCGCGTCTCGCACTTCCTGCGCCAGCGCTTCCAGCTCGGCGCGCCGCTCGAGGGGTCCCCCACCCGCCACCGTAGGTCCCGCGAGGAACACGGCGCCGTTGGCCCGGCGTAGTGCGCGGCCCCCTCCCCCCCCGCCGTCCAGGACCTCGTTCCCCGCGAGCAGGGCGCGCACCCACGCGGCCGCGGGCCCGTCCACGCGCAGGTCGTCGGTCAGGGGATGCCCGTCCGCGGTGAGCCGCGGTCCGGGCACGCTGGGCAGCAGCACCAGCGGCCCGGGTTGCGTTTTCTCGTGCCAGCGGCGGATCGTCTCGACGGCGCTGGCGTCGCGCACCAGCACGGCGTGCAGCCACTCACCCAGCAGCTGCTCGGCGAGCACCGCGTCGCGCCGGCTGGTACGCACGAAATCCGACAGCGGCCCGATTACCGCGTCGCCGAACCGCTCCCGCTCTTTGAGCAGGGCCTGGGCTGCGGGCGCCAGCCCCACGCGCTCGCGCTCCAGCTCGGCGAGGGCATCGCGCCGCGCGGTCACCTGCGCGAGCGCCCCCTCGGCCTGGCGTCGTGCGGCCCGACCGTGTGTCTCCTGCTCCTTCAGCTCGGCCACGCGCCGGCGCGCCTGCTCCAATCCCGCGGCCGCCTGGGCCGAGGCGCGCCCGAGGGCCGCCGCCTCCTGCGCGCGCGTACTGACCTGTGCGGTCGCCGCCCACTCGGTCTCCGCCCGACGGGCACGCTCCTGAGACGCGTCCGCGAGCTGTTGCCCCAGCTCCGCCCGCTCCCGCTCGAGCGCCGCCCGCTCGCCTTCCAGTGCTCGGGAACCCTCCGCTCGCCGCTGCAGGTCCTCCTCGAGCTCGCGCACCGTCGCGCGCTGCGCCAGCAGCCGGTCGCGCCCCTCCTGCTCGAGTGTGGTGCGCCCCGCCAGCTCCTGCCCGACCGACGCGAGGTCGCGCTCCGCCGCCGCGCACTCGGCGGCGGCCGCCACCCGCTCCCGCTCCGCCTGGACGGCGCGCGACTCCTCCTGCTCCCGCCGCTGCCCGGCTGTGGCGCGCCGTTGGCCGGCGTTGCGCAGCCGCTCCGCGGCGAGCGCGAGATCGCCCTCCAGCCGACCCGTCTCGAGCTTGGCATCGGCCAGGCGGCGCTCCACTTCCGTACGACGCGCCTCGGCCGTGTGGCGCGCCTGGACCCCGGCCTCCCGCTCCCCCTCCGCCGCCTCCAACCGGGTGCGCTCGCCGGGCAGGGCCGCGGCCAGCTGTTCGGCGCGCTGGCCCAGGCCACCGAGCGTCAGATCGAAGTCTTCGAGCTCGCGTCGCACCAGCGTCAAGGCGATGCCGAAGCGCTCGTCGATCATCTTGTCATAGCGCTCCGCCTTGCCGCGCTGACGCGCCAGGCTCCGCACCTGCGTTTGCACCTCGCTGACCAGGTCTTCGAGCCGGGCGAGGTCCGCCGCCGTCTCCTCGAGCCGGCGCTCCGTGCTCGTCCGGCGATCGCGGTACAGCCCGATCCCGGCCGCCTCTTCGAACAGGGCGCGTCGCTCCTCGGCCCTCTCCGACAGGAGCGCCTCGATCATCCTGGCTTCCATCACCACGGCCGCGTCGGCGCCCAGACCCGTGCCGCGCCACAGGTCCTGGATGTCACGCAACCGCACCGCCGAGCGATTCAGCAGGTACTCGCTCTGTCCGGAGCGCGACAGCCGGCGCGTGACCACGACTTCCTGATAGGCGATCGGGAGCGTCCCGTCCGAGTTGTCGAACACCAGGGAAACCTCGGCCACGTTCACCGGCCGGCGCCCAGTCGAGCCCTGGAAGATGACGTCTTCCATTTTGCCGCCGCGCAGCAGGCGCGGCGACTGCTCGCCCAGGACCCAACGCACGGCATCGGAGATGTTGGACTTGCCGCAGCCGTTCGGCCCCACGATCGCGGTGACGCCCGCCTCGAATGGCAGCTCGACCGCGCCCGCGAACGACTTGAAGCCCGACAGCTCGAGCCGGGTCAGTCTCATGGAGTGGTTCCCTCTCCCATCCGGGTGACGAGCCTTGCCTGAACGCCGGCGCGCTTGAGCCGCGCTTCGAGGAGGCTGGCCTGCTCGGGCGTTTCGAACGCGCCCGCCAACAAGCGGGACCCTGATCCCCACGGCACGACCGGAATGCCGCGCGCCCGCAGTCTGCTCGGTGCGGGCGCTCCGTCGCTCAGCGAGAAGGAATAGGGAGCGCGCAGCACATCGCCCTGGCCCCGCGCGGCGAGACCGTGTTTCCACATCCCCGCGCGGGCGCCGACGGCGGAGTCGCGCGTCGGGAACGCACCGGCGAGCACGCGATACCACACCGCGCTGCCCCGTCCCCGGTCGTCCAGGGCGACCGGAGTCACGAATGGCGTGACGCCATCGGCCGTCAGACGGTCCGCGAGCGCGAGCGCCTTGTCGAGTCTCGCGTACGCCGCGAGCTGCACCGTCCAGGCGAGCGAATCGACGCGCCGGGCCGGCGCCGCGGCGATCGGTCGTGCCCGCACGGGCGCGACAGGTGGGGGAGCGGCTGCGCGGCGGTGCTCGGCCCCGCGGGCGAGCAGCGCCCAGCTGCCGGCCGCTCCCGCCGCCAGCGTCGCGGCCACGACCGCCGGGCGGGCCAGCCGATGCACGGGACGCCGAACCGCGGCCGAGATGCGCCCCGGCGGGGGCGCGACCGATCGCGGGTCCGGCCCCGCCGGCGTCCAACGCTCGCGCACCACGCCCAGCAACGGCACGCCGCGCTCCATTACCGCGGTGATCCCCTGGCCAATCGACGACTCGGGCTCGTAGCCGTCGGGCGACAACACGATCAGTCCGTCCGGGACCGCCGACAGCCGGGCGAGCGCGCCCGCGGAGAGGTACAGGAGCAACAGCGCGTCCTCGACCCGGAAGCCGCCGTGCAGCTTCTTCCAGCGCGGGTTGGCGAACAGGTCACCCGCGTGCGCCGTCACCGTGCCCGCGGCGATGAAGAAGACGCGATCGACTTCGTGCGCCGCCTTGGTGAGCGACACATCGTATTCGAACGCGTCCACGATCCCCTCGGTGGGCGTGAGGCCCACCGTCTCGTGCAGCATGGGCTGCTCGAGCCACAGGTCCACGAGCGCGATCCGCCGGTCGGAGAGCGTCGCGGCCCGGGCTACGTCCCACGCGGCACCCGCGGCCCACTTCAGGTCCCCCGTCGCCGGCACCAGCGCGACCAGGGCCTGTCCGGTGACCAGTGACGGCACCAGCGCGTCGAGGCGGGAGCGCGGCAGGGGACGAACGGTCACGGCGTCGGCTGGTAGATCCAGAAGGGACGGCCGAGCTTCCGTCCGATGCCCTCGGCCTGGGCCCGCGTAGGGTAGGGCCCCAGTACCACGCGGTAGCCGTCGTCGGGATTGCGGGGCGGGAGCACGCGCGCCGCGAGCCCGGCCCGGGTGAGCTGCTGCGCCATCTCGGACGACCAGGCCTCGTTCTGCGAGGTCGACACTTGGACGTACATCGGTCCCTCGGGCCCCGCCGTATCGGAGGCCACCCCCTGGTCGGCCTGCGCACCCGCGTCTCCGAACGCGCCGCGATACGCGCCACGAGGTCGCCACCCGGTGAGCATCCATAGGTCCGCCCCGCCCCCCTTCACCCGTCCCGTAGCCGCGAGCGAGTCGGGCCGGTACGCGATCACGTCGTCGCCTTGGCGCACCAGCAGCGCGCCGTCCGGGGCGATGGCCGGCAGATCGGTGCGCCACACGCTCGCCAGCGTCCCCACGAGCCGCTTCACCGGGAGATCCACCACGAATACGGAGTCCTCCGTGGCGGGCTTGGCGAGCAACCAGCGGCCCAGCGGGTCGAGCCGGATCGTCGCCGCGGGCAGCGGGAGAGCGATACCGTCGATCTCCTCGCGCTCGTAGCGGTCGATCGCCGCCAGGCCGGGCTCGGTCCGTCGGGCGACGTAGATGCGATGCCCCGACGGCGAGAACACCAGCGCGCGCGGGTGGTCGGCGAGCGGGACGAAGCCGGCCTCGCGGCGTCCGAGCGGGTCTATGAGGACTATCCCGGAGTCGGCGGCTACGCCGACCAGATCGCCCCAACGGGTCGCCGCCACGTCGCTTCCGGTCGGGAGTGGCCGACTGGTGGGCGGTTGATCGGCGGCGGCGGTGATGAGCGCTGGCGGGTCGGCCACCACGAGGCGCTGGTCGGCGGCGCCGAACAGCTGCAGCGGCACGGCGGGCAGGGGCTGCGGCCAGGAGACCCGCAGCCGCCGTGCGAGCGTCACGACCCGGCGCTTCGCGTCTACGGTATAGAGCGTGCCATCCGGACCGAGCGTCGCCTGCTCGATGCCCGAGGCAACGGTGTCGACCCGGGCACTGCCGAGATCGAGCGCCAGGACGTCGCTCTTCGGGCTCGTGACAGTCGTGTCTGGCTTGGCGCGCGCATTCTTTTTCTTCGGGTTCTTCGCGCTCGTGTCCTTCGTGACGGTGGTGACGTAGAGGAACTCCGCTTCGATGTCGAGCCCGATCACACGGGTAACCGGAGGGAGCTTGCCGCGAATCGCAGTGGGGATCTCGACCATGGCGGGGAGACGATACACCCTGGGGGTCCCCCCCTTCGTCGGGATGCGGATGGCGACGCCGGCGGTACGGGCGGCGCCGGCGCTGGCGCGGCTAACCGCTTGCTTGACAGGCGGTTGAGACGATGATGCGGCAGGCGCCCTGGACCGGCAGCCCCAGAGCGTCAGGCTGGTGAGGAGGAGGTAGCGGATACGCAAATGGCCTCGCCGGACAAGATAGGCAACCGGCGAGGCCAGGACAAGTGGTTTAGCGACGCGGAGTTAGAACGTTGGGCCGAGGCTCACCGTCCAGTAGGGGTTGTCGTGCGGTCGGCTCAGGGGCTTGGTGTAGTCGAACCGGAGCACCACGAAGCCGAGGAAGTTTATCCGGATCGAGCCGCCCCAGCTGCGGAGTGGCGCGCGCACGGTCTCGGGGTCTTGGTCGCTCGATCGGCTCCACACGAGCTTGGAGTTCGAGTCCCAGGCGAGCCCCGCGTCGTAGAAGATGGCGCCCTCGATCGGGGGGAGCCCAACGGGCAAGAATCCGAGCACCAGGCTGCGGGTCAGCGGGAAGCGCACCTCGGCGTTCGCCACTGCGAAGCGAGACCCGATGAGCTGGTCGAGCTCGGGGCAACCGCTGGTCGTCGCCGCGAGGCACTCGTTGTTGATGAGAGAGCCGGCGGTGTAGCCGCGGATCAAGTTGGTGTTCCCGAGGAACTGTGGGAACAGGTCGCCGTCCCGTCCGAAGCGGCCAAAGAACACGCCGCGCAGGGCGAGCGTGAAGGGTCGGGCGAAGAAGTAGCGACGCCAGTCGACCAGGCCGGCGGTGAACTGCCACGCGCCGAAGCTCGGAGACACCTCCAACCGCCAGCGCGAGCCCGCGAACGGTCCCACGAACCCGAACAGCGAGTTGTCGTGGACCAGCGCGAGCTGCGGCCCGTAGTAGCTGACGGAAGGGCCGCTCCCCGTCACCGGGTCCTGGATGCCCAGCACGGCGCCGGAGCCGCGATCGACGAGGTAATCCTGCCGCAACGTGTCCTGGGTGATGTTCGCGAAGTGCCCGCCGATCTCTACGCGGGTAAACCGGCTGAACGGATAGTACCCTTGCGCGAATACGTCGCGGATCACGAAGCGCTCGAGCCGCGGCGTGAGGATCACGGTGCTCGGGTCCGTGGTGGACTGGACGAGCGTCGGCAGATAGAAGTACAGCGGTTCCTGCGAGCCGCCGATCGCCCAGTTCAGGCGATGCGCCTGGTTGATGTAGGCCGCGAGCACCTGGGCTTCGCTCAGGCGGCCGTTGACCGAGCCGGAGAACACCATCGTGTGGTTGCCGAGGATATCCGACAACGAGATCGCCGTGCCGCCGAAAAAGCCGCGGCCGAAATTATCCCGCTCGTAGCCGATGGTCGGCCGGGCCACGTAGTCCGGGCTGAACCGGGTGTGGTAAGTCTTGAAGGTGAACTCGCTCGTGTCCGGCAGGGCGGGCGACGAGTCGAGGAGGCTCTTCACCGAGACGGGGGCCGGCGCCGCGCCGCTATCGGACGTCTGGGGCGTGGTGCCGGACGCCCGGAATCCGGCCGGCGAGCGGTACACGGACGTGCCGGCTCGGGGTCCCGAGTCGGCCCGCGCCGCGGTCGAGGCCAGGGTTGCCGTCGGCCCGCCGAGCGCCCGGCGTTGGGCGGCGAGCAGCGATGTCACGGGCGGCGCGGCGGGTGCTTGGTACGGCTGCCGCTTGAGGGAGCGGGGGTTGTCGACGGCGTAGACGTTGTATTCGCCGTCTTCATAGTAGGCGAACGCGAGGCGATCCGCTTCGTGCGCCCAGGAGAGGCACGGCGAGATCGCGGTGATCCCGGAGACGCCCGTGAACACGTCGGTGAGCTGGTAGATATTGCCGTCGGCGAAGTCGTACAGGAAGATATTGCTGATGCCGTTGCGATCGGAGACGAAGGCCAGCGACCGGCCGTCCGGGGCCCAGGCGGGATTGATGTTCTTCCCCTGGTCCATGTGCCGCAGGATGTCGATCGAGCCGGTCTCGAGGTGGAGCAGGGCGATGCGCAGGCTGCCGAACTTGAGTGCGTCGAAGTCGGTCGCGGGGCTGCGGTCGGTCACGAACGCGATCGTCTTCCCGTCGGGGGACCAGGACGGCTCGAGATCGGCGTACTTGTCGTTCGTCAGGCGGTGCAGGTTCGAGCCGTCGGCGTTCACCACGAACAAGTCCGAGATGCCGCCGTCGTACCCCGTGAACACCAGCTGTTTCCCGTCGGGCGACCACGCCGGCGTCGTCAGCCCGTTCAGCGGGACGCGGATGCGGCGGACCTCCTCGTCCTTCTTCACATCGAGAATCACGAGGTCGTCGCGGTCGCGGCGCTTCGCGGCGATCGCGAAGAAGCGCCCGTCGGGCGAGAACGAGCCGGCCGAGTTGATGAAGCGGAGGCTCTCGTAGTTCGAGTTCAGGGTGGACTTCACGAGCCGCCGCTTGACCCGGCCCGTCTCCGCGTCGGCGAGGTAGAGATCCACGAAGAAGGAATTCTTCTCGCTGAAGTACGCGATGTCGCGCCCGTCGGGCGACAGGGCGGGGGCGAGGTGCAGCGTGCCCTCGGAGCGCTTCTGGGTGAGCAGCGGCTGGGCGATGCGGCGCGCCCGGTAGTGGTCGGCGAGCTGGGGCAGGTAGGTCGTCTGCACCGCGTCGCGCCACTCGCTCGACAGGTCGTCGAGCGTCACGCCGAGCGCCCGCTTGAAGCCGCCTTCGACGCCGCTCGACACCGAGGCCTGGAGGATCTGGCCGATTGCCTCGTCACCCCACTTCTCGCCGACGTACGCCAGCAGCGCGTGACCGAAGCGGTATGGGAAGATCCGCGGGTCGTAGGTCATCTCCTCGACGGTCGGCAGGTGGCCTTCGAGGGACGCGTCCCGCAGCCACATGGACGTGAGCGGGTCGATCGGGCCGATCGAGAGATACTCCGCCATCCCCTCCATGAACCACCCGGGGAGGTTGGCGTTGACCAGGGTCTGGACGCCCGCGCCGATGCGGCCGCGGCTGATCTCGTCGTACTGGAATTGATGCACCATCTCGTGGCCCAGCACGTGCTCCAGCTCCGCGTAGGAGCCGGTGAACGGCAGCACCATCCGGTGCTTGAAGAACTCCGTGAAGCCGCCGGTTCCCTCGCCCAGGTCCTCGCTGGTCGTGTTGGTCTGCTGGAAGTCGGACTGCGACGCGTACAAAATGATCGGCTTCCGGCCCTGGAACTGGTGGTGCAGGATGCGCGACAGGCGGGCGTACCACCGCTCGGCCATACGCGCGGCGTCCAAGGCCGCCGTTCGTTCGGCGGGATAGTAGTAGATCTCGAAGTGCTCGGTTTGGATGATCCGGAACTCGAAGGCCTGGTACTGCACTTTGTTCTGCCCGAAGTATTGCGCCGCGAGCGGCGCCGCGCCGAACAGCGCGAGCGCCGCCGCGATCCCGCCAATGCGTCGCATGAGGCTCATCCTTTCGACCCGCTGTCCGGGGCGCCCGCCGCGAGCACGGGCGCATCACCCCACAGACGTTCGAGCTGGTAGAACTCCCGCAATTCCGGATGAAAGACGTGTACCACGAAGTCCACGTAGTCCAACAGCACCCATCGACCCTGTGTGAGCCCCTCGACATGATGCGGCACGACGCCGCGCGGCGCCAGCGCTTCCATCAGATGCTCCGCCATGCCCCGCACGTGGGCGTCGGACGTGCCCGACACGATGACGAAGTAATCGGCTGCGGCGGTCAGGCCCCGCAGATCGAGCACCATCGGGTCGATCGCCTTGCGGTCGGCGAGCGCCGCCGTCACCAGTCGCAGGGCCGCCAGTGCCTCTCCTCCCGCATGCCCCGCCGGACGCCCGCTCCGTCTGCTAGTCATAGCGTGCCTGTCACCCGTTTGTTCCGTCCTCCAGGGGCCGCTATTCCTTCACCACGCTCACCTGGATTTCGGGGCGGACGTCCGGATGCAGCTTGATACCGACGCGGAACTCCCCCAGCGCCCGGATCGGCTCCGCGAGGTCCACCCGGCGCTTGTCGACGCGGATCCCGAGCTCTTCCAGCTTGCGCTGGACGTCGCTCGCGGTGACCGAGCCGAACAGCTTGTCCTCTTCCCCGACCTTCACCGGGAAGGTGAGGTGGACCTCCGCGATGCGGGTCGCCTCGGTTTCCGCGGCGCCCTTCTCCGCGGCGCGCTGCTTGGCGATGCGCTCCGCTTCGTAAGCGATCTTCTTCTTGTTGGCGTCGGTCGCCAGGTAGGCGAGGCCCTTCGGCAGGAGATAATTGCGCGCGTAGCCGTCCTTTACCTTGACCACGTCGCCGGCCGCGCCGAGATGCTGTACGTCTTCTCGCAGGATGACTTCCATAGTCCGTCGTCCTCTCAATGGTTCAAGCCGACCGCGGAGAGCGGCCTCCGCGCGATCAAGGCGTGGCCGCGCCAGGCCAGCGCCAGCCCGGCCAGGCTCTCCACTATCAGCCAGAGCGGCCAGACGGCGAGCAGCCGCACCGCGGGCTCGAAGGCCGGATACAGCCCGGGCGCGACCTCGACCACGTATCGCACGGACCGGCCCGCGTCCCGCGTCGCCTCCCACTGCACTTCCGTCCAGAGCGCCGGCCCCCCCTTGGTGCGAGCCACCAGCAGCGTGACGCCGGCGGCGGCGTAGAGGCAGGCGCGCAGGGCCAGGGGCCAGAAGCCCGCGGGGGAGAGCCTCGCGCCCGCCGCGAACGCCACCGTCACCAGCACGATCCAGGTACGACTCAGTGCGTCGAACGAGCCGTGCCCTGGAGCGGCCAGGAGCGCCAGGCCGGCGCCCCCCGCGAGCGCCACCGCCAGCCACTCACCGCGCGTCCCCGGCTGCGCCGCGACCAGCAGGGCGGCGAACGGCAGCGCCACGAGACTCACCGGCGCCAGGGCGGCGAACAGCAGCACGCCGGCCGCGAGGCGCCAGCGCTTCAGCCGACGTACCCCTTGATGTAGGGCAGCAACGCGAGCTGGCGCGCCCGCTTGATCGCGGTGGCGAGCTGGCGCTGATGTCGCGCACACATGCCCGACAACCGGCTCGGGAGAATCTTGCCGCGCTCGGTCAGAAACCGGCCGAGCGTGCGATCGTCCTTGTAGTCGAGCACCCGCACCCCGGACTCGCACACGGGACACGTCTTCGAGGGCCGTCTCACGCTTCATCCTCCTCGATCTCATCCACCACCACCACGTCGGCGGCGATCACGGCAGGCACCGGCTCGGGCTTCGCCGGCAGGCCTTCCGACACGACGACCAGGAATCGCACGACGCTCTCTTCGAGCTTCACGGCGCGCTCGTACTCCGGCAAGAGCTCCGCGGCGGTCTCGAACTGCGCCACCACGTAGTAGCCCGTGTCCTTCTTCTTGATCGGGTAGGAGAGGGTGCGTTTGCCCCAGTGGGCGACGTTCGTAATCGAGCCTTTAGCGTCCTTCGTCAGGAGCGCGTGAAACCGCTCCAGCCGTTCGGTGATCGCCGGCTCTTCCAGCGCAGGATCGAAGATGTAGACGGTCTCGTAGCGACGAGCCATGCCACCTCCCTTTGGTCATAGGCGACCCGGCGCGGTGCAGCGCCGAGTAGGGGAATTGTGAGGCGCGAAAGATAGACGGACGGCGTCAGAGGCGGAAGGCCGTGGACGCACGACGCGTGACCCTGCTCACATCGTCCCGCCGGGCGAAACGCCCGGCGTTGATGCGCCTTTGACGGCGACGTGACGGGCATCACGCAACCTGAAGTGTCGGCCAATCATCCTTGGGAGAACATGGGGGTTGGCACTGGTGTTGCTCTTGTATGGTGACGGATCGATGGGACCGGCGATCGAGAGCCGGGGAACGGGAAGGATGGTCGTATGCAGGCTCGGCGTACTTGGCTTTTCGCGACGCGCGGCGTGGTGGCGGCGGCGGGACTGATGGTCCTGCTGGCGCTCCAGCCGGAGCCTGCCGGTCTCATCGAAGCCTCGAATCGCGTCGGCTCGCACGCGCGCGCCCTTATCCTGTCCGATCAGGCGCGTCGTTACCTCTCGCTCCAATACCGCTCCTACCCCACCGAGTTCATGGGCTGCATGATCGGGGAGATCCACGGGAACGCCGTGATCGTGCGACGGATCGCACCCGCGGACGTGGAACCCGGGCACTCCACGGCAACGCGTGTCGTGCCGGAGCAGACCTGTGAGGACGCGGGATGGGCCGGCACGGTCGGGATGATCCACAGTCATCCGGATGGCCAGCGGTGCTGGTACTACTTCCCCGGGACCCGCGTGGCGAGCTCGGACGCGCACTCGTTCGTGCGCCAGGCGTATCCCGTGGACGCGATCATGTGCGGCAACCGTGTCGTGTGGGTGAGCCGTGACATGGTGGAGCAGCAGGTTCGGCTGTCCGATCCGGACGGTGCCCCCGCGCCACCGCCGCCACACCAGCGCGGCAATCGCGTGCACGCGGGCGCGGCGGCACCGGAGGGTCAAGACTAGAGACCCTCGCGCCCGGCGCGCCGCGTCACGGTCGGCGTTACATTGCAGCGTCCTTCGCACGAAGCGCGGTCTATGTGGCGCGCAGCATACACGTCTCTGCTGTTCCTCGGCTTGATCGTCACCCCGGATCATGCGCAGCGCGACACGACTGCCCGGATCGACGGCACGGTGCGCTCTTCCACCAACGGTCTCCCCATCCCGGGCGTGATGATTGCGGTGCGGGGCCTGGGTGCGTTGAGCGTGAGCGATTCCGCCGGGGTGTTTGCGCTCGCGGGACTGCCGCCCGGACGGCGGACGGTGCGGGTCACGTACGGCGACACCCTCTCCTATGACCAGGCGCTGTCACTCAGTGGCGGCCAGACGCTGACCCTGTCGGTGCTGCTCGACCTCGAAGGAGAGGCGCTGAGTCCGATCGTCGTCGAGGCGGGGAGTATCCGCGCCGAGCGGAGTCTGGCCGGATTCTACGATCGCAAGAAGCTGGGCTTCGGCAGGTTCTACACGCTGGTCGACCTCGATCGGTTGGGCGACCTGTCGCTGCGGGGGTTGCTCGGTCACGCGGGTGTGGTGGTGCGCTGCCGGCTGCGGTCGTGCGTGCCTGTCCTGATGAACGGCGCGCGGGCGTGCGTCATGCCGCTGTTTCTCGACGGCTTGAGGGTGTCGCCCGACTATCTGGAGATCCTCCACGTCAACGAGCTCGCGGGGGTCGAGGTGTATACGCACGGGGTCGACGTCCCGGTCAAGTTCCGTTGGGATGTCGATGCCGGTTGTGGCGCCATCCTGGCGTGGAGCCGGTACTAGACGTTAAAGCGGAACAACAGGATGTCCCCGTCCTGCACCACGTAGTCCCGCCCCTCGCTCCGCACCAGTCCTTGCTCCCGCGCGACCTTGTACGAGCCGGCCTCGACGAACGCGTCGAACGCCACAGTCTCGGCCCGGATGAACCCCCGCTGGAAGTCGGAATGAATTTCTCCGGCTGCGTCGAACGCCGTACCGCCCCGGTGCATGGTCCAGGCCCGCACCTCGTTCTCGCCCACGGTGAAGAACGTCTGCAGACCGAGCAGCCGGTAGCCCGCGTGAATCAAGCGATCGAGCCCCGGCTCGCTGACGCCGGCGCTCGCGAGATACTCGGTCCGCTCGTTCCCTGACAGCTCGCCCAGCTCCGCCTCGAACTTGGCGGAGAACGGGACGATCTCCGCCTCCTCGTGGTGCGCCTGCACGGCCGCGCGGAGCAGGTCGAGCCATTTCCCGCCGCCCGAGGCGAGGTCGTCTTCGTTCACGTTCGCCGCGTACAGGATCGGCTTGGCGGTGAGCAGCCCGAGCTGACGCAGGAACTTTACCGCGCCCTCGCTCTCGCCGGCTTCCCGCGCACCGCGCCCGGCGTCGAGCTCGGCGACCACGCGCTCGAGCACCACCAGCTCGGCCTGGGCGTCCTTGTCGCCCGCGCGCGCGGTCTTCCGCGCTTTCTCGAGGCGCCGCTCCACCACGGCGAGGTCGGCGAGCGCCAGCTCGCTCGTGATGACGTCGTGGTCGCGCACCGGGTCCACCGGTCCCATCACGTGCACCACGTCGGGGTCGTCGAAACAGCGGATCACGTGCACGACGGCGTCCACTTCCCGGATGTGCGACAGGAACTGGTTGCCGAGACCCTCGCCCTGGGAGGCACCCTTGACCAGGCCCGCGATGTCCACGAACTCGACCACCGCCGGGACCTTTTTCTTGGGCTTGACCAGCTGATTGAGTCGTTCGAGCCGGGGGTCCGGGACCTCCACCACGCCGACGTTGGGCTCCACGGTGCAGAACGGATAGTTCTCCGCGGCAGCCGCTTTGGACGAGGTGAGGGCGTTGAAGAGCGTGGATTTCCCGACGTTCGGGAGACCGACGATGCCGAGGCGCAGCACGTCAAAACGCGGAAGTCGGAACGCGGAAGGCGGAACAGCAGGAGTTGTTCCGCGTTCCCACTTCCGCGTTCCGCGTTGTCATGTGCGCAGCCACTTCTCGACCTCGTCGATCATCTGAGGCATCAGCGCTTCCACCTGCTCCCGCTGCTCGGCAGAGAAGGGCGCGAGCACGTACTCGGACCAGTCGCTCACGCCCTCGGGCAGCGGTCCCACGCCGATGCGGAGGCGCGGATACAGCTGCGACTGGAGGGCGGCCTCGATACTCTTGAGGCCGTTATGCCCCCCCGCCGAGCCCTCCCCGCGCAGGCGGAATGTGCCGGACGGGATCGCGAAGTCGTCCACCAGGATGAGCAGGTCGCGGGCCGGGTCGAAGGCCGGGTCGGCGCGGAGCGATGCGAGCGCCGCGCCGCTCGCGTTCATGTAGGTGGTGGGCTTGAGGACCCGCACGGGCACGCCCACCACGTCACCCTCGGTGACCCGGGCGCGCTCGCCGCGGCGGAACGGCGGAAACCGCCACCGCTCCACGAGCGCATCGACCAACCAGAAGCCCGCATTGTGACGCGTCGCCGCGTACTCGGGCCCCGG
>WNGK01007941.1_pt1 | contig 17799 bp, 14 predicted proteins | sample 5400601 | NCBI WGS metagenome assembly WNGK01 (sample SAMN13153376, study PRJNA577476) | soil metagenome | isolation source: 60 cm soil or saprolite under Garry oak tree replicate 1 | place: USA:California | collected 2016-06-15
ACCCCGGCATCCTGCGCAATCACCTGCCCCACCTGGCCCGCCGCCAGCAACACCGCATCGTCAAAGTCGTTCTGCCGCAGGTAAGGAACCATCTCGCGACCGATGTCGCCCACCTTGCCGTCAGGCAATATGCCCTCAAGTCCGAAGCCGACCTCGATCCGGCGCTGATGATCCTCAACCGAAAGGAAGATGAGGACTCCGCGGTCGGTTCCCTTTGCCCCGATCCCCATCTGGTGGAAGAGGCGATTTACGTAGTCGTCGCGATCCTCTCCATTGATGTTGTGGACCGTAACCACGGCGATTTGTGCGTTGGCTTTGGAGTGCTCAAGCTCGCTGGCAAGGCGATCGATCCGCGCCACAGTCGCCGGCGACAGCACGTGCGCATAGTCGCTCACGTAATCGGTAGGCTTCGGCAGCTCTTCCAGCTTTTCCGCAATCGCGAACGAGCCGCAGAACACCACCAGCCCCGCCACCACTAACCGGAGCCCGCACCCAAAAGGGCGATAAAAGGATTTCATCGCTCTCTATTCTACGTCGCGCGGCCTTCGAAAGTTCCCTCACGATCAGGGCCGCACAGGCTCACCGCGGCAGGAGATGAGGCGCTGCAATCTCGATAAACTCGCGGGCGGTCACAACCTTGGTCTGCTTCCAGTACTTGGGAAAATGCCGCAGGTTGCCGGTAATCAGGTAATCCGCCCGCGCGGCATCGGCGCACTCCAGGAAGATGTTGTCATCGGGGTCGCTTGCAACTTCCAGCCGATGCCGTGGAGCGACAAGCGAGCTGCGATTCTTGATCAGTTGAAGCAGTTGCAAACGAGCGCCCCTGCGGATCCGCAGTTCCCGCCGGGCCAGCACGTCGCCATATTCCTCGACAATCGGTTCTGAAACATACAGTCGCGCCGGTCTGGTGATTGCCAGGAGAAACGCGGTCCGCTGCGGGCCTTCCGGTTTGAGGGCCGCCGATACCAGGACATTCGTGTCCAGGACCAGGCGCAAGCTCAGCACTTCGGGTTCCGGCGCCGCAAGCTTTACGTAATCCCGCAGGCTCAACAGGACTGCTCTGGGCGTGCCGCGCTTTTCAATCACCAGCGAGCGGCTCTCTTCCTCCACCTGGCTCAAAAGCGCTCCGAAATTCGCGCGGGCACGTAATGCGGAGACAATCGTCACGTTGTTTCCCGTCGTCGAATCCATTGTCTGAACTCTCCAGTCCGATACTCCGAACTGTACAGTTCGATGAAAACCAAGTCAACGGAACCGCCGCCCCGCCCGCTACAAGCTACCGGCTACAGGCTACAAGCTGAGAGCCGAAGGCCGAGCGCCCAAAGCTAGCAGCTAGAAGCTAGAAGCTGCCCCACCCACTAAACTGGTATCGATGACTGAGACAACGCTGCTGCCCGCGCCCCCCGTCGCCCTCGCCGATCACACCGAGAAACAGCTCCACGGCATCGTCCTCACCGACGACTACGCCTGGCTCCGCGACAAGGAGAACCCCGAGGTCACCACGTATCTCGAGGCCGAGAACGCTTACGCCGAAGCCTACATGGCGCCCCTCGCCCCCTTGCGCGAGCAGCTCTACGAGGAGATGCTCAGCCACATCAAGCAGACCGACATCTCGGTCCCCTACCGCGACGGCGACTACTGGTACTACTCCCGCACCGAAGAGGGCCTCCAGTACGGCATCCACTGCCGCAAGCGCGGCACTGCCGAGGGCCCCAAGGAGGACGCCGAAGAGGAAGTGATCCTCGACGGCAACGAGATGGCTGTGGGCCACGCCTTCTTCGCCATCGGCGCCATCGACATATCCGACGACGCCCGCTGGATGGCCTACACCGTCGACACCACCGGCTTTCGCCAATACACCCTCAAGATCAAAGACCTCCAAACCGGCGAGACCTTGGCCGGCAGCGTCGAACGCGTCGGATCCGTCGTCTGGGCCGCAGACAGCTTCAACCTCTTCTATTCCGTGGAAGACGAGGAGCAGAAGCGCCAGTTCCAGCTCTACCGCCACATGCGCGGCACCCCCTACGCTGCCGACGCGCTGGTCTTCGAGGAGACCGACGAGCGTTTCAACATCGGCGCCGGCCGCACCCGCGACGGCAAGTACATCCTCATGGAGTCGGCCAGCCACACCACCAGCGAGTGCCACTACCGGCCCGCCAGCGAGCCCGAGGGTCAGTTCCGCGTGATCTGCCCCCGCCAGGACGAGCACGAATACTACGTCGACCACCGCAACGATCTCTGGTACATCCGCACCAACGACAACGGCCGCAACTTCCGCCTCGTCACCGTTCCGGTCGATGCTCCCCAACGCGAAAACTGGGCTGAGCGTATCCCGCACCGAAATGATGTGATGCTTGAAGAGATCGATCTATTCAGCTCATTCTACATTGCTTGTGAGCGGAGCGACGGCCTCCCGCGGATGCGATCGGTCCGCTTCATCGGCGTGGGACCGCTGACAGACGGGGGAGGGGAAATCGCATTCCCCGAGCCGGCCTACAGCGCCCATCCCCACATCAACCGCATGTCTGACACCCCAACATTCCGCTACGCATATCAATCGCTGGTAACGCCAAGCTCGGTCTATGAGTACGACCCCGAGAACGGAGCCTCAAAGCTCCTGAAGCAGGTTGAGGTCCCCGGCGGCTTCGACCGCACCCTCTACGCCAGCGAGCGCGTCCACGCCACCGCCCCCGACGGCGCTCAGGTTCCAGTCTCCCTCGTTTACCGGAAAGATCAGTTCCGCAAAGACCAGCGCCAACCCGGCAAGAATCCGCTCTATGTCTATGGGTACGGCTCATACGGCTACTCGCTCCCCCTAGGCTTCGGGTCGAATCGACTGAGCCTCCTCGACCGCGGAGTTGTGATGGCCTACGCCCACATCCGGGGAGGCGGCGACTTGGGCAAACCCTGGCACGACGCCGGGAAAATGCTGGTGAAGCGAAACACCTTCACCGACTTCATCGCCGCTGTCGAGCACCTCCTCTCCCACGTTCCCTTCGTCGACGTCATGAACACCATGCTCGACGCCTCGCTTCCGCTCACGGTTCCGGAGTACGAGGAATGGGGCAATCCCAACGAAGCCGAATACTTCAAGTACATGTTGAGCTATTCGCCGTATGACAATCTGAAACCAGGCAGATACCCTTCGATGCTGGTGAAAACCAGCCTGCACGACAGTCAGGTCATGTACTGGGAGCCAGCGAAGTATGTTGCCAAGCTCCGGACGCTCAAATCCGATAACAATCCGCTGCTACTGGTGACCAATATGAAGGCTGGGCACGGCGGCGCCAGCGGGCGGTACGATTACCTGAAGGAGATCGCCTTCGACTACGCGTTTCTTCTGAAAGAACTAGGACTGACTTCAAAACCCTAAGAAAAAGGGCAAAAGCAGACTTGCTGCACAAAATAAAAAAGCCCAACCCTTTCTGAATGATGCGGTTAGACCCCAATTTGGGGGGATTTCTTCGTCCAATGTGAGATATCTCACATTGACAGGGATCAGGGAACGGGGATCAGAAAAGTCCGAGAATGCATATCCTTTGCTCATTGTGGTTCCCTCGTCGCTCCTGAAAATGAAAACGCCCGCCGAGTTGGCGGGCGTTTTTTGTCTACTGTATCCAGTATGGCAGATTCCAATAATTAATCACCAATTTTACGAAAAATATTTTCGCTTTGTTTTGTGTGGGTTGCGACGTTTTCCACAGGGTCGGCACTTGACAAGGTTTTGAGAGAGGTTGGGGTTCGTGGCCTCCCACCCTTTCACGATGAAACTGTGAAAGGATGGGGCACCCCACTTCTCTGGCGTGGTTAAGGGTGGGCCACCCCGCCTGTGACGTTGGGCAGCCGTGGTCTCCCATGTCTCCAACACCGGGAGACATGGGGCACCCAACATGTGTGGCGAATTCGGCTTGCCTAACCCGGGCCACCCGCCGTTTGTGGTTAGGTCGGAACGCGAGGTTGGGTTCGTGGCCTCCCACCCTTTCACGATGAAACTGTGAAAGGATGGGGCACCCACTTCTCTGGTGTGGTTAAGGGTGGGCCACCCGCCTCTTTCGCCCCTTTATGGCAGTTCCCTCACCCAGATGTTGCGGAAGCTGATGGGCTCGCTCTTGTCACCATGCGCCTGCAGCTTGATGGGCGCGGCGTCGTACTTCTTGTAGAAGGGCTTGCCGATGTAGAGCGTCTGGCCCTTGAGCTCGAAGTGATTGTCGACCAGAATGCCGTTAAAGAACACCGTTGCGTACGCGGGCGTCTTCATCGAGCCGTCGTCGTTGAAGGTCGGCGCGGTCCACGCCACGTCGTAGACATTCCATTCGCCCGGCTTGCGGCAGGCGTTCGCCAGCGGAATGCTCTGCTTGTAAAGGCTCCCCGCCATGCCGTTCACGTACGTGTCGTTCTTGTAGTTGTCGAGCACCTGCAACTCGTAGCCGTCATCCCCTGGACCTGTTGACGCGAGAAAGACGCCGCTGTTGCCCCTCGCCTGGCTGGTGCCGGTGATGCTCTCGGGAATCTTGTACTCCAAGTGGAGTTGGTAGTTCTTGAAGGAGCGCTTGGTTTCAATGTTGCCGCCGGACTTCTTCACCGTGGCCACGCCGTCGTGCACCTCCCACTGCGCAGGCGACTTGTCCTTCACCGTGACCCACTCATCGAGGTTCTTGCCGTCGAAGAGCACGATGGCGTCGGAGGGCGGCGCGCCGACGGGGTCTCCCGGCGTCACCACGGGGGGCACCGGCTCCCAGATTTCGGTTTCTTCCGGCTTGGGTTTTACCTGGGTTGCATCGGAGGCGGGTTGCTGAGCTTGAAGCACAATTCCCGCCGACAAGAAGATCGCAAGTGCAGAGAGCTTGGAAAGGTGAAGGGTTTTCATCATCCGGGAGTTTACACCCGCCGGGTCGGCAGATCTCACTTAAGGAATCTCTGAATAATCCGTCGGCATTCCCTCAGGGGCGTAAAGCCCGCATTCATTTTGCGGCATTTACGGCACCCTTCGACTTCGCTCAGGGCAGGCTCTGAAGTCGTGCCCTTTCAAAACGCCGACTTATTCAGAGGTTCATGAAGACTCAAACCCGAATCGGCGTCTTTCTGTTCCCTGTTCCCTGCTTTTGTCATCTCGGCGCCGGCTCAGGCGAGTCCGCCAGCGCATACGACAGCACTGCGATGATCGCCGCGTTCTCATTCAGGTGCTTCGGATCGATCTTGTCAAATGTGTCCGCCGCGGTGTGGTGGTAGTTGAAGTAGAAGCGGCTGTCCTGGATAGGAGAAAAGCTGGGCACGCCGTTGTCCGTGAGTCCGGCGATATCCTCACCGGTTTCTGGCGAGTTCTCCAAGACAGGAGCGCCGATGGCATCGAGCACCTGCGACACAGGCCGCAGCCAATCCCCGAGCGCGGGCTTGCCGGCGTAGAAGATGCCCGTCGGATGGTCCGCGCCCGAATCGGTCTCGATGGCGCTAACGTGGTTGGCGAAATCGGCCTTGTGATCGGCCATGTAGGCCGCCGCGCCCTCCGAGCCCTCCTCTTCACTCATCCACGCGATGAAGCGGACGGTCCGGCGAGGCTTGATGCCGAGCTCGTGCAGCAGGTGAATCGCCTGCATGGAGACAGCCACGCCCGCGCCGTCATCGATGGCCCCGGTACCCAGGTCCCACGAGTCCAGATGGCCGGAGACGACCACCACCTGCTCCGGATGCTCGGTTCCTTTCCAGTCCGCAATCACGTTGTAGCTCTGCGCGTCCGGAAATGTCTGCGGCGTCAGGGTCAGGTGGAGCTTCACGGGGCCCTGGCTGGTGAGATTCTTGAGCATGATTGCGTCCTCGACGGTGACGGCCGCGGAGGGAATCTTCGCAATGCCTGGGGGATAAGCGGTAAAGCCGGTGTGGGGCAGGCGAAAGTCGGCGCCTCCTACCGAGCGAACCAGCACCGCAACCGCGCCAACGGCAGCTCCAACGGAAGGAGCAACGCCGCGATAGACGACCGCACTCCCGTACGCCGCGAAGCCTTTGCCTACCGCGGCCAACTCCTTGTCGAACGGGTGATTGAAGAGCAGAATTTTGCCTTTGACCGCGTCGGGTGGCAACGCGCGCAACGCCTGGAAGTCGTCGACCACTACGACGTCAGCAGTGATGCCATCAGCCGGGGTCGCGGCGCTGCCGCCAAGCGCCGTCAACACCACCTTTTGCATCGTCCCGGGCGCCTGGCCCGGCCACGAGACCATTTCCGCCGTCTCCGCTCCGCGCACCCAATGCGGGACCATCGCCTTTTCGAGCGTCACTTCCGCGCCGAGCGCCCGCATCTCGCCGGCCACCCATTCCACCGCCTGCTGCGCCTGCGGAGAACCGGACAACCGCGGTCCGATATTGTCGGTCAGATGCCGCAATTCCGTCAGCGCGTACGGATCGTGCATGGCCGCATCGCGCAGCCGCTGCATGGTGGCCACCTGCTCCGGCGTCCAGGCGCTCTTGCCGCCGCTCATCCGGGCGTTCAGCCGATCAAGAATACTGGGTGGATTGGCCGGCGCATTTTGCGCGGCAACTGAAAGGGTTACAAGCAAAACTCCAAGGAAAAGGGCACAATTCCGCTTCGAACAGGTTGCCATGCCGGATGTTAGCATGTGGCCCATCATGCGGCACCTGGACCACGGTGCGAACCCGGAACCATTGCCCGGCATCTACGTCTATATCAGGGGGCACCTACGCACGCGGCGACGTCGCTCGTCACGTCTGCGGTTTGTCTTCATTCCAGCTGGCTATACTGGTAGTTGGTGCAGTTGAAAGTTCCAGCCGCACGGCTGGTGATCTGACGAGGTCATTGAATTCATGAAATCGCTTTTCGAACGGTTCCGCACGCGCCGTCTCACGTCAATCTTTATTGTTCTGGGTATCTCGGTCGCCGTGGTCGGCGGATCGTTTGCGGCACACGGAGTGCGCGGGCAGGAGAAGCAAAACGATAGCGCGGATGCCACGCCACTAAGGGTTGTGAATTCGCCGGTAAGCCCCAACGAGTTTGTAAGGATTGCCAAGGAAGTCGGCCCGGCGGTGGTGAACATCAACACCCAGACGCTGCCCAAGCAGTCCATGAACCGCCCCGGCCGGAATCCAAATCCGCACATGAAGAATCCGCACCAGCAGCCGCCTGATGGCGACAACCCTGGTGGTGACGGAGAGGATGGGCAGGACGGCGGCCAGGGAAACTTTCAGGACTTCTTCAACCGCTTCTTCGGCGGGCAGGCTCCCGACCAGGGTGACGGCGAAGACCAGGGCAACGGCCAGGTGCGCGAGTCGCTTGGATCCGGCTTCATCGTCGACCCTAAGGGATACATCATCACCAACAATCACGTGGTCGACAAGGCCGACAAGATTTACGTGAAGCTGTCGACGGATCCTGACAGCCAGGACCTGGGCCGGCCGGCGCGCGTCATCGGCATCGATAAGGCCACCGACCTGGCTGTTATCAAGATCGACGCCAATTTGCCGCTGCCTGTTGTCAAACTCGGCAACAGCGACAGCACGCAGGTGGGTGACTGGGTTGAAGCCATCGGCAGCCCGTTCGCTTTGGCACAGACCGTCACCGCCGGCATCATCTCCGCCAAGAACCGCACCATCGAACCCGGCGTCAGCGGCCAGTTCCAGCACTTCATCCAGACTGACGCCGCCATCAACCCCGGCAACTCCGGCGGCCCGCTGCTCAACATGAACGGCGAAGTGATCGGCGTGAACACGGCCATCTACACGCAGTCGGCCGGGTACCAGGGCATCGGCTTCGCCATGCCGGCTAACACGGTTGCTGAGATCTACAACGATCTGATCAGCCCCAGCCACAAGGTAGTGCGCGGCTCCATCGGCATCCAGTTCCGCCAAGGCCTTTCGGGCGCGGTCAACCGCGTCTACGGCTTCAAGAACGGCGTGCTGGTGCAGCAGGTTCAGCCCAACGGACCGGCCGACAAGGCAGGCCTCAAGCCCGGCGACATCATTACCACTCTCGACGGCCGCCAGATCAAAGACGGCGACGACTTGGTGAACGAAATCGCCAGCCGCCGCCCGGGGTCGTCCATCCGCCTCGGCTTTATCCGCGACGGCAAGCCCTCTGACGCTACCGTGACCATCGGCGATCGGGATAAAGTCTTCGCCGACATGGGAATGGCGCAGGCCAATCCCTCACCGGAAGAAGGCGCCAATCCTGGGGAGAGCAAGCTTGGAGTCGTGGTCCGCGATGCGCCTCCGGAGATGGTTGCGAAGATCCATCACCCCGGCGTGATCGTGCAGTCGGTCCGGACCGGCTCGTTTGGAGACCTTACGAGCCTCGAACCGGGTCTGGTGATCATTCGCATCAATAAGCTGCCCACGGGCAATCGCGACGAGTTCAACGCCGCGGTGAGCAAGCTGAAGACCGGCGACGACGTGGTGTTCGAGGTGGTCGATCCACGGCGGCCCAACGATGGCATCAACTACCTCGGCGGCACACTGCAGTAACGGTGACGGGGCGCACATGATTCGCAACTTGTGCGCCCCTACCATTTTTCGGAACAAAGAAAAAGAACCTGGAACAAATTTCAGTAGCCGAATTGTGGAAAATTGGTTACACTTTCGGCACTCTTTAGCTACATTAGATTGCTCTCCTGGGGAGGTAATGTTACCGTGCTAAGCACTCGTGCAAGCCTTGCTTTCGCGCTGGCGGCCTTGCTGGTCGCTGTGCCTGCATTCGCCACGCGGACCCACAAAGCCACCACCGGCAGCCACGCACGCGGCGGCCACAAGGTTCCCTCCAAAACAAAGACCAAGAGCCACAAGTTGCATGGACAGCAGGCGATCGACTCCGCCCGCGTCACCCAAATTCAAAAGGCCCTGATCCGCGAGCACTACATGACTGGCGAAGCCAACGGCCAGTGGGATGAAACCACCCAGGCCGCCATGCACAAGTACCAGTCCGACCAGGGCTGGCAGACGAAACTGTTGCCCGACTCGCGCGCGCTCAAAAAGCTCGGCCTCGGGCCGGATTACTCCAACGCACTCAACGCCAAGGATTCCTCGTTTGCCCCACCGGCGCCGGCATCCACTATCCCCGCCGAACAGTCTTCGGGATTTGCGGCTGCTGCCGGGGTCAACCACTAAACATTCTCCCCAGTTCCGCTTTCAGACTTTCATTCGTTCAAAGAGAAAGGGCCGCTTCGCAGCGGCCCTTTCTTCATGCGCAGTTGCGCTTACATGTGGAACGCGGGCATGCCCTGTTGCAGGAACAGGTAGCGCGGCCGCAGCGCGTCGGGGCCTGACGTGATGGTCGAGTTGAGGTGAATCAGCGGATAGCCGTCGTCCGTGTACTTCGGCCACGCGGGCAATCCGGCGCCGTTGGGATCGCCGGTCTTCGCGAAGTTGCTCCAGTAGGTCATCATCTGATCGCTAAGCGTGCGATCCTCCGGCCTCACATCCCATCCGGGCCGCGTGTCGAGCGTGCCGAAGACGTACTCGATATCGTCGGAGTGGAAGGCGAATGTGCCGGGATGGAACTTGCTGGGCGTCGCGGCTAGTTCAAAGTGATAGCGATACTCCGGTGAGTCTCCGGTCTTGCGATGCACCTCGAGCCACGACCACGTACCGTAAGCAATGAATGCGTCGCTGCCGAAGTCAATGGCGCTGCGAAGAGCTTGCGCGTCGGTATCGCCCGGGTAGAGCTTGAGGAACTCGGCGGCGCGATCCTTGAATTGCGTATCGGCCGTCGCCTTCCACTGATCCACGGTCATGCCGTGCGTCGCGAAGAAGCTTCCCTCGTCGGCATTCCATCCTGCCAGCAGCGGAACGTGCGCCTGCTTACCGGCTGCATAAGTGTCGGGCACGGGCTCCGTGAGCAGCTTGCCGTCCACGTCCGGCGGAAAACTGGTGCCCGGCTTCTTGCACGCATCCAGGATCGCCTGCGTTGACAGCGCTCGTAGCTGCGCCAGCGACGTGACATTCAGCCCCGCCACCCACTCGGCATCCTTCACTTCGCGATCAGCGAGCGCATCGTAAGGCAGCGGTCCGCGGCCCACAGCGGCGCCGCTCTCACCAATCACTTTGTGGAACAGCCCGCGCGCCATGGGCGCCGCCATCAGCGTGCTCACCGCGAAGGACCCCGCGCTCTCGCCGAAGATCGTCACGTTTCCGGGATCGCCGCCGAACTCCTTGATATTGGCCTTCACCCACTGCAGACCGGCCACCATATCCATCAGCCCGTAGTTCCCTGCTGCGCCGTCGTTCTCCTTGGCGAGATCGGCTGTGGCAAGAAACCCGAATACACCCAGTCGGTAGTTGATGGTGACCAGCACAACACCCTTGAGCGGCAGAAAGTCTCCGTTGTGGCGCGGCTCGTTGCTGCCGCCGCCCGAGAAGCCGCCGCCATGAATCCAGAACATCACCGGAAGCTTGGCCTTACTGTCCGCCGTCGCCGGCGCGTAGACATTCAGGAACAGGCAGTCTTCACTGCCGCCCTTGTCCTGAAAAATCATGTCCTGGAAGACCACGTTCTGCGCGCAGTGAGCGCCGTAGTTGGTGGCATCGCGCTCGTCTTTCCATTTCGCCGCGGGCTGCGGAGCCTTCCAGCGCAGGTCGCCCACCGGCGGCGCTGCATACGGCAGCCCCATCCACGCGCGCACCTTGCCATCATTGATCGTCTTCCCGTGAACCTTGCCCTGCTCCGTCTTGGCTGTCAGCGGATCGGCGCTGGCTGCAACCGTTATCGCGAGCAGTAACCCCGCCGCCAAGGCACACAATGCCTGGATACGAAAATGCATTCCAATTTCCTCCCGGATTACGTTATCAGGACGGGGTGATGCGGGAGGGAGTTTCAGTTAGGGAGCCTCTGCACAGCTCACGATTTTGCGGTGCCATTAAGTTCTGAGTCCTTTCCCGTCTAAATTTGGGGGCAGAATCGCAGTAAGGGGCGTGTTTATAGGGTCATCTTGCAATCTCTGGAGGCCGATTTGCGGCCTCCGGAGACACTACGCCACCAGTGTGACCAGTCGCTTGCGGTGTTGGTAGAGGTTAACCAACGCAAAGGCAGTCAGCAGCCATTGGTGATTCTTCTTCAGACCGCGATAGCGCACCCTGGTATATCCGAAGACGCGCTTCAGGATGCGGAAAGGCCACTCCACCTGCAGCGCGCTTCTGGTTCGCAGAGCCTCCCGCCTATGGGCAGTTGTTCTTCAGCCACGGATACGCGTCCCCGAGCGCATCGTTGTGGGCGTTGCAAGGCACGGTGCTCAGGTACGTCCAAATGGCGGTGAGCTGATGATCGGTCATGTTGTGATAAATCGGCCAGGGCATAACCTGGAGCACGGCCCCGTTGACGGGCGGCAGGTAGCAGTTGTCGGTGACCTCCCCACCGCAATTCAGGTGCAGCTTGTCGAAATCATGACCCGTCCGGATAATCTTGATAAACGTCGGCAAGTCGTTCCCTCCTTCGGGATTACCGGTGGCGTCGGGTGTCAGATTCCGCGAGATGATGTTCGGCCCGAGTCCAGGGCCGGCATACAGCGGGCTGCTCGTGTCCTTGACGATTCCCGGTCCCACCGGACCGAAGTTATGACCGCCGTTGAGGTAAGTGGCCTGGTTATATCTCACAGGACGGTTGAGAGGGGGAAGAAAATAGGGGTTGCCCGGAACCAGGAACTCGTGCGCCGGATCGGACCCATGACAGCCGTTGCAGTCCGCCTGCCCATTGACGATGAAGCTCCCCAATCCCACCAGCGTGGGATCTTTTCCCTGCATGTTGATGAACGATGGAGCGATCCGCAGACCGATGGCTGCCAACGTAGCGTCTGATTCAGATTCGTCGTCGGCGTGCACTCGCATCGAGACAAGCTGCAGACCGGCGAATACGATGATTCCAGCAGTGCAGGCAGCCAGTGCAGCGGCCTGCGCGATTCTCCTCAGCTTCATTTGAAGACCTCCGTCGGAAACCAGCACGCGGCCTCTCAACGCTGTTCTCGCCTGCAGCTGCATGTTGGCTCTGAATTGCACACCGAGACACGATTCAAGTCGCAGTATTGAATGAGGGGAAACAGCTATGGCCTTCAGCTGCGGCACCTGTTGAGCAGGAGAACGTCGTGCGCGCGCGAAGAGTCTTGTGGAGATACCCGGTCGCCAAGCATACGACCGGTTCTCAGACCTGTCCAGTTAAATTTTTGATCGGAGTCTCGCTGCTGCAGACCTGCTTTTCAAACCGTCAGGGTATAACAGAGGCGAGGAGCGCCGCTGCTCGGGTGCTCCCTCACTGCTAATTATGCTTCCCCTTCCACTCCTCGTACGGTCCCTGGAAGTTCTCGATTTGCCCGTCCTTGAACATCCGCGGTTCGCCAGACGGAATGAGAGGTTCTCGTCCAAAAGCAGCTTCACAGCGCTACGCGGCGCCCAACACGCGATGCGTAATCAAAGACTGCGGGAAAGTCGGCGGGCTCTAGTTCAGGATATTCAGCGAGAATCTGTCCTGATTCATCCCCGCTGCCAACCAGCCCAGAACGTCCCACACAGTAATGCGCAGCCCGCGAATGCACGGCTGTCCTGAGCGTTTCCCTGGTTCGATTGTGATGCGATCATTCATGGCCCGCGCCCATGATAGCGCCGTTGGAGAAGATCCGCCCTACACCATCTCCGGCCCGAGCAGATCCGCCACAGTCTCCCGCCGCCGGATCAACCGCGCTGTCTTGCCCTCAACTAGCACCTCCGCCGGCCGCACGCGCGTGTTGTAATTCGAAGCCTGCGCCATGCCGTAAGCCCCCGCATCAAGCAACGCGATCAAGTCGCCCGCCTCGACCGGCGCCAGCTTGCGGTCGCGCGCGAAAAAGTCCCCCGACTCGCACACCGGCCCCACCACATCCACGGTCTTCGCTCGCCCCGCGCGCGGCCTCACCGGCACAATCTCGTGATGCGCCTGGTAGAGCGCCGGCCGGATGAGGTCGTTCATCGCCGCATCGGTAATCACAAACGTCTTGCGCCCGTTTTGCTTCACGTTGAGCACCCGCGTCACCAGCGCCCCCGCCTGCGCCACCAGGAACCTCCCCGGCTCCAGCAACAGCCGTCCTTCAAACCCGGTAAGGGCCTTCGCCACCGCCGCCGCATACTCGCGCACCCGCGCCGCCGGATCGGATTTTCCCGCGTGATAGTCGATGCCCAGCCCGCCGCCCGCATCAATGGTGCGAATCGCGATTCCCTTTCGCGCCAGTTGCCGCACCAGCTTGTGCACGCGATCGAGCGCCGCGCCAAACGGCTCCGCCGAGCGGATTTGCGACCCGATGTGCACGCTCACCCCATGCGGCTCCAGCCAGCGATTCCCCGCCACGCCCTCGTACAGCGCCGACGCCCGCCGAATATCGATACCGAACTTATGTTCCCGCAGCCCTGTTGAGATGTACGGATGCGTCTCCGCGAACACGTCGGGATTCACGCGCAGCGCGAAACGCGCCTTCCGCTTCAATTTGGCCGCGCGCTTTGCGAGCAGTTCGAGCTCCGACTCGCTCTCCACGTTGAATTCGAGAATCCCCGCCGTCAGCGCGCGATCGATCTCGTCCGCCGTCTTGCCCACACCGGAAAACACCACGCGCTCCGCGGCCTCCGGTGCAGCAGTCAGCACGCGCTCCAGCTCGCCTCCCGAAACAATGTCGAACCCCGCGCCACGATCCGCCAGCAGCTTGAGAATCGCCAGCGCCGAGTTTGCCTTCACCGCGTAGCACACCAGCGCGTCGCGCCCGGCCAGCGCATCCTTGAACATCTGCAGCCGCTCCAGAATCTGGTCGGCGGAGTAAATATAAAGCGGCGTGCCAAATTTGCGTGCCAGTGATTCAAGCGAAGCACCGCCGCAGTGCAGCGGACTCTCAGGTTGCGGGTGATGAAACGGACGCGAAGAAGACTGAAATGCTTTCGGCAAAGTGACGTTCCCTTGAGTTAATGGACTGTCTTGAGCCTACAGCATCGAGTGTGCACAATCAGGCGAGTAGCCGTCACGATGTGCGATTGCCGTTGTCGCTCGAGTGCCGCCGTCAGCCTCTGAATTGCTCCAGCCACTGCCCCATTAGCCCCGCGACTTTCAGCGGCTGTTCATAAGCCGCAAAGTGCCCTGCATCGGTGATCACGTGCCACTCGCGCTTCCCGCGAGCCTCGCGAAACGCCTGCATCTCACCCGGCGACACCGAACCATCTTCCCCTCCCGCGATCGCGAGCACTGGCACATCAATCGTCGGCACCGTGGGCATCGAATCCGGCCGCATAGCGAGTCCCGCCTGCACCGCCACCACAGCCTCCACACTCAACGTCATGCGCGCCCGCACTTCAGCCACAATCGAAGGCCGCTGCTTGTGCGCCGTTGCACCCACCAGCGTCTGCGCCATGGTATCGAAGAACCCATCCACGCCCTCAACACGCACACGGGCAATATTCTCCGCGCGTTTCGCCAGCCCGGGCTCCGCGTCAGGCTGCGGCTTGGAACAAACAAACGCCAGCCCGCGCATCCGCTTCGGTGCTTGCCGCCAGAGCTCCAGCAGCACGTAGCCGCCAATCGAGCAGCCCACGAACACGGCCTCCCGAATCGCCAGCACATCCAGCAGTTCCAGCACATCCGCCGCAAACTGCGCCATGGTCAGCACCGGCGCGTCCGGCACCCGCGAGAACCCGCCCACCGGCAGTTTCGCGCCCAGCTCAGACGCGCCGTGCCCGCGCAGGTCCGGAACAATGGCGCGGACCCCATCCAGCTCCGCCACCAGCGGGCGCCAGTAGTCATGATCGATCGGCGTAGGATGCAGAAACACCACGCGGAGCCCCGCGCCGGCATCCGTATAGCCCAGCCGCGCTCCGCCGGAAATGTAGGTTCCGCTCATTGGTTCGGTGGCGGATAACCGGGCATCGGCACAACCTCTTCGGGGAGCCCGATCCAGCCGGCCAGGTAAGCCACGGCCACCAGCCCCCCTGAAAAGAAGAACCCGATCACCGCAATGATCCGCACCACTGCCACATCCCACCAGTTCGCCTGGGCCAGGCCGATGCAGACACCCGCAATCTGCCGCCCGACAATGGGCCGCACCAGCGGGCGCCCGGCCAGCGGCGGGGCCACGTACACGGTCGATCCGCAGTTGGAGCAGAACCGCGCCGACGCCGGCAATCCGGTTCCACAACGATGACAAAAGAGAGCCATGAGAAACCCTCCGGTTTCTATCCTAATTACGCGAAAGCGCGTGCCGCGGTTCCCGCCTGCATAATGACAGCATCACGACCCTTGATACGCATTTTTCAAATACTTACGGGCCGTGTCCGCACGCGACGTATTCGGTCCCGCCTCGATTGCCGTCTGGTAGTCGCGCTTGGCAAGATCGCGCTCGTGATTCACGTCATGGCACTGCCCCGCAGCCAGCAAGCATCGAATCTTCAGCTCTGGAGACACATTCGGCGTATTCGCGGCCTTCTCATAGGCCTCCGCCGCCTCGCTGTAGTGGCGTTGACCGCGCAGCGCATCCCCCAACCCGAAGTACGTCAGCTCCAGCCGCGTCGAGGCATAAAATCCGGCCTTCGCTGTGTTGGCCACAATTTCCCGATACGCATCCACAGCCGCCATGCCCTCGCCATCGTCCTTGCGCAGGTTGGCCTCCTCCAGCGCGAAGAGATAATCGTGCGGATACTGCTCCCTCAGACCCCGCACCACCTGGATCGCCTCCTTGTACTTCCCTTCGCGGCGCAGGAACAGCGTGATCACGGTGCGCGCCTCCACGCTGGTAACCGCACCGCGCTCGCCATCGTCCTTCAGCATCGCCAGCCCCTTCGACTTCGACCCCGTAATACCCGTAAATCCGATCAGAAACTTGAACGGCCAGGGCAGCGCGCCCACCACGTACTCGTACACGCCCACCACCAGCTTGGCGTCCAAATAATCCGGGTCGAGCTGCAGCACGCGTTCCTCGTCCTCCCTGGCCTTCTGCGCCAGCCGGAATCCGCTGCCGAATCCCCGCTCCACCATGGCAATGTAGGCGCACTTCAGGCTCCTCGCCCAGCCCCGCGCGTACAGCGCGTCGATGTCGTTACGGTTCTTCGCAATTCTCGAATCCGCCTCGCGAACAGCCTCATCGGCCAGCCCAAAAATCCGGTCCCGCGCCTGCGGATCCTCGACAACCGCGTGCTTCCCCGTCAAAAACCCGTCATTGGAGTAGAACGTCGTATCCAGCAGATCCAACCGGTAAAGCTCCTGGAACACCGTCGCATCCAGCAGCAGCGCGCTTGCCTGCGGATCCCCCGGATGCATCTGCCGGAAGCGCTCGAACCGCGACACGGCCCCCGGGTAATCCAGATCGTAGAAGTGCTCGAAAGCCTCGCGCACCAGCCGGTCGTGGTTCAACGGATTGGTGTGCACCTCGCCGGCCCGCGCGCACACAGTCGCGGCCAGCAGAACCAGCAGCCATCCCGCACCCCGCATCGCCTTCCAACTCAAAATTCTCCTCCCAACCGATGTAACCCTCATCCCATCATGGTCTTTGATTGGCGAGCGTTTCCCCATTCTACGTTCCTTACCTCTTGAAGATGCTGGCCGAGCTGCTGCGGTTGAGCCCCGGCGTTTGACCCTCTCAACATAGTCGCTTACAGCTGTCGGAAAATGACTTACGATTTCAGTATGCCAACCTTCGCGCCGCATCGTCCCACGGCCAGTACCCAGCCGCGTGAACTCGCCCGCCAGCGGCTGATCGTCGCCCTCGACGTGCCCGACGCCGGCGCCGCCTCGGTTCTCCTCGACCGGCTTGACGACACCTGCTCCTGGTTCAAAGTGGGCCTCGAGCTCTTCGTCGCCGCCGGCCCCGCCGTTCTGGAGCCGATCCTGCGCCGTGGCCACCGCGTCTTTCTCGACCTCAAGCTCCACGATATCCCCAACACCGTCGCCGGAGCCGTGCGATCCGCCGCCAGCCTGGGGGTAGACATGCTCACCCTCCATGCAGCCGGCGGCCCAGCCATGCTCACCGCAGCCCGCGAGGCCCTTGCCGGCGCTGCCCACGCTCCTCAGCTCCTGGCCGTCACGGTCCTCACCAGCATGGACGCGCCTCAGCTCGACGCCATCGGCGTCGCTCGCTCGCCCGCCGAACAGGTTGAGTTGCTAGCGAAGATGGGCTTGGCAGCAGGGATTCGCGGATTCGTGTGCTCACCGCAGGAGGTCAGCGCCCTCCGCTCTCTCATCGGCCCAGAAGGCACATTCGTCATCCCCGGCATTCGCCCTGCTGGTAACGCAGTGGGCGACCAGAAGCGCATCGCCACCCCAGCCCAGGCCCTGCAAATGGGCGCCAGCTACCTGGTAGTCGGCCGCCCCATCACCCAGGCCCCCGATCCCGCCAAGGCCGCCGAAGCCATCCTCGAAGAGATGGCCGCCGCCCTCTAGGCTCTAGGCCCACCGGCTCCTCGCACCTCTCGACCGGTCCAGTCTAGAGGTGGACCAATTCGCCTTCGCGGCCAACGGACCGCGGCCGGCGTGTGTGACTTTCTACTCAAACCAACAATTTCAATTTGACTCCGGCACGATTCTCCGGCAAAATTGCGGCTTCGCCGCCAACCGGCTTGCAAACAGCAGCAACTCCCTGGGCTCTTATCACGATCTGGAGACCACCGATGCCCCTCCTCCCCTGGCGTACCGATTCCGACGGATTTTACTTTTCTAACAGCTGGGTTTTCGACCCCACCGAACAAACCGCGCTCGCCGTTGCGGCAGCCACCGTTGCCCCCGCGGCCGTAGCCACAGCCTTCGCCGCGGCGGTCGGCCCGGCTCTTGCCCTGGACCCGGCCCTTGCGCTGGATCCGACGCTTCCTACCCTGTTT
>WNGK01003193.1_pt1 | contig 17797 bp, 22 predicted proteins | sample 5400601 | NCBI WGS metagenome assembly WNGK01 (sample SAMN13153376, study PRJNA577476) | soil metagenome | isolation source: 60 cm soil or saprolite under Garry oak tree replicate 1 | place: USA:California | collected 2016-06-15
TGCAAGGCAGGTTTGCTGAGCAAAAGGTGCTCGAGTTCCTCTACGAGCGGGTCAGCATGTGCCTTGAGGACGACATTGGCATGATGATCGCCGATAGACCTGCAGGTGGGCGTGCCAAGGACGATGAGAAGTGGCTTAATTTAAGTCCACCTTGGAGCTGACCAACTACGGCACCCAGTACATTGATCCCAGGCACATCGTTCTGCCAATCGTCACCACCCCATCGAAGCACCTGCGGCAGCTCCAACTCGCGGACCTGGTCACCGGCGCGACCACCGCTGCAGTCGCCGGTGGAAACCGATACGCCGATGAGCTCGCCCCGCTATTGCTCACGTTGGCGCACAAGAACCGGTTCGGCTTGGCGGGCGGAGCAGGCCTTAAGCTCTATCCCGATGAGCTGCGCAATCTGCATCATTGGGCGTTCCGGGAAGACAGATTCGTCAATGTCGCAGCAGGCCAAGAGTGGCAGCTACCAAACCCAGATTGGGCGTATGCCGACGGTGACGGACTCCCGAACCAGTATCTAGCCTCGGCATTTCGTGAAGGTCCTGGCGCGATGCGGCCATGAGGAGTGAGACTTCTTCATTGAGCTGCGGGAATGGGCTGCCTGACGGTCACATCCGTGGGCCACGCAGAGCACCCGGCGGGTGCGAGCGACGTGGGCGAGGCGACGCCGCTGCGTGGGTGCCTTCGGGCCATCTCCGACTGCGCGAGGCCGAGCCGAGGGGCACGTGGCTGCGATCGCCAGGTCGTAAACTACTGCACAAATTTACGGAGAACGCCGTATGAACTGCGTATGGGCAAGTGCGGGCATCGTGCTATTGGCCCGGGGCGGCCGGCACTGAGGCGACTCGTGCCCGGCCATGGGCCCCACAGCAGGCCAGCACAAGGGGAGGGGACCGAAGGGCCCGTCGGCGTCACGCGCCAAGCAGCGCACGGCCAAGCTCGGGAGAGACGCGGGCACTCGAAGCTTTGCAGCCAGGGAGGGCTGACCATGAAGCGGCGTGTGCGGCGACTCCTGACGGTGGGCATGTCTTTCGCCGTCGCCGTCGCCGGGGTCATGCTGACGAGTGTCGCCTTGGCGACATCCGGCGCGCACTTTTTCAACAGGAGCAGCAGCGTCAACGACAGCGGCGCCTCATCGTGAGCTACGAGGAGGCAACCGGTCGGCGCGTTGTCCTGTCCGTCTGGACAGACGCTCGTGCGTGCTGTTCAGTAGCTGACTTGGCGGGTCCGGCAGGCGCTGCGTCTCCGGCTGTGTGCGCCACCGATTCTCGGTGACAGGAAGGAAGGGCTATGAAGATGAAGGTCATGGCGCTGGTGCCGGCGGTGCTGGCCGCCGCCGTGCTCCTGCTGGCGGCGCCCGCATCGGCGGCGCCCGGCAACATCGGCTTCGGCTTCAACGCCACCGACATCAGCGGCTTCCCCACCGGTGCCGCCACGCTCACCGGCGGCGGCTCCTACAACCCCGGGACGGGCTTCGTCCATTCGGCTGGCGGTTTTCGCTGCACCAGCGACGTCGGCCAGGGCCCGCTGGCCGGCTGTTCCGCCGGCCAAGGCGTCCGTTGGGACACGGTCGAGCTGCGGGCGAGCACCACCTTCAAGTGCACCGGGGCAGCGGCCGAGCCCCTGAAGACGGCCAGCACCGATGCGGACACGGTGGTGCTCCTGGCCGACTTCTACCGCGCTGGCGACGGGAACGACGAGTCCTTCACCGCCCAGATGATCGTCTCCGCCGACGACATCGCACCCGACCTCGCCGGGACGCAGAACGCCTGGATTCAGGGCGTCGGCTGTGCCTCGGCGATCGCGAACTTCAGCTCCTGACGGCGAACCGGAAGGAGTCATGGAAACGACCAAGCAGTCGGAGCAGCTGACCGGCCGTGGTTCCTTCCTGCTCGAGGGCCGGGTGGGGAGCGGGAACGATCGGCGCCGGACCCTTGAGCAAGCCTCTCCGGCGAACAGGTCAACCAACGGCCCGAGGACATCCTCTTGCCAGTGGCCGGCGGTGCTCGAGGGCCACAGGCACATCGGCGAACCGTTCGGCCTCGAACCACACAACACAAACATCGAGGGAGGGAAGAATATGCACGTTGGGTGGAAATCGGCGCGTGCATTCATCGCTCTTGTGGTGCTCTGCGTTTTCGGTATAGCGGGTCAGGCGAGCGTGGCGCTCGCTCAGGGAAGCACGAATGGCGCTGCGGGTCAGATGCCCGCTTTCTACGAGGGTGAGTTGGTCACCGTCAATATGAAAGAGATGCCGGACAATGCCGCTGGCTCGTTGATCGGGAAGAACCCGAGCGTCAACACGATCTATGCTTCGAACGATTTGGACGAGGAGCAGGAGTTCATGCCGGTGATCGATGCCATCCAGGGTGAGGGATTCAATCCCTTGTGGCAGCAAGTCCTCATAGTTTTCAACGAGGGATTTACGCCTCACCAGTTCGTTTCTGAAGCGCAGGTCCTGGCGGCTGCGGCCGGACCCGATCCTGAAATCACTCTCAACGTGACGGACGAAGTGTATCGTTGCTCGGTGGTTGGCCCGAAATAGAGCAGGACAACGAGCCTGGCCGCCTCGCATTAGGAGGCGTAGCGGGTGTTCGGGTAGCCGAGCGCAGGCTCGGAGACGAGTCGGTAGCGGAGCTGGCGTCAGGTGATTGGCAATCAGTTCACAGCGGATCAGCCGGTGAGAGCGCGATCGCTGAAGTCCCTGCAGGCGCTGGCCCCACAAGGCGAATAAGGAGGCATCAAAATGTTGTATAGGAATTTGAAGTCAAAGTTGTTCAGAACGATCGGTAGTTTGACCGTAGCAGGCATGGTGTTGGCGGGAGTCGCCACTACGGCTTTCGCACTCTCGTCGCCGCAGGCGGTCCGGGCCGACGGTATTACACCGCCACCCCTGCCCCCCGGCCTTGCGCCGGTACCAGCGGGGAACAAGCTGTTCCTGGGGACTCACGCTGTCGGCACCCAGAACTACGTCTGCAAGCCCTCAGGCGCTGGCGTCGCCTACGTCCTCTTCACGCCGCAGGCCACCCTGTTCGGCGAAGACGGCGGGCAAGTGATCACCCACTACAACAGCCCCAACCCGTTTGAGCCTAACACTGATCCAAAGGTGGTGGCCCCCGAGGGCACGATTCGCGCCACGTGGCAGTACCGGGACACGAGCAAGGTCTGGGCCAAGGTGCACCAACCCAATGGAGCGGTCACCGTCGACACGAAAGCGATTGCCTGGCTCCTACTAGATGGAGTTGGAAGCCAGAACGGACCGACCGGTGGCGACAAGCTAACCGGGACCACCTTCGTCCAGCGGCTGAACACCACTGGAGGGCTCCCACCGTCAACGGGCTGTAGCTCGCTAACAGACGTCGGTAATACGGCGTTTGTGCCTTACACGGCCGACTACTTCTTCTACAAGAAGGCCGACTAAGACGACGCCGAAGGACGTGCCCCACACGGGGCGTCACGCTCGGTCGGCGTGAGAAAATGGTTAGCGCGTACCTGACGCTGCCAGGGCAGTCCGTCATCGAGCTTGCCCACGCATTCACTGGCTGGCGCACAAGGCGCGAGTCGCCGCGCGATCCGCGTTCGCTTGCCGGCTGGAAGCGCGGGCTCGTGGAGGAAAGCCAGCTAGCCAGCCAGCCGCGCGGCGGGTGTCTCACGGAACGCCAGGGCCCGGTGTTCTCTCGATTCGTCATGATTCGTCCGATTCAATCCGCGCCGCATCCACGCGACCGCGCAGCGGTGAGCACTGCTTCTGCACCGGTCAGGGGCGCAGGGTCGTCAACAACGATTCGGACATAGACCTCATAACGAAACCGCCGGGGCCCTGGCCAACGACCAGGTCCCGCACGGTCCTAGATGCGAGGAGTTCTCCGGGCCGGGCCGCCGCGCTGCGCCGCCACGCCCGCGACCCACGCCGACCCCTCGCCACCCTCGGCATCAGCCTCGGATGAACCAGACATCACGACAGAACGACGGAGCCCTGCCGCCCGGGCAGAGCCTGCAGCTCGCGCAGGTGACCTACACCAACGTGACGCTCACCGATGACGAAACAACGTCAGCGTCTCGCTGGGCGCCTTCGACTCGGGATGTCTGCTCCCTGATGTGCGCGAAGCGTGCTCGTCACGGTATTTCGCGTGGGCGTTGAGCAGGCTGGCGCCAGGTAGCAAGGGACCCTCCCGGCCAGGGAAGATGCGGCTGTCTCACGGCCACAGTCCCAACCCAGGAGGGTCACCCTGCCGGTGCAGGCTACCAAGCCGCGTCCCCGATTCGAAGTCGTCGCCGATGGTGAGGGGATCGTCAGCCACGTCGGGGCCGCGCTGTTGAGCGAGCTGTCGGACCGGCTTGGCCTGACCGGCGAGCTTGGCCGCCGCGCCAACCAGGGTCGTGGTGGTGGCGCCCGCGACCGCGGGCAGGTGCTGCGCGACCTGGTGGTGCTGCTGGCCGACGGCGGGGACTGCGTCAGCGACCTGGCCGGCCTGCGCCAGCAGCCCGAGCTGTTCGGCGAGGTTGCCAGCGTGTCGACCGCCTGGCGGGTGCTGGTGGAGGAGGTGGGCGGCGCACCGCGTCAGGTGGCGGCGCTGTGGTCGGCGCTGGCCCGGGTCCGCGAGCGCGCCTGGGCGCTGGGCGCGGCACCCAAGGGGCCGCTGATCATCGACCTGGACGCGACCCTGATCCAGGCCCACAGCGACAAGCAGGGCGCGGCCAGCACCTACAAGCAGGGCTTCGGGTTCCACCCGCTGGGGGCCTGGCTGGACCGCGGCGATGGCACCGGGGAGGCGCTGAGCGGGGTCTTGCGGCCCGGCAACGCCGCCGCCAACACCGCCCAAGATCACCGGGACGTGCTGGCGATGGCCCTGCTCGGGCTGCCCAAGCCGGCCCGAGGGCAGCCGATCCTGGTGCGCGCGGACTCCGCCGGCGCGACCCACGCCTTCATCGACGACCTGGTCGGCCGCAAGCTCCAGTTCTCGGTCGGGTTCGACTGCGACCAGCGCGTCCAGCAGGCGATCCTGGACCTGCCGGAGGACGCCTTCACCCCGGCCCTGGACGACGACGGTCGGCCCCGTCGCGGCGCCTGGGTCGCCGAGCTGGCCACGCTGGATCTGGCCAGCGCCGGCTGGCCCGAGCAGATCCGGGCGATCTGCCGCCGCGAGCGGCCCCATCCCGGCGCCCGCCACAAGATGGGCTTCACCGACCCCGCCGGGCACCGCTTCCAGGTGTTTGTCACCAACCAGCCCGACCCCGACCCTGCCGTCCTGGAGGCCCGCCACCGCCCGCACGCCCACGTCGAGGACCGTATCCGTACCGCCAAGGCCACGGGCTTGCGGAACCTGCCCTGCTTCGAGTTTGGCGCCAACGACGCCTGGCTGACCTTGGTCATGATCGCTCAGACGCTGGTCTGCTGGGCACAGGCGCTGCTGCTGGACGACCCCGACCTGAAGGTCGCCGAGCCCAAGACGCTCCGGTTCCGGCTGTGGCATACCGCCGGCCGGATCGTCCGGCATGCCCGGCGGGTGATCGTCCGCATCGACCGCACCTGGCCTTGGGCCGCCGACCTGGTGACGGCATTGACCCGGCTGCGAGGCCTGCCCGCCCCCTGCTGAGCAGGCATGCCATCGCCCGCCTGGTCTACTGCTCCTGTTGGTTGGTCTCCGGCGTGCTCGCCTGGCCACGACCTCGGCGTCGAGCACCCTTGCCATGCCGTACTCGCTGCAGCCGATCACGCCGAGTCTGGCGGACCTGTCGATGTGCTGGTCGCAGTCGCTTGGTCCAAGCTCACCCGAGCCATACCAAGCCAGCCACGGGCTCACAGCCCAGCAGGCTTCTGTGAAATATCGAGGCTAGAAACAGCATATGGATGAAACTAACGAGAAGAGCGCCTCGGTGTCGACCGGGGCCGGCGGCCTTAACGACGACGATCTCGCCAACGACGCTACAGCCATACCCCGCGACGTTCTGGGCGATGTTTACACTGCTCTCGCCGCCCGCCGTACAGCATTTGACACGTTAATGTGGCAGATCCCCACCATTGGCCTAACGGCTCAGGCATTTCTTCTAACCATTGCCCTTGGCGCTGGGAGTAGTCGCTGGGCGCGCATGGTGGCGGGATCACTTGCCCTGGTAACTGCACTGGTTGCCATACAGACCATGGCTAAGCATCGCGTGAATGAGAGAACTGATAGTCTCATACTGGAGCGCGTGGAGAAAACGTTCGGAATACGTAACTGTTCAGGGGTCTGGGTCGTGCTGTGGGCTGGGGTTGACTGCCTGGGGGGATGTGGGATAGCTCTCCCGTAGGCCCTTGGGCAAGCGGGCGTGACCGCATGAGGTGCTGCAGGCTGTGATCCTGCCGCTTGCCCGCGATCCCGATCGTGACGCTGCCGTGGTCGTCCAGACGGTGCTCGCTGAGCTGCAGGCCGCCAACGCCGAGCAGGCCCGCGTGATCGCCGAGCAGGCCCGCGTGATCGAGGCGCTACGGGCGCGGGTCGCCGAGCTGGAGCGCCAGCTCAGCCGGCATTCGGGGAACTCCTCCAAACCTCCGTCCTCCGACGGGCTGGGCAAGCCGCCCGCGCCACGGCGGGAGCGGCGTGGTGGTGGTCGCAAGCCTGGCAAGCAGCCCGGCGCGCCGGGCGCGCACCTGGTCCAGGTGCCCGACCCCGACGAGGTCGTCGTCCACATCCCCGAGCGGTGCCAGGGGTGCGGCGCGGAGCTGACGCTCGCGCCGGTCATCGGGGTGGAGGCCCGTCAGGTCGTCGACCTGCCCGAGGTGCGGCCGCGCACAACCGAGCATCGGGCCGAACGGCGCTGGTGCGGGTGTGGGATGGTGACCGCCGCGGGCTTCCCCGACCAGGCGCGCGCGGCGGCGTGTTACGGGCCGGAGGTCCGCGCGCTGGGCTGCTACCTGCTGGCCTGGCAGCACCTGCCGGTGGAGCGGGCCGGTGAGCTGCTCGCGCAGGTGCTCGGCGCGGGCGTGGCGACCGGCACGCTGGCCACGGTGCTCGCCGAGGGCGCGGCGGGGCTGGGTGGGTTCGCGGAGCAGGTGCGCGCGCAGCTGCGCGCGGCGCCGGTCGCCCATTTCGACGAGACCGTGCGCCAGGGTCGCCGGCCGCCTGCATTGGGTCCACTCGGCGTCCACGCAGCTGCTGAGCTGGTTCACGGTGCACGCCAAGCGCGGCGTCGACGCGATGGACGCCGCCGGGGTCCTGCCAGGGTTCCGGGGGGTGGCGGTGCACGACTGCTGGTCGCCGTACTGGCGTTACGACAAGGCCACCCACGCGCTGTGCGGCGCGCACCTGCTGCGGGAGCTGGAGGAGGCTGCCGACGGCCCGGGGCAGGGGTGGGCCGGTGAGCTGGCCGAGTGGCTCTCTGTGGCTGTGGCACGGCCGGCCGGGCCCGCGACGCTGGCCACGGCCGGCTGGACGCGGCGGTGGTGGCGGGCTTGCTGGGCCGCTACGACGAGATCATCGCCAAGGGGCATGCGGCCAACCCGCCCCCGGCCCGCCCGTCGGGACATCGGGGTCGGCTGCGACGGTCGCCGGCCGCCAACCTGCTCGAGCGGTTGGACGCCCACCGCGACCAGGTGTGCCGGTTCCTGGTCGACCTGCAGGTCCCGTTTTCGAACAATCAGGCCGAGCGCGACATCCGCATGGTCAAGTTGCAGCAGAAGATCTCGGGGTGCTGGCGCACGCTGGCCGGCGCCGAGGCGTTCCTGACCGTGCGCAGCTACCTCGCCACCGCGCGCAAGCAGGGCCTCAACCCGCTCGCCGTGCTCCGCCAGCTATTTGAGGGTCGCCCCTGGCTACCAACTCCAGCAAGGTCCTGAAGTCGTTGCTCGAGGGAGGTTGCTCGAGGAGTACTGAGCAAGGCGCCATGGCGAGAACGAACAAGCCCGGTCAAGAGCAGCGCTGGGCAGCGGCGCAACGACGGTGCCGATTGTCCAACGAGGCGGTACGCATGGCCAAGGAGCTGGGCCTCAGCCCCAGGAGCCTGATCAAGAACATCCCGTCGCCCAAGCAGCAGTGGAAGGCGCCGGTCAAGGAGTGGGTGCGCGACATCTACCAGCGGCGCTATGGCACCAAGCCGCGCCCTGGCAAGGCAACCAAGCGGTCCGATCCCGGGCCGAACGCCAGCGGTCAACCTCGATCCCCGGCTGCGGGCGTGCCGATGCCGCGACCCGACGGCGAACCGTGATCGGCGAGGAGCATCCTGGGAGGGCTCCGGGCCTGGTCGCCCGCGGCGAGGACTCGCGGACCCGACTCCAAGGACGCCGAGGCGGGCACCGCCGACCGTGGCCCACCGAGCAACGGTACTTGCAGGATCTTCGGGCGCAGACCGCACCAGGCAGCACCGACGTTGCCCGGACCGCCCCAGTTCATCTGTCAGGGTCGCCGCCTGGCCTGGGCCGTGCGGGCATGCAGTTCCAGGCGGCTGCCCGCGACGACCGGGGGACGTTTACTCGCCGCGCTGTTCGCGCAGCCAGGCGGCGAGGGCGGCATCCAGGGCCTGCAGGGCGTCGTCGATGCAGGCATACGACGCGGTCCCCTCCCACACCAAGCCGCCGTCGTCCAACGCCCGGACAAACGAGCGGCCCATGTCGTCGTGACCCAGCTCGATCCACCCGTATCCCTGCACCCAGCGCGCCACGCGCGGGTAGGCCTGCTCGACCGGCAAGCGCCGACCAGGATGCGGTCCTGGCATGCGGGTCACCCTGCGCCCTGCGGCGCTGCCAGCTGCCGGCAGCGTGGGCCTCCTCACAGCGGCCCGTGGTAGGTCGACGACCAGCCAAACAGCGCGCGCAGGCGCTGCGACGGGTTGAACTTGAACACCCAGCTGTCTCGCTCCGCGCGGACGTAGAAGGAGCCAAAGCCACGCAGGGACACGCTGTCGCCGTGTTTCAGCGCCTCGTAGACCTCCTCCAGGAACCCCTCCACGATCTCGCCGACCGTCTCGCCGTCCCGATCGAGCCGCCGCGCCACCCGGTCGACCAGTTCCGGCTTGTCGACCCGCTCAGCCATCAAGCTCAGGCACTCCTTCCCGGGGTGCCGCTGTCGGCCGCCACGTCCACATGGCATGGTCGTGCCACCCATGCCAGGGCGCAAGCTCGCGCACTCACGCCCGCCCGTGGCACGCCCACGCGATCAGCGCGGCCGTGACGCTCAACGAAGGTAGGCCCCAGCAGCGACCTGGAAGGCCTCCTCGGGCGGGCCGAGGAACTCCCCCGACGGAAACACCGACAGCTCGTAGCGCTCGCCCGAGTAGGTGTAGAACGCAAACCCCCAGCGCTCCTGGTCGCCGAAGTAGCGCAGGCGACACAGGTGCGTCGGGGTGTTGCGCAGCCGCTCCAGGTGCTCCTCACGCGTCTCCGGCCAGTCCGCGGGCGGCCAGCCCGCAGGGAGCGGCGCCGGTTCGGTGTAGGCGTCGACGTAACAGAACTGCCCGTGGAAGCGGACCGCAAGCCGGGTGTAGCAGCCGGCGAAGTGCTGCTCGGCGTAGCGGCGCAGCCGCTCCGCAGTGCGGCGCCTGACCGGCTCGGGGATCGGCCTGCCGCCACGGTCAGGCGTGAAGACCCAGCCCTTCGTTCGTGGCACCAGCGACCTCGCTGCTCGCCCTCGTCACGCCCAATCATGCACGCCGCGCTTGGCCCAATCCCCTCGGGACTGTTCAGGCTGACCGGATTGGTCTGCACCGGTTGGTCCCCGCAAGGTACGCGCCCCAGGCGCCAGGTCGGCTGCCGGACCGGCGCCACCCGACCACGAACGCGGTCAAACCCTCCTCCCCAATGGCCGCAGGGCACAGCTACACCAGCGGCCGTCCCACGGTCAAACCGACCATCCCACGGCGACAGGCCTGAACAGTTACGACGCAGCGAGCGCAGCAAATGCCGCCGTGCGCAAGCAGCCGCGATTGACGCGCACGTACAGCGCGGGAGGGCCTTGACCTTCCGGGGCGCCGCTGATCGAACCCAATTCACATAGGGACTGCAGCTGATGCCAGCTGGTGACCGAACCATGCGTTGACTGGCCGGCTTCTACTGGCGGTCGTGTCCGGTCCACTCCCGGTGGAGCCGGTTCAGTTCGTTGAGTGTGCCGATGGCTTGCTGGCGGTCGGGGTTGGAGCGGTAGACGTGGATGGCGTAGACGAGGAACTCGAGCTCGGTCGCCAGGAGCCGGGCTGGGAATTGGAGGTCGCCGCCGTAGCCGCGGTTGACCAGGTGCAGCAGCCGACCGGCTAGCGAGGTCTTGATCGCGGCTGGGTCTGACACGGAGACGGCGACGAACGGTTCCGCTCCGCCATGGTGGAGGGTCCAGTTCAGGTAGCCGTCCTCGACTGCCGTCCACGGTATGAGGGTCGGCTGGCGGGGGCCGGGCACGTAGAGTCCGGATGGGACCAGCGCCACGTAGGACCGCCAGCCTGTGGTCAGCAGGACCAGCAGGCCGATCGTGGTGAGTGCGGTGAGGATCGCGGCGGGCAGCCAGATCACCGCTGGTTGGTGCGCGTTGATGAGCGCGCAGGTCCCGATGATCGCGGCGCTGGTCAGCGCGGCGGGGATGGCGGCCCGTCCGAGCAGGTCGTACCTGGCCAGGAACGCCTGGCTGCTTGCCCTGTCGATGGAGAGCCGGGTGAGGTCGAAGGTGAGCGCGCGCCGGCGGGGCCGGAACATGACCGTGCCGGAGCCGAGGAACAGCAGGATGGCGGCCAGCACGAGGATCGTGCCTGGGCTGGTCGAGCCGGACGCCAGACCGAGCAGGATGACAAGGAACAGCGCCATTCCCACGATGATGGTTGGCACGGCGAACAAGCCCAACAGCAGCCGCTGACCCAGGCTGGGTCGTCTTGCTAGGGCTGCGGGTTGGGTCGGCGTCGCGCTTGCCTTGACGGGCGCAGCGCGGCGGTTGGGGTGACGCCACACGGCAGGCAGGGCGGGGAGCAGGAGGAGCAGGAGGAGGACAGTGACCCAGGCCATCATCCGACCGGCCTCGGCGTCTGTGTTTTTGAACGCTGCGGCTGTGAGCGCGGCGCTGATCGGGATCAGGGTGAAGCCTGCCCAGAGGGCCCAGCGCCGGCGCGCGAGCAGGCCGAGCCCGATGAGTGCGAGCAGGCCGGCGCTGGGCAGCCCGAACTGGCGGGTGTCTGGGTCGGAGGCGGAGACGATGCCGCCGATGCTGGCGGCGAGAAGCACGAGCACTCCCGCGACAGGGACTGACCACGGCTGTTCTGACCCGCTCATCCCGCCCTCCATCGAGCCGCTTCGACGCAAGGGTTCTACCCAGGTTCGGGCTGGACTGCGCGGGCCGGCTTACGCCGGCGGACCCTGGTGTTGTCTATGGAATCGACACCTTCGCGACCTTGGTCGCCTTCTTGTGGCCATTCGTACCCTTGCCAAGCTCGCCGCTCAGCGCCCCGACTGGACCCGATGCTGCCCGTCCGCTGCTGAAACGGACAAATCGCGTAGCTCACCAGGGTGCCATCAAGGACACGTGACCTTTGCCTCCCCTGACCACGGTCGATCAGAAGCTGATGGAAGCACCCAGTGCGTAGCCCTTCGCCGACGACTTGCTCCGGTCACCCACGGCTTGGCCCGCCTCGACGCAAGTCGGCGCGGCGGCCGGGTCGTCGACGATGGTGCCCAGGCTCGAGGCCGAGCCGGGGAACGCGCTGTCCATGGTGAGGAGAGTCATGCCCGTCCGGCCATCCGCGCCAAACGACCGATCGCTGGTTGTTCGGCCGCTCTTTCTTGCTCCCCTTGATCATCCACCAAAGCGGACCAGATCGGTCAAAAGATGATCAGGACGAGCGTGGACTGGCAGACACATGCCGGCTGACCTGCGATGACGTTGCGCGCCGCGAGGGACTCGAACCCCCAACCGCCAGATCCGTAGTCTGTCAGGAATCGTCCGTCTGGTGGTCTGTGGTCCGCCGGTGCTGCTCACGTCCCAGAATCTGGTGCTTTCCGTCCGGCTGTTGCCCTGTGGTCCGTCTGTTGCGCTGTCGTATTCCGTCAAGAACTCCGTCAACGACGGCCTTCCCGGGGGCGAGCACCAGATTTGTTGTCTGGTGCTCATGTCCATTCGGGCCCAAGCCACTCATCAGCAGGGATGCCGTAGCACCGCAGCGCCCGTGGCGCTCTACCAGAGGTGTTACGATAACTGCAGCTCATTGGCTCCCGCCGGGAACGTGGAGAATGCGGAGAAAGGTGGGACCGCTCATGGAGCCGCGCACACCGTCGAGATCGACCTAACCGGCTCATACGACACCCGACCAGGCCATCGTCGCGCTGCTCAAGCCCCGGCGCGGACAGGTGCCAGGTGATGCGACCCTCGCCCAGCCTGCCGTCCTGAGGTTCGAGTACACCTCCGAAGAGGCGACACCCGAGATCCACCCGAGGACATGACGCCCTAGGAGTAGATCAGGCCTCCGCGCTCGACGCGGACCGGACAGCAGGCAGGCGGCCGGGCAGTAGCGGCTGAGCTGGCTCGGCCTGTGCGCATTGGGTTGATCTCGGGCCGCCCGATGCTGACAAGCTCGGTGAGTGCCTCCCGGTGGGCGGGGTTGTCGAAGCCGCCACCTCGGCGGGTTGCCTTAAGGATGCGTCGGCGCAGGTAGGCGGTGACCCACCGTCACCAGCCGCTTCATATGGGGACGGCAATGGGGGCTCCCGCCACCCCCGCTGCTTCACTGCTCCACGGAATCCGGCCGGTAGGACTATCGCTCCACAGCGACCCGGATACGGCGTATCCCAGAGTTCCATTTGTCGAAAACATCGTTCTCAACGGCGCCCGCGATCCGGCCGATAGAACTTCTGAGTGTGGTGAGGATTCCGCCTGGCGGCGGCTGAGGTCGAGGGATATCCGATGTCTCGCACGATTCGGGTGAGCAATCCGCCCGATCGGTCCGGGCTGCGGCGAAGGTGCTTCGCGACCGCGACGGTTGTCTTGCTGGTGTTGCTGGCGACGGCGTGTAGCAGGGTCCATCCGCTCGTGAACCAGCCTTCCACCTCGGGGAAGCCGGCGTTTATGCCCCCGTTTCACCCCAGCAGCTTCCACCGGCCCACGGCCATCACCAATCCATGGTTCCCTGTCGTGCCGGGGACCAGGTGGATCTGGCACGGCCAGGACAGAGGCTTACCCATGGTCCTGGAGCAGTGGGTCACGAACGGCACCCGGCTTATCGACGGTGTTGTGGCGCGGGCGGTGATGGACAAGGACATCGTCGATCGCCAAGTCATCGGAGGAGCCGTCGACTACTACGCCCAAGACGACGAGGGCAACATCTGGTATCTGGGTGAGCAAACAACCCATTACGTCAACGGCCGGCTGACCGATCACGCCGACACCTGGATCGCCGGCATCAACCGCTCCCGACCGGGGATCTTCATGCCGGCCCATCCTCACCTCGGGTCGCCGCCATACCAGCAGGAGTTCGCTCCAAACCTCGCGGCCGACGTGGCACGGGTGGCCAAGGTGAACGAGTCGGTCTGCGTGCCGTTGCGGTGCTTCCACCACGCCGTGGAGATGGACGAGACGACCGTACTGGAGCCCGGCGTCCTGGCCGCCAAGTACTACGCACCCGGCACAGGACTGGTCAGGGAAAACGTGGTTCAAGGCGACCCCTTCGACTACAGCCTCGTCTCGATCACCCCGGGCGCTTGAGGATCACGTGGAGGAGGAGCCGTGTCCGACAAAGGTAGGCTCTCCCGGCGATTCTGGGCGTTTCCGGCTGCTCGGGAGCGGCGGCCTGAGGCGGGTCAGACGGATGCTTCCGATACTCCAGTGGAGGTCGATAGCGACAGGCAGGCCGCTCCCGAGGGCACAGGCGCCGCCCCCGTGCCCTCGGTTGTCCGGCTCCTCGGCGTGTCGTGTCGCCGTGGGCGGCGGGTGGCGCTCCATCGGGTCAGCATGGACGTGGAGCCGGGCCGTGTGACCGGCGTCCTTGGCGCCAATGGGGCCGGGAAGAGCACGCTGCTCGGGATCATCACCGGGTTGTACCGCCCGTACGAGGGAAGCGCCTGGGTGCTCGGAGAGCGGTTACCGGCGCGTGGCGCCGCCCTGCGACGCCGCATCGGGGTCGTCTTGCAGGAGACCGCGCTCTACGAGGAGCTGACCGTCGAGGGGAATCTTCAGTTCACCGCCGCCCTCTACTCAGTGTCGAGACCTGGTTACCGCATCGACGAGCTCCTCGAGCTACTCGGTCTGGATGACCGTGCACGTGACGTGGTGTCCAGCCTGTCCGGCGGACTGCGCCGTCGCCTGACCCTGGCCCGGGCACTGTTGCACGAGCCGGAGCTGCTGATCGTCGACGAGCCGACCCTTGGTGTCGACGCTGAAGCGCGACACGCCATCTGGGAGCACATCCGTCTCCTCCGGGCTCGAGGCACCACGGTCGTCGTGGCCTCGAACTATCTCGACGAGGTGCAGGCGCTCTGCGACACCGCGGCGGTCCTGCACGATGGCCGGCTGGTCGTCCACGAGAGCCCTGCGTCTCTTGCGGCCAGGGCGGGCCAGTGCCTCGACATCGAGTGCGAGGCGGACATGGTCGGGCAGATCAACGACCTGCTCATGAGGTTGCCAGGGGTGAGCCGGTCGCAGGCGACGCCCAGTGGGCTGACTGCCTTCCTGCACGGGGATGTCACACCGGAGGATGCCATTCGTGAGGTGCTGCAACATGCCCACATCAGCGGCTTCCGGGTCCGGGCAGCCGACCTGGCGGAGGTCTTCCGCGTCCTGCAACCGGCCCAGCATGGAGCGCCGGGCCCATGAGGCCGACGCTCGCGGCCTTCCGGGGCGGCTTTCGCGCCGAGGTCCAGCAGCTGCGGCGCTCGCGCCTGCTGCTCGTGCTCACCATCATCCAGGCGGTGACGTTCCTGGTCCTGGTCAGCATCTTCGGCCTCACCGGGAGCCATGTCCCGACCGCCGTCGTCGATCAGGACGGCGGCCAGCCGGCGCGCCGGTGGGTCACGCTGATGCAAGCCGCCCACCACACCTATGGCCTGCGATACATGGACGCCCAACACGCTCACCAGGCCCTCCGTCGAGGTGACGTGGCGGCGGTCCTCACGATCCCGCCCGGCTTCTCCCGCAGCATCGTCGAGCACCGCATGATCAGGATCCCCTTCAGGGTGGACAACGTGAACGCGGATCTCACCGACGACGTCGAACGGGGCATCCCCTCGGTAGCCGTCAACTTCGCCCGCGAGAACCGCCTTCCCGGCATACGTGTGGCCCCTGCCGAAGTAGACCTGGTCAGACGTGAAGCGGACTTCGTCCCCTACCTGGTCGTCAGCGCACTGGCGCTCGATGCCTTCGTCGTCGCGGGCATCCTCGCCGCCACATCCGTTGCCCGAGAGTTCGAGGCCCGCACGGTCACCACGCTCAAGCTGTCACCAATACACCCGCTCGTCCCGCTGACCGGACGTCTCCTCGCTACCGGCGCCGCCTCCAGTGCGGCGATCGCCATGACCACGCTGGTGGTCGTCGCCGGCTACAAGGTGGTACCGGCCCATCCCCTCGAGACGGCCGCCGCACTCCTGCTCTGCGTCATGATCTTCTCGTGCATCGGTGCCGGTATCGGCGCCCTGGTCAAGCGAACGCTGCCGTTGACCGCACTGATCTTTGGGCTCGCGCTCCCCCTCTACATCGACAGCGGGTCCCTGGAACCCGCCCGCTTTGATGGCAACCTCATCTGGGGAATCGCTCACACCTCGCCCATCTATTACGCGGTCGGCATCCTTCAGCACGCCGTCCATGGCCTGCGCGTCACCCCTGAAACCGTCACCCTCGACTTCGCCGCACTGGTCGGCTGGGCGCTGCTTGCGGGCTGCGGCGCGTGGCTCGGCCTGCGCCGAGCGGTCGTCCCATGATCTCGCATGCGGCCATAGCGGTCCGGCGCGTCTGGACGCTCGCCGTCCACGACGTCACCCTGTGGCGCCGCTCACCCTCCACCATCGCCGCTGCGATCGTCCCGCCCCTTGCGATGGCCCTGGTGCTGTACGTCCTCACCCTCACCATCGGACGCCAACCCATCGCGCTGGTGGTGGAGTCGCACGGTCGATACGCCAGTCGTATGGAGGGGATCCTCCGGGCCGAGACCAACATGTACGTCCTGATCAACACGGATCGGCCCGGCGCCCGACGTCTGCTCGACAGCCAGCAAGCGGCAGCGATGATCCTGATTCCACGGGACTTCGACGGCGCCGTCGACCGTTGCCCGGCCCTCAAGCCGGCCGAAGCGATTCATGACGAGAGCTACAGGGCGTCGGGGTGCCCCGCGGCAAAGGTGGAGGTAACGCTCAACAACATCGACCACGACTTCGCCGACGACATCCGGCGGGCCGTGGCGGAGTCGGCATCGCAGTTCGACGCCCCGGACGTCGTGACGCCCGCCTCAGAGGGTCAGCTCGACATGAGCGAGCTCAACCCCTACCGGGTCAATGTGATGACCTACGAGCTGCGCAGCACAACCGTCGACTATCTCCACTACTCGGTCATCCCCTGCCTGGTGCTCCTCATCCTCAGCGTCGGGGTGATGGGCACGGCGCTCCTCTGCGCCCGCGACGTGGAGCGAGGCACCGCCCGACACCTCGCGCTCGCACCGGTGCCGCCCGTGGCGCTCATGGCCGGCCGTCTCCTCGGCGGCACGCTGGTCTCCCTCGTCGTCATCGTGCCCACCCTGGCCATCGCCACCTGGAGTGGGATCATCGCACCCCCAGCGGGACACTGGCCGGCGCTGGGCCTGATCTTCCTGGCAACAGCTGTGTGCGCGGCCGGGCTGGGTGCCGTTCTGGGCGCCACCCTCCGAGGCACCCGAGCCGTCTCGATGGCTGCCTCGGTGATCTGCACATACCTCTTTTTCCTAGGGGGAGGGTTCACGACGATCCAGTTCCTCCCCACCTGGTTGCGTCGCACCACGACCCTGGTTCCCACGCGGTACGCGATCGACGGACTCCGCCAGAGCCTCTTCTATCCCGACCTGCACGGTTTCGGCACCGACATGCGGGTGCTCCTCGGAACCGCCGCCATCGCCATCATCGCCGGCGGCGCCACCGTGCGCAGGGCATGGAGCCGCTGACCCAAGGGTTGAGAACCTAACGTCATGCCGCGGCCTGGTGGTACTCATGAGTCAAGCCGCCGAGACGGTCCCGCCGCCGCACGGCGGCCGCGTCCTGGACAGAGCACCAGCTCGGAGTGGTTGTCCACAATCCTCGGCGCGACGAAGGGCCAGGCCTCGGCGCGGTCGCTGGTTCGTTGTCGTGCCGCACGTACTCGTCGGGAACCCGGTCAAGATGGCGCCGACCCCAGACCAACATCCAGCCCAGACACTCCTGCCGGACCGTCCCCACCCCACCCCTCGCGAACGCGCCCACGTTCGACGCCTGGATGGAGGTGAGCACCAGAGATTCCATCTGGCCCTCGGTCTTGCCGGCCGCCGCCTTGCGAGAGCTGTTGCGGGGGACCCAGTACCAGACGAACCACGACCGCGTTTCTGGTCGCCGTCAGCTGTATCGCCGACCATTCAGCTTGATCCATCCGCCCTCGTGGGTACCCGTACTGTGATGGGTGTAGTGGATGACTGGGCGGCCGGGGTCTGGCTCGAACTGCCCATGGACGATCACCGTGGCGCCAACCACGACCGGCGCTCGGGGCGCCAAGGTGAGGTTGTGGTCCACCTCCACGACCCGTCCGGCGACCTGGAGGCGGAAGCGTTCGTGGCGGCCTTCGGGACCCTGGGCGTCGGGGAGCACCTGGACGACATGGCCTTGGACGGTGACCTCAGCGGGCCGGCCGGCCGCGACCGCGGCGAC
>WNGK01010203.1_pt1 | contig 17797 bp, 9 predicted proteins | sample 5400601 | NCBI WGS metagenome assembly WNGK01 (sample SAMN13153376, study PRJNA577476) | soil metagenome | isolation source: 60 cm soil or saprolite under Garry oak tree replicate 1 | place: USA:California | collected 2016-06-15
CGGTGAATTCGTCCCACGGAACATCGCCTTCGAATGCGATTTCACGGATTCTCCCGCGCGCAACCGGACTGCGCACCGTCGCGCCGTGGAGCATTGCCGGAAAAGTCAGATCGTCAACATAAAGCGCCTGGCCGGTAACTTTCTTCCGGCCTTCTTTGCGGGGAACTGATTTGCCGATGAGTTGCTCGTTTTTGTTTGCGGTCATTCGAACCTGAAATGCTTTGAAACTTTGATCATGTTGTCTTGATAATCGATCTAATACAGCACTGACTCAAGAGGGTTCCAGTCTATTCAAAACAATCAGTACAGAACCGCGAGCGGTAGCGAGCGGATGCCATCCTCAACGTCGCCATCGCTCTTCAGCAAGAGGATGATCTCCATTTCCACGCATCCGCACACGAGCACATGCTAACGAGAGCTTGAATGAGCATTTCGGTATCGCTCGCGGGCGTAACCTCACACGCTCTGAGCTCATTGAGAGTACCATCCGCTCGCTACGGCCCCGCGGTTCTGTCTCGGCCAATCCACTGTGCGTTCCTCGCCGGTTGAGTATAGCATCCGCTCGCTACCGCTCGCGGTTCTGTAAAACCTCCGTCAATCTATCCTCCGCTGCGCTTGTTGAGTATAACATTCGCTCACGACCACGCGCGGTAGTGGCTCGCACGATTGGGCAGACTCAATCATCCAAGGGCTCTTCTTGATCGTACTGGACGTAAGCTATCGCGCCAAGCAGTTGTTCTTCTGTCCATAGATAACGCTTGCTGCCTCCGCGAGACCACGTTTTACTAAGCCGGGCCTTCGCCTCCGTGAGTTTGCGCGTCGCGTTTGCTTTGAAAACATTCAGCACACGCTCCGGTTTGGAGTCGGCGGTAACCACCACGTGAACATGGTTGGTGCGAACGTTTACGGCCCAGAGAGTCCATTTGCGAATCTCGCATGTTTCTCGGATTGACTGTTCCACGAGAGATCTCGCACGTGCGCCCAACTTTGCCGGCTTTTGCGTCAGAGCGCGCCGGTTATATCGCCATCGTGCTTGGTCAGCAGTTAGTCTGGGATTGCCGTAGATGTTATGAAAGCGGTCAATCGATCCGGCTCTTCCGTGTAACCACGTGCCGTAGCTGCGAAATGTGATCAAATAAGCGAGAGGAGTGTGATCGTCTCGAAACTCTTCGGGAGGTCTCATGATCTGATTGCATTGAGTATAGCATCCGCTCGCTAACGCTCGCGGTTCGGTAATGGCCTACGAAAACTTCACGCGCTCAATCGCCAGCATTCCGATCGAAACCAGTGTAAGCCCGTACATCACCGGGTGAATCTCTTTGCGCCGGCCCACCATCAGGTAAAGCGCGACGTGGGAGATGAAGCCCCAGAGGATGCCCTGCGTGATCGAAAATGTCAGCGGGATAAGAATCAAGGTCACAAATGCCGGCACGCCTTCTTCGATCTTCGAGAAGTTGATCTGGCCAATCCCACGGAACATTGCCGCACCCACCAGGATCAGCACCGCCGCAGTCGCGTATGGTGGCACCATCCCAGCCAGCGGAGCGATGAAAAAACACGGCAGAAAACAGAGCGCGGTGAAAACCGAAGTCAATCCGGTGCGTCCGCCCATATTGATCCCCGCGATGCTTTCTATATAAGCCGTCCCCGAAGACGATCCGGCGAGTCCCGCGCCGAGCGTGGCGAGCGAATCAACGATCAGTCCTTGCCGCAGATTGCGCGGATGTCCATCCTTATCAAGCAAGTTTGCCGCATGCGACACGCCGATGAAGGTCGAAATCGAGTCAAACAGATCAGTAAAGAGAATCGTGATGATCGCCGGAAGGAGTGAAAGTTTCAGAGCGCCGAGAATGTCGAGCTTGAGAAATACGCTTTTGAAATCAGGCCTGCTCAAGGGACTCGGCGGCGCGGTCACCATGCCGAGCGCCCAGGCTGTTAGCGTCACCATCGCAATCGCCGCGAGAAACGCGAACGGGCTTTTCCGTGACATCAGGAAAACCGCAATCGCGACGCCAAGAACCGTTAATAGCGCAGGTTTGCCGAGCAAACCGTGCGTGACCAACGTCACCGGATCGGCGATAACAAAACCCGCATTTTTCAAACCGATGAAAGTAAGAAACAGGCCAATGCCGCCGGCGGCCGCGATGCGCAATTCTTTCGGAATCGCCCTGGCGATTGTTTCGCGCAGTGGCGTTACTGAGACAAGCAGAAACAACACACCGGCCCAAAAGATAATCCCCAGCGCCACCTGCCACGGCACTTTCTGCGTGAGAATGATGGTGAACGTGAAGAACGCGTTGATGCCCATTCCCGGCGCGACGGCAAACGGCAACTTCGCGTACACGCCCATCAAGAGCGTCATCGTAAAACAGACCAGCACCGTCGCCGTCAACACGCCGCTGAACGACATTCCCGTGCCTGCGGTCGAAAGAATTGAAGGATTCACGACCACGATATAGGCCATCGTAAAGAAAGTCGTGACCCCGGCGATCGCTTCGGTACGAATGTTGCGCTTCGCGTCTGCAGATGTGCTCATCAAGCGCCGAGTTTGACGAAATGGTTGGAACAGGAAAGAGTCTATGTCAGCGAATTGGCGGGCGCAACCGTTATTTCGCTCCGCGCACTTTGCTGGATCAAAGACGCGGAATATACTCAAAGCGACCCTGGTCCACGATCAGATCCCTGACTAGGAGGATGACTGTGCCAACATATTTCAATCTGCTTTCCTCTGTGCGTATGTTGTTTTTTGCTACGTGCGTCGCTCAGTTGATGGTCGCATCCGCTTGCGCGCAGGCTGGTTTAAAAACTTCATCTGCTTCGTCGCCATCCGAGTCGGGAAACGGCAGCCTGGCCCATCACGAGATCAAGGCGTCTGATTTGCCGCAGCCAAGACTTGAGAACGAGGTAAACAATGGACCGAAAGTGACTCCGCGGCCCGAAGGCGCAAAGCTGAACTTACCACCCGGCTTTGAAGTCGGAACGTTCGCAGAAGGTGGTTTTCAACGCCCGCGCTGGATGGCCCTGGCGCCAAACGGCGACGTCTTCCTTGCGGATTCGTCTGCGGCCGGCAAAATCATTGTTCTGCGCGACACGAACAACGACGGCGTAGCCGACGAACGCTTTACTTTCGCCGAGAACCAGTTGCAGCCATTCGGTGTCGCGTTCTGGAAAGACTATCTCTATGTCGGCAACACCAACGCCGTCGTGCGCTTTCATTACAAGCCCGGTCAGACCAAAGCCGACGGACCTCCGGAAAAGATCGCCGATCTTCCGGGACGCGGTTATCGCGAACACTGGACGCGAAATATTCTATTCAGTCGTGATGGCAAGAAGATGTACGTGACCGTTGGATCGGAGTCGAACGTCAATGTCGAAACCAATGAAATGCGCGCGGCAATTATTGAATTCAATCCTGACGGCACGGGCAAACGCATCTTTGCCAGCGGCACCAGGAATCCGATCGGGCTGGCCTGGCTGCCGGGCACGCCCACCCTTTGGGCTTGCGTGCAGGAACGAGATCGTATGGGCGACGATCTGCCGCCGGACTATGTGACCGAGATCAAAGACGGCGGCTTCTACGGTTGGCCTTATGCGTACAATGGCCCAAACGAAGACCCGCGGCGAAAAGGCGAACGGCCCGACCTGGTAAAGAAGACCCTGACCGGCGACGTCTTGATTCAGGCCCACTCCTCGATTCTTGGCCTTGCGTTTTACGAAGGCAAGATGTTTCCCAAAGAATATCGCGGCGACGCCTTTGTCGCGCTGCATGGATCGTGGAATCGGACGAAGCGCACTGGCTATAAGATCATTCGTATTCGCTTTAAGAATGGAAAACCGGTCGGTGGCTACGACGATTTCTTAATCGGCTGGATGCTCGACGAGAGCAGCCGTGAAGTTTGGGGCCGGCCGGTTGGTTTGCTCGTGTTGGCGGACGGCTCAATGCTGATTACCGACGACGGCGCGAACAAGATTTGGCGCGTGACCTATCGAGGGGCGAAGTGAGTGCGGTTTCGTGGCTTCGCAGCAAGGTTATGGAGCGCGGTGGCAAGCGCAGCGCGACACCGCTTTGGATCGTATTTTCAGATGCCTAAAAAGCCAAAGCGCCGTCGCCGCTTCGCTTTGCCAGCGCACTCCATAATCTTCATTTTCACTATGTCTGCTGCCAACGTGTCCTTTGCTGCGCCTCCCCAACAGGAATCGGCGAAGTCAATTAACATCGAAGGCCTCGTCGTAGATCAAACCGGTGCGGCCGTTGCCGATGCCGAAATCTCGATTACTTCATCTTCCTTTAATGGAAAGGCCGTCAGCGATTCGAGTGGCGGGTTTCGTTTCAAGTCTGCACCGCAAACAATCGTCACGCTCAGCGTTACTGCCAGAGGCTTTGCACGCGTCCAGCGAAAACTCAATCCAGCAACCGAAGACACAACGCAACTGCGTATCGTGCTCGCGCCGGCTTCAATCTCTGAACGAGTAACCGTCACCCCAACCCGCACCGACACTCGCATCGGGGAAACTGCGGCCAGCGTTGCGGTGCTCGGTCCGGAAGATCTCAAGACAACGGCCGCGATCACGCTTGACGACACATTGCGCCAAGTGCCCGGCTTCAGTCTGTTTCGCCGCAGCGGCAGCCGGACCGCGAATCCAACTTCCCAGGGCGTTTCGCTGCGCGGCCTTGGCGCCAGCGGAGCGAGCCGCGCGATCGTGCTGGCCGACGGGATTCCACTTAACGATCCATTCGGAGGTTGGGTTTACTGGGATCGTGTGGCGCGCGAATCGGTGACTCAAGTTGAAGTGTTGCGCGGGGGCGCCTCGCATCTCTACGGCAGCTCGGCGCTGGGCGGTGTCGTGAACATTATGACGAAGGAAGCCGACTCGAACGCCGTTTCGTTCGAAGCGTCTTATGGGAATGAACGAACACCGGACGCGTCCTTATTTCTCGAAAGCCGCAAAGAAAACTGGGCCGCGAGTCTGGCTGCGGAATCATTTCGCACCGATGGTTACATTCTCGTTGCTCCGAACGAACGCGGCGCGGTTGATACCCGCGCGAGCTCGCGCCACGCAGTAATCGATCTCAAGCTTGAAAGACTCTTTGGCGCGCGCCGGCGAATATTTGGCGGCGCGTCATTCTTCGGCGAGTCGCGCGCGAACGGCACGCCGCTGCAAACCAATCGCACACACATTCGAGAATTCAATTTTGGCGGCGAATGGCAGTTTGCTCGCGCGGGATCGATCTCGGCGCGCGCCTACGGTGGCACGGAAATCTTCGATCAAAACTTTTCGGCCGTCAGTGCGGATAGAAATAGCGAAGCGCTGACGCGCGTACAGCGAGTGCCGGCGCAAGTCTTCGGCGTATCGGCGCAATGGTCCCGCGCGGTTGGTTCAGCCCAGACGCTCGTTGCTGGATTCGAAGCAAATCAGGTACGTGGCGCAAGCGATGAGATCGGTTTCACGTCGGGGCGGGCTAGCGCACTCTTCGGCGCCGGCGGCAAAGAGACGACCGGCGCCGGCTACTTCGAAGACGTGATCAAGACGGGCTCGCGTTTTTTCATCAACGCCGGCGCGCGCATCGATCACTGGCGCAATTATGCCGCGCTGTCCGCCACCAGGCCGCTGACAACAGGCGCTGTGACTGCGTTGACTCTGTTTCCTGATCGCACCGAAACGGCGTTCAGTCCGCAGCTTTCGGTGCTCTACCAACTGACGTCAAAACTGTCGCTCACGGGATCGGCTTCGCGAGCCTTTCGCGCGCCGACGCTAAACGAACTCTACAGATCATTTCGCGTGGGAAACGTGATGACGCTGGCCAACGAACAGTTGCAGGCAGAGCGATTGACTGCTGGTGAAGCTGGGGCAAGATTCATCACGGCCGATGGAAGGACGATCGTCCGCGGCACTTTCTTTTGGGACGAAATCACACGTCCCATCGCCAATGTCACCCTGAAAACGACGCCAACTTTGATCACGCGCCAGCGACAGAACCTGGGCCGGACCCGCTCGCGCGGCGTCGAAATCGAAGCCGAGACTCGCTTGCATCAGTTCTGGAGTTTTTCAGCCGGGTACTTGTTTGCCGACGCGACCGTCATCCGCTTTTCCGCAAACACGGCCCTTGAAGGACTAGAGATCCCGCAAGTAGCACGTCATCAGCTCACGTTTCAGGCGCGTTATGCAAATCCTTCGGTCGTAACGGTTGGTCTTCAGGGACGCGCTTCCAGTTCACAGTTTGACGATGACCAGAATCTCTTTCGTCTGGGCCAGTACTTCACGCTCGATGCATTTGTCTCGCGCCGCGTCACGCCCAATCTCGACGCTTTTCTCGCCATCGAGAATGTGTTCAACCGACGCTACGACATTGGAAAGACGCCGGTGACCACGCTTGGCCCGCCGCTACTCGCGCGCGCGGGTTTGCGATTCCATTTCTCCGGGAAATGATTTTTTCCTCCGGGACCTCAATCGTTTATCTTCAGCTACGCCAGGACGCGCGGATGAAATCTGCTGACGTACCGTCGATAACCCTCGACCTCGCGCTGCGCTCGATCCTCTGACCAGCCAAGATGCTCTTGCGCGATCCGTGCCGCGGCTTCAGCTTCGCCGATACCGACTGAGGAACTAAAACCCGCCATGGTGCGGCGCCACAGACAATCGCTGAGCGTCTCAGCCAGCTCGTGCCGAAAAGAGAAGACGACTTCCGCAGCCAGGGTCCCGGTTTCGCTGCCGATCGTTTTCAGGAGCGTGTGGTCCTCAGCGGCCAGTTTCAGGACTCCGGGAGCGCGCGTGCCGTAAATCCGGAGCAACCGCTCGCTGGTTGGTTTGGGCAAACCACACTCCTGACAAAACTGCTCGCAAAAAGAACCGAAGTTCGCAGTGACAGCGCCGGGCAGGGGCGTATCGCCGGTGCTGCACGGCGGCGCGGGCCGGCGGAGTTTCTTGAGCACGAGATCAACTGTTTGCTCTGAGAGGCTACGATACGTGGTCAGCTTGCCGCCGACAATCGAAAGCAGGTTTTTCAATCGCGGCGCATGATCGCGAATGAAGTGCCGGCGCGTAATGCTCTGTTCGTCTCTGTCACTCGTGAAAGCCAGCGGACGCACGCCTGAGTAAGTGTAGAGAATGGATTCGCGATTGAGTTTCGCATCAGAAATCACGCGATTGGTTTCGCCTAGCAGATAATCGATCTCGCGGTCTTCGATCTCAACGGCGTCGAGGTCGCCTTCATAGCGGAGGTCAGTCGTGCCGATCAGATAATTGCTGTTCCAGGGAATGACGAAAAACGGCCGGTGGTTGGTTTCGGCTTCGACATAGAGGGCAGTCGCGGGCGCACCGGCGAATGGGGCAACAATGATATGGCTCCCTTTTGTTCCTCCAATCATCCGCTCGGCGCCGAGTCCCGCCAGAACCCGGTCCGCCCACGGGCCCGTGGCATTCACCACAATCCGCCCGCGCGCGAAATGGCGCTGGTCTGAAAAAAGATCTGTGAATTCGACGCCACTTACAGTTCCATTTTCGATGCGGAGCGTGTCCACGCGCCCATAAGTCACCACCGTTGCGCCATGCTCTGTTGCCGACAGCGCGTTTTCGAGGACCAGGCGCTCCGCAAACTCCACCTGGGCGTCGTAATAGAGCGCCGCGCCGCGCAGACCTTCGACGTTCAGTCCCGGCGCGCGTCTCAGGAGTTCTTCGCCCGAAAGCATCCGGTGATGCGAAAGGGACTTGTCGAAAGAGAGTAGATCGTAAGCAATCATTCCGGCGCGAATGGTCCAGGGACCACGCCGCGCGGTTTTGTAGATCGGAATCAGGGTGGGGAGCGATCTGACAAGATGTGGCGCGATGCGAAAAAGCGTCTCGCGCTCGCGCAATGATTCGCGGACCAAACCAATTTCGCCGTGCTCGAGATACCGCAAGCCGCCATGAATCAACCTTGTCGACCAGCTCGACGTGCCACCGCCGATGTCGCCCTTATCGAGAAGCAGCACTTTCAACCCGCGCATCGCCGCGTCGCGCGCGATCCCGGCGCCATTGATTCCCGCGCCGATGATTATTAGATCGAAGATCGTTTCTGAGAGTGCGGAGCTAAATCGTTCGGACATTTATCGACATTCCATACCATATAGTGCCGATGCCGCACCATCTCGAATTGAGAGTTCTCAAACTAAACAGAGTCTCCATCCAGGAGTTCTCAAAAGATTCTCAAATCACGGCAGGGATCTCAGGGGCCATTGAATCGTCGGCGAGTGGAATTGGGTACTGAACGGTGAGGGCATATGCCTTGCTCCAGGTCGGGTCAGATTAAGCCCCGCTGAAAACCAGAAAGTTTAGGGCATCTGCAAGGCGGAGCTTTATGACCAGGTCGCGTTAACACACCTCTCTCGAAGCGCGTCCTTAGATGCATCGTCAGAGGATTTCCCTGGAGCGACTGGAAATTCGCCCTGGTTCTTTTGACTTCGGTTTGTTTCGGTTCCCGAAAGGAGCGTGCCCGATGCGTCCTACCAAGCTTCCGCTACTGTTCTTTCTTTCTACCTTAATAACCGTTCTTTGCGTTCACTCTACCGCGCGTGCCGACGACAATGAAGGGGATGAATATGACGTTAATGCGCGCGTCGTGCGCATCAGCCTTATTCAAGGCGACGTCAACCTGAAACGTCATGATAGTAATGATTGGGAAGCCGCGCGACTGAATATGCCGCTGGTCGAAGGCGACACGCTGGCGACGGGAAGCGACGCCCGCGCGGAGATTCAGATCGATTCGCGCAATTTCGTGCGGCTCGCCTCTGATTCGGCGATCAAGATCATCACGCTGCGCGACGACGGCATTGCGCTGAGCCTGGCTCAAGGCACGGCGTCGCTGCGTTTGGCGCGCTTCGACAAAGATCACGAATACTTCGAAATCGACGCGCCCAAAACAACCATCGCGGCTGAAAAGCAAGGCGTCTACCGCATTGATGTCGCGCGCAACGGCGACATCCACCTCACGGTGCGCGATGGCGGACGAGCGCGTCTCTATTCCGACACTGCGGGATTTACGGTGAAAGATGGACACACCGCAATCTTGAACTACAGTGACGATGAAGCGGGCGACTGGCAAATGAATTACGCATCCGCCAGGGATAGCTGGGACGATTGGGTAAACGATCGCGAGCGTTATCTCGCCGCGCGCTTCAGGTACGAACAGAACGCTCGTTATTACGAATCGGACATCTGGGGCGCGGAGGATCTCGACGCCTACGGCAGTTGGGCTTATGCCAACGACTACGGCTGGATCTGGCGTCCGAACATTACCATCATCAACAACTACTACGACTGGGCGCCTTATCGTTTCGGGTCGTGGTTCTGGTGCGATCCGTACGGCTGGACCTGGGTCGGCGACGAGCCTTGGGGCTGGGCGCCTTATCACTATGGCCGCTGGGTTTATTACGACGACTACTGGGCCTGGTGTCCGCACAGCTATTATCCTCATCGCCGAAGCTGGTGGCGTCCCGCATTGGTGGCCTTCTTCTCAATCGATTTCAATTTCGGATCGAATTATTGCTGGTATCCACTTTCTTATCATCAGCACGATCCGCGCTCGAACTATTTCCGCACGCGCGAGCGTTTGACGCCGCTGAGTGCAAACGAGCTGGCGGATCTGCGCCGTGCAAATCCCGCTTACCTGCGAGCCGTGACACAACCGGCAAACGGTGATCTGGCGCGACGCGTGATTAGCGAGAAGTCCCTGCGCGACTTGTCGATCAGGCCAACGGTAATGCCAAGAAACAATACGACGGCTACGGGAACATCGCGTCCAGATCCTGCCGCAGCGCTCGACCGTAGGCCAACCGGAGCGGCCACCCGCGCTCCCGGCGTTCCGCTGGATAATGATCTTCGTCGCTCGCGCATCTTCAACGGTCGCGATCCGGTTTCAGCTACGACAGCACCGAATGATAGCGGTGCGTCGAAAGTAAGACCGACCGGCGCCGTTGTCAGGCCAGCGCTTCCAGCGGATCCGCGAATCAATCGGAGCGCTGATCCCGATCGAGGAGCGGGCAATGCGACTCCGGTTGACCGGTCGGACCGGCCCACTCGACCTCGTGAAGATCGCCCGGTCGATCAAACTCCCACCGTCACAGGAGAACCCCGAGAGCGCAGGCCGCCCGAGCGGACGTCAACACGACCCTCTCAGCCGGATGCCGGATCGTCACCGGCGCGACCGGCAACAGACGAAAAGAGACAGCGTCCGGATCAGAGCGAGCGGCCCGCTATCCAACCGAGGACCGAGACGCCAACGCCTCGTCCTCAGCCACCGGCGCGGAACGACCGGCCACCGGAGCGTTCATCGCCGCCAGAGCGACGCTCAGAGCCTCAGCGCTCTGAACCGCCGGCGCGATCCGATCCGCCGGCACGATCCGATCCGGCACCGCGATCCGATCCACCGGCACGGTCAGATCCACCGCCCCGGTCAGATCCACCGGCGCGATCCGATCCGCCACCGCGCTCGGAATCGCCGCGATCCGATCCAGAGCCCGCGCGACCGCGACCCCCTGATCGCTTAATGATCGGTTAGTACAGCAAGTGGTGCGAATTGTGCGAAAGCCCTAATTGCTCTTTCAAAGCCGCGGGCCGAATAAGACGCCCAATGCTCTTCTCAGGGCCGTGTAAAGCACAAGCCCGGTCAGGAGTGTAACGATGAAAGTCGCCCGACTGTGTCTCGACTTGATCTTGCTGATCGCCGCGTTAACGCTCGGCGCTTACCTCTTTGCGGTTGCGAGCAACGCTCAATCCCCTGCCGGTCAGGAACTGAAACCCGATATGCGCAGAGCGATCAGCGCGCGTGAAGAGTTATTCTCCAAGAATGGGCGCAAGGGCGGTCACGTTTCCGCAGAAGCCTCACGGAGTTTGGGGATGCGACCGCCTGCGGCAGATCGTTTTGGAAACGGTGAGCGGCGCTCGGTTGTCGCGCCTCCGAAAGCGACATCAGGCTTACTGATAACCCCGGAGACCGCGAATTCATCTTCGATCGCTGCCGGCACGTCGTTAAGCCGCATTCTGCACACTTCGCAACTCAGTCTCGTATCTTCCGCCGGCACCGACGAGCAATACGTCGACCGCACCGGCGATCTTGTTGCGGATGAGAGAACCACCTTCGACAACGCCGGCGGATCTTTTGACATTGCGGTGGGCCAATCGGGCGCTCGCTACGAAGTCTATTCCGCGACATTTCAAGGTAGAAACGTGGGCGTGCTTGTCGTCGCGCTTGACACTAACGGTGATTTCATCAGCGACACTTCAAGCACCTACGATTTGGAGCTCGACTTTGGTCTGCCTTCCGCTGTTGCGGTGGTGACCGGCACTTCCAAATCCGGTCGCGAATTCGTCATCGTCTCCTCGAGCGGTTATTACAACTCCGCGAATCCGAACGATCCAAACAACGAGCCTTCGCCAGGCGTCGTCCTGCTGGTGCGCGATCCGAATACAGGAGGTTTTGACAACTCTCGATCGCGTTCGCTGGTAACCGTCGGCGATAACCGGCTTTACAACGCAAATGCGCTGGCGTTGCTGCCAAACAATGATCTTCTCATTGCCGACTTTCATTCGGACGATTTGCGCATCGTGCGCGACACGGATAACGACGGGATCCCAGACACGCTCGCGACGCAGCCGTACTATTCGTATCGCTACTCCAACGATGCGCCATTGGATATCGCGGTCAACTCGCGCGGCGTAGTCTTTTCGCATTCGGCAGATAACGATACGGTCCTGCTCGCAATTTACGATGACAATGCGGATGGGCATGGTGACCGCGATGAAGTTGTGGTCACCGGCCTTTCAATCGACAACAATCTGTTCCTCCACGGAATGACCGTTGACCGCGTGGGAAGTGTTTACGTCATTGAAGACGCGACGGGTTTGGCTGATGGCGCTGGAGGAAATGCGGGCATACCGCGCGTCGACGCGTTTCCCGATCCCGGGCTCAGCGGTTTCTTACAAAACGGCGCGACCTTTGCCGAGGCGGATGACGAAAACACGGAAGCGCTGTCAGGAATCGCATTCGGAGCGTTGGCGCCGAACCCGATCAATGATGCGCAGTTCTTTGTGCGCCAGCACTATCTGGATTTTCTGAACCGCGAGCCGGATCCAAGCGGTTTGAGTTACTGGACCGATCAAATCACGCGCTGCGGTAACGACGATCTCTGCCTGAAAGGGCAGCGTATTAGCGTTTCGGCTGCGTTCTTTATCGAGCTCGAGTTTCAGGAAACCGGCTCGTTCGTCTACCGGTTTTACAAAGCTTCGTACGGTCGTATGCCAGCGTACGCAGAGTTCGTCAGCGATCGCAGTAAAGTCATCGGCGGAGCCAATCTCGAAGCGAGCAAGCAGGCCTTCGCCGGCGATTGGGTCAGTCGCGCGGCATTTCAGCAAATCTATCCATCCACGTTGACGCCGGCTCAGTTTGTCAACAAACTTTTCGACACAGCGGATCTGATTCCCTATACAACACAGCGGCAACAATTGATTAGCGACATGCAGAACGGCAAGTCACGCGCTCAGGTCTTGCGGGACGTGATCGAGATAGCGGACTTCAAAACGCGCGAGTACAACCCATCGTTCGTGTTGATGCAATACTTCGGTTACCTGCACCGCGATCCCGATCAGGGCGGATACGATTTCTGGTTGAATGTGCTGAACAACCGCGAGCCAAACAACTACCGTGGCATGGTCTGCTCGTTCATTACCTCACGGGAGTATCAGGAGCGATTTGGCTTGTTGCTGAGACGCAGCAACGCCGACTGTGGGTCAAAACGGTGAAGGAAGCAAGCCGGGCCCAAAACCGGGCCCGACCGCCATCCGTCTCAAACCGCTATGCGCCGGGGGGCTCTTTCTTCGACTGTCAGGTGATTAGCAACCGCGAACGAGCCCGGCACTCTGCGCGCTGCCATGTAAGCAAGCTGCGCGTCCATGGTATTCGCGACCACGCCCTCGAGCGTTACGCGACCTCGATCGACCACGATGTGTATCGATGGGTTTGCGCCCTGAAAATACCGATACAAACTGCCAGTGCGGACGAGTTCGCGGTAAGTGCGTAAGCGAATTGAATCGTCGAAAGAGGAAAGCGGCAACACGTTTATGCGATTGATTACGCGCGTGACGCCGCTCAACCTGGCCACGCGACGTTCAGCATCCGATTTGGTCGTCGGCCGCACCACCTGTCCATACAGAGTTACCGTGCCGCCGTTGACCTGAAAAGCCAAGTTGTCAAAGACGCCATAGTAAGGGAGCGTCACGAGCTCTTTGCGGATCTTCTTGACCAGTTGCTGATTGTTGACGGCACTGTCCGGTGTCTTTCCGGCTGCAAGTGATGCCGGAGCACTAATCACGAACACGGCCAAGAGGGCCAATAACGGAAGTATCTTGCCTTTGATTGGGTTCATAGTTCTTAACCCTCCTTGATTATCTCTTGCTTTCTTTTCGTCTTCTTAGATGCGATGCCTCGCACAGAATGCTGCCTGCGTTGAGGAGTTGCTGAGTCCGGAATTCTTACGAATCGATTGAAAATTTATGAAAGATTTGGATCGATTTTCAGGCGAGGCAATAAGCGAGGTTTACCATCAATTTCTGACTCGGCAGTGCCGACCCTGGTCGCGCCCAGCTGCTGATAAAACCCTTCGGCATTCGGATCGGCAGTAATTCCGACGGCCGCCACAGACAGCGATGCGGCGCGCTGCATCGCGTGGACAAACAACTCTTTGCCAATGCCGGCGCCGATGTGCTCCGGTCTTACCCACATATGCTCAAGCTCAGCCTGGCCATGGGCGATGACAAGCGCGTAGAAACCTAGAATCCGTTCTCGATTCGTGGCCACATGGACTTCGTTCCGCGTAATGAACTCTGGAGTAATCGTGAGGTCGGCTGACCAATGTTGAATCCAGTGCTCGGGATAGCCCCAGTATCTTTTTGCGGAGTGCGAGATCTCTGTGAGCGTCTCGGCGTCTTCGGGCGCCGCCCTGCGAATCTCGATCCTCATTTTGGTTGAGGGGCCGTATTGGACGGCCCCTCAGGAAGTAACTGCGGTTATGACCTAGAAGTGAATTCGCAGACCGAATTCCACCTGTCGCGGGTCGAAGACCGCAGTGGTGATTTTGCCAAAATTCGTCGGTTGGTTAAGTCTCAGGTTGTTCGCGCTGCCGTCGCGTGGGTCACCTGGCTGAAAGTGGTTAAAGACATTAGTGAACTGCATTGTGAATTGCAGTCCCATTCGTTCCGTGAACTTTATGTCCTTCGCAAGGGTCGCATCCACGTTCCAGCGAGGCAAACCTCGCAGGTTGCCCGCGCCACCGCAACTGGTATCGAGGCCAAGAATACATCGCCGGAATCCGGCGAAGACTGCCGCCGGATCGGCGAACATGTTGAGGCCTTCGGAATTGTTCGTGCCTATACCATTTGAACCTGTGACACCGCGATTGGCTGTGGGTTGGATGTTGTACGGCACAATTGGAATGGCAGACTCGAAGCCGCTGGCGCCGCTGCTGGAGTTTCCCGTTTCGCCGAACGACTGGCAGTCGGCCCCACAGCCTCCCGCCCCGCTATAGTTTATTCTGGTCGGCAAGCCACTCCGCACGCTCAGGAATGGTGAAACCGACCACCCATTTACCAGATGACCCAGGAGTCCTTTCTTACCCTTGAAGAAGTCCGGCCTATAGGTGACACCGAGACTGTAGAGAAACTTGTAGTCGAAGGTGGATGGCCCGTAGTTAGCACTTGGATTAAAGACATCGAGCCAGTTACCGCCGCTGCTACGTTGTTCCAAAGCACCGGTACCCAGAGCCCTGCCCCAGGTAAAGTTCGAAAGCGCCGTCACCCCGTGCCAGTCGCGCAGTCTCAAGGTGAAAAACGCGGCGTTATAGTTCCCATATCCCTGGGCGGTTTTGAGGCCGATTTCGGTCGCCTGGCTGCTGAGCATCGTGCGACCCAGCGTCCAGCCGGCGCCGTTGTTTAGAGCTGCCCAGAGGTCGGAAACCGTTGTGGCTTTGAAGTTACCGAGTTGTTTTGACGCTACGGCGGCCGAGCAGTTGGCGAACCCCGCGCAATAGCCACTCCCAGGTGTTAGCGCCGCCTCAAAAAATGGCTGCGGCGGACCGGTATAGGTAAACGTGCTCGCGGTCGTGGCACAAGTTGGACCTAATGGAGCGCAGATCGCGAGGTAGAGGTTCTTGTAGGCATCGGCAAATGTCTGGCCGCCCAGAGTCATCATGTAAGGCACCGCGTCGAGATCAACCTCCGCAAACTCATGACGTATTCTCCGTCCAATATAACCAACCTCGATCGACATCTTTCTGCCAAAACTGCGTTGGATCGTGAAGTCAATGTTGTCGGTTGACTCAGGTCTGTAATCCGCGTCGACGGCCCTTGAGTCGCCGCCAACCGGGTTACACAATGTACTGCCGGAAGGGCAAGGAATGGCGGTACTCCCCGTCTGCAGCGCACCTGGAAAGAAAGGCTGAGGCAAAGTCTGCGAAACCGCTGGAAGCGGGGCAACGAGGCCGTCGCTGCCAATCCGGAATACGTTGCTCACATCAACGGTATTCGGCGGAGTTAAGCACTGACCGGTCATTGAGGCACGGTCGCAAGTTACTGACTGCAACAAGCCTGGCCCTGACATTGGTACCAGAAGGTTGTTCACTCCGTTCAACCGGCCGAATTGCCTGCCATAGCCGGCGCGCAACACAGTGTTACCGTCGCCGAAAAGCCTATGAAGTAGTCCCGACTTAAACTGGGGATTCCAAGCGACCGAAAGCTTAGGACTGATGCCTCCATAGAATGGAGTGTAGGGATACTTGAGGTGTAAGTTCTGAGCCGTTTCGAACCCCAGAATGGGAGCGTATGCCTGTCCTGCCAAAGCAGCCGCTTTCCGCTTGGCCAGAAAGTCGCCTGCGTGCACCAGACTACCATCCTGATATACGAGCGCGACCTGCCTGCCCTGTTCCTCGACCGGTGGCGTCTCGACTGCGTAGCCGACACCATAGCTCAGAGTGAACGTTGGTGACATGCGCCATGTGTCGCCGCCATATGCATTGTAGGTCTTAATTGTGCTTCGCACCTGCGCTCGGGTACCGAGCGGTAGTAATGTTAAATCGCTGCCTGCTCGCGGGTAGAGTACTTGGGTAAAGCCAACCAGCCCCAACACACCGGTCGCCAGGTTTGAATAGCTGGTTCGCATAGCTGCGTTTGAGGGCAGACTGCTGGGGAAGAAATTCGTGAAGCCAATCGACTGACTGGCGATTTGATACACAATCTGGTTGCTAATCGTAGTTCCATTATCCGTGCGCGAGAAATAGTCCACGTTGCGCTGGAAGAGCCCACCAAATTGGAACAGGTGATTCCCTTTCACCCAGGAGACGTCGTCGCGAATGGTTTTGTCCTGTCCGTCCCAGGTTCGCTGGCGCGTGCTTTGAGTATTCACGTTATAAGGGATTAGCGCCCCGGTTCCACTGGTTTCAGCGTTAGTGTCGGTGGGGGCCGCGATCTCAATCGCACCGCCCAGGCCCGCGAACTGGGGCGGGAGGCCGGGGGTACTCCAGCCCCACCAATTCCAAAGATAGCTCACCCGCAGGTCATTAGTTATGGTTGGGCTGAGCGAGCTTGTGAGTCCAAACACCAGAAGTTCCGGTGTCTGTACGCGCGGAGCTGTGGACGTGTACTGTCCCCGAGTCGTACCCGGCAACAGGCCGCCAACGTCCACCTGGCTATTCGTAATATTAACCAGATGCTGTGCCCGGAAAGAAGTAAAGAACCGGTGCTTCGAGTTAAAGTCGTGATCAATCCGGCCCACATAAACGTCGGACGTCAGCGGTAATCTAATCGTAGAGAGAAACCCCTGCGTATTGAACTGATCGCCGCCGGTCAGCGGATCATTAGGCAACGGAATCGTGTTCCAGAGTTGTTGGATGGTTGAATTGATTCCAATACCACGGGGATCGCACTGAAGAGTAGCGGTCCGCAGGCACGGCGCCAAAGTCACGGTCCGAAGCGGTGAGAGACTGGAATTGGGATTTCCTATTGTTACAGTGACCGGAGTTGGGTTGAGGTTGTAGGGAACGAATGCGCCGGGCGCGTAAGAGACTGTGGCGCCATTCTCCGTCCCGGTTATGACCCCACCATTTGGGTCCGTAGTTTTTAGAGCGTTCTGAATTTGCACCACTCCTGCGCGCATAGCTGCCGTTGGATAAGCGCGTTCGAAGGTGCCAACGCCGCCAAAGCGAAAGCCCTCGAAGTTAGCGAATACATAGGTCTTACCACCCAGGAGCTTGAATGGGATCGCTGGTCCGCCAATGGTGAATCCGTAGCGCTTTCGTTGGTTGGGAATTATCGGCGTGTACGGCATGATGCAGTTGTTGTCGCCAGTGTGTAAGGTTGTGCCCGGAGCGCAGGCTTGCGGTGTGGCTGGGCTACCTTTGGTAAACTGCGTGTGGTTCGATTTCCACGACTGCGCACCCAGGATATTCGGCGTCCAATAGAAACCGTAGCCGGAGCCGTGCCACTTATCGGTACCGCGCTTGGTCACCATTTGGACTTGCGCGCCAATAGACCCATTGAAGTCGGCCGTCTGTCCAAATGTGTTAACTCTGAATTCCTCGACGCTCTCGATCGGAGTCGGGACTACACCTGAAGCGATGCCGTTAGTCTGAGCGCCGCCGCTGCCGGTAAAATTCACCGTGTAGCCGACCTGGTCGCCAGACATGTCATCGCTGTTCTGGCCGCCATCTATCGAGAACGAGTTCTGGTCACCGACAGCGCCCGCAACCTGGCCACCGGGGGTTACTGCGGGCTGAAG
>WNGK01008511.1_pt1 | contig 17796 bp, 14 predicted proteins | sample 5400601 | NCBI WGS metagenome assembly WNGK01 (sample SAMN13153376, study PRJNA577476) | soil metagenome | isolation source: 60 cm soil or saprolite under Garry oak tree replicate 1 | place: USA:California | collected 2016-06-15
CGACCTGGCCATCTGGGACAACCGCGCCACCCAGCACTACGCCATCGCCGACTACGGCGCGGCGCACCGGCGTGGCGAGCGCGTCACCGTGGCCGGGCCGGTGCCGGTCGGGGTGGACGGCCGCCCCAGCGTCGCGGTCAAGGGAGACGCCTCGGCTTATTACGTCGGCGGCGTGGATCACTGAAAGGGGAGGACATCATGAGCACCTCAGCGCAGACCAGCACCCCCGCTAAGAAGGTCAGAGGGCGCCTGCCCGTCTACAAGCGCAGACGGCGGCGGATCTACGGAGCGGCCGCGCTGGTCCTGGCCGTGATCGTCGGCGTGGTCGTCTGGGCCACCACCGGCGGCAGCTCAGGACCGGCCGCGCTGCCCGGCTTCACCATCTCGGTCAGCCAGGGCTCGGTTGCCAGCCCGGACAGCATTATCGAGAGCCAGCCCTCGCTGGCCAGGCTGATCCCCGCCCACCTGCACTACGTGCCGTTCGAGGCGGGCGTGACCGCGATCGCCGAGATGAAGAGCGGCGCGGTCCAGGCCATCAGCGGAGTCGGCAATCCCCCCGCCACCGAGGCCATCGGCAGCGGCACCGGCGTGACCGTGGTCATGGGCTGGGGCTTCGACGACGACCAGCTGCTCGTGCCCGCCTCGGTGACGTCGCCCGCGCAGCTGGCCGGCAAGTCCGTCGCCGTGCTGGTCGGCTCCTCCGAGGACTACGAGCTGCTGGGCTACCTCGCGTTGCAGCACCTGACCGGCAAGGTGAAGGTCGTGCCGTTCTCCGACGAGACCGCGGCGGGCGCGGCCGCGCTGTCCGGGGCGGTCGACGCCGCCTACGTCTACGGCAGCCCGGCGACCAAGCTCCTGGCCAAGGGCTACCACTCGCTGGTCAGCGCCCAGCAGATCGCCAAGCTCGGCGTCCCCGGCCTCAACGTGATCGCGGTCGCGTCCAGCCTGGTCAAGACCAACCCGGCGCTGGTACAGGCCTACGTGTGCGCCGAGCTGCAGGGCAGCCGCGACATGACCGGGCCGCAGGCGGCGAAGTACCTGGCGGCGAGCTCGGCGGTGCAGGGGGTGCCCGGCGACCAGATCGTCGCGGCCACCAGGGACTACCCGTTCATCCTGCCCGGCGACCAGCTGTACTGGCTCGGCTCCGCGCTGCACGATCCCGGCAGCCGCATCGTGCGGGCCTACGTGCAGACGGGCAAGTTCCTCGTCGACCAGGGACGGCTGAGCTCGGCGCCGTCGGCGGCGCAGATCGCCCGGCACGTCGACATCACGTTCATCAAGAAGGCGCTGGCCGGTGGCTGCTCCAGCTAGAGGGACGGCCGCTGACATGGCGGGGGCGCTGCACCTGACGAGCGCCCCCGGTGCCGAGGTCGTGGTCGACTCGGTCGGCAAGACCTTCCGCCGGGGCGGGCGGCGGACGGTGGCGCTGTCCCGGGCCAGCCTGCGGGTCCGGCCGGGCGAGCTGGCCTGCCTGCTCGGGCCGTCCGGCTGCGGCAAGTCGACGCTGCTGCGGATCGTCGCCGGCGCGCTGGCCGCCGACGAGGGAACCGTCACGGTGGGGGAACGGCCGGTCACCGGGCCGTCCCCCGACCGGGGCATGCTGTTCCAGACGCCGATGCTGTTCGGCTGGCTCACCACCAGGGACAACATCCTGTTCGGCCCGCGGGCGCAGCGGGCCGCCGGGCAGCACGAGCGCGACGACCCCGAACTCGACGAGGAGGCCGCTGCGCTGCTGGAACGGGTCGGCCTGGGCGGGTTCGGCGACGCGTTCCCGCACGAGCTGTCGGGCGGCATGCGGCACCGGGCGGCATTCGCCCGCGCGCTGGCCTCCCGGCCGTCGCTGCTGCTGATGGACGAGCCGTTCGGCGCCCTGGACGCCATCACCCGGGAGCGGGCGCACGAGTTCCTGCTGGACATCTGGGAGCAGCACCGGATCACGATCATCTTCGTCACCCACGACATCGAGGAGGCCATCATGCTCGGCGACCGGGTGGCCGTGATGGGCGGCCGGCCGCCCGGCATCGGCGAGATCATCGATATCCCGCTGGGCCGGCCCCGGCACGCCCTCGACACCGACACCGAGGCGTTCCTGGCCGTCAAGCGCCGGATCCGCGCCGCGCTGAGGAGCTGATTTATGTCCCTGTGGAGCACTCTGCCAGCCGAGGAGCAGCTGCTGACCGAGCCCGCGGACGAGGCCGGCCTCGCTCTCGCCGCGGACGAAGACGAGCGTGCCGACCTGGCCGCCTACCGGCGGGCCCGGCGCCGGGCCCGGACCCGGCGTCTGGGTACCGGCGCGCTGGGCCTGGCCGTCCTGGTGCTGCTCTGGCAGCTGATCGCCATGCTGATCAACGACCTGGTCTTCCTGCCGTCGGTGTCCCAGACCGCGGCCAGCTTCGCACACTACTTCGGCCGGCCCTACCCGGCTCAGGGCAAGCCGCTGTGGTACGACGCGCTGACCAGCCTGCGCCGGATCCTGATCGGCTTCGCCGCCGGCAACGTGATCGGGGTCGCGCTGGGCGCGGGCATGTCCGCCAGCCGGGTCATCCGGCACGCGATCGACCCGGTCATCGAGGTGCTCAGGCCGCTGCCGCCGCTCGCGTTCATCCCGCTGTTCATCATCTGGCTCGGCATCGGCGAGATGCCTAAAGAAGTCCTCATCTTGATCGGGGTGGTCCCGATCATGGCGGTCACCACGGTCGCCGCGCTCGACGAGGTGCCGGAGGACCTGCGGCTGTGCGCGCGGACGCTGGGCGCGTCGCCCCGCTACACCATGGTGCGGGTGCAGATCCGGTCCGCGCTGCCCGGCATCCTCACCGGGATGCGGATCTCCATGGCGGGCGCCTGGACCAGCATCGTCGCCGCCGAACTGATCGCGGCGACGAGCGGGCTCGGCTACCTGATCATGCAAGCGGGCGACTACCTGAACACAGCCCTGGTGTTCTCAGGCATCATCATGATCGCGATCCTCGGGCTGGCCCTGGACGCCTGCCTGCGCGGCCTGCTCCTGCTGGCTGACCCGAGCAGGCGCCGCTGAGGGCCTGTGAGCGGCCGCCTTACCCGAACTCGGTGAGGGAGACCGGGTCGAGTCTGAGGGCGAACGGCTGGCTGACTGCCAGCGTGTGCCCGGCCCGTATCTCGACCTCGAGGGCGTACTCCTCGCCGCGGAGCGTGAGGATGGTGATCTTGGCTTCGGGCCGCGTCCTTGAAGATGTCCTTGAGCCGGTCGGCTGCATGATCGTGCCAGGGGCCCGGGGACAGTTCGGTCAACCACCCATCGGCGAGCTCGTAGCGCTTGCCGTCCTCCGGCAGCGCGTCAAGATCGTAGAGAGTGTACGGACCATACTCATGCACCGCAGGGACGCTCATGGGCCTTACCTCCCTCCGGGGGAGCGCCAGACGCCGGGCCTCGTCAGGGCACGCTGGTCCTGCTCGTCATGACCAGTATTACGCCGGGTTCCCGGTGGGGTCGGCGAGGTGGAGCGCGCGGGACACCGGGACCGGGTTCTGGAACAGGTCAAGGACCGGGCAGTGCGCGTCCACGGCGGCGGCCAGTTCGGCGTAGCGCTCCTCGCTTTCCGGGCCGGCCACGGTCACCTCGACGCGAACCGCCGAAAGGCCCGGCCGTACCCCGTCGTCGACACCGAAGAAGCCGCGCAGGTCCAGGTCGCCTTCGACCCGCACGGTAATCGAGTCCAGTGTGACGCCGAGCTGCGCGGCCCAGAGCCGGTACGTAATCGCCTGGCAGGATCCGAGCGACGCCAGCGCGTACTGCACCGGGTTCGCGGCGGCGCCGGCGCCGCCCATCGAGCGGGGCTCGTCCGCCTTGAAGCTGTGCGCGCCCGTCCTGATATCCACCTCGGTGACCCCGACCAGCGTCCCTTGCGCGGTGAACACCACGCGCGCCTTCGCGGCGTCGTCGGTGATGGCCTTGCGGGTGCTGGCGATGAGCGTGTCAAAAGACATGAGGCCTCCCGGATTAGCCAGCTTACGTTCGGGCCACAGCCGGAGCCGACGGAGCCTGCTCAAGAGCACCACGCGGTCGGCTCTTTCACGCTCCAGCTCAGCTCACCGTCCACCGGGTGGGTTCGGCGGGCGAGTAGGAACACCGGGTTCCCATCCGCAGCGATCCGCGCAGGTGGCTGGCCAGTTCGGGGTGGACCTGCCCGATCTTGGCCAGGGCGTCCCGCACGCGGGCGCTGACGGTCTTGCGCGCCCGTTCGGCCTCGTCGCCCAGCCTGCGATCCCGGTGGCCCAGCCCGGCGGCCGCGGCCAGCTCGCGGATCAGCGCGTCACGTTCGGAGCGCAGCGCCTCGGCTCGCCCGTCGCTACCCGCGGCCTCGGCGTCCTCGATATCCGCGGCCAGGCCGGCCAGCCGCGCCTTGTACGCCGCCTTGGCCTGCCGATCGAGCACCGGGTCGGCGCCCATCCGGGCGAGGTGGTGCCCGACCAGGGTGAGGACGTGCACGTCGGCGCCGCCGGCCCGGACCAGGGCCGCGATGTCGGCCAGGCCCTTGGAGTCGGGCAGCCTGACCTGCCTTCCCCCGAAGCAGAGCAGCCGCACGCCGTGCTCCAGCCGCAGCTCGTTCGCCGCCCGATCCGGCGCCGCGACCTGGAGCCCGGCCAGGGCCTGCTCCGACAGGCGGGCCCACCCGGCGGCTCCCAGCCTTTCGTGCATGGCCAGGGCGGCCCGGAAGTGCGCCTCGGCGGCGGCGATGTCGCCGAGCGAGGCCGCGAGCGCGCCGAGGTGGTGGTCGACGGCGGCGTGGTAGGACGCGCAGCCACCCACGACCACGTGGGTTCCGGCGTGCGGGCGCAGCCGTTCGTATACCCACCGCCGCTGGGCGTCCGAGCCCGCGGCCGCGAACACGACGGCCGCCGCGGCGAGCGATTCCAGGCCCGTCCACGTGGTGATGTCGAGCACGCTGAAGTCGCCGAGCGCCGCGGCCGCCGCGGCGGCCTCGCCACGGGCGGCGAAGGGCCAGGCCCGGAAGACCGGGAACATCGGCCACAGCGGGTCGGCCGCGTCCATCTCGATCGACGGCCCGTCCACCCCCAGGGCGGTCAGCGCCGTGCGGGAGGTGCAGAAGCAGCCGACGGCGTCCGGCTCGCCGATGGCCAGGCCGAGCTCCAGCGCCTGCTCACTCAGCCGCGCCGACTCCGCGGCCCGGCCGGCCAGCTGAGCGAACGTGGCCTGCCGGGTCAGCGCGGCCCAGCGCCCCCTGGCGTGCCCCAGGTTGCCGGCCAGGGTGATGTAGCTGAGCAGCGCGTCCCGGCCTTCCGGGTCGCCGAGTTCCAGCAGCGCCGCGGCGCGCAGCAGATGCGCCTCGGCCACGAGATCGTCGTCGCCGCTCGCCCGGGCCGCATCGAGCATCCCGGCGATGACGGTCAGCCTGCGGGCCGCGGTCCCCGGGACCCACATCGCGTCGTGCACCGCCAGCTTGGCGGTGGCCAGGGCGCTCGCGTCGTTCGCGGCGGCCGCCAGCCGTACGGCGCGGTCGGCGGCCTGGCCGACCTCGGCGCCGGGTACCGCGTCCGGTCCGTGCCGGAGTGCGCGGGCCTGTGCCGCGAGAACCCGGGACTGCAGGGCCAGCGGGCCGCCCGCCGCTTCCAGCCGCCGCGAGGCCTCGCGGAGCAGGTCGAGCAGTTCGGTGTTCTGCGCCCCCGACCTGTGCCCGAGGGCCTGGATGCCCAGCGCCGCCCGCGCCAGCCCGACCGGGTTCCCGGCCGCCCGGCTGGCGTCCGCCGCCTGACGGAAGCGCCGCGCGGCCTGATCGGGCTGCCCGGCGCGCTCGTGTGACGCGGCGAGCTCGAGCAGGATGCCCACCCGTTCGGCGCTGGCGGCGCCGGGCGCGGAGTAGATGTCCAGCGCCCGCAGGTAGTGCGCGCAGGCGTCCTCGTGTCCGAGGCGCGCGGTGGCCTCCCGCGCCGCCAGCAGCGAGTACTCCAGCGCGTCCGGCCGGGCCTGCGGGCCCGCCGCCAGCAGATGCGCCGCGATCCGCGCGGCAGGCTCCGGCCGCGCCTGCAGCGCCCGGGCGACGGACAGGTTGATCCCGGCCCTGGCCGTGCTGTTCAGCCCGGCGAGGATGGCCTCGCGGTACAGGTCGTGGGTAAATGCCGGCGGTGCGGTGCCCGTGATGACGCCAGCCTGACGGGCCTCGTCGAGTAGGACCGGCACCGCGAGCTCCTGGCCGGGTGCGACGCCGTGTACCAGCAGGCTGACGTCTATGTCGCGGCCGGCCACGGCCGCCCGCTCCAGCAGCCGGACGCATTCCGTGGACAGCCGGGCCAGCCTGCGCCGCAGCGTCTCCGCGACGCTGGCCGGGATCTGGGCGGGCTGGTGCCACGAGCCCTGGGCGGCCAGCAACCGGGTCAGCTCCCTGACGAAGAACGGGTTGCCGCCGCTGCGCTGCCACAGCCCGGCGGTGACCTCGGCCGGAAGGCTCGTCCCGGCCAGCGCCTCGGCCAGCGCCCCGACGTCGTCCGGCGTGAGGCCGGTGAGGACGAGCTGCTGGGCCTGGCCGGCGACCTCGCGCAGCAGTCCGGACGCCTCGGTGTCGCGGTACGCGCCAAGCAGCAGCACGGCTCGCGCCGTCAGGGCGCGGGCCAGGAACCTCAGCAGCCGCAGCGACGGCTCGTCGGCCCAGTGCAGGTCGTCGAGGACGACGAGCACGGGCCGCCCCGCGGCCAGGCGGCCCAGGCACCGCGACACCGCCTCGAACAAGCGGAACTGGGCGTCGGCCGCCGCGGCGGCGCTCGCCGGCCCCGCGGCGGCGCGAGCCGGCTCCGCCGCGCCGGGGCCGGACTGCAGCAGCCAGCCCGCCTCCTCCCAGCAGAACCCGCGCAGGACGAGGGGAGTCGGCCCGGCCTGGCCGATCAGCGCGGCCAGCATCGCCGTCTTGCCGATGCCGGCCTCGCCGCTGATCATCAGGAACTGCCCGGCGCCGCGGCGGGCATCGTCGACTACCGAACTGGCGGCGGCCAGTGCGGACTCCCGGCCGATGAGCCGGCTGGCTCGACTCATGGCTTCATCATGGCTGGTCAGGGTCGCAGTTCCAACACCAGGTTCATCGGGGCCGGGACATCGAGCGTGCGGACGCGGCCGAACCCGGCGCCGGCCGCCACGGCCCGCAGCCGCTGCTGACCGGCCAGGCCGAGCGGCTCGGATGACGCGGCGGTTTTCTGGGACACCGCGTTCGGCGTGCAGGCCAGGGTCGATACGGCGTAGAACATGCGCCCGGCCGGGTTGAGGTTGTCCTCGACGTCGTCGGCTCCCATCGGCTCGACCAGGAGCACCGCTCCGGCCGGGGCCAGCGCCTCCCGGGCCCGGGTCAGCGCACCGAGCGGGTCGCCGATGTCGTGCAGGGAGTCGAAGAAGGTGATCAGGTCGTAGCCCTGGCCGGGCAGGCCGGCCGCGGGCGCGACCTCGAACCGCACGGTGCCGGCGCCGCGGCGGGCGGCCTCGGCGCGACAGTGGGCGATCGAGGCGTCGTGATAGTCGATGCCGAGGACCCGTGCCGCGGGGAACATATCGGCGATGGCCATCGTCGGCGTGCCGTACCCGCAGCCGACGTCCGCGACCGAGCCGCCGGCGGCGAGGGCCGCCGCCACGCCGGCCATCTCGCCGATCGCGGCCGCGATCAGCCCGGCGGGCAGGGCGACCCTGGTAAAGGCGTCGGTACCGTGCCAGTGGGCGGCGGTGCGCTGGTGCCAGCCGAATCCCTGCCCGGTGCTGAACGCCTCGCTGAACGCGGCGAAGCCCTCGCCCATCGAGGAGAACATCGTGGCCGCCGCGTCGACGAGCGCGCCGCCGGGGCCGTGGCAGATGGCGGCGGCGACCGCGTCGGGCAGGGTGAACGTTCCAGTCGCCGGGTCGTAGTCCAGGTACCCGCCGGCCGCCTGGGCGCGCAGCCACTCCCGCACCAGCGACGGCTCCACGCTCACCTTCGCGGCCACCTCGGCGGTGGTCAGCGGCCCGGCCCCGGCCAGCGCGGCCCACAGTCCGCTCCGGGTCCCGAGCGAGGTGAGCAGCACCCCTAGCGCCGCCCCCAGCTCGGTCACGATCTTGCCCATCTGCTCCTCGACCGCCGCGCTCATGTCCTGCGCGTCCGGGACGGCACCCGGCTCGGCCGGCGGCGCCTGCTGCATCGTGCTCATGTCGTGCCTCCTGCTGCCCGGCCGGGCTGGTCCCGGCCGCTAACCGGTGGGCGCGAGGTGCCGCCTCGCAGCCGCGAGATCAGGACTCGCGGCCGCGCGGCATACCGTGTGAGCTTCGGCAGGAGAAGGGGAACGCGTGGCCAGGAAGGAGTCCCTCGACCAGGGCCGCGTACCCCGCGAGGAGATTCTCCAGCGGGGCTGGACGCAGTCCATCAGCACTCAGGCCGGCCTGCAGGACGCCGTCACGGCGATCCGCACCGCGCTGCTGAACGCAGCCTCCCGCTGACCGGACGCGCCTGACCGGACGCGGCTGACGGACGCGCCTGACCGGACGTGGCCCCCTGGTCACGGCTTCCTGGCCACCACAGCGTAGAGCGGGATCACCTGCGCCGCCCGTGGCGCGCCCGCCTCCGGCCGCCACTCGGGCACCGTCACCAGGCCCGGCTCCACCAGTTCAAGACCGGCCAGGAAGCCGGTCATGTCCGCGCGGGAGCGCAGCCTGACCGGCTGGGCGGCGAGCTGATTCCAGCGCCGCCCGGCTTCGAGCAGGGCCGGGTCCAGGTCGCTGGCCGGGTGCATGATCGCCAGGTAACTGCCGGGCACCACGGCGGCGGTCAGCCTTGGCAGGATCGCGGCGGCCGCCTCGTCGTCGATGAAGTTCAGCAGGTCCACCATCATGATCGCGACCGGCTCGGCGAAATCTAACGTCGCCCCCGCCTGGCTGACGATCGTGTCCGGGTCCCTGGCGTCCGCGTCGATGTAGCTGGTGGCGCCCGCCGGGTCGGAGGTCAGCAGCGCCCGGGCGTGCACCAGCACGACCGGGTCGTTGTCCACGTAGACGACGCGGCACTCCGGGGCGACGGCCTGCGCGATCTCGTGCGTGTTGCCCGCCGTCGGCAGCCCGGTGCCGATATCGAGGAACTGCCGGATCCCGGCCTCGGCCGCGAGGTATCGCACGGCACGGCCAAGGAAGGCGCGCGAGGCCGGAGCGGCGATGCGGATTACCGGCGCCACCTCCATGAGCTGCCGCGCCGCCTCGCGGTCGGCCTCGAAGTTGTCCTTGCCGCCCACCATGTAGTTCCAGGCTCGCGCCACGTTCGCCAGGCTGGTGTCGATCTTCGGCAAGCTCCCCGGCAAGGCCGGGAAGGCCCGCATGTCATCCGTCACTGCCGTCAGCCCTTTCAGCCTGGTAGGCGACTAAGCGTAAGACGCCCGTTGCCGCCCGCGCCATACCTTGACCCGTACCTTGATCCCGCAGCACCCGGATCCGGTGGGAGTCCCTGACCCATCGCAGGCCACATCATCGAGTCCCTGACCCATTCCACGTAGCTTGAGCAGATCGTGGGAGGCGGCGCCTGCCCGTCCCGTTACTTCTGATGCCGCCGCGTTCCTAGAAAGCTGCGTGACGTGTGGTACGTGCGCGCTGGACCGCTGATACGACATGGATGCCGCGTAGCTGTTCCAGGAACGCGTCGCCCAATAATCCGTCGACCTGATCTGCGGGGCCGCGGCACCCGGATCGTGTCATTGGGGGTCAAAACACCCCCCATCAGGGGTTTTCTGACACCCGATCATGGGCGCCGTGACGGTTGGGGCACCTGATGCGGGGCCCCATGGCCGAAACGGCATGGGGTTATTTTCTTACGCGCCCCAGGTGCATGGCTGGGACATCCATGCAGTACGACATCCATGCAGTATGAACCGGGTGGCGAGCCCACGCCGCCAGGCCGCCGAACCATGGACCAACCCCGGGCGGCTCGGCCAGTACCAGGCCGATCTCGCCTGGCTAGAGGACGGCCAGCTGGACCGGCTCAGCCAGATCACGTCCCCCTGCCTGCCCATGGCGTTCGAGCACGACTGCTGGTTCCCGCCGCGGGCCGTGCGTGAGGCCGCCAGGCGCATTCCCGGCTGCCGCCACACCGAGCTGCCCGGACTGGGCCACGGTGCCCCGCTGCTGGCCGCCGGCCAGGTCAACCCTGCCCTGGCCTAGGCCACGGCGCGGTAACCGAGGCTGAGCACGACGGGAACCGCACCGAAGGGCATCCGGAACCGTGTGCCTGGTCTGTCCGGCGCATACGGTTCGTCAATGTCGGGCCAGCGCATCTTCAGGTGCTGGGCGGTCAGGCCCGCCACCGAGTACGGGAACTCCATGGCCGAAATCCCGTGCGAGCGGAGCAGCCCGCCCCACCGGAACGCGGCGAACACGTTGGCCAGCTCCCGCACCGAGAGGGCCCGCCCGGCTGGCAGGCCGATCTGGTAGACGGCGCCGGCCAGTTCGACCAGCTCGCTGGCGCACTGCGCCAAGGCCGCTGACCTGGTCCGGAACACGGTACCGTCGGGATTGACCGTGCCCAGCTTCTCGCCGTGCACCGGTGAGTAGCGCGACCGCGCCTGGCACTGCATCCAGTCGCACGCCGCCAGCAGCTCCCATCCGATCCCGGTCCGGTCGGCCACGTCCTGGTACAGCGGCTGTGCCCGGTTCAACGGTCCCTTGGCCGTCGCCGCGAAGTCAGCGGCGACCGGGTACGGAATCCGCGCGACGTAGCGGCGCGTCGTCGGCACCGGACCCCGCGGCGCGATCCGCGCCTCCGGCCGCTCCCCGCTCCGGGCCGGCCGCTCCCCAATTCCCGGCGGCTCCCCGCGCTTCCCGCTTCGGGCCGGCCGCTCTCCCTGCCGCCCGCTTCGGCCCGGGCGCGCCCGCACCGCGCCGACCGCCAGTGCGCCGGCCACCCCCGGAATGCCGTCCCGGCCGGCCGATCCCGCCGTGTCAGGGATACCCGGCACCACGGCCTGCCGGCCCGCGACCCGAGGCCCGGCGGACGCGCCCGTCGGCGGGGCGGCGGACGTGCCCCCCGGCGGGGCGGCAGGCGCCGTCGCGGTGTCGTAGCGGTAGAGGTTGTACAGCCGCATCAGTGCGATCAGGCTGGAGCCGTAGCCGGGATCGGTGGCGTAAACGCCGGTCAGGGCCGTCGCGAACGCGTCCGGCCGCCCGCGGCTGGCCATGGCGGGCCGGTAGGCCGGGTCCGTGGCCAGCAGCCGGCCGTGATCCTCGATGCTCTCCGCGATGTTGCGGTACACCCGGAACGGGGCGGTGCGGGTGACCCACACGCCGTTCTCGTGCTCCCGCGTCGGCAGCATGTCACGGCCGGCCGGCCCCGCCCCCTTGATTCCGAACAGGTTGTGGTCCGCCGTCGCGAGCACGCTGCGTCCCCAGCCCGATTCGTCGATGGCCTGCGCGATCGTCACCGCGGCCGGGATGCCGTACCGCTGCTGCGCCGCGATCGCCCCCGGCGCCACCAGGCTGATGAACGCCTGCTGGGCAACTGTCTCCGGCACGTCCGCCGGCTGCTGATCGTGCCTGCGGTAAGCCGGATCGTGCGGCCCGGCGGCCGCGTCGTGCGGCCTGGCGGCCGCGTCGTGCGGCGTGTCCGCGAGCACTCCCGGGATCGCCGCGTTCCCGCCAGCCTGCGAACCGGTCCGCGTATCGGCCCCAACCTGCGTACCGGCCTCAGCGGGCCGGTCCGCCAGGCGCCCCAGGTCGCCGTTGTTGACGAAGCCGAGCACCCCCACGGCGCCGAACGGAGCCGGGAACCTGTGCGCGTTCACGGTCAGGTCCGGCAGCGAGTCGCCGCCCACGGTGTACAGGGCGGCGCCGGCCGACCTGGTGACCACCTCGACGTGCCCGTCGAACAGCACCCAGTCTCCCGGCTGCGGCCGGTAGCCGTCGCCCAGCGGGTGCCAGCGGTGATGCGCCTGCGCATCGGCGAGCATCGACTCCACGTCCGGCGACGCCGGGTTGGGCTGGACCCGGACGTCGGCCCACCGGTGCAGCGGCCACGGATAGGAGCCGCCCCCGGTCACCCAGCTCTGCTGGCCCGCCGCCTGGGCGCCGAGTGCCAGCGTGAGGCTAGCGAAGGCCGCGCACGACTGCCCGTGATCGGCCCCGTCTAGGCTGCTGACCTGCCAGATCAGCGACTCCATCTCGGCCGGCGTCCTGGTCCGGGCCAGCTGCAGGTAGTGCCTGGCCACGCTGACGATCGCCGATCGCAGCGCGCTGTCCCCGGAGGAGGATGATGCGGCCGGCTGGTCCAGGGCCAGCAGGTGGGCCGGCATGCCGGCCGGTGACGTCATGTCGGCGACCGTGCCGTGCGCGACGGTGAAGCCGGTGACCGTCCCGCAGGTGGACAGGCTCACCAGCGCGGTCGCCCGCTGCCACGTCGGCTTCGTCGTTACCCCCCGTGGTCCGGCAGGGTCTTGAGGATGGCCTGCACCTGCGGGTCGCCGGGGTTACCTGAGTCCTGGAACAGCACGCTCGCGTTCTGCGCGGCGACCGGGCTGGCGCCGGGCATCCACTGCCGGTACACATCGGCGACGAGCGCCGCCTGCCCCTCCCGGGTGGTCACCGGGCTGGCGCACAGGCTGGGGAACCCGGCCCGCGAGACGATGGCCGGCGACCCGGTGTACCTGGCGCAGTTCTCCGGCTTGCTCTCCAGGCCCGGCTGGACCACCGGCTTGCCGTTGGCGCCGGTCAGCGTGGCCCCGCCGATGATGTTGTTGATGGCGCGCGCCGCCACGGCCAGGCTGTCGGCCGGGTTGAGCGGGTTGTAGGGATGATGCAGGTTCAGCGACCACGCGATCTGGCCCCCCTGGGCCGCGGTGATCGGCTCGAGCCCCTTCCTGCCGGTCTTGGCGTCGGCATAGCCGGGATCGTTGTTGCTCGTCAGCAACGCGAACACCCAGAGGATCTGGCTCGTGTCGGTGTCACAGGCGAAGTTGACCTGGCCCGGCTCGGACATGACGTTCGGGTTCCGGCACGCGGTGGTGATCTGGCTGGTCACGGTGGCCACGCTGGGCGGCCACGACGGGCCCTTCCTGAGCACGATCGTCGCGCCGATGACGAGCATCACGAGGCCGGCCGCCACCCCGATGGCGATCGTGCGGCGGCGGCCCGAACGGGGCCGCCGGGCCGGGCGCCGCCCCCGTTCGATGAGCACCTGGGCCCGGTCGGAGGGCTTGCGCGGCTTTCTCGCCGGGCCGGGCCGGGTGTGCCCGGCGTTTCCCCTGGCGCGCAGCATCTCCCGGTCCCGGCGCGGCGGAGCCTCGGTGAACTCGCGGGTCCGCGACTCCCGCCACTCGGTAAGCTCTTTCTCCAGGTCCAGGACCTTGAGTTCTATGCCCGAGAACCATTCATCATCGTTATCGATAAAGTTTTCGAATTCATTCTTCGTCGTGATCACCCCTGACACGTGGCCTGACCCGGGTACTCCGGACTGGCCCCGACCCGGCGGTGGTCAGTGACCTAGATCACGTGTTCGACCCGTGTCAACCATTAGAACACAAAAGCGAGGTACTTGGCCACCGGTCCGTACGGGAAGATCATCCCTATGGCACCGGTTTCTCTGATCGTCGTCGGGGCAGGCCAGCGCGGCACCGGGTACGCCCGGTGGGCCCGGCGCCACCCCGAACGCTCCACCGTCGTCGCGGTCGCCGAACCCAGTCCGGTCCGCCGCGCCCGTCTCGCCGCCGAGCACGGCATAACACCCGCGAACGCGGTCACCGACTGGACCGAGCTGGCTGGCCGCGCCAGGCTGGCCGACGCGGTGCTGATCTGCACGCAGGACCGGATGCACGCCGACCCGGCCGAGGCGTTCGCCGCGCTCGGCTACCACATCTTGCTGGAAAAGCCGATGGCGCCGGACGAGGCGGGGTGCCGGCGGATCGTGGCCGCCGTGGAGAAGGCCGGCGTCATGCTCGCCGTCGGCCACGTGATGCGCTACACGCCGTACACGCGTGCGGTCAAGCAGATCGCCGACTCCGGCCAGCTCGGCGACATCATGAGCGTCCAGCACCTGGAGCCGGTCGGCTTCTGGCACCAGGCCCATTCCTACGTCCGCGGCAACTGGCGGCGCAGCGACCTGGCCACCTCCATGTTGATGGCCAAGTCCTGCCACGACCTGGACTGGCTGCAGTACATCCTGGGCCGGGCGCCGCTGCGGGTCTCGAGCTTCGGCAGCCTGACCCATTTCACCGCCGCGAACCGGCCGCCCGGCGCCGCGGACCAGTGCGTGGCCTGCCCGGTCGAACCGGACTGCCCCTATTCGGCGCCGCGGCTCTACCACGGCCTGCTCGACCGGGGCGCGCGCGGCTGGCCGCTGAGCGTCGTCATCGACGACTTCTCTCCCGAAGCCCTGGACGAGGCCCTGGTCGCCGGGCCGTACGGCCGGTGCGTCTACGCCTGCGACAACGACGTCGTCGACCACCAGGTCGTCGCGCTGGAGTTTCCCGGCGCGACCACGGGCGCCATCACCACGGGCACCTTCACCATGACCGCGTTCACCGAGGCCGGCCACCGCCGCACCCGGCTGTTCGGCACCCGGGCCGAACTGGCCGGCGACGGCGAGACCATCCGCGTCTACGACTTCCTCACCCGCGCCGAGCGGACGGTCACCCCGGCGGCCGCGGGCGGGATGAGCGCCGCCGGCGGGCACGGCGGCGGCGACGCGGGCCTGATGGACGCGTTCACCGCCGCCGTCGCCACCGGGAACCGCGCGCTGATCTCCTCCGGGCCGCGCGAGTCGCTGGCCAGCCACCTCGCCGTCTTCGCCGCCGAACGAGCGCGGCTGAACGGCACGGTCGAAAACATTGATCCCGAACGGTCCGGGTGACTGCTCAGCCGGCCACCACGTGCACCCGCCAGGTCTGGCCCCGGCACGGCGTGGACACGAGGACCTCGCGGCCCGCGTTGGTGTCCCGGACCGTGTAGTGCGCCGCCGATCCGTTCAGCGTGACCTGGTGCACCGTCGCGCCGGCCGGCAGGGTGGCGCCGACGTGCAGCGTGCACGCCAGGCCTGCGGTGACGGTGGTCGTGTACGAGCTGCCGTGGTGCGTGGCGGCCACGTCGACGGAGCCGGCGCCGACCCTGATGTTGGTCCCGCTCACCGACGACTGGCCGGACGGCACGTCCGGCAGCACCTCGAGCAGGCCGTCGCCGAGCTGCGGGTCCACGCCGAGCTGCTGGTTCACCACCGGCCAGAGCACGCCGTAGGTGCCCCAGGCCTGGTTCAGCGAGGACCGCTCGTTGAACGGCTGGCTGACGTTGGCGGCGAAGTCGGGCGACGGGCCGATCTCCGGCATCGCGCCCGGCTGCTCGGCCACGCTAGCGAGCTGCAGCGTGGCCAGGTCGTCGGTGTAGCGCTGCTGCTGGCCCGGGCCGAGCAGGCCGTAGTTGCCCAGGCCGACCGCCATGACGCCGGTGTTGAGCGTATAGGCCTGCTGGGTGTGACCGGCGTAGGTGCCCGGGTCGCAGCCGGGGCCGCCCTCCACGTACAGGCCGTAGGTGCCCGAGTAGCACGACGTCTCGCGCAGCTTGAGCGCGGGCAGCGCCTCGGACGGCGGGACCAGGCCCGGCTGGGATACCCCGTCGGGGTATAGCTGGGCCTCCATCGGGGTGACGCCGGTCCACCAGCGCTGCATCAGCTGGGTCTTCCCCGCGTCGGAGAGCGAGTCGGCGAACTGCGGGATGCCGGGCATCCACCAGGCGGCCGAGAACTTCTTCACCAGGGCCGCGGCGTGGCTGTCGGCCCACTGCTTCGTCGCGGTGTCGCCCTTGCTCGCCGCCATGTCGGCCAGGTCATAGAAACCGCGGATGGTGTACACCGCCGCGTCGACCGCGTCCGGGCCGAGCACGCTGGACTCGACGTTGGCCGCCCCGGCCGGCCACGGGTCGTCGCCCTTGATCAAGCCGAGCATGTACTGCATGTTCTTCTTGGTGAACGCGTACATCTGGTCCCGGAAGGCGTTGTCGCCGGTCCAGCGCCAGACCATGGCCACGGCGTCGGGGAACTTGGCCGTCTCGTCCACGTCGCCGGGCTCGTCGTTCAGCCCGAAGTACACCGAGCCGTCGGTGACGGTCTCGTGCACCACCTTGCCCGAATCGTGGTTGGCGATGACGCTCACCCGGGCCAGCGAGCGCAGCCCGTCCTCGGCCGTGCCGAACTGCCCGGCCGCGAGCAGCGCGAACATCGTGTACTCCTGGTCGGTGGCGAACATCCACGGGTAGTCGGGGAAGCCCGCGCCCTCGAACCTGATGCTCGGCACCGTCGCCAGCGGCGCGGGGTAGAGGGTGCCCTCTTCGGTGTCGCGGATCTTCAGGTTGTCCGCCTGCTGGGTCAGGTCGGCCAGGTCCTGCTTGCTCCACGTGACCGACTGAGCCAGGGCCGGGTCGCCGGGCAGCGACACCCGCGTCTGGCCGTTCAGCCGCTGCCGGGTGGCGACCTTCGCGGCGAGTTCGGCCGCCGGGTCCGCGCTGGCCGCCTGGAACTGCGCCTGGGCGTCGGACATGCCCTGGTCAGAGCCTGCCACGGTGAACCAGATCGTCCGGCTGCCGCCCGCGGGCACGCTGACCGGGTAGGTCAGCTCGCCGCCCGCGCCCTGGCCGTACGCGGTGTCGTCGCAGCGGAACTTGTCCGGCTCCGAGCCGACCGGGCAGATCACCGGCGGGTCCTGCGGGCCGCGGAAGTCCGGGCCGGTCTTTCCCGCCGCCGGGGTCAAGCCGGTGGCGCCGACGATCGCGGCGTAGTCCTGCGTCGGCGCGTTGGCGCCCGGCGGGGTCCCGGTGTCGGTGAAGACGAGCTGCTTGGAGTTAAACGCCGCCTTGTCGGGCAGGTTGAACGTGGTCTGGTCGGGCTTGGTGAAGCCCCACGGGTAGGCGCTCATCAGCTCGGAGTGGGCGTCGACGTTCAGGCTCACGTTCGCGGCCTGCGACCCGGCCGTCAGGGTCAGCCCGATCTCCACCGCCCGGCGGCCGTCGGGCGCGAAGTCCGTGCGGCTCAGCTGGACCCCGCCGGCCGACGGCAGCGCCATGTGCACGTAGCCGAAGCCCGAGGTGAACGTCGCGGCCGGGCCGATCCACTGGCCGTTGACGCCGAACCAGATGCCGTCGAGCAGCTTGACCGGCGGCGTCCAGATGCCGCCCATCTCACCGCGGGTGTGGAAGCCCATGGCCGGATACCGGCCGTCCTCGGTGCCGAGCTCGTAGGCCCGGTCCCCGGACGCGGCGTACCGCCGCGCGTCGAGCTGCGAGCTCACCGACAGCGTGGGCCCGGCCGCCGTCCGCGACCCGGGCAGCACCGGCACTGCCCGGGCCCCGGGCGCGGCACCGGCTGATGTCGCCCCGGTAGCGCAAACGACGGCAACGATCGTCACCAGGAACAGGAACCGCCGCATGGCGCCACTCCCATGTCGGATCTGGCCAGCCCGTCTGGCCAGCCCGGTCTGGCCATCACGGATCTGGACACGCCCCGACACCGATGCGCAACCGGTGCCGCGATACCCACTGCCCAGAACCAGACACCTCAAACCAGCAACTTCCCCCGCAAACCAACAATCCCGCCCGCCAGCTCGGCACCTTCCGCGGCCGCCAGCGGCCCACGTCGTTACTGGAACTCGAGGCCGTCGAAGGTGCCGGAGGCGCGCCACTTGTCGATGTAGGCGAAGTAGGCGCCGGGGCCGTAGGGGTAGCCGTAGCCGAGGAACTGGCCGGGGTCCTGGCCCTCGTTGTTGTAGTAGCCCGGCGTGCAGTCCGGTCCGCCGATCATGCTGCCCGGCCCCGTCAGCAGCAACTCGACCCACGCCGCCTCGGCG
>WNGK01003199.1_pt1 | contig 17780 bp, 13 predicted proteins | sample 5400601 | NCBI WGS metagenome assembly WNGK01 (sample SAMN13153376, study PRJNA577476) | soil metagenome | isolation source: 60 cm soil or saprolite under Garry oak tree replicate 1 | place: USA:California | collected 2016-06-15
TCGCCCGAGTGAGCGTCGAGATCGGCGCCCAGATTGTCAGGAAGTCTTAAACGAATGTTGCCGTCTCCGCTGCGCAGCATCCATCCGGGCTGAGGCGCGGAAGCAGCGCTAACATCGGCGTCGATGTTGCCGTCCCCCGTGTGCAGGTTCAGCACGTCGAAGCGGCCATTCACTTGAACATTGCCGTTGTGGGTGTCGGCGTGCAAAGAACCTTCCACGTCACGGAGCCGCACGTCGCCATCGCCGGTTTCGAATTGCAGGTTGCCTCTAACGCTGTCCACGCGAACATTGCCGTCGTCCGTGTGAATGTTCAAGTCCGATTCGCGCGGCACGCGGACCTCAACCCGTATGCTCTGCATACACATCGCGAAGCAATGTCCCGAACGATGAAGTTTGAATTCGACCCGACCGCCGGATTGTGTTCCGGTCACCTGCACCTCACGGTTAATCTTCCAGCCGCGCGTGATCACGCGTACGTCCACCTGTTGGCCGGAGCCGACCGAGACCTCGACGTCGCCGTCATTGGCATTAACCACCACCTCGGGTTTGCTGGCAACAGGATAGCTGTGGCTCCATTCGTCAGCCCGGGCCGAGACGGAAAACAGAACAAGCAGAGCTACTAATGCAAGATGGCGCACACGTCACCTCCGGTGGTCAGACGATAGAGATACGCAAGGGTGAGCAATAATGTTCCCGCTGCCGGAATTCCTGAATTGGGGTGCGCAACTATTACTTACGCGATCGGGAAAATGCTTTCAGCATCCAGAGGATGTAAACTGATTTTGCTTGACAGGCTGTGTCCGAGATTCTGGAGTACCCCGCAGACTAACGCGGCCTTTGCTTTTCCAGCCCTACTGCCCTGAACCCGCCGGTTTCTCGAAAATCTTCAAATCCACCGCCGGGTTAATCTGGAAACTGGTGTACTGTTCCGAACTCGAATCCTTCCCGTTTTGTTTATTGGCGCGATGAAAAGGCAAGTTCAGACCGTCCACGTCCTTCCAATCGGAGAACGCAGTCTCGCCATCAAATGGCCCGGATGGTCCAACGGCCTTGTAGGTTTCGCGCACGATCTTGCCCGTCTGCGGATCAACAAACCATCGCATGGAGACGCCCGGACCGGAAACATCCACGATCGTCGTCTCCGCGCCCGTCTTGTCAGTTCCGGCGGAAGCGAACGAAAACGCGGGATCGCTCACATGTTGCGTTATGTAAATAGGATCGCGATGAATCTGATCCATATTCTCGTTCTTGCGCGAGGCAGGAAGGTCCTGCACTCCCCCAGCCGCTAAAACGAATGCTGCATCTGGAGTGGTAATCATCGTAAAGTTTCCTTGCGGCATCTGCAAATCAACTTTCATGTGATCGGGGAAAACGATGGTGCTCTCGATCGGAATCGTGCCCGGAATCGTGCCGCCCTGCTGCGTCAGCGTAAAAGCCGACTTCAACGATTTCACGTTTTGCAGCTTTGTCTCGCCCCCTAAAGCTTGCGCAACTTTCGCAGCCAGCGCCTTGCCTTCCGGATTCGATCCCTTGGCTTCAGGCGGCGCGTCTGCGCCCTTATCCTCCGCCGCTGCCGGTTTCTCTCCCGGTGGCGGCGGAATGGTGATGTCCACATCGGTCACCGCGCCCAGCGACGAGAGCGGTTTGTCGAACTCCGTAGTGTTGCCCACCACCAATACCGCAAGCTGATCTTTGTGCACATATTTCCCCGCCACCCGAGCCACGTCGGCAGTTGTGACCTTTTCAATTCCCGCGCGGTAGCGTTCCAGGAAATCCGCCGGATATCCGTAGTACTCGTAAGCCATGCGTTCGCGCAGGACTTTCTCCGGAGAATCGAAGTTGAAGACAAAGGCGTTCAGAATGGAATCTTTGGAGCGCGCGATTTCCGCATCCGTGATGGGGCTCGTCTTGAGCTTGTCCATTTCTGCATAAAGACCCTGGATAGCTTCGACCGTAGTGGCGCTCTTCGTGCTCATGGCAAATTGCAGCACTCCCGGATGGTCGAAACGAGTCCCAATGCCGCCGCCGACGGCATAAGCCAGTCCCTGTGCCGTGCGCAGGCTTTGTATCAAGCGCGCCGAAAAACCGCCTCCCATGGCTTCATTAAAAACTTCAATCGCATAATAGTCAGGATTGTTGCGCGTGGTTCCCAACCCAACCATGTGGATGGAACTCTGGTTCACATCTTCTTTCTTGATCTGATAGAACCCAGGTTTGGCTGATTCAAACTTGATTTCTGGCGCCTTGGCTGCAGCACCGTTCGCCCATCCCCCGAAAGCCTTGCGCAGCGTAGCCTCCATTTTCATGGAATCAAAATCGCCAACGAATCCCACAATTATGTTATTGGGATGAATATAGGTGTGGTGCCAATCCACCAGGTCCCGGCGCGTGACGGCACCCACGGTCGCATACTCGGGCACGCGCGCATAAGGATTGGCCGCGCCATAAGCCAGCTTGAGAGACTCTCGCCCGGCAATTCCACTGGCTTCATCGTTACGGCGCGAGATGGCGTCGAACATCTCCCGCTTGGCCAGATCGAGTTTGTCTTCCCGGAATTCCGGGTCGCGCAGCAGATCGGCAAAGACTTTGAAAGTGTCATCGAAATCTTCTTTCAGGCACGCAAGAGAAATGATGGTCGAGTCGGCATTGCCGCTTGTTTCCACCTTCGCGGCGCGGATTTCGAGGTAGTCGTCGAGCTGGTCGCCGGTCTGGGCCTTGGTGCCCCCAGTCCGCCACACCTCTCCGTAAAGCGAAACCAGTCCCACCTTGGCCGCCGGCTCTGAGCGCGACCCACCGCGAATGCGGGCGATGCCGTCAATGGTCGGCAGTTCGTGGTCTTCCTGTAGAAAAATCACCAGGCCGTTGGGCAGCGCGATGCGTTTCGGCTCCTGCGGGTGAAACGGCGGCAATGCTCCAATTGGCGGGAGTGGCAGTTGCCTCTCCGTTTGAGCCGCCACCGCTGAGCAAAGCGCCACTGCAAGCGCGAACAATAGGCTGAGCCTTCTCATTGCGCACCCCCGTTCGCAGCCGCCGCGTTTTCTATAATCCCAACCGTACGATTTGTGGGCACGAACACTTGGTTCGCGATCCGGCGAATGTCGGCTTTGCTGACCTTCTCAATCCGGTCCACAGTATGAAAGAGCTCTCGCCAGTCTCCGTACAGCGTTTGATAGACCGCCAGACTTCCCGCGAGACCGTCGTTGCTGTCCAAACTGCGAATCAGGTTCGCTTTCGCTCGAGTCTTCACCATCCTTAGTTCCTCGTCGCTGATGTCTTCCTTTTTTAGCCGTTCAAGTTCGCCATGAATGGCGCCGGCGATTTCATCCGGGTTATGACCAGGGAGAGGCAAGGCAAAGAACCAGAACAGGTGCGGATATTTGGCGCCCGGAAACCCGGTGCCGCCCTCCGCTTCGGCAGCAATCTTCTTATCGCGCACCAGTACCCGGTAAAGCCGCGAAGTTCGTCCTTCGGAGAGCAAGTCGGCCAGCGCATCGTACACTGCATCGTCTTTATCCCGATAATCGGGGCGGTGATAGCCCTCGAGATACATCGGCTGCGCGTGCTCATGCAAAATTACCCGGCGCTCGGAATCTTGCGGAGGCTCATTGGTCAAGTGCTCCTCCGGCTTCTCGTGCGAAGGGATGCGGTTGAAATATTTGTCGATGATTGCCATGGTCTGCGCCGGATCAACATCGCCGACTACCGCCACCACCATGTTGGAGGGCACGTAGTAAGTGTCGAAAAACTTCTGCGCATCGGTCGCAGAAAAGGAATTCAGATCGCTGATGTAGCCAATCGTCGGTCGGTGGTAAGGATGAGCCGCAAAGGCCTCAGCTATAAACTGCTCCAGCAGCCGGCCGATCGGGGTACTATCGGTCCGCATGCGCCGCTCTTCGATTACCACGTTACGCTCCTTGTAGAACTCGCGAAAAACCGGGTGCGTGAAGCGCGAGGATTCCAGGTAAGCCCACAGCTCCAACCGGTTCACCGGAAACGAGAAGTGATACTCGGTGGCGTCCACCGCGGTGGACGCGTTCACGTCCTCGCCACCATTGCGCTCGACGATTTCGCTGAATTCGTTCGGGATTACATACTGCTGCGCGTCCTTGATCGCGTCCTGCCAGGCCTTCTCGAGTTGCTTCAGCTTCTGTTCGTCGCGATCCACACGCTTGTCGCGTTCCTGCAGATAGGCAGCGTAAATCTCCTCCACTTTCGCCAGCGCCACTTTCTCGGCCTCATAGTTCTTGGTGCCGATTGTGTCTGTGCCCTTGAATGCCATGTGTTCGAACATGTGCGCCAGCCCAGTCTTGCCCATCGGGTCCTGTACCGAACCCACATCCACATTGGTGTAGAAGGAGAACACAGGAGCCGTGTCCGGCCGACGGCAGACGATTGCGGTCAGGCCATTCGACAAAGTCTTAACCGTGACTTGCTTTTCAAACGCAGCCAGATCCTGCGCCAACGCAGCGGCAGCGAGGACCAGAACGACAGCTAGGGATTTCAGAACGCGCGACATCAAACCTCCAGGTAGGGCAAGGCAGCAGATTGGTGGAAATTGGGTGAAAGATGATTTGAAGGGACGCATAAGGGGTTTGTCAAACTCACATGGTTGCAAGTGATTTGTCACAATGATCGTTAGACGGACGACGACGGCTGAGGTTTCGCCCGCGGCGCCTGAACCGCCAGTGCCAGCAGATCGGTCGCCACCCGCTCCGTGGCGTGGCGTGCGACAGTATCTTGCGACAGGTAATCGCCGAGTACCGGACACACCCCCATCGCCTCAATGGCTTCGAGGTCAGCCACAATTTGCGACGCTCCCTCGATTGCGTATTTTGCTTTCAGATCGCTGGAAAGCGGCGCCCGATTGACCAGGGCGTAGTCGAAAATCTGTGCGCCGGCGTGCTCATTCAAGGCGCGAATGTGATCGCCTGCCGTGCGTCCCAGGCTTTCATTGGCCTGCGTCATGAGATTGCAGACGTAAACCTTGATCGCGGAAGACTCGCGAATTGCCTCTGGGATTCCCCGCACCAGAAGATTCGGAATCAAGCTTGTAAAAAGCGAACCCGGGCCGATAGTGATGACGTCGGCCCGCGCAATGGCTTCGAGCGTCTGCGGCAGCGGCTCGGGATTCGGTGGCACTAGAAACAGCTCTTCGATCTTCCCTTTGCTGGCCGTGATTTTGGTTTCCCCGCGCACCCGCGTTCCGTCTTGCATCAGAGCTTCTAGTTCAATACTGGCGGATGTGGCAGGGAAGATGTGACCTCGGGTAGCAAGAATTTCCGACGAGACGCGTACCGCCTCGCTGAAATCTCCAGTAAGCGAAGTAAGCGCGGCCAGAAATAAGTTGCCGAAGCTGTGTCCTTCGAGGCCCGAGCCTTTGACAAAGCGGTGCTGGAAAAGTTTCGCCAGCATGGCCTCTTCTTCCGACAAGGCGACGATGCAGTTGCGCACATCGCCCGGCGGCAGCATGTTGAATTCTTTGCGCAAGCGCCCGCTGGACCCGCCATCGTCGCTGACCGTAACCACCGCGCACAGTTCCGTGATGCGAGGAGAATCAGCTTGACGTGGCGCGGACCTCCCCTGAGCGGAGTCGAACGGGGCCCCGCCCGCGGACGCTGATCGTGACAGCACCGCTGTGTATCTCTTCAGCCCTCTCAACAACGTGGAGAGTCCCGTGCCGCCCCCAATGGCCAGCACTCGCAAGTCGCCGCCATACGTCGGGCCCAAACTGGATGCGGACATGCGAATCTAGCCGATCTCCTTCCCGACTCCTTCTTCGGGAGGCAGGGGCAATTCGGCTCCGGGGTCCGGGTAGAGGAGCTCAGTGAAGCGCGGATCTTCGGAAAGGTTCTGAAAGTCGGAATCATTGCGCGCCTGGAAACGAAGCGCCGGATTCACACCAATCGCGCGTGCCAAATTCTTCAGCGAATCTTCCACATGTCCGGTCAGGCAATCGAGCGCCGCCAGCCCGTAGGCAACATAATCCGCCTTGGGCACCTGCTTCGAAAGTTTGTCCAGATGCTCGCGCGCGCCCACATAATCGCCCAGGTTGATCAGCGAAACCGCATAGTCGTAATGTTCCTCTGATGTCTTGAACTGAGTGGCGGTGCGTTCCAGTTGCTGGTTGCAAGCGCTCAGGTGAACGTTGGCGCGATCCGCGAGTTCGCGGTTCGTGCCCGCAGCAACTTTCTGCAGCTGCGTCTTGGCCTTGTCGTATTTATGCTCCTGCATGGCGCGCAAGCCGCCCTCGTAGGCCTGCAGCAATTGCGTCATCTGCGGATCGCTCGGAAGAGCGTGCTTGTTAGCAGGTTTTTGGGCCATCTGAAGAATTTTTCCTGATTGAGGCATTCAACCATTGAATCATTGAGTCATTGAATGATTTGGGATCTTCAATGTTTCAATTTTCTCTCTGATTCAATGATTCAATTTCTCACTAAGGATTTGGCTAAGAGCCAAGAGCTAACAGCCAACAGCTAATTTATCGCCGCCGACTGCAGATCAACTTGCTTCCACTCCCCGGCAATGATGCCTTTGCGAATCTGGGCCGCAGTCTTTTTCTGTTTCGTCATCTGATACGAGTAGTACAACTCTTTCATGCAGGTCGTGCACTGGGCGCCATGCGTCCCTTCAAAGCAACTGTGCAGGCTCTTGTGCCCCATGCGGTCGCAGTAGCAGTAACACGGCTGCTGATAGATAACACTCTGAATCTTCGCCGCCAGCTCATAGGCGTGGGTCTGAAACGGATACTGTTCGTTCTCCCCCCAAACCTGGTCTTTGCCCAGGATCGGCGGCAGCTCCGCGCCCTTCGCTGGAGGCCCCGGGTGAAATGCCGGCACCCGCGTCTCTTCCCCTGTGGATGCCTGTCCTGAAGATGCCTGCTCGGAAACCGCCCACCGAGCCGAAACCGCCAGGGTAAGCAGAACCACAAGCCCAAGCATCAATCCGAGCTTCAGCATACGCATCCTCAAGCGCGTATTGTAACCCGAATCAGAGGATGGCGCACGGGAAGACACTATGCGACGATTTGCCGATTAACTCCCGTTCCCATCAAATTCCATTCGGGCTGGATCTTCCGGATTAAGCCGGCCTCAAGGCCCGCGGCTATATTAATCGGCAGACCGTTTCAGTCACGAATTCCGTCTGGCACCGCGAATAGAACCTTCACTTGCTTGCCAATGGCTAGGGTTGCGCTGATCAAGCCTTTGATCCGCGCGCTTGTTTTTTGCCGCTTATGTCCTCGGCGCTAGTGCCCCATCCGAATCCTGACGCCCCTTTGTGCCAATCCCACATACACAACCACGTCGTCATCTACGAAAGCGTACAGACCAGATTCTACCGGGGCCTTGGCGGTGAGTTGGAATTCACCTTTCTCAAGCGCGATCCACTCTCCAAGAAGTCTAAACCCGGAATAAAGGAGTACCTCAGCGGGCGTACGCACTCGTTGCTTCAGGTCAGTTTCGACCGACACTGGCGGCCGTTCAAACTCGGCCTTGCGTTTAAGCCCGTCTGAGATTCCAGCATCCACCAACACTTTTCGAACATGCTGATAACGAATGCCTAGAAGTGTGCCGATTTCCGTTCGCAGATAGCCGGCAAGGGCGAGCGCCCGGATCTTTTCAGAAGTTGTCGCAAGCCCTTCGGTCACGACCGACACCGGAATTCGTTCCGCTTTCGTTTCGGTATCCCTTGCGGTCAGTGTCATGCTTGCCTCCCACGACGACGTATGAGATACCCGCCGTGTCACATCTTACGCCTCTCTACCGTGCTCCGAATTCACCTGGATTAGCCTTCTTGTTCATTACCCAAATCGTCAGTATGGTTAAGGGATGTTCCGCTCCTCCAGTCTCGGCATATTCCGATTTCTGGCTGTCCTGCTTGTCGCTCTATTGCTGCCCTATTCGGGACTGGCCCAAGAACCGACATCCCCGCCCGCGTCGCAACAGACTCCAGCACCCCCTACCGAACAAAAGCCTAAGCAAAGTCCCACCGAGCAATCCGACACCAAGTCCGACACCCAAACCAAAATTACCCCCCAGCAGGCCGAGCAACTCTTCCGCGACGTGGACACCATCCTCGACTTCGCCAGCAAAGACACCTCGCTTCCCATCAAGCATCAGGTAAAGCGCCGTCTCACCAGCCGCGAAGAAGTAGTTTCCTACCTCCAAAAAAATATGGCTGAGGACAAAGACGTCCAGCGCCTGAAGCGCACCGAACTGGTGTTGAAAAAATTCGGTCTGCTGCCCAAAGATTTCAATCTGCAAACTTTCCTCGTCGGACTGCTCGAAGAGCAAGTAGCCGGTTATTACGATTCAAAAACTAAAACCGTAAACCTGCTCGACTGGGTGGCGCCCGATTTGCAGCGTCCCGTGCTGGCTCATGAACTTACCCATGCCTTGCAGGACCAGTCTTTCGGCCTCGACAAATGGCTGAAGGAGAGCAGTGAAGACCTAGACGCAAAGAAGAATCTCACCGCCGATGACATGACCAAAGATGAAAACAGCGAAGCTCGACAGGCGGTGGTCGAGGGCCAAGCCATGGTGGTCCTGCTCGATTACATACTCGCTCCCGTGCACCGCACAGTTGCCGACTCCCCGGAAATGGTTGACATGCTGAACGAGGAGATGCGTTCGGGAACGCCCGACTCGGTGCAGTACAAGAACGCTCCTATCTTCCTGAAGGAATCGCTGACTTTTCCTTATCGCTACGGCGTCGAATTTGAGGCCGAGTTGGTACGAGCTCAGGGCAAGGAGAGAGCTTTTGCGGGGACTTTCCAGAATCCTCCCCGCACCAGCCGCGAAATCATGGAGCCGCGCACTTATATTTCCGGCGAACATGTGCTCCCGCTTGAGCTGCCCGACTTCAAGCAAATCTTTAAGGATTACGAGCGCTTCGATGTGGGCGCGATCGGCGAATTCGATGTCGCGGTCCTTGCCGAGCAGTACGCGGGGGAGGATGCATCACGCAAAATCTATCCCAATTGGCGCGGCGGGTACTACTACTCTGTGCACCCCAAAGGAAATCCAGCGGGGTCGTTGGGCCTGATGTTTGTCTCCCGCTGGTCAAGCGCAAAAGCGGCGGCGGCATTTGCTGCAATCTACGCCCGCGGGATGCAGCAGCGATATAAAAATGTGGAAGCAAACGTCCACAGCGATCTCGATTTAAAGAAACTGGAAACCTTGAGCGGCGATTACACCTGGTTGACCGAAGAGGGTCCAGTCGTGATCGCGGTGAAGAATGACACCGTTTTGGTGACGGAGAGTGTGGATCCCGCAATCACCGAGCAATTCCGCCACGCGGTGCTGAGGACGACGGCACAGCCATCGGAATAAGAATCCGGAATTCAGCGGCCGCGTCGCAACAGCAGCACCCCGCCCACGAAAGAGAAAATTCCTACCGCCACGCCGAAGGTAAAGCTAAACCAAAAAACCGGGTTGTGAAAAACTTCAGTGGCCGATCCCACATAATAATGGTGCAGCAGATGAGCGTACGCCAGGGTCGTTAATAGCACTGCAACTCCGCTCACGATATTCAGCTTTCGCATCGTTTGTTCCCGCGTCCAGTCTACACACATTTCTGCAAACTCCAACCGACTTTGCGCTGGCCGCTACTTGCGTGCCTCAGCGTGCTCAGTGGTGAATGCCTGGTTTTGGCAGCGCAGAATTCTGGGTTTTGTATAATCACCGTTCACTGTTCATTCCTTCGTTGAGTGAGGACGATCTGGCCAAAGCAGAAATCGGAATCATCGGCGGCAGCGGCCTGTACTCCATGCCCGGGCTGACCAATATCCACGAAATCACGCTGGATACTCCATTCGGCGCGCCTTCCGACGCCTATGTCCTCGGTACGCTGGAGGAAAAAAAGGTTGCCTTCCTCGCCCGCCATGCGCGCGGTCATCGCATCCTGCCCAGTGAACTGAATTTCCGCGCCAATATTTATGGTTTCAAACTGCTCGGCGTCGAGCGGATTCTTTCGCTCTCCGCCGTCGGCTCGCTGAAAGAAGAGCATAAGCCTCTGGAGTTTGTTATTCCCGACCAGTTTGTGGATCGCACCCGCCACCGCGTGGACACTTTCTTCGGCGAGGGCGTAGTGGCGCATGTTGCCTTCGCTGATCCAGTCTGCCCGCAGCTTTCGGAAGCCGTGGATGCGGCGTGTAAGAAGGCCGGCGTAGTCGGCAAGCGCGGCGGCACTTACCTCTGCATGGAAGGCCCGCAGTTTTCCACCAAAGCCGAATCCAATCTCTACCGGAGTTGGGGCATGGACGTAATTGGCATGACCAATCTGCAAGAAGCCAAACTGGCCCGCGAAGCGGAGATCTGCTACGTGACCGTCGCCATGGTGACGGATTACGATTGCTGGCATCCCCATCATGATTCCGTCACCGTGGACCAGATTGTAGCCGTGCTCCTGAAAAACGCCGAGAATGCCTGCAACGTCGTGCGCGAAGCGGTAGCGGCCATGCCAAAAGCTCGCACATGCAAATGCGGCTCGGCGCTGGAGCGTGCAATTCTCACCGACCGCAAGGTTATCCCGGTGCGCACCCGGAAGAAACTGCACTTGATCCTCAAGAGATTCTTCGAGAACTAGGCATGAGCATACTCGCGGTTGGTTCCGTCGCCTTCGACAACATCGCCACACCATCAGGCAAAGCCGAGAACGTTCTCGGAGGCTCCGCAACCTACTTCTCGCTCGCCGCCAGTTATTTTACCGACGTACGAGTCGTCGCCGTTGTCGGCGAAGATTTCACCGACGAACACGAAAACGTCTTGAAGAAGCGCGGCGTGGATACACGCGGCATCGATCACGCAGAAGGGAAGACCTTTCGCTGGGGCGGGCACTATCTTGATAATCTGAACGAAGCCAAGACCGACTTCACCGAATTGAATGTTTTCGAGAAATTCCAGCCGCGGATTCCTGCCGAATACCAGGACAGCTCTGTTCTTTTTCTCGGCAACATTCATCCCAGCCTGCAAGCGGCCGTTCGACTCGAGATGCCGGATGTAAAGCTGACCGGCGGCGACACCATGAATTTCTGGATCCAGGGCGCAAACTCAGAGCTGCGCGAAACCCTGCGCCTGGTGAACATTCTTCTCATCAATGACGGCGAAGCCAAGATGCTGGCCAAAGAGTCCAGCCTCCCCCGCGCCGCGCGCAAAGTACTGGCCATGGGCCCGCAGGCCCTGGTCATCAAGCACGGGGAATACGGTGCAACGATTTTTTTCCGCGAAGGAGCTTTCGGGGTAGGCACCCATCCCTTTCGCGCTCCCGCGTTGCCGCTCGAAGAAGTAAAAGACCCCACCGGCGCGGGCGATTCGTTCGCCGGGGGTTTCATGGGTTACATTGCTTCGCAGGCGCAACTTAGCCGCGAAGTGATCAAGCGCGCACTTTTCTACGGCGGAGTCATGGGATCGTTCGCAGTGGAACGGTTCGGCACCGAACGCCTCCAGTCCCTGACTCGCGACGAAATTGATGCCCGCTTTCAAATCTTCCGCGAACTGACTCACCTGGAATGAACTCATTGGCATGAACTGACTGAATGAACTGATTTCATGAAAAAGCCCAGCGCTTCCGGCAGCGAGACCGTTCTGGTAGCGCAACTCGCCGCCGCCATCTCCATCGCCTCCTTCTTGTATTACCTGCGGCACGGCGACTTGCTCCTTTACGGCGACGCCGTAGCCCACATCAACATAGCGCGCCGCGTTTTCGATTCCCGCACCCCCGGCCTTCTGCAACTGGGGACGGTCTGGCTTCCGCTTCCGCACCTGCTGATGCTACCGTTTCTTCTGTCGCGCTGGTTGTGGCAGACCGGCATTGGCGGATCGATTCCGTCGTTGTGTGCTTACGTTTTGAGCGTAACGGGAATCTTTTGGCTAGTGCGAACCGCTTCCGGAGTCGAACCTGAGTCGGTGCCCGCAGAGGTCGGGGCAAAGTTCGCAGCGTGGTTCGCTGCGGCAATCTTCGCGCTGAATCCCAACCTGATCTATCTGCAGACCACCGCCATGACCGAGCCGGTGTACCTGGCTCTCTTTATCTGGACCGCGGTGTTTTTTTGCGACGCGATTCGGCTTTGCATAGCCGGACACTCCCGCAATGCCAATTCGTCTCTCGTCAAGTCTGGCCTCTGCGTGGCCGGAGCCTGCCTCACGCGCTATGACGGATGGCTCCTTGCCGTTGTGGTGGTGACGATTGCGTCGTTGCTTGCGTGGCGGGGTAACTTCGATGCTCTTCGCCCCGGCGTCAAAAAACTGTTGTGGTTGGCGGCCGCCGCTCCAGTCCTCTGGCTCGCCTACAACGCCGCTGTATACCGCAACCCTCTGGAATTTGCGAATGGCCCCTACTCGGCCAAGGCCATCGAGCAGAAAACCGCCGTGCCTGGATATCCGCCCCATCCCGGAACCAACGACCTCCCCCTCGCCTTCAAGTACTTCTTTAAGTCTGCCGAACTGAATCTCGGCCAATCCGGCTGGCAGATTTCCTGGGTCTCCGCCCTGCTCACCGGCACCGCCATCGTTCTTTTATTCCAAAGAAAACTGTGGCCGCTGCTTCTTTTGTGGACGCCGGTTCCGTTCTACATGCTCTCCATCGCCTACAGTGGAGTGCCCATCTTCGTTCCCACGTGGTGGCCGTTCTCGCGCTACAACGTGCGCTACGGTATCGAGATGCTCCCCGCCTTCGCCATGTTCACCGCCGTCGCCGCCTACGGATTGCTGCGCTTCGCTTCCAGCAGCAGAACGAAGCTGGCAATCGCGGCTGTATTCCTATTGATGCCCGCAGTCAGCTACATTCAGGTTTTTCGCGCCAGCCCGGTCAGTTTTGAGGAAGCGGTCATCAACTCGCGCACACGAATCGCTCTCGAGAGTGAACTGGCCCGTTATCTGGAAGCGCTTCCACCTGATTCCACTTTCCTGATGTATGTTGGCGGCCACGTCGGCGCATTTCAGCAGGCAGGCATTCCCTTGGCGCGCGTAATCAACGAAGGCAATCATCGTCCTTGGAAGCGGCCGTCAGACCCCGATGGACTCTGGGAAAAAGCTTTGCAGCATCCCGCAGCCTACGCCGACTACGTAATCGCCTTTGACTCCGATCCCGTTGCCACCGGCGTCGAGCACAGTGAAGTGACCACGCTCGCCATCCTCAGAGTCACAGGCCAGCCCCAAGCTACGATCTACCGCACCCTTAAGAACCCGAGCAATTTTGTGCGTTAAGGGGAGAGCCGTCCAACGCACAAGCCATTCGGCGACTGCTGGTGAAGGGGCGATTGTGCAACAGTAATCCACGTCGCAAGAGACTCTTTCAGACGCCCTGTGGTTTTCCTGAGACAGCCGCTATTCATGGCGCAACGCCTCGATCGGATCCAGGCGGGAGGCACGGAGCGCCGGTATCATGCCGCTGACTAGTCCCACGGCGCCGAGAATGAGCGTGGAGGCGATCAGCGTTCCGGGGGCGATGATCAGGCGGATGTCGCCGGCTTCTCCGTTCTTGGCAAAAGCGCTGTACAAGGTGAGCCTTCCCACGGAAAGCGCGACCGCGTAAGCCAGTACTACTCCCAGCACACCGCCGATGAAGGTAATGGTGAGAGCTTCGGCGAGGAACTGCAGCAGGATGTATCGGCGTGGCGCTCCCAACGCCTTCTGCACCCCAATTTCGCGCGTGCGCTGGGTGACCGAGACCAGCATGATATTCATCAGTCCGACGCCACCGATCCCCAGCGTGAGCGTGCCGATGAAACCCATCAGGATTTTCAAGCCGAGAGTGATGATTTCAAACTGATGGACCTGCATCATGATGTTGAACACTCTCACGGCCTGGCGGTCTGACTGATTGAATTTGTGTGGCACCGCCAGAATGGCGCGGACCGCCTGCTCCAGCCGCTCGTACTCTGGGGTCTGATAATTGAACCAGATCGAGTCCAGGTAGCGGGTATCCTTCAGATCGCCCATGCTGGTGAACGGGACATAGACCACTCGGTTAATATCGTCATTCCCCTCCTGCATTTTGGCGGTCAACACCCCGATGACTTCGAAGCTGAGGCCATCGAGCCGGATGTGCTCGCCCAGGGCATTGCGTCCGGAAAATAGTTTCTCCTTGGCTTCCGAACCAATCACCGCTACGCGGGCTCGCTGGATCTGATCTTCCAGGTTATAAAAGCGGCCCTGGTCCAGCTTGAGGGAACGGACGTCCAGTACATTGGGGTCATTGCCAGTGACCGGCCACGTGAAAGCCCTGGTGTCGTACTGGACGCTTGCCTGCTTGCTGACCTCGGGCGTTATATGGGTGATCTGGGGAAGGTTAGTGGTCAGAGCTTCGACATCATCCTGAGTAAAACGGATGGGAATTCCCGCCTTCTGCCCACCCGCTTGCATTGAAGTCTTGCCCGGCACCACGATGACGAGTTTTGTGCCGAAATTGGCGAAGATATTGGCGCAGGCCTGGCCAAAACCATTGCCATACGCGAGCAGCATCACCACAGTGGCGATGCCCCAGGCCATCCCCAGCATGGTGAGCGCGGTGCGGCGGCGATTGTGACGCATGGCGGTGTAGGCTTCCCGGAGCAAATCACGCATCATGCATCACTCCTGCCGGAGGGCCTCCACCGGTTGCAGCATGGCTGCCTTGCGAGCCGGATAAAGACCGGCGGCGACTCCAGCCAGCGTCAAGCTGCCAATAGCCAGGATGGCCGACATCGGCACCAATTTGGGCGGATCAAATCCGCCCGGACCATGAATGTTTCCCCCCAACGCCATCAAGGCAGCCGCGAAAACCATGCCGATCACCCCGCTACCGAGTGTGAGAAGCAATCCTTCAAGAAAAAAATGAAACAGAATGCTGCGGTTGGTGGCGCCGAGGGCCTTCCGCAGTCCAATTTCGTGGGTTCGTTCGCTGACTGCGACCAGCATAATATTGACGACACCGATCGCGCCTAGAGCCAGCGTCACCATGCCCACTGCTCCCAGAAACATGTTCATGACATCGAAAATGGTTCCCACCATTTCTGATTCCTGAATAGAGTCCCACTCGTCGAAGGCGTTTTCATCGCTTGCGTCGAAACCGTGATTGCGCCCAACGATCTTATGAACGTCATCCTGCGCCAGCTGGTGCTCGCCCGTCACGCGCGGCTGATATTCGACAAAAGAAATGGAGTTCTGGTGGTTTTCTCCCTTGATCGGAAAAGACGCGGCCATCACCTGGAAAGGGATGTAACCACGCATGTTCAGCCACATGTTATCCCCGCGGCCCAGATGCGGCATGCTGCCGACGACTTCAAACCTGAGTCCATTAACCAAAACGAATGAGCCGACCGCTGGCCGCCCTGGGAAGAGAGTCTTCAACAGCTCGTTACCGAGGACGATGACATTTCGTCTCTGCTCGCCGTCTAGTTCATTGAGCCAGCGACCCTCTTTCAGAGGAAGATAGCTGATCTCGTTGAGCTGCGGCTCCGTACCGATAATCTCTCCGCTGGCATTCGCAAACTCACTCACTTCGCGCAGATCGCCGCGAGAAATCAGAGGCGCCGCGTTGCGCACGTGCGGGGCTTTGAGGATATCCAGATAATCTGCGTAAGTAAGCAAATAGGAGCGGGCTGAGTTCATGCTGCCCCTTACCGCAGGCGCGCGCCCGGGAAAGATAAACATGATGTCCTTGCCGAACTCGGCCAACTCGCGCTTGTTGCCCGAGCGGAAACCTTCGCCTACACCTACCAGCAATAACAAAGATCCAACACCCCATGCGATCCCGAACATGGTCAGGAACGAGCGCAACTTGTGCGCCCAAAGGTTGCGAAAGATCTGCGCGAATATGTCTGATACCGTTCGCATGATCGTGAGGGCCATTGTACATTTGTCGGTGTCAGCCGCGCCGGTTGTCCCTCAGGAGCCTATCCGGCCCACCGGCCTCGGGGAACCATATCGTTTCCGGGTCGGCAGGTAACCGGAAACTATGTAGCCACTAGCTCTGTGTCCGGTTCTGGCACTCCACGTTGTTTACGCAATTCGGAGTCAGATAGTTCCACAGGCAATCCCGCGTGTAGAATGCGACCTTGCGCCGCCCACACCACCCACACCACCCCTTTCATTGACTCGCCCCCGCATTCCGCCTAACATATCGCCACGCCATGATCGGCCAGACCATTTCCCATTACCGCATTGTCGGAAAACTCGGGGGCGGTGGGATGGGCGTGGTTTACAAGGCTGAAGACACGCGGCTGCATCGCTTCGTCGCCCTCAAGTTCCTACCCGAGGAAGTTGCCCGCGACCCCCAGACCCTAGCCCGTTTTCAACGCGAGGCCCAGGCTGCGTCTGCACTAAACCACCCCAATATCTGCACCATCTACGACATCGGTGAGCAGGATGGCCAGGCATTCATCGCCATGGAGTTTCTGGACGGCGTGACGCTGAAGCACCTCATCGCGGGAAAGCCGTTAGACAACGAAACCGCCCTCTCGCTGGCGATTGAGGTTGCTGACGGCTTGGACGCCGCGCATTCCCAAGGGATCGTTCACCGCGACATCAAGCCAGCTAATATCTTTGTCACCAAGCGTGAGCACGCCAAGATTCTGGATTTCGGTCTGGCCAAGGTTGCGCCAGGCGGTTTTTCCAGCCAGATCGCGTCGGCGAATACCATGACTGCGGTGAACGACGAGCACCTGACCAGCCCCGGCTCTACGCTCGGCACCATCGCCTACATGTCACCGGAGCAGGCCCGCGGCAAAGAACTGGACGCCCGGAGCGATTTGTTCTCCTTCGGCGCTGTTCTTTATGAGATGGCGACGGGGGCTCTCCCCTTTCATGCCGGCAATTCCGCAGAGATCTTCAAAGCTATCCTGGACGCAGCGCCAGTCTCCGCAGTGCGATTGAATCCCGCTGTGCCGGCTGAACTGGAACGAATCATCAACAAGGCTTTTGAGAAAGATCGCAACCTCCGCTATCAGAGTGCGGCCGAGATGCGCGCCGACCTGCAGCGGCTGAAGAGGGACACGGATTCGGGACGGTCCGCTGCAACAATACCTGCATCTGCGTCGAGCGGTACACATTCATACGTGGCGGTGAGCGACGGCACTTCGCACGCCGCGATCCTTTCCAAACCCAGTCGCCTTGGATGGAAAACGGGGGCAGCCGCTGTCGGCGGCTTCGCTGTTCTCGTCATTGCCTTATTCATCTATCTGCAATCTCGCCCACTCCCTCCACCCAAAGTATCGGGCTACGTCCCGGTCACTCACGACGGCAACCCAAAGTATTTGGTGGGGACGGACGGCGCGCGGCTTTATCTCAGCGAGTCCACCTCGGCCGGCCCACTGATCGCACAGGTTTCCAGTTCTGGTGGCGAAGTGGCCCCCGTCCCCGCTCCCGACCCGACCATGTTCCTTCTTGCCGTTTCTCCCGACGGGGCAAATCTGCTGGTAGCGGACGAGGTGGGCCAGACGGCGTTCAATGGACCGCTTTCGGCATTGCCAGTGCTCGGCGGATCACCCCGCCGAATAAGAGACGCCATTGGACAGGCCGGAGCCTGGTCTCCTGATGGCCAGATGATTGTTTACGCCGACGGACACGCCTTATGGCTGGCAAAGAGCGATGGCTCCGAGTCCCACAAGCTTTTCTCCGCGCCCAATCAAACGTTTGATCCTGTCTGGTCGCCGGATGGCACGGTGATTCGGTTTAGAGTCGGAGGGGCATTCGTCACTCGCGGTTCGCTTTGGCAAGTTTCGGTCAATGGGACCGACCCGCATCCCTTGCTCCCCGCCTGGCACACACCTCCCAACGAATGTTGCGGCAACTGGACCCCAGATG
>WNGK01004790.1_pt1 | contig 17780 bp, 17 predicted proteins | sample 5400601 | NCBI WGS metagenome assembly WNGK01 (sample SAMN13153376, study PRJNA577476) | soil metagenome | isolation source: 60 cm soil or saprolite under Garry oak tree replicate 1 | place: USA:California | collected 2016-06-15
TGCTCGGCGGCGAGCCGCGCCGCGGGGATCTCGCGCGTGGCGCGCGAGGGGCGGACCGTATTCATCTCCAGCAGCCAGGCGGTGAGCTGCTGCGGCAGATCGGTGGTCAGGTCGTGGAAGCGGCGGGCGCGAAAGAAACTCCGCTTCACGAACCCGACGAGGTTTTCCACGGCGCCTTTCTGCTGCGGCTGCCGCGGGGTGCAGAGCTCCACCGTGAAGCCGCAGTCGATCGCCACCTGGGCGAGCGTGGGATTCCATACCGGCCGCTGCTCCTCGTAGCGGAGCACCACCGTTTTCGGATTGTCGAACACCACCCGCAACGGCACCCCGCCACCGGACTCAAAGCCAGCGAGCAGACTGCGGATCAGCGCCTCGACGCGCTCGTCGGCCACCAGCGCCACGTGCATCCAGCGGGAGTATTTCAAGCGATAGGCGGCGAAGTGCACCACGCGGCGCGCGCCGTCGACCAGCCGGACGCTGACCTCGCCGAAGTCAAACTGTGCAAACTCCCCGGCCAGGCCCTCGAAGCGCACCATGAGCTCGGCCGGCAGCGTGGCCCGCACCGCGGCGAGCACTCGATAGACCGTGCTCAAGCCGAGCGGCGTCCCCTCCTCGCGGAGTCGGCGCCACAGCTCCCCAGGGGGGAGCGTCGGCTCGGCCACCACCAGCTCCCGCAGGCGCGCGCGAATGGCGGGGCGCACCCCGGGTCGCCCCGGCCGGTCGGTCGGCGGGGCTGTGGCACTCGTGATCGGGGCCTCGCGCTTGATGCGCCGAATCGTGCGGCGCGACACCCCGACCTGACGGGCAATGGCGCCGAGCGTCAGCCCGGCGCGGAGCAACTCCTGGACGGCATGGCGATCGAGCATGCTGAGCATCCTCCGTGGGCCTCCGGTTGTCGGGACGGGTCCCTACCTGGAGGCCGGAACGTATCTACGGATGCCCGGGGGGAGGACAGAATTTAGAGAAAAAAGCGGTCAGAATTTAGAGAACCAACACCAGATCCCGAGCTGAGGTTCACCAACCCCGCCGCTTCGTTGACGGAGAAGGCGATGTCACATTTGAGAATTCGTCGCCGGAGAAGGTAGGCCAGTGATCCCTATGGGACTTCTAAGGCGCGCGGTGTGAAGCGTCAGGCGATCGTTTGGAGGTCGACCCGACTCGCCACCCGGGACCGAAGACCTGAGTCAGTATGTGGGGGGGCCGTTGACATAGACCGTGGCTAGACCCTATGGGTCCGAATGCCCGCCTTCCCGAACAAGTCTGCCTCAGCTTCCGTCAGCCGGCGGTGCGCCATCCCAAAGTAGTGGGGGTCCACCTCAACCCCGATGCTGTTCCGCCCCCACCGAAGTGCGGCAAGGTTGGTCGTACCAGTGCCCATGAACGGGTCGAGCACAGTGTCACCCACGAAGCTGAACATCCGCACCAAGCGCTCTGCGAGCTCGAGTGGGTAAGGTGCCGGGTGTTCCCGAGTCGAAGCGCCTGGCACATCCGTCCAGATCTGCTGAAACCACTTATTGTGGTTCTCGGCCGAGATAACGCTCAGCACGCGAGTGGCTACGGAAGGGGCACGATACCCGCCGGCCTTCCGCTCCATCAAGATGAACTCGATGTCGTTCTTGATGACGGCGTTGGGCTCATACGGCTTGCCGAGGAAGCCCCCTGAACCGTTCTCCACCTCGTACATGGCGTTGGCGATCTTGCTCCAAATGATCGGCGCCAGATTGTCGAAGCCAAGGGTGCGGCAATGCTCCTGGATTGAGGCATGGAGCGGTACCACCGTGTGCCGCCCCTGGTTCTTGCGACGTGAAAGGCACACGTCGCCAACGACACAGGTCAGCCGGCCGCCCGGAACTAACGCGTCGAAGCACTGCTTCCAGACCTTGTCGAGTTCGGCGAGGAACTCTTCGTAGTCGCCCACGAATCCGAGCTGCCCGTCGGCCCGGCGGTATTCCTTAAGAGTCCAGTAAGGTGGCGATGTGACAACGAGATGAACGCTCTCACGGGCGAGGAATTGCATGTCGCGGGCGTCGTTCAGGTAGAGGTCGTGTTGGGTGGGTAGTCCACGCACTGCCGATTCGATGACCGCCGTGAGCCTGGGGTCGCGAGCGATCCGTGGAAGGTCGGTCTGGGGGTTCTTGAGCTCGCCGATCTCGCGAGGCAAGGAGCGGGGCTCAAGGCCGGTCTTCGCTGGTGCAGTCACGATTCGTTGCCCCCTAACGATGCGATGTCCAGCGCAAGCAATTGCTAGCGGCTTATGCCGAAGCTCTTGAGAATATCTGTCGCAGCTCGTTCAATAGACTGGTCAAGTTCATTTGCGAAGGCGACCGCATCAACGGCCGATTCTCCCAGGCGGTTGCGGATCTGGGCGTGCTGGTCTTCGAACGGGAAATATATGACCGTCCCAAACTTCGCTGCCCGGTTGTGCTTCTTGACTTTCGTAGCCTTGTTGACAATCTCGTCGACTCGCTTGTGAAAGTCACGCCGAGCCTCAATCCGTTTGATGTCCACGGCGAAGTGAACATCGCCGTCGGGCGGGCAGGCCGCGTCGATCTCGAAGCCCTCACCCTGCACATCGATCTTTCGTTTCCCAAACTGCCGCCCGCTACCTCGCGAGAGAGCGTCGGTGACGCGCTTCTCCCAGCGACCCTTGAGCGCCCGAATCTCCTTGTCGACATACTCCACCTGGTCCAGCTGAACGAGCGTTGGCAGGGAGACGGACGCGGGCAGGAACGGCTTCAAGTAGCCGGCGATGGCCGCGGACTCCTCGGGCGAGAGCTTCGGCTCGTAGGTGTCGACGTTTGCGATCCCGAGGTCCCGCTCTATTGCGCGGGCGGCGACGTTGGCGGCGATGACCAGCGGTTTTAGCACCAGGGGGTGCTGCCTGAGGATTTGGGCGAGGTCGTGGACATTGATATCGGCCAGCTGGATGACCAGGACAGGTTCTTCTCGGACGAACCGCCGGAATGCCGTGCGCAACTCGGCCTGGACGGCCTCAGCCCTCTTCGTTGCAGCATCCCGGACCATGTCCAGGAAGTCTGCATGAGTTCCGTACCCACGTGGCACCGATTTCATGCGCCCCTGGTCAGAAAAACGCGCAGAAGTTGCGCCAGTATAACAGGTTGGAAGAGGAGCTCCTATAGTGGGCTGCCGCAAAAACGCCGCCCCGTGCCGCAAGAACGCCCCTGTTATGGAATGACCGTGTCAAGTAGCGCAGCCCTGGGGTGGCGGTCGAGGGCAACCGCGACGGTGGATCACCTTGCTATTCGCGGGTCACCCGCCGCCAGTAATGCACCTGCCACAGGGCCCGGCCTCGTGGCACACCCAGAGGTGGTCGCGGGGCCGAGCATCTGTAGCAGCTTGGCGACGGCCTCGGCGCGATTGGGATCCCGAGGGGGCGGACTTCCGTTTGGCCCTGTGCGACGACAGGGGCGAATCGTCCCGGCGTGAACATCCAAGCCCAAGTAGCGTAGGTGCGTAGGCATGACCGGCTCCTTCGCCCGTAGCTCTGGCCTGTACCTCTTGCATTCTTGGGATGGACAGTGACTCGCGCCCATCGCGAGGAGCTGCACATGTATGGGCTTGGTGTTCTCGATCACATCGCCCGATGTCGCAATGGTGAAGGATCATTAGTTGACGCCGCTACTAGAGGCACTGCTTGCCTGAGCCACGTAACACCCGTCTGCGTTTCGAGCAGTGGGCCCGCAACCCCGGTTGTCGGGCGAACACCCTGTCCGCCGTCCACGGGATCAAGATGGCAAAGGTGGCCGAGGCCGAGGGGGTTCCTCCATCAACGGGCCAGTCGCCGTTTGCCATCGCTCGTGGGCAGACATTCGAGCGGATCCTATTCCGGAACAACGCAAAGACGCTTCACGAGGCGCTGGTGGAAGCAGGCGTTCTCACGCCACGGTCCAAGGGATTCGCCGATTTTCGGCTGAGGATGAACGGGGGAAAGCTGCGGGACCACGATCAGGCGATCAGCGAAACCGGGAAGCTCCTCGATGCTCTCGCGTCGGGCAAGTCACAAGTCGCCATTATCGCATCCGCAACGGTACGACTGCCGCGTCTTATCATGCTCCCTGAGACGATCCTCGTTGCGGACGTGGTGGCGGTGACGCACGCGGAAAAGGTTCCCGTGCTTGTCGTGGGCGAAATCAAGACGTATCCCGACCGGGGCGGCCACACCGACGGTGGTGAGCTGGCGCAAGCCCGCGCGCAAGCGGGAGTCTACGTGCTTGGCCTACGGACGGCAATTAACGAACTTGGGCTCTTAGGCAAGATTTCTGTGGCCGACGAGGGTTTCCTGGTCCTCAGTCGACCTGGGGTCAACAGGCCGAACGTCCGTGCTGGAGAGGATCTGAAGTTTCAAGCCTGGCGGGCCGAGCGCGGGTTCAAACAGCTCGAGGAGGCAGCGAAGGGACTACCCCCGCCTGGTGACAAGGACCGCATCGCGGCCATCCAGAGTGCCGAGACAGACTATCGGCAAGAATGCGTGTCGTTCTGCGACCGCGCACCTGTCTGCTTTGCGCGTGCGGTCCGGGAGGACAATCCGATCGTTCTTGGGGAAGATACCGCTCGGTTTCTCGGCAAGGTCTCTCTCGGGCGCGCAGTGGAGTTGGTTGAAGGGGCCAAGCCGAAGGACGCAACTGAAAGGGATGTTGTTCGCAGGCTCGGGATGGCAGCGACGTGACAGGCGATCAGATCGTCAAGCGCCTCAAAGCCTGGGCTGCGGGGAAGCCCCTGCCCCGGGGCTCAACGCGTCATGTGCACATTGCGAGCGACCCAGATCTCCTCATCGTCGCGTTCGTTCGGATGGGCGGAGAATCGGCGCCTTGGGGCATCGCCCACGGGCTCTCGGGTACGAAACCGACTATCATCACTGTGCCAGAGGGACGAAACCGCACGTTGGTTGCGGACATGGCGGCCGAGTTCGCTCCCGTGCTCTTGCGGCACTTCCGCCATCCCGACTACGACCGGACGAGCCCGAAAGGGCCGGACCAAGTTGGCGCCCTGCGCCAATTGTGGCTTCCTGCCGGTACACATCTGGATATGCTCCACTTCATCGCCTACGCGTACACTTTCACGCGGGTGGGGGAGCGCGAGCGGGCAAAGACGCTAAACAAGCTCGGGCGGGCTGCCGGTTGGCTGTTCCGCGAAGCCAAGCGCCCGGGGCAGCAGGCCGTCATGGTGGCGACCGAGGCTCTCCAAACAGCATACACCTTCCCAGCCGAAGACGTCCGCCAGGCGCACCTGGGATTTCTGCTCGCATGGCTCGAGTCGAAGGGCGGTCGCGATGCACGCTTGCGGACTGCACAAGAGGCTGAGCAAATGGCTGTGGCGACCAGCTTGGATCCGCCCGTCGAGAGAGACCCCTTGCAGCCCGCCGTTGATAGCTGGAATGAGGCCGAGCGCAATAACGACGCGCGGGCTCGATCGCGCCACGCGGCAGCCATCGAAGCAACGCTGCGTTCGGAGCTGGAGCGCCGTTTCGAGCTTACGGAGCGGGCGATCAGAGTCCTCCGGAGTGACAAGCGACGCGTGAACAGTGGGGTTGCGCGTCTAGTCGCCGTTTCGAACGAAGAGCTATGGTTCCAGTTCCTTCGTCAGGAGCTGAAAATCGACGACGAGCAAGACGGCCCAGCAATCACGCTCTCTCCTGAAACCGATCGTTACCCAGCCCTCGCAGCATCCCGATACTTCGTCCACGAAGCCTCGGAGGAGTTGTACCTGTCCGCGCTCGTCCATGACGACGAAGAGATGCAGGCCGAAGCCATTGCAGAGGGGCACGGTCTGGGCGGTGTCATCACCGCGGTTGAAGATGTCGATCCTGGCAGGCGACTCGAACCTATCTGGACGCTAACAGTGCGTGATGAGGCTCCTCTTCGCGTTCGAGAGGGCAGCTGGCTATGCGTGGCAGGCCTACCGAAGCGGACCGCGAGAGTGAGGAGCATCGAGCGGTGTGGCCCGGGCGAGCTGCAGGTCCAGGTCGAAATCACCGGGTGGAAGAGGAAACCGAACGAGGGCCCGCGAGGTGTCCTAGCTGCAGACGACGCTCGCCTCGTTGGAACGCAGGTCACGCTGGTCCCGGACAGTGCGGAGGGGATGTTCCGGCGCAAGAGTCAAAAGACCTGGCAGCGTGACACCCCGGGCGGGTGGCTGACACACTCGCGCCCCGCTGGCCGTGGCGCCGACCTGCCGGATGACGTCGGTGAGGATGTCAATGACTTGGTGAAGAGGTTCGGGAAATGAAGACTGATGGAACTCGAGCTGCCTCGAGGCGGAGGCGAAGCGAAAAACGGTTGAGGTGCGCCGCTACGTCACCGAGGGGGGGAAACTGGGCATCGTCAAGGCGCCGCCCGGCTCGGGCAAGACGAGGCTTCTCCTTGAGGTCGTTAAGGCCGCTCGGACGGCGAAGATGCGAGTAGCCGTCGCCGCTCAGACCAACTCACAGGTAGACAGCATCTGCCGCCGGTTCGCCCTGATGGAGACGGGCTTCACGATCACCCGCTTCGCCGGCGGGTCCGCGCACCCAGCTCGGTTGACAAACGGCATCGACTGGGTCACCGAGACCAAGCGGCTGCCCGCCGGTCCAAGCGCCGTTGTCGCGACGACAGCTAAATGGGGGCTGGTGAACATCACCGACCCCTACGATGTGCTGCTGATCGACGAGTCATGGCAGATGTCCTGGGCAGACTTCATGTTGCTTGGACAGGTTGCCAAGTCCTTCCTCTTGATCGGAGATCCGGGGCAGATCTCACCGGTGGTGACGATTGCCGTTGCGCGCTGGGAAACAGCACCGCGGCCGCCCCACCTCGCGGCACCCGAGGTCATCATCGAAGACGCCCGCTTGAAACGCGACGAGTGGTCTCTCCCAGGCACCCGGCGTCTCCCCCACGATGCGGCCGACCTCGTCCGACCCTTCTATGATTTTGATTTCGGGGCGTTCGCGCAGCCCGGGGAGCGGCGCGTTTCTATGGATCCCGGCGGACATGGGCCTCAAGACCGTGTGCTCGATTTGCTGCGGGACGGTTCGGCCGCAGCGCTCACGTTGCCGACGCCTGACCACGGTCCCCCCCTGGAGCAGGACACCGACGTAGCTGAGGTTGCGAGGAAGGTAGTGAACGCTCTTTTGGGCCGTGGTACTCAGGTAACGGACGAGGATGGCAAACGGAAGCTCACGCCAGCGGACGTTGGATTGTGCGCCACGCATCGTGCCATGAACACCGCGTTGGAGCTGTCGCTCCCTCGCGAGCTCCGAGGGCATGTTCGCGTGGATACGCCGGAGCGGTGGCAGGGGCTGGAATGCAAGGTCATGATCGTTGTCCATCCGTTGTCCGGAGTGCTGAGGCCGTCGGCGTTCGACCTGGAGACGGGGCGCCTCTGCGTAATGGCGTCTAGGCATCGCGCGGCGATGATAGTCCTGACGCGTGACCATCTGGGGACTACTCTTAGCGACTTCATTCCTCACGCTTCTCAGGCAATCGGTCGCAGGGATGTCGAGGGTCGCGGACTGCGCGACAACGTCGAGTTCTGGGTCCGGCTGAGTGGTACAGGCCGCGTGGTCGCCGCGTAGCAGATGTCCAGCGCTTGGTGCGCGGGGATGCTCTTCGCTTACACCTCCGAACAGAAGACGGGCGCAGGTGGCTTGAGTGAAAGCCAGGGTCCGCTCATCAACCCGCGAGACTAATGCGCAGGCGTGATCAGCGAGCGGTAGGTGCGAAGCGGGTTGTCTACTTGTGGGGCGCGGGTGCAACTCAAGCCGAAATCGACTACCTGAGTGCTTGCAGCATCAACCTCTTAATGCGTGACACCGACCAGCTTGAGGGGATAGCCACTCGGATTCTAAAGCGACTCCCGAAGAAATGGCAGGCGTCCCTCCTTGTGGATCAGGGAATGGACATCGAGAAACTCATAAGCCTGCTTGCCGCCAGTAATGTGGCTGAACATTCGAAGCTGGCTGACGCCATCAGGAAGCTGTATTTCGAAGAGATTTGTCAGAGTCTGGCCGCCGCAAAGGTCCTCACGAATCCTCAGCTCGCCGTTGGTCTGCTCACGATGCACGGCAACGAGCACTTCCGGAAGCACGAGACTCTGTCAGGGATTATCACTACCAACCATGACGGACTCTTGCAGGTTGCCGCACAAAAAGTGCACACCGAAGTGAACATTGGCATTCCGTTTCGATCCCAGGACCTCACACCTAGTACCACTGCCACCGCGCCCGTGTTGCACTTGCACGGATCCTTTACGTGGAGATTCGGCCTGCCGGTGAAGGTGACATTCCTCAGCGAGACGTCTGCGTACGCGGGGGATACGGTGTGGATACCACCAACGATTCTGAAAGAATCCAGGGCCTATCCCTTTAACAAGCTCGCAGGACTCGCGTATGAGCTTTTATCGAACCAGTGTGACGTTTTGAGGGTTGTTGGCTCAGCGCTCACGCAGAATGACTGGAACGTTCTGTCGATGATCTTCAACGCGCAGAGACACCGGGAGATTACAGAAGGGGCACCGTTTCGCGTAGAGCTCATCATGCCGCATGGTGTCGGCATGGCAATCGCGAAGGAGTGCTCGTATCTGGAGAACCTGACTCCGATTGGCTTTCTGACTGAGGGTGACGATCTCGCGGCCTACAAGGAGGCGGACGGCGGCGCGCCTCTCACGTCCGAGATGAACAACCCGTTGGCGTTTTGGATAAAGCAAAAGATCCAGTTTCACAAGAACCGAGGCGACCTCGGCGACCGTCCTCTTGAGGGCCCACTCGCGCAGATCGCGGGGGAAAACCCATGAAGCGGCGTGTTGAGGACTGGAGCGTCGAGAAACTACACAAGGCCCGGCCGGGAATGTCCTTTCCCGAGTACCAGCGGCAACCGAACCTTTGGCCACTCGATAAGAAGCGCCTCCTCATCGACTCGATCCTCCGCGACATCGACATTCCGAAGCTGTACTTCAACAATACAAAAGAAGGTGGTCTCGAGGTCGTAGATGGCCAGCAGAGGCTATGGGCGATCTGGGAGTTCATTGATGACGAATACACTTACGACGCTGATGGTAAGGCTCAGAAGTACTCTGAACTGACACGTGCGCAACGGGATACAATACGAAACTACGAATTACAGATAACGATCTTCGAGGATGCACCGGACGAGTACTTGCGAGAGCTGTTCGTACGATTGCAGCTAGGCCTCCTGCTGGTACCAGGGGAAAAGCTGCACGCCGCCACCGGCGCCGTGAAGGAGTTCGTCTTCGAAACACTAGCCCATCACAGGTTCATCAGCCATTTGGGCATGCCGAACCGTCGATATGCGAAGGAGACGCTCTGTGCCCAGGTGTCCATTAACTCGTTTACTCGCGCTAAGCAACACGCGTTTGCGCGTACCAGGTACGAGGACCTGGTCTTCTTTTTCAACGAGTACAAGCACCCCCAAGGGGCGGAGCATGAGTTCTTTCGGAAACAGTCCAAGAGCGTCGAAAAGGTGCTTGACGGCCTTTGGCAGTGCTTCGGTGCGCGCACGGTGGAGTTGACCAATCGGTCGTACATCCTCTCAGTCTACTTGGTCTTCGAGGAACTGGGCGATGGCCTTAAGTCAGATACGGACCGGAAGAGGTTCGTCGCCTTCGTTTTCCTACTCTGGAGACGCTTGAGGGAGGAAGTAAGTGCCGGAATCGATCGAAAGAACCGAGAGCTTTACGCGTTTGAGACGATGCTCAGTAGCGCGCCTGGAGAGAGATACCAGATCGAGCGACGCCACCAGAAGCTGATCGAGTATTACACGCACTTCACGAAGACAGGCAAGATCAAGGGAGACAAGTAAAGGCGTTGCTGACACGGCTGGACCAGGCGTGTCTCGGGAGATCGGTACCTCATGGCAGCAGAGCTGGTTAATAGCGCTTCGGCCGAGCCCGTTCCCCGCCGCACCCGGCTTTCTCGTTGCGGGTTCCGGCAATTCTGGCCGCTTGGAGCTGATCCCTTCGGGTCCCACACTCGCTGCACCCCGAGCAGCGAGGGAAAGGGTGATCGACATGCTCAAGCGCCACGCGATTCAAGCCCTCCGACACGCGGGACACGCACAGGGCGAGATCGCCCGCCTCGTCGGCGTGCGCGTCCGGCGGATCGCGGCTGAGCCGAGCGTCACATACGTGGACGAGCCGAAGGAGCGAGACCGGCGCGGCATTGGGCGGCCCGCCAATGCGGAGCCAATTCGCGGCTTCATCGTTGAGCTATTGACCCAGGAGCCGGCGTTGCTCGCGGTGGAGATCCTGCGCCGGGCGAAGCTCGCGGGGGTACACGGGCGGGAAGACCGCGCTCTACGAACTGGTCCGCACCCAGCGCCTAAGGACCGTCCGCCCGCTGGTGGAGTTTGAAGGCCTGCCAGGGAATTCTCGCAGCACGATTTCGGCGAGGTCGACGTCCGCTTCCTCGATGGCACGCACCGGCGGGACGCCTGGCGACTCCCGTCGACGCCGATGGTGGAGTCCGGAGGATGCCGTACACCGGGAGTCGTGATCCTAGTCCGGCCGGTTCGCTCGGCTAGCTACGGCGCTGTGTGGCCCTCGAATTGGTTGTCCACCCAATCGGGGCAGGTCCACATTCCAGTGATTTCGGACACGATGCCGAAGGGAAGGTGCCAGTTCTGACAGGTAGTGCGCCTGGTCAGTCAGGGCGCGGGCATTCGCTCGGCCTCCGAGACTTGCTGAGCCACACAGGCCGAGACTGGCGGCATGGTGGCTGACACCCCACTGGGGAAACGCACCACAAGGCTCCATTCCGCCATCATGAGGGCTGGCGGCTCGTGACGCCATTCGGAAACTTTATTGTATGCTGCCAAATGGAGCCGCCCCGCCTCAGGTGTTTCCCAGACCTCGGCCTCTCGTCCTAGGCGTCATTTCCGGGCAGGCAGGGAATCAGAGGCGCTTGTGCTGACAAGTTGGCGAGTGGCCAGGTTCAAGTCAGCTTACGAGGAAACGGACCTTGAACTGGCGCCGCTCACGCTTTTTGCAGGTGCCAACAGCTCTGGAAAGAGCACGATAATTCAGAGCATGTTGCTGACCGCCCAGACCCTCCAGAGCCCGGTCGTCACGAGGCCCGTCGTTCTGAACGGGCATATCGTTCGATTGGGCACATTCACGGATATCGTGTCGAATGCTGACGAAGGCGACGATATTCTGATAGGCTTTCGGCTCAAATCTCTTGGGTTCGCTCAGTTGCGAGCCCGCCCCCCCCTGGCCCGCTGGTTAGCGCGGTTTGTCCATCCACGCGCCTCAGTGGCTCCCGATGCTCCGATTCTTTTGGAGTGTCACTTCAAATTCTCGGTTAGAGGAAGCCCCGAGTCCAGGGAAATCGTGCGCTTGCAGCCGTTGCTTGAGGAGACTGGTCTCACGGTTCGAGTCCAGGCTCAGGAGCCCGTCGAGGAGGCCATTCTCGTCCGTAGATCTCTGACCCCGTTCAAGGAGCGCATGAAGGCGCTCGGCCTCCCGGAAGAGTTCCACACCCGACCTGAGGTCTCCTCGCTCCGGTACGAGGTGTCAACCTTTAAGGAACGGCAACCGAGAGGCGAGCCCGGCTATATCGCGGGAGCGCGCCAGGTCGGCGCCTCGTTCGTACACTTCCTGATGAACAGAATTTCCGTAGTTTATGACGCCGTCGACGCCGCGGGTGAGCAGGTGGCGGGCGCGCTGGTGGCCCCCGCTGAATGGTGGCCGGAGGTTGAGGAGGTCCAGGAGCTCATCAACGAGGGCCTCCAGCAGATCCTGATCGATGAATTCAAGGCCCTTAAGAAGGAAGCTCCAGCTAGTCCCGAACTGCGCCACCTCTTGGAGGAACTCGAATCCAAGAAATCCAGCGAGAACATTCTCCAAGGCTATCGCCGGCTACCCCTTTGGTTTAGGGCAACTTTAGCGCAGCGACTCCGAGACAGGATGCAGGAAATCCGAGCTACAACACGCGAAGGACGACCGCCAGGGTACGACATTCAATACACTCTCCTACCACCGCTTCTCAGTTCGGGAGTGGAGCTTGTTCAAGACTTCTTCATGTCGCTGGTAAAGTATTTGGGCCCGCTCCGAGATGAGCCGAAGCCCGTTTATCCGCTAGCCGAGGCAACCGACCCACGAGACGTAGGACTAAAGGGTGAGCACACTGCCGCCGTGCTGGATATCCATCGCTCCGTCCCTGTGACATACATACCGAGCAAAGCGTTCTCACAGAAAGGCGGCAGCCCCCTTCCACAGCCAAGCACTCTTCTTCGAGCGGTCGTCGACTGGCTCAACTATATGGGCGTTGGTAGCCAGATCGAGACACTTGATCTTGGCAAGCTCGGTCACGGTCTCAAGATCGCTACCGGGGACGCCCCGCCATTTCACGATGTGACACAGGTCGGCGTAGGCGTGAGTCAGGTTCTTCCCATACTTGTACTCTCACTTCTCGCGGAGGCGGGGTCGACTCTCGTTTTTGAACAGCCAGAGCTGCATCTGCATCCACGCGTACAGACAAGGCTGGCAGATTTCTTTGTGTCAATGACGCGGCTCGGCAAGCAGTGCGTTGTGGAAACACACAGCGAGTACCTCATCAACCGACTCCGGTACTTGGCGGCGAGTTCGGAGAGCAAGGAGATCTCTGACGCAGTCATCATCTACTTTGTCGAGAAGGAGAAGGGTCAGTCCTCCTACAGAAAGATCAGAATCAACGAATTCGGAGTGATTCCCGACTGGCCGAAGGGATTCTTTGACGAAAGTGAGGGCCTAGCGGCCGAGATTCTACGGGCCGGGATTGAGAAGAAGAGGCAAACCGCCAAAGGGTCGGATGCCTAGAGCCTACCTGGACGCGATACTCTTTGCTTGCCCAGAGCACAGCGCCGAGACGTCAGCCTTCGAGAACTACCTGCTTCGGCTGATCGACTTGGAGCGTCTACACCAAAGCAGGTGCTTGGAGCTCCTGCTGTCAGAGCGCACACCGGAGCTGCTGGCCTCGACTCAAAGCTACCCGTTTTGGGACAGCCTCCCCGGAGCAGTATTCCCCCAGCGCGGGGATGTGTTGAGGATCATCGATGCCTTTCTGAACAAGGGCACCAAGATCGAGGACTTCCTCCGCATCAACGACGTTCTGCTAGATCACGCGTCGTGCAGCCCAGCCACCCATCTCGCCGGAAGAGATAGCCGATTCGTAGAGCATCATCACCAACTTCTGGCGCTCATGTGTCTTGACAAGGTGCTCAACGCCCTTCCTGAGTGTGGTCCCATCATCCTGACAAGTGGCCTGAAACATGGCAGCGCTAGTCTGCAAACTACTGGTACAGTAGTTATGGTGGAATCCTTCCAGGGCGGCGTTCCACTCGCCGTCCCGTATCTGTATCGCGAAGTGTTCAAGGCCTGCGATTGCTCAAGAAGCGCGTTCTCCGCGCTAGAGCCCGTCGAGATATGGATGCACGAGGAGAAATATGAAAACGCCATCAGAATCTCTGTGGTGCGGAGCGAGCAGCGGCTAGGGAGAGACACTCCGGACGATAGCCCGCCGTTCAAGCTAGGAACTGAGTTCGCGCGGTCCATTCGCGAAAGCGGCACAGACCAGACGCCGGCAAGGGTAAGAGCCCTGCTACGTGCGTGCGTGGAGACGATCCTAGGTGAGAACATGGGTGCAACGCATGCATTGAGAGAGGGGCCGGAGCCAGCGCGCCCACCCATCGTTCGTGCGAGAGACGGGGCTCGTGCAATGAGGCGGGACGTCGACTACGAATTCCATCTTCACTACTGGGTAACCGAAACGGGACCGGAGTTCTCGCGCGTCGTCACACACAACGATTTTCGGATTGCAGAATGAGGCAGCACGTGATGTTGGCGTTTGTGGTTCAACCGAACTTCTTGGCAGACTCGAGATGTCCGTCACGGTGCGGGCGCTCGAGTCGGGAGACGGAGAATGACGGGTGAGGCTCAGTAACGCACCAGGTTGAGCAATCTCGTACAGGAACCGCTGTTCCCGGTCGCCGATGAACCTGCAACCGGGCAAGCGGCATCTCGATCAGCTTGAGTTCGACCTGGCGGACGGGCCGCTCGAACGCTGCGCGGTGGCGAGCCTGCGCCTGAACGAGCGGCAGTGATCGGTCGCGGACGACTTCGTGCCGGAAGCGGGCGATGTCCCTCACGATCTCTGCCTGACCCCTGCTGTTCTGGCGCAAAACCGCGGACGGTTCCCGCGCGCCGTAGGGGGCCGTGTGCGGCCAGTACAGCTGCACGATCTTTTCGGCGAGCTGGTGGGTCGTCGGGTCTTGCCCTTCGGGCAGCCCCAGGACCAGGTCGAGCAGCGCGAGCATCACGGCGTACTTGTACGTGGCCACGTACTGGCCTTCGCCGAGCAGCTCGAGGACGCGCTCGGCGACGGCGAGGAGATCCGGCCCCGGCCTATCGCCCGTCACGATCCTCCCAATAGGCCGCGCAGCGGACCCCGCCCCGCGGATCGGCAACGTCCCCGGCGTAGCGCGGAATGACGTGCAGATGGGCGTGGGCCACGGTATGCCCCGCCGCGGCACCGACGTTGACACCGATGTTGTAGCCATGCGGGCTGCTCGTCCGTTCGATGTAGCGCTTCACGTCCGGCACCAGCTCCCACAGGGCAGCTCGCTCGTCGTCCTCGAGCGCGAACAGGTCGGCCTCGTGTCTCCTGGGGACGATGAGCATATGTCCCCGGGACGCCGGAAAGGCGTCGGCGAACGCCACCACGTGCTCGGCCTCGATCGCGAATTGCCCCGCGGCGATCAGGCGGCAGAAGGGGCACATGGTCCCAATTCTGCACGGGTGGCGCGACGGCGGTAGGCCCTGCAGGGTAACGACATCGCGGCCGTCATTGAGGAGGCACCGGGCGCCTCCGACGAGCCATCGGTCGGAGGCAGTCACTAGCGACCGCTGCCCAAAGGCTGAATCGCCAGGCGCCTCGTTACGTTCGTCGCTTACTGTCACACCCTGCTGCATCTTGCCATGGTGGATCTCGGCCGCGTCTTACGAATCATCGAACAGGTGCCCGCCGGTCCGCTCCTGCCACGGGAGCCGGCCCCGGTGGAACCAAAGCCGAAGCCTCAGCCTTCGGACGAGCCTGCCCAGAAGTGAGCGAGACTAAGAGCCACTACCGCTGGACGGGAACAGGCGAGCTGCGCGCGTGGCGTTTCTGGCACCTGTGTCGGTGGTATCGCGACGGGAGCAGGTGCGCCTCGCCTCCATCGCTGCCCGATGGGCGTGGGACGGACCCGTTTTCCACGCCCCCGCGCTGCCGAGCGGCGACGATGCGGATCGCGTAGGGGTCCATGCCATGAGAGGCCGGCTACCGGCGACGAACTGGTGCCGCTGGGGCACGGCCATTGATGTGGTCGGAAGCGTGGCGCTTTCGGGGCGCGTCGTGGAGCACGAGTACGGATACCGCGCCGAGCGAGCCACGATCCGGAGTCTCCGCCTCACCATAGGGGCGCACCTCACCCTGCCGCAGGACGCTGCGATGCTCCAGGTTGTGCGCGACCTCGGAGATCGCTACCAGGCGCCCGTTCGCCCCGCCTGGCGCGACCGACGGTTCGCTGAGGAACTGGTCGAGCGAAACCTTCTTAAGGAGTACTTCCCAATCCGCTGGGTCTCGCCCGCCGAGGGGTGGCAGCTGGGCTAGGGAACGACGTAATTGCTGCGCCCCGCAACGGGACGGTCCATGACCGGTCCGATGAAGCCCATCCTCAACCGCATCGACCGCGTTTCCCACCGGCGAAGGCAGGCGCTACCTGAGCCTCACCGAAGCGACATCGTCCGTTATCTTGAGGCAAGCGAACACACGAACGGAGGCGGTCATGCGCTGGGAGGATCGTATCGCGATTGACCCCAAGGTGCTCACCGGCAAGCCGCTTATCAAAGGGACGCGTCTGGCCGTGGAGTTCGTCGTCGATCTCTTGGCCCAGGGTTGGACCGAAGCGCAGATCCTGGAGAACTACCCCGGGGTCGCGCGCGAGGACATTCGGGCATGCCTCCAGTACGCCAGTGAGATGCTGAAGTCCGAGCGGGTGTTCCCAGTGTCCGCCCGGTCGTGAAGGTTCTGGCGAACGAGAACTTCCATCAAGCTGCGGTATTGGCGTTACGCGGTGCCGGTCATAACGCGCTGTGAGCGCGGAAGGAGATGCCAACTAGTCCGGCGTTCCAATGCCTGGCACATCATGGTCGCGTTCGCCGTGTCTTCAGGCCGCGGCCCTCTTCGCGACAGACCCACTCCTTCCAGAACACCGCGTCACTAGGCGCCAGCGGCAGCGCGGTGCCTTCGTTCGCCCCGACCCACCGTACCTCGTCATGCTCGAGCGGGCGGGGCGCTCCCTGCACGTCTACCAGCACGAACTCGATCACGAACGGAGAGTCGCCGTCTCGCCGGCAGAGCAGGGGCTCACCGACGCCGGTCACGTCGAGGCCCAGCTCCTCCCTGAGCTCCCGCTTCGCCGCGTCGAGTAGCGTCTCGCCGGGCTCGAGCTTGCCGCCGGGAAACTCCCAGCATCCTCCGTGGCGCTTGCGCCGCGGTCGGCGACAGAGCAGGTAGCGACCGTCCGCGCGGATAACGGCCGCCAACACCCGCACGTCGGAGCTATGCTCTTGCGCGCGTCCTGCCTGGGGCTCAGGATGGTCTGAGCTCATGGTTCCCCCTCCCGACCTCGACTTCGAGCTCCGGCTCGCGACGTTCGCTCACGTGGAGCGCTTGGCAGGGGCCGGCGGTGGGTTGGTGAGCTCGGCTCAACTGAACGAAGGTATCACCTTCCGGGGCGAACGGGTCCCGATCTGGAACCAGCAAAAGGGGATCTTCCGCCCCAGGGTCCTGCGCGAGTCCGGCGCCGCCCTCACCATACAGACGTCGTTCGACAGTCCTTACGATGATCGCCTCGACCCCGACGACGATCGGCTCGTGTACCGTTACCGGGGAACCGATCCCAACCACCCGGACAACGCGGCGCTGCGGCGAGCCATGGAGCTGCGTCGGCCGGTGCTCTACCTGGTGGCGGTGGAGCCGGGCCAATACGAGCCGGTCTTCCCGTGCTACGTGGTCGCCGATCAGCCATCACAGCTCGCCTTCTATCTGCTCGCCGACGCGCGGCGGGACATCGTCGCCGCGGCACGGGAGGATCCACGGGCGACGGAGTTGCTCAAAGCGTACACGACACGACTGGTCAAGCAGCGACTCCACCAGGACCGGTTCCGCTACCTGGTCCTTGCGGCGTACCGCCGTCAGTGCGCCATGTGCCGGTTGCGACACCCGCCACTCCTCGACGCCGCCCACATCCTGCCGGATCGCGATGTCCGCGGAGTCCCGGAAATCCCGAATGGCCTGTCGCTCTGCAAGATCCATCACGGCGCCTACGACGTGCACATCTTGGGAGTCGCTCCCGACTTCACCATCCACGTCCGGCGCGACGTGCTGGAGGAGCACGATGGCCCGATGCTGCGCCACGGACTCCAGGAGTTGCAGGGTGGTCGGATCATCGTTCCCCGCGACGCCGCTCAGCACCCCAACCGGGACTACCTTGACGAGCGGTTTCGGCGGTTCCGGGCGGCGTAGCGGCGGAACCGGGCAGCGGTGTCGGCCTCGGAACAGATTGGCAGAGCCAGTCTTAGCCCGTTTCGTCGACGGCGCGCCACAGCGACCCGAGCTGACGCCTACCACCTGGCCCCTCACCGTCGCCACGGCCCTCGCAGCGCTGCGCCGTAGTTCCGGCTTAGTCGGCGTCTCCAGTAGCCATGTTGATCGATGACATGTCGTGTAATGACTTGCGCAACTAATTATG
>WNGK01003200.1_pt1 | contig 17778 bp, 5 predicted proteins | sample 5400601 | NCBI WGS metagenome assembly WNGK01 (sample SAMN13153376, study PRJNA577476) | soil metagenome | isolation source: 60 cm soil or saprolite under Garry oak tree replicate 1 | place: USA:California | collected 2016-06-15
ACGTGGCCCCGCGTACACCCGTGGAAGAAGTAGTAACGAACATCTGGGCGGAGGTACTGCGGGTCCCGCAAGTTGGCGCCGACGACAACTTTTTCGAACTCGGCGGCCACTCCCTGCTCGCCACCCAGGTGGTCTCGCGCATCCGCGAGCACTTCAACGTGGAACTGGCGCTGCGTAGCCTTTTCGAGAAACCGACGGTCAACGCGCTGGCGTCCGAGATCGAAACCGTACGGGAGGGAGCGGCCCATTCCGAGCCAAATCCCATCACTCGAGCCTCGCGCGAGCGCTATCGGATCACGACTAATCAGGGGTGACGCAGACGCAAATTCGTAATTGTCATCGTGCTCTGGTTTCTGCCATAATGCTAGCCGCTCTTGCGAGTTGACCCGGTTCGCGTTCCGAGGGGTTCCTTCAGGAGAGACCTGGTTGCAAGTATTTGCACATGTCGGCTGGAGAAATTGGGACAGTTTGGCGGTTGTCATCGTAAGTACCTAAGAAAAAAAGACTTTTGCCACCTCCCCCGTGGTGCCGCCATGGTGGCTGACACAATTTTGCGGCATAGAAATTGCACATCTCTTCGTTATACTTGTGCAACAGAAGTCACTATCTTCGAGGGTGAAGGGGGCCCTCAGCCATCTGCCCAATTGGCTGCGCTCGCAAGCCTAACGCAAAACAGTCACTCATACTGGTCTGATTGGCGTAGATATCGTCTCCCCTTATGCTGGCTAATTCTGGAAGTGTTGGAGAAGGAGTCCTATGGAAACGCTGGTCAAGAAGAGCTTAGGGACAATTCGCCGGGCTACGGTCAATCTTTCGCAGTTCAATCCGGTCAAAGAGAGCAGGCTGGGCGAGGGCAAGACTTTGCCCCTGATTCTCGAACCGGCAGCCGACCACGTTGACCTAGCCGAGTGGGTGCGCGGCAACCGCGAACAACTGAATCAAAAGCTCTACCACCATGGCGGATTCCTCTATCGAGGATTCGATCTCAAGGGACCAGAAGATTTCGAGCGCGTGGCGGGCGCGATTTGCAACGAACTCTACGCAGAGTATGGCGATCTTCCGCGCGAAGGCGTGGCCGGCAAAGTTTACACCTCAACTCCCTATCCTAACGACAAAGCAATCCTGTACCACGCAGAGAGTTCGCATCTGCACAGCTGGCCGCGCAAGATCAACTTTTTTTGCGTGATTGTGGCGCGCGAAGGCGGCTGTACCCCGATCGTGGATCTGCGCGTCGTCTATAACAAGCTGGATCCGAAGATCCGCCAGAACTTCGAGGAGAAGGGGATCATGTACGTGCGCAATTTCTCGCCGGGCGTGGACGTCCCCTGGCAACGCTTCTTCCACACCGACGATAAATCTGTCGTCGAAGAGCAATGCAGGAAGGGCGGCATGGAGCCGGAATGGACACATGGAGGAGAAATGCTGCGGGTGAAGCAGGTCTGCCACGCGGTTGCTCTCCACTACGCAACCGGAGAGAAGACGTTCTTCAACCAGATCCAGCTTCATCATGTGTACTGCCTGGATCCTGCAGTGCGCGATTCGCTGCTCTCTATCTTTTCCCGCGAAGACCTGCCCAGGCATGCTTATTTCGGGGATGGGTCGGAAATCGAAGACTCAGTCATGGAACATGTGGGCCAGGTGTATGAACAGAATGCCGTGCGCTTCCAGTGGCAGGCCGGGGACATGGTCACGCTCGACAACATGCTGGTCGCCCATGCCCGCGATCCATTTATGGGCGAACGCAAGATCCTGGTTGCCCTCGGCGACATGATCACCGACGAGGAACTTGCGCGCATAAACCAGCAGCGGACACAGGCTTAGACGACTCGGGATTTGAACGATAGCGCACAGTGAAGAACGAATCCACTCCAGACCGTGAACTGAAGGCGGAGGGTCATGCGGAGATCGCAACCCAGAGCTCCTACGCTTTCCCCATGTCGTTTGCCCAGCAGCGGCTGTGGTTTCTCGATCAATTCGAGCCGGGAAACACTCTCTACAACATCGTTTGGCCGATGCGGCTGCGCGGACACTTGAATGTCGAGGCGCTCGGTCAGAGTCTGAACGAAATCGCGCGTCGGCATGAGGTGCTGCGCGCCACCTTTCGCACCATTGACGATCAGCCGCTGCAGGTGATAGCCCCCTGGCAGCACATTCCGCTGGTGATTGAAGATCTAACCAGTCTTTCCACAGACGAAAAGGAAGCGGAGATCCAGCGCCTGGCCCAGGACGCAGCCGAAACCCCGATTAGTCTTCAGCAAGGGCCTATGCTGCAGGCCCGGTTGGCGCGCTTAGCAGACGAAGAGCACGCCCTGATTCTGACCCTGCACCACATCGTCGGGGACCGCTGGTCGCGCGGTATTTTCTTTCGCGAGCTTGGCGCACTGTATGAAGCGTTCTCCCAGGGGAAACCGAGCCCTCTTCCCGAACTGCCCCTCCAGTACACCGATTTCGCAGTTTGGCAGCGTGAGTGGCTCAGTGGCAACAACCTCGAAAAGCAGCTCTCCTACTGGAAACAGGAGTTGGCGGGCGCACCTGCTTCACTCGAGCTCCCCACCGACCGGGCGCGTCCGGCACTGGCGAGCTTCCACGGGCGGGTCTATTCGTTCGACATTCCCAGAGAACAAATGGAAGCGTTAAACGCCTTCAGCCGGCGTGAAGGGGTTACGCTTTTCATGCTGGTGCTGGCCGCTTTTCAGGGCCTTCTGGCGCGCTATTCGGGTCAGGAAGAGGTGGTTGTAGGCACTCCAATCGCGAACCGAAATCGCGCCGAACTGGAAGATCTTATCGGCTTCTTTGCTAACACGCTGGCGCTCCGCACAAGCTTCGCCGGGAACCCCACTTTCCGTGAACTGCTGGCTCGCGTGCGTGAGACCGCGCTTGGAGCTTATGCGCATCCGGACCTTCCCTTTGAGAAGCTAGTCGAGGAACTGAATCCAGAGCGCAGTCTGAGCCACAGCCCACTGTTCCAGGTTTTGCTGGCGGTACAGAATGCGCCGAAAGAGGAACTCCGGCTTTCCGGACTTACTCTGCAGAACATTCCAGTTCGCGCAACCGGCTCAAAATTTGATCTCGCGCTGTTTCTGACCGAGACCGCCGACGGCGCCCGCGGCCGTCTCGAATACAATACCGACCTCTTCGAGGAGCAGACCGTCGCCCGCATGGCGGGGCACTTGCAACAACTGCTCAGGGAAGCGGCCGCCAATCCCGACCGACGAATTTCCGATTACGAGTTGCTTACCGAGTCCGAGCGCCGCCAGCTTCTGCTTGAATGGAATGCCACAAGCACTCATTATCCGAACCGTTGTGTTCACGAGTTATTCGAAGAGCAGACAAGGAAAACACCGCAGTCTGTCGCCGTCCAGTTTGGCTCGGAATGCCTTACGTATGCGGAACTGGAGGCGCGTTCCAATCAGCTGGCACGCTACCTGCGGCGGCAGGGCGTGGATTCCGAAAACCTTGTCGGACTATATCTCGATCGCTCGCTGGAAATGATGGTGGCACTGCTAGGGGTTTTGAAAGCAGGCGGCGCGTACGTTCCACTCGATCCGGCGTTCCCGAAAGAGCGCATCCGATTCATCATCGGAGATTCCGGTGTCACCACACTGATCACCCAGACGCACTTGTTATCGAGCATGCCGGAGCATTCGGCCAGTGTGCTCATGATTGATTCCGATTGGCATCGAATCTCGGGTGAATCCGCGGAGGGCGTTTTCTCCGGGGCGGTGCCCAAGAATCTGGCATACGTTCTCTACACCTCCGGCTCGACCGGCAAGCCCAAGGGCGTTCAAGTCGAGCATCGCGCGGTGGTCAATTTTCTCGAAGCCATGAGGCGCCAACCCGGGCTTGCAGAAGACGACATTCTTGTGGCGGTCACGACGCTCTCCTTCGATATTGCCGGACTTGAATTATATCTTCCAATTACTTGTGGCGCACGGGTTGTGCTGGCCAGCCGGGAACAGGCTTCCGACGGCGCTCAGCTTCTAAAGTTGGTCGACGACTCCGGCGCCACGGTCATGCAGGCCACGCCCGCGACTTGGCGCCTTCTAATTGATTCGGGATGGAGCGGCAGCGCGAGCTTGAAGGTCTTGTGCGGCGGCGAAGCTCTGCCGCGCGAGCTTGCCGAACAGTTGCGACCGCTGTGCCGCGAGCTGTGGAACATGTACGGTCCGACCGAGACCACCATCTGGTCTTCGGTTTATCGGGTCGAAGAAGTTGACTGGCCCATGGCGCCCATCGGACGCCCTATCGCCAACACCCAGATGTATGTTCTCGATGCCAATCGCCGGCCCGTGCCCGTGGGCGTGTCGGGAGAGCTCTACATCGGCGGAGACAGCGTGGCCCGCGGTTACTGGCAGAGGCTGGAACTCACCGCTGAGAAATTCGTCGAGAATCCTTTTGTCGCTGGCACGCGCTTCTATCGCACCGGCGATCAGGCGCGTTTTTTGCCGGACGGCAATCTGCAATATCTGACCCGCATCGACAACCAAGTCAAGATTCGCGGTTTCCGCATTGAAATTGGGGAGATCGAAAGCGTGCTGGCGCAGCATGAGGCAGTTGAGCAGGCGGTCGTGGTCGCTCGCGAAGACGTGGCTGGTGACAAACGCCTGGTGGCCTACGTCACAGCAAACCAAGGGAGGCCAGTCGCATTTGAAGAGCTGCGGCAGTTCCTCAAGCAAAGTTTGCCGGACTACATGCTTCCCAGCGCGTTTGTTTCGCTCGACAAATTCCCGCTGACGCCCAACGGCAAAGTTGACCGCAAGGCGCTGCCCGCGCCTGACCGGAGGGTTCAGGAAGTATCCCGGGCGAAAGTTCCGCCGCGCAATGCCGTCGAGGAGGTCGTCGCAAGCATCTGGTCGGAAGTGCTCAGGACCAGCGAAGTTGGAGCGCACGACAACTTCTTTGAGCTGGGCGGACATTCCTTGCTGGCCACGCGCGTGATCTCGCGACTGCGGCAGGCACTGCAAGTCGAATTGCCTCTGCGAACGCTGTTCGAAGCTCCGACGGTGGCCGAACTCGCAGACCGCATCCTGAAGACGCAGCAAACGCTCGCACGGCTGGAAGCGCCGCCGATTGAACCGGTTCTGCGCGAAGGCAGGCTGCCGCTTTCCTTTGCACAACAGCGGCTCTGGTTCCTCGACCAGCTTGAGCCCAACAACCCGCTCTACAACATTCCCTGGGCATTCCGGCTTTCGGGCGCGCTTAATGTTGAAGCGCTGCGCGGGAGCCTGAATGAACTGGTCCGGCGTCACGAAGTGTTGCGCACGACGTTTTCCACCGAAGAGAACCAGCCAGTCCAAGTCATCACGCCAAATGTGCGCATGGAACTGCCGCTCACGGATTTGTCTCATTTGCCAGATGCGGACGCGCAGACGCGCCGGTTGATTCTCGACGACGGTTCCCGCCCATTCGATCTCAGTCGCGGGCCCCTGCTGCGGGCGTCGCTGCTAAAACTCTCCGCGGAAGAACATGTTCTTGCAGTCAACATTCATCACATCGTCAGTGATCGCTGGTCGATCGGTGTGTTTACCCAGGAACTGATCTCCCTGTACGGCGCCCTCGCCGGAGGCAAGCCTTCGCCACTCGCCGAGTTGCCGTTCCAATACGCCGATTTTGCCGCCTGGCAGCGTGAGTGGCTGCAGGGAGGAGTTCTCGAACAGCAGATTGCCTATTGGAAGAAGCAGCTGGATGGCGCTCCGCAGGTACTGGACTTGCCCACCGACCGGCCGCGCCCGCCAAAAGAGAGTTTTCGCGGGGACATCAAAGGCATCCCGCTTTCTCCCGAACTGACGGAGAAACTCAAGGCCCTCGGCCGGAACGAAGGAGTCACGCTGTTCATGACCCTGCTGGCCGCCTGGAACGTGTTGCTGGCGCGCTACTCCGGGCAGGAAGATATCGTAGTCGGTACTCCGATTGCCAATCGGAACCGCAGCGAGATTGAGGGGCTGATCGGATTTTTCGCGAATACGCTTGTTCTGCGCACCGATCTTTCTGGCAACCCAAGCTTCCGCGCGCTGTTGGCGCGAGTGCGAGACATGGCGCTCGGCGCATATGCCCACCAGGATCTCCCATTCGAAAAGCTGGTTGAAGAGCTTCGTCCCGAGCGCAGCCTGAGCCACAATCCTTTGTTCCAGGTTCTATTCGCACTGCAGAACACGCCAGGGCTGGATCAAGAAATCCCCGGCCTGAAGCTGAAGGCGGTTGGAGCCAAGGTCGGAACCGCCAAATGCGACTTGGCGTTGTTTATGGCGGAAACTCCCAACGGTCTCCTGGGCCGCCTGGAGTACAACACCGACATCTTCGAAGAGGACACCGTCGCCGGCCTCGTTTCACACTTCCAAGTGCTGATCGAAGCCATCGTTCGCGATCCCGAGTGCCGCATCGCCGATCTGCCGCTGCTAAGCGATTCCGAAAAGAGACGCTTGCTGGTGGAATGGAACGCGACCGATGCCGAATATCCGCGAAACAAATGCGTGCACCAGCTATTTGAGGCCCAGGCGGCGCGTACGCCGGATGCATGCGCTGTCTCATTCGACGATCAATCGCTAAGCTATCGCGAATTGAATGAACAGTCCAACCGGCTGGCGCATTACCTGCAAAAACGAGGCATCGGTCCCGGGAACCTTGTTGGCGTGTACATCGAACGCTCACTTGAAATGATGGTGGCGCTGCTCGCTGTGCAAAAAGCCGGGGCTGCCTATGTTCCCATTGATCCGGGCTATCCCCCAGACCGCATCGGCTTCATGCTGGAAGATGCACAGCCTCCAGTGCTGCTGACGCAGGAATTTTTACTTGCGGGGCTGGCACTGCAGTCTGGCGACGTGCTGTGCCTGGATCGCGATCGCTCCTTGTGGATGAGCGAGAGCGCTGCGGATTTGACCAGCGCCGTCACTCCGGAAAACCTGGTTTACGTAATCTTCACCTCCGGCTCGACTGGCCGACCGAAAGGTGTCGAGGTGCGGCATCGCGCTGTCGTCAACCTGCTAGCGTCCATGGCAAGCATTCTCAACATGGGTGAGAAAGATGTGCTGGTCGCTCTCGCCTCGTTCGCCTTCGACATGTGTATTCCTGAGCTTTACCTCCCGCTGGCGACCGGCGGTGAGGTGGTCGTCGGACGCCGGGAACTGGCTGCTGACGGCGAAGCTCTTGCCGCATTGCTGAACAGCACCGGCGCGACGATGATTCACGCAACGCCGACGACTTGGAGCCTGCTGCTCGACGCAGGCTACACGGGTGCCGGATGCAAGCGAGTTGTCGGAGCCGAGCCGCTGCCGAAGGAATTGTTCGTGCGTTTGCTCAACGCACATCCGTCGCTCTACAACTTTTACGGTCCGACTGAAACTTGTGTCTGGTCCACGTTCGCGGAGTACCGTTCGAAAGACGAAGCGCTGACCGTCGGCAAGCCGCTAGCAAACACCCAGATTTACATCCTCGACAAGTATCGATATCCCGTTCCGGCCGGCGTGGGTGGAGAGCTGTACATCGGCGGAGACGGAGTTGCCAAGGGCTATTTGAAGCGGCCGGAGCTGAGCGCAGAAAAATTTGTTGCTGATCCATTCAGCTCAAGGCCTGGCGCACAGCTCTATCGCACCGGCGATCTGGCGCGCTATCTCTCGGATGGCCGAATTGACTTCCTGGGACGGGTGGACAATCAGGTAAAGGTCCGCGGGTATCGCATCGAGTTGGGTGAAATTGAGGCCGTACTCAGTACGCATCCCGCCGTGCAGCAGGCGGTGGTGGTCGTTCGCGAAGATCGCCCAGGTGATAAGAGGCTGATCGGTTACTTGGTGGCCGCCGGCGGTCAATCCGTCAGCCCGGGCGAATTGCGCGCCCGCGTCAAAGCGCAGTTGCCGGATTACATGGTTCCCAGCGGCTTCGTCTTCCTCGACAAAATGCCGGTGAACGCCAACGGCAAAGTGGACCGCAAGGCGCTCGCCGCCGCTGACCCTGGACAAATTGAGTTCGACATCACATACACCGCGCCGCGCACTCCCGTGGAAGAAGCAGTAGCCGGAATATGGGCGGAGGTTCTGCGAGTCAATTCGGTCGGTGCGCACGATGACTTTTTCGGCTTAGGCGGCCACTCGCTGCTCGCGACTCAGGTGACCTCGCGCGTGCGGCAAGTCTTTGGGGTGGATATCCCGCTGCGGTCAATGTTCGAATCACCAACGGTCGCCGCTCTGGCCGAGCGCATCGAGCAGGAGCAGCGTGCCAGTACGGGACTGCGGTTTCCGCCACTCGTAACCGCCGGCCGCTCCCGCCAGTTGCCGCTTTCCTTCGCGCAGCAGCGGTTGTGGGTTCTCGAGCTGCTCGGCGGTACGGGCGCCGCGTACAACATTCCAATGGCACTCCGTGTCTCCGGTGCGCTGGACGTGCCGGCGCTGGAGCAGAGCCTCACCGAAATCGTACGCCGTCACGAGGCCCTGCGGACGATATTCGGAATGTCGGGTAGCGAGCCCGTGCAAATCATCAATCCACCCGCGGCCGTTTCCGCGCCCATAACTGATCTAGCTGACCTCGCCGGCCCTGAGCGTGAACGTTACGCGTCTCAACTCGCCGCTGCGGAGTCGCAAGCACCCTTCGACCTGAAACGCGGCCCGCTCTACCGCTTCCGCCTACTGCGGCTTGGCCGCGAAGACCATGTTTTGCTGGCCACTGTTTATCACATGGTTTTCGACGGATGGTCCACCCGGATCTTCCTGAACGAACTGGCCGGCGCGTACCGGTCTTTCCACGCGGGCCACTCCACAGCCCTTCCCGACCTGCCGGTGCAATACGCGGATTTCGCATTGTGGCAGCGCAACTATCTCCAGGGTTCCGCTCTCGATAAACAATTGGCGTATTGGAAAGATGCGCTTAAAGGCGCGCCCGCCAGTGTGGACTTGCCAAGCGATCGTCCGCGCCCTGCGCTCCAGACTTTTGTTGGCGCCAGTGAGACCGTCGTAGTCCCGCGTCCCGTGCTGGATCAGCTAAAGAAGCTTGGCCAGCGTGAGGGCGCAACTCTGTTCATGAGTCTGCTCGCTGCGCTAGACGTACTGCTGGCGCGTTACAGCGGGCAGGAAGACATCGTCGTGGGATCGCCCATTGCTGGCCGCAATCATCCCGATCTGGAAAAGCTGCTCGGGCTCTTTGTCAACACGCTGGTATTTCGCACGCGGCTTGCGGATAATCCGAGTTTCCGAGAGCTTCTCAGGCGCGTCCGCGAGTCGGCGCTCGGCGCCTATACCTACCAGGATCTTCCATTTGAGAAACTCGTCGAAGAATTGCGCCCCGAACGTGATCTAAGCCGCAATCCGATCTTCCAGATCATGTTTATCCATCACAACCAGCCCGGCGAGATCAAGGAGATTCCCGGTCTGGTGTTCAGCCCTTTCAAGAAGGATTTCGGCGCGGCTATGTTCGATCTGACCGTGATCGCGAATGAGACGCCCGAAGGGTTGCGAAGCACTTTCAACTACAACAAAGATCTGTTTGACGCTTCGACCATTTCTCGCATGCTGGGAAGCTGGCAGAAATTACTGGAAGAGGCGGTTGCGAATCCGGAGGTTCCGCTCCGTGATCTCGAACTGCTTACCGGCCCTGAGCGCCAGAATCTGCTGGTCGAGTGGAACCGCACGGATGCGCCTTATCCCCTCACCTGCATTCATAAACTGTTTGAGGAGCAAGTACAGCGGACGCCAAATGCAGTTGCCATCACCTTTCGCGAGCAAGAACTGACCTATTCCGATCTGAATCGCAGGGCGAACCGGCTGGCGCACTATCTCGCGAAGCAAGGTGTGACCATAGAGACCCTCGTCGGCATCTACATGGACCGCTCGCTCGAAATGATGGTCGCCCTGCTTGGCGTGCTGAAGACCGGGGGAGCATATGTGCCACTCGATCCCGCGTACCCGAAGGACCGCATCGCATTGATCGCGCAGGATGCAGGCGTTGAGTTCCTGCTGACCCAGGAAAGTCTCGCCTCCGGAATGTCGTTGTCCGCCAAGATTATTCGCTTAGATTCGGATTGGACCGCGATTGCCGAGCAGCGCGCCGAAGATCCGGCCAACGACGTTGGACCGGAAAATCTCGCATATGTGCTCTACACCTCAGGCTCGACGGGTCGGCCGAAAGGCGTCGAGATCGAACATCGCAATGTGGTGAATTTCCTCGATTCGATTCGGCGCGAGCCCGGACTGAGCGCGGATGATGCGCTGCTGGCAGTCACGACCCTATCTTTCGACATTGCTGGCTTGGAGTTGTATCTGCCGCTCACGACCGGCGCTCAAGTTGCGCTCGCCAGCCGCGAAGAGGCCAGCGACGCGGAAAAACTGCAGGCGCTCCTAAAAACCAGCTCCGCAAGCGTGATGCAAGCGACCCCGGCAACCTGGCGCTTGTTAATTGAATCGGGCTGGTCCGGCGATCCGCACCTGAAAGCGCTATGCGGCGGCGAAGCGTTGCCGCGAGAATTAGCAGAACAGCTATTGCCGCGCTGCGCGGAACTGTGGAACCTCTATGGTCCGACCGAGACCACGATCTGGTCCTCAGCCTATCGCGTGACCAACACCGGCTGGTCGCTCGCGCCCATCGGCCGGCCCATCGCCAACACCCAGATGTTCGTCCTCGACGCGCACCACAAGCCGGTGCCCGTCGGGGTTGACGGAGAGCTCTACATCGGTGGAGATGGCGTCGCGCGTGGATACTTCCATCGCCCGGAGTTGACCGCTGAAAAGTTTGTTTATCCTTTCAAACCCGGGCAGTGCCTTTATCGCACCGGCGACCTTGCGCGCTATCGGCCCGACGGTAATCTCATCTATCTGGGACGAATTGATAACCAGATCAAACTGCGCGGCTTCCGTATCGAGCTCGGCGAGATCGAAGCGGTGCTGTCCGAGCATCCTGTCGTGCAGCAGTGTGCCGTGATGGTTCGAGAAGATCAGCCTGGAAACCAGCAACTGGTGGGCTATATCGTGTCCGACCGCACGCTCGATCGAGAGCAAGAGCCTGTCTTAATTGCAGCTATTAAGCAGTTGCTCCGCCAGAAGCTTCCAGACTACATGGTGCCGGCAACTTTTGTGATGCTGGACGTGTTCCCGCTCACGCCGAACGGGAAGGTGGACCGCAAGGCATTGCCGTCTTCGGAATTCCAGCGTACCGAGAAAGCTGTCGCGCCTCGCGACGAAATCGAACAGAGGCTGGTCGAAATCTGGCAGACTCTGCTGGGGATTCCGGAAATTGGTATCCGAGACAACTTCTTCGAGGTTGGCGGTCACTCTCTGCTGGCAGTCCGCATGATCACCGAAATTGCAAAGACCACGGGCCAGCACATCCCGCTGGCAAAACTGTTTCAGAGCGCAACGATCGAGGCGCTGGCTAACATGTTGCGTAAAGACATAACCACACAAGAACAGATTGTCACCGAGATTCAGCCCGGCGACGGCTCAAGACCCCCGCTGTTCTTAATCGTGATCCCTGGCATGAACGCGCTGGGCTACGCCGCCCTGGCGCGCAATCTCAAGCCAGATCAGCCGGTGTACATGATTCAAGGCCTAGGCCCGCGGCTGCGTGGCCGGCCTTACACCAAGGTCGAGTACGACCAACTGGCGGCTGGATACCTGCACGCAATGAAGACCATTCAGCCGGAAGGTCCCTATTACCTTGGAGGAATGTGCGAGGGTGCGCGCATTGCTTTTGATATGGCGTACTCGCTCGAGGCCAACCGCGAAGAAGTTGGTCTACTCGCGGTTTTCGACACTTGGACGATTGAGAATACTCAAATTCGCTCCTTGTGGATGCTGGACTACTACTTGAACCGGATCCGAGGGTTCTTGCGACTGCCGTTTTCCCGGAAGCGGGAGTTCATGGCGAGCCTGCTGCGGAAGCCCACCGTTCGAGGCGCCACCGGTCACCTGAAGCCAGCCTCAGCCGCGCCTGCTCTTCGCTGGCCGGATGCTTACTGGCCGGGGAAGAACTTCGTGCCCCCCCATTGCGGGGGCAAAATCACATTATTCAAAATGCCCAAGCAGCCCTACTATTACGTCCGTGATCCGTTCCTGGGATGGGGGACCAGGACCACAGCCGGGGTGGATTTGCACGTCATTCCCATCAAGACGGACCGCCATATTCAGATCTTCCGTGAGCCGCATGTACAGCTATTGGCGACCAAACTGGGTGTCTGCCTTGAGCGTGCACAACAGAAGAAGACTCTGAATCCGGTTCCAGTTCCCGCGGCCGAAGAAGCTTTGATGGCTTCCGCGGAGAGGCAGCACCCGTGACCGCCGGCTTCGAAACTAATTTCGCGGTCAGGAAGGTTGAGGATCGCAGGAGTTGCCTGCAAATCAACCCCGGCGAAGTGCAGGTGTGGCACGCGGATTTGGATGCATTCGGATCGCAGTCCTCCGCTGTTGCCACTCTGTCCCTAGACGAGCAGGCTCGGGCGTCGCGTTTTCGTTTCGAACGCGACCGCCGGCGGTTCTCGGCAGGCCGGCACATTCTGCGGCGGTTGCTGGGCCGATATCTCGAGATCCATGCCGGCGATTTGGAGTTCCAGTGCTCCGCGTACGGCAAGCCAGAACTCAGCGGCAAACAAGCAAATTCCGGCCTCATGTTCAACGTATCGCATTCGGGTGCGGTGGCTCTGTTCGCGTTCGCGCTGCGACGGGCGGTAGGCGTCGATGTTGAACAACTGCGACCCGATGTAGAACTCTGCGGCATTGCTAAGGAATTTTTTTCTGAATCGGAACAGGCATCGTTGCTCAGCCTGCAGAAGGACCTGCAACCCTCGGCGTTCTTTGCCTGTTGGACGCGCAAGGAAGCATTTGTGAAAGCTAAAGGCGAAGGCTTATCGCTTCCGCTCAACGATTTTGACGTTTCGCTGATTCCCGGCCAGCCCGCCCGGATTCTTGCGACCCGCCCGAATGCGCAGGAACGGGATCACTGGTCAATGTGGAATCTCGACGCTGGTCGAGGCTTCGCGGCGGCCGTAGTGGTGGAAGGCCAAGAGCTTCGGCTCACGTTACACTAGAGAAGTCCTGGCCCGTATGGCGAGAATTTTCAAAGTTCTGAGGCAAGTCGAGCGTGTCCTGACCGGTCGTCAGCCAGCGGGCCGTGGCCTGACGATCTACCCGGATGACGTGTTTGTGGTTTCCTATCCTCGTTCGGGCAATACGTGGACGCGTTTCCTGATCGGCAACCTTCTTTATCAGAATGGGCCGGTTACATTCTCGAACATCGAATCGCGAATTCCCGAGATCTACTTCAATTCCGACCGCCAGATGCGGCGCCTGCCCAAGCCGCGCATGTTGAAAAGCCACGAGTGTTTCGATCCTCGCTATCCCCGCACTATCTACATCGTGCGCGATCCCCGCGACGTGGCGGTCTCGTTCTATCATCACAATCTGAAAGCCGGAAATCTTCCGGACGGCTACCCCATGGACGACTTCATACCGCGATTCATCTCTGCGGAATTCGACTGCAAATGGGGATCCTGGGCGGACAACGTGATGAGCTGGCTTTGCCTGCGCCAGCACCATCAGAATTTTCTCTTGCTCACCTACGAGGAGATGAAGAAAGACCCCGTGCGGGAGCTCGCAAGAATTGCGTTATTTGTCAGTGATGCGTGGTCCCGGCCCATTGACTCAGGTCCCGAGAAGTTATCACGCGCGGTCGAGCTCAGTTCACCGGAACGCATGCGGCAATTGGAAAAGTCCGAAGGTAAAAAGTGGGCGCTGACGAAACAAACACGCCAGGATAAACCTTTCGTACGAAGCGCAACCGCCGGGGGATGGAAATCGGCCTTGTCCCAAAAATCCGTTGCCCGAATCGAAGCGGAATGGGGAGACCTGATGACTCAACTCGGCTACGAACTGACCAGCACGACAGCCGCAGGGTGGAATAGAGCCTCTGACCGTGCGTTAAAGACATCGAGTAGATCAGGACTTGAGCCCGCGAAGCAGGCGGTATTCGTTAGCCCACCGCTGAGCGGTGGGTGAAGCGGGAAAGGGCGTGAGTCCCGCACGGGACGCCACTCTTCAAGGTCTGGGGGCATGAGGAATTCTACCCGACGGAGCCGCGAAACCCCTCGCTACCCGCGCCGCTTCAAGGTTTTGACCACGGGACGGCTGATCTTCAACAACGGGTTTCTCAGCCCGACCGGAACGGCGCGCAACAGAGCCGCCCAACCCAGGAAGGCCCACCGCAAAACCAGCATCTTCGCGTAATCCCAAGCTCCAATCTTTCCCCGACTCGACATGGCACCGTGGGAAACGTGGCTGACGAATCGCCCTTCACGCAATGCACGCACGATCTCCGCACCCGTCAGCTCCGCAAGTTCACACTCGATCCATACACAGCGCTGCTGGCGTAAGTTGTGAAAATCCAGGCCGAACGCTGCATGAAACACTCTCCCTTGCCGCCGCTGCCGCGCATATTCCTTCAGCAGCGAAAAGTCCGGCGCCAGGACGCCATCTACCTTGCCGTTCAGGATCTCCACTGCGTCGCAGTCCAGGAAAGGTCCATTCCAAGCCCCCTTTTTGAAAGGATGCACCCAGAAGGCGAACCCTCCTGCGGCACGTATGACGGCGGCAGCGGCTGGTGCCGGGCAGTCGTCCACCCACTGTGGCACTCCAATCGCCGCCATCTCGACGCCATCACCACAACGCAACTCCAGTCCAGGAACAGCCTGAAATCTTTCATCGCTGTGCACTCCGCACTCCCGAACCAATTCCGCATATCGTTCAGCGGTAAGTTCCTGCGTATGCTCGGTGAGAGCGACAAAATCGAACCCTTCGCGGCGCAACATGTCGCAGAGTTCGGACACGCTCAGCTTGCCATCGTAGGAATAATTGGTATGGCAGTGAATGATTCCTCTGACTGTCCGCTTGGGATCGGAGTTCGCGGCAACTCCATTTTTCTTGATCCGATCCCGAAACCATTTATACAACCCTGCGAAACCCGGCCAGGGGTCGGTCAAAGAAAGATCGTCGTAGCGCATGCCCGGGTACCAGGGGACCGCAATTTTCAACAAGCTCATCCAGAAATTCGGATACGGCGCCGGCCATTGCCGCGGTTTCCCGCGGCGTAGGTTTTCCAGGTGAGTCAACTCTCCCACCATGCGCCGGCAGACAATGCCGGTCTTGTAATTGATTTCGGGCGGCGGCAAAGTCCCATTCAGGCACCATTCAACCAAGTAGTTCGGATAGTCAATGCCGCTGCAGATCGGAAGTTGCAGCGAGCCCCAGGGCCGCCCATTGATTTCCATCAGCGAGAGTTGACCTGTCGCCGAGTCGCGCTTGAACTCGACCATCGCGATACCTTCAAACCCCGCTGCCTCGATCAGCTTGCGGCTGCAATTGAGGACCTCGGCAACCACTGGCACAGACTTCCTGGCGCTGCTTCCGGAGCCGCGCGGGTCCGTCTCCCGTACCCGTTCCCACTGAAACGACAGCAGAATTTTGCCGCCGTGCGCAAAACACGAGAAGCCGATTCCAGTGCCGGAAACAAAAGCCTGGATGAGCACGTCGCCGGCGGCCTTCAGGCGCTCGCCCACACACCGACGCAAATCATCCCCGTCGTAGGCATAACTCACCGACCCAAACACTGCGCCGTTTCCGATCCATCGCGCCGAGGCACGATCCTTTACGACCACAGGAAAGATTAGCCGCGGAAGCCGGTCGAGGTCGTCGGGATCGTGAATCAGCCAGGTCTCCGGCACAGGAACGTCCAACGATCGCGCCAGCTCGACAGTACGGTACTTATCGGAAACAAGTTCGAGCACCTCGTGGCGGGGAAGCGCAACGCTCGAAAGCGTCTCGATCTGTTCGCGGTAACGGGAAACAGGAATGATTGTCCAGTCAGTGATTGGAACGACCAAGTCGATCTTCTCTTTCCCGAGGAACTCCAGAAGAGCGGCGGCAAATCCACTCACATCTTGAGTAGAATCGGGATAGGCCAAATGCGAGCGGCAGTATCGTGACAGAGCCGCAGGAGCAAATGTCCCAGCGCTATGGCCAACGGCAACCCATCGCCCGGCGCGCCCCAGGGAACGCGTGAACGCCAGTGCAGCAGCGCTGTGTCCGTCGAGAACCAGGACCCGTGCCAAGTTTCAGCATCCCCCGTGATGGCTGGCAGGTTGCATTTGGGCTAGACCAAACCGACCGACTGAGCAGTAGCGTCGAGTCAGCTTAGTGAGGCCATTGTAGTTGCGTTCGCCCTCCGAAACCTATGACTCACGGGTAGCGTTGCCACGTCCAGCACTTGCTGGGGGCTGAGTCCCTCAGAAAGTGAAGCAGCCGCTGATTGGACTGCGGCCTTTTGCCGCAAATCTTTGCACACCGTCTGGTGTCGACAAACCTGCGCCGGAAAGGCCACAGCAAGCCACGTAGAATCAACTACTTGTGAGATTAACTTTCCCTTCCCGAAGGTACCGGAATTGCTGCGTCTTTATGTAAAAACAGGACGCACCTGCTCCCTATGATATCTTGACATCAACCACACAGAAAGCTTCCCCTGTTTTTTGGCAAGCCAATAAACGCTGTGACCGGAATGCCCAGCAATAAAGGTGTTAAAACAGAAATCACAATTTGATCTGGAGGTTAAGGGACTTTGACTGCTCAAACAAGCCATGTCATTCCGCCTCATGGCGGTGACCTGATCAATCTGATTGTTGACCGCGAGAGGGCAGCGGAAGTCAAGGCCCATTCCAAGGAATGGGCGTCGTGGGATCTCACTGCCCGTCAACTCTGCGATCTCGAACTGCTTATGAATGGCGGTTTTTCACCGCTGCGCGGTTTCATGAAGCGCGCCGACTACGAACGCGTTTGCCACAACATGCACCTGGCAAGCGGCGTCCTGTGGCCAATGCCGATCACGCTCGACGTCAGCGAGGAATTTGCCAAGAAGCTGCAGCCCGGCAGCAGCAAGATTGCACTGCGCGATCCCGAAGGCGTAATGATTGCGGTCCTGGACGTGGAAGAAGTATGGCAACCGGACCGCAAAGCCGAAGCTGAATCAGTTTTCGGCACCACAAGCGCTGTGCATCCTGGGGTCGATTATCTGCTGAACAAAGCTAATCCCTGGTACGTGGGCGGGAAGCTGGAAGGCCTGCAATTGCCGGCACACTACGATTTCAAGACTCTCAGGCTGACGCCTGCGGAACTGCGCACGGAATTCTCGCGCATGGGATGGCGTCGCGTTGTCGCCTTCCAAACGCGTAATCCTATGCATCGCGCGCATGTGGAATTGACCTTCCGCGCCGCAAAAATGGTTGAGGCGAATCTGCTTATCCATCCGTCGGTCGGAATGACTAAACCCGGCGACGTAGATTACTTTACTCGCGTACGCTGCTATCAGCTTTTGTTGGCCAAGTATCCTTCGGGTACAGCAAAGCTATCATTGCTGCCGCTTGCAATGCGCATGGGCGGGCCGCGTGAGGCCATCTGGCACGCACTGATCCGAAAGAACCACGGCGTCACCCACTTCATTGTTGGCCGTGACCATGCTGGCCCCGGCAAGGACTCCGATGGGAAGCCGTTCTATGGGCCCTATGAAGCGCAAGAAGTTTTCAAGAAGCACGAGAAGGAAATCGGGGTCACCATGGTGCCTTTCAGCATGATGGTCTATCTCGAAAATCAAGACTGCTACGTCCCCGATAACGAAGTATCACAGGGCGCCCGGGTGCTGAATATTTCCGGAACGGAACTGCGCGACCGCCTTAACGAGGGACGCGATATTCCCGCGTGGTTCACATATCCGGAAGTAGTGCGGGAGTTGCGTCGCAGCTTTCCTCCGCGGCACAAGCAGGGT
>WNGK01004220.1_pt1 | contig 17774 bp, 19 predicted proteins | sample 5400601 | NCBI WGS metagenome assembly WNGK01 (sample SAMN13153376, study PRJNA577476) | soil metagenome | isolation source: 60 cm soil or saprolite under Garry oak tree replicate 1 | place: USA:California | collected 2016-06-15
TGTCAAACGGCACGCAATCGGGACCCCGGATCGGCATGGAAAAGGGACCCCTCACTGGCCATCGGACAGGCTTGTCCCGGTAGCGAACAGGAGGGTCCCGCGCGCGTCGCGCAGTGCCCTCACGAGCGACGGAGCGGCGCGCGTGGGAGGTGCCTGTTTGCCCACCGGGGCAAGCCGGGGTGGCACTCAGGCGCGGTTTTTGAAGCGCCAGCTTTCGTTTCCGGTCTCGATGATTTCGCAGTGGTGGGTCAGCCGGTCGAGGAGTGCGGTGGTCATCTTGGCGTCGCCGAATACGCTCGGCCATTCGCCGAAGGTCAGGTTGGTGGTGACGATAATCGAAGTGCGCTCGTACAGTCGGCTGATCAGGTGAAACAGCAATTGACCGCCGGTCTGAGCGAAGGGCAGGTAGCCGAGCTCGTCGAGAACAATGAAGTCCATGCGGGTGAGATATTCGGCGAGGCGGTGCTGGCGGCCGACGCGGGCTTCGTTCTCCAGCCGATTGACGAGGTCGACGACCGTGTAAAAGCGGCCTCGCGCGCCGCCGCGGATGCAGGCCCGCGCGATCGCAATGGCCAGATGCGACTTGCCGGTCCCGGTGCCGCCGACCAGCACGGCGTTGCGCTGCTCGAGCAGAAAGCTACCGCTCGCCAGGTCGCGGACCAAGCTCTCGTTGATTGGCGTGCCGGTGAAGTCGAAGTCGCCAATGTCTTTTGCCAGTGGCAGCTTGGCGATGGTCAGCTGGTACTTGATCGAGCGCGCCTGCTTCTCGGCGATCTCGGCGCTGAGCAATTCGCCGACGATGCGCGGCGGCTCGTGCCGGCGCTTGATGCCGGTCGTCATCACCTCGTCATAAGCCGCCCGCATCCCGTAGAGCTTGAGCGTCGACATCAGCTCGAGAATGTCGGTGCGCTCCATCAGGAAGCTCTCCACAGTGTGTCATAGCGGGCGCAATCGGCGAGCGGCAGGTGTCGGAGCCGAAGCGCATCGGGGGTCAGAATCGTCGCTGCCGGCCCGGGATCACGGTGCCGCGACAGGATGTTGAGGACGACATCCGCCGAATGGACGCCGCCGGCGAGCGCCTCGGCGCAGGCCGCCTCCACCGCAGCCAAGCCGTCGGTCAGCACCGCCGACAATACCTTCACCATCTGGCGGTCGCCATCGTCCGAGCCCTTCAGCTTACGCCGCACGCGCTCCAGGCTGGCCGGCAACAGCCAGTCCTTGAACGGCGCGCCATTCCTGAGCGCGCCAGGCTTCCGGGCGAGCACCGGCACGTAATGCCACGGGTCGTAGATCGTCTCGCCGCGGCCGAAACGACGGCGATGTTCGCCGACGATTATTCCGTCCTGGCGGATGACGACGCGATCGGCGTAGGCCTGGATCTCGACCGGCCGGCCGACGGCGCACGAGGCGACCGAGTACTTGTTGTTGTCGAACCGCACCAGGCAGGTCTTCGAGACCCCGGCTTGCGTCGCGTGGAACCCGTCGAATGGCCCAGTAATCTGCACCAGCTGCGGCCGCTCCGTCTCGAAGACCTGCCAGATCGTGCGGTCGGTCAGCTCGGGATGCTTATGCGCTTTAGCGTAGGCGACGCATCGGTCGAGCAGCCAGGCGTTCAGCTCCGCGTAGCTCGCCATCCGCAGCCGCGGCGTGAAGAAGCGCTCGCGCACCACCCCGACCTGGTTTTCGACCTGCCCCTTCTCCCAGCCCGAGGCCGGCGTGCAGGCGACTGGTTCAACCAGATAATGTCCGCACATCCGCAGGAAGCGGCGGTTGAACTGGCGGTCTTTGCCGATGAACACGGTTTCGACCGCTGTCTTCATGTTGTCGTAGATGCCGCGCGTGCAGGTGCCCTTGAAGAAGGCGAAGGCGCGATTGTGGGCGTCGAACACCATCTCCTGGGTCTCGCGCGGATAGGCCCGCACGAATAGCATCCGGCTGTGGCACAACCGGACGTGCGCTACCTTGACCGTGACCGTCGTGCCGTTGATCAGCACGATCTCGTGCGACCAGTCGAACTGGTACGCCTCGCCGGGCGCAAAGCTTAGCGGTACATAGGCTTCGGCCGTCACGGCGCCACGCTCGGTGCGCCATCGCCTTGCATAGCGCCGGACCGCATCATAGCTGCCCTCGTAGCCGAGCCCGCGCAGCTCCTCGAAGATCCGGATCAGCGTCAGCCGCTCGCGCGTCGGCTTGCCCTCGTTCTCCAGCAGCAGACCGTCTAGCTGGTCGCGCCAGGGATCAATCCGCGGCAGCGGCTGTCGGCCCCGCTCATAGCGAAACTCGGTCGCCCGCGATCGGATCACCTTGCGCACGACCTTCCGCGATACCCGAAACTCGCGGCAGATCGCCTTGATCGGCTTCTTCTGAACGAAAAACGCGCGACGGATCTTTGCGATCGTCTCCACTACCAGCATCCCCAAACCAGCTCCCATGTCCCCCATGGAAGCCACTGTGGACCCCTCGTCCCGGGGGTCCCGATTGGATGCCGATCACCCCGAAAACGGGGTCCTTATTCCATGCGTATTCACAGGGCCCGCAACCCGATGGCACTACCGGCGAGAGCGGGGGGAAAACGCGTTTAGAGGCGTCCACACAAGGCCGTTTTGCACTGCCCCTGCGGTAATGGCGAAATCCTTATACTGAGCCGTAGCTTCTACTGCATACTGAGCCGTAGCTTCTACTGCGAGGTCTTGGACATTAATAGATTGGAAACGAAGTCTGAAAGATCTCCGCCGGGAAACAAATGGCTTGTGATCCCGGCCGCCGTGGCGGCGGCGCAATCTGATTGTCGGTCACCGATTAGAAAGCTCGCGCCGCGGTCGATCGGCCAGCATTCGAGAAGATCTTTTATCATCCCCGGTGCGGGTTTGCGCCAGTCGCTGTTTAGGCAATAGTGCGAAACCACAGCCTCAGGGTGAAACGGGCAGTAACGGATATCGTCGAGGTGCGCACCCGACACCGCGAGCTCGGCGGCGATCTGCGCATGCAGAGCCAGGACATCGTCTTCCGTATAGAGCCCTCTGGCGATCCCGGCCTGATTGGTAACGACGAACACAAAGAAGCCCGCATCATTCAGCGATTTGACTGCCGCCTTGGCACCGTCGATCCAGCGGAAACGTGCGCGTGTACCAACATGTCCGTCATCGTGGTTGAGCACGCCGTCCCGGTCGAGAAACGCGGCGGGCCGTTGCCGCCGACGCGGGACCTCCTGCTGTGCGTGGGCAAACGTTTCGGGAACTCCGATGTCGATGAAATACCCGTCGCGGGGTGCTCCCAACAGCTTGCCGCCGCGAGCAAGAAGCGGGAATACGTCCCTCTCCAGCGAACAGGATGAGGCGAGACTATCGATCAGAACGCGCCGACACGCGTAAACGCCGCCGCTGACGAGCCCGCATCCTGAGCGTTGCGGACGGTCGCTAAATTTCGTGATCCAATCTCTTTCAATCTCAACTACCCCGAATCGGCTAGCATCTGCGAGCCGTCTCAGGGCAATGACGGCAGTGGCAGATGGCTCGCTCTCAACCCGGCCGGCGAGTTCAAGCAGATTGAGGTCGAACCACGAATCGCCATTCAGCAGAAAAAACAAATCATCGAGATGGTCGCGCGCATGCCAGAGCGCGCCGCCGGTGTCGGCTGGACCTGGCTCGACCGAGACATCGATCTCCAGGCCGAATCGGGCCTTCAACGGCGTTGAGGATGCGTATTCGAGGACCAGATGCGCTCCGAAACCGGCGAGCAGCAGAATCCGCGTCACGCCGTGGCGCCCGAGCTCGAATAACAGCACGTCGAGAAAGGGTATCCCGCCGACCCGCAGTAACGGTTTCGGGGATTGCACAGTAAGCGCACCGAGACGCGTCCCGAGACCACCGCATAAGATGACCGCTTGTCGAATCATTCAAGTTAGATGGCTCGGGGGAACAGGTCTTCCTCGACGAGGCCGCAAATGATATGCCCCGCCATGATATGGATCTGTTGGATAAGCGGCGTCGAATCCGACGGCGCATGCAGGCAGACGTCGCACCGCAATGCCATCTCTCCGCCGGTTCTTCCGGTGAAGCCCACGATGGTGAGCCGCTTTTGCCGAGCCGCTCCGATCGCCCGCAAGATGTTCGGCGAACGTCCCGAGGTTGATATTGCAATAAAGACGTCCCCGGCACAGCCAAGGCCGAGGATCTGTCGCTCGAACAGGCTTTCATAGCCGTAGTCGTTGCCGATCGCGGTGAGGACCGAGGTATCGGTCGTCAGCGCGAGCGCCGCAGCGGGGGCGCGATCATAATTGAGCCGCGACAGCATTTCCCCAGCAATGTGCTGAGCGTCAGCTGCGCTTCCGCCGTTGCCTGCCAGAAGAAGCTTGCCGCCGTTGCGGAGGGCAGTCGCGGTAACTTGAGCGATATCCCAGACTGCGCTGGAAAAAGCAGGGTCGTCGATCGCCGCCTGAACGGTATCGCGAGACCGGGTCAGATAGTCTAGTATCAGCCGCATTGTAACACCCGACATAGCATACATCTACGTTCCGTTAAAACTCTAGCGGGATACATGATCTAGGTAAAGCAAGCGCTCTTCGAGGATCAGTGGTGGGTTTTGGGCGAACCACTTGGCATGCAGCCCATGCTCGTACCCACCACAACGTCCTCCGCCCGCCCCGCCCCGCCAGCTACGAGCTTAGCTGCGTAGCCGCATCGCTGAGCCTGCGGCTGTGCCGCATTTGAAGATGCTCATCAAAAATGCTTCACTGTTGAAATCCAGGGTAGACTTCTGCTGGCAGGCGGACGGTCGATCGGCCACATGCGAAGGACACGATGAGCATCGCGAGAAAGATCCGCCGTTTTGCACCTCTGAGGTTCGACGTTGCCCGGCCAATTTCCGAGTTCGATCTGAGCAGAAAAGTCGTGTTGTCATCAGGATATTATCCCACCAATCCGAGCTTTGTTGATGCCGGTCTCGGTCGGTTGCTTTGTATACGCGGGGTCAACTACCGTATGCGCTATGATTTCAAATCGACACCGACTTTCACCATCGGCGACAGCTATCATTCTATTAACCGCTTCGTGCTTCTTGATAGTCGCGGGGAGGTGGTTCGCGCGCTGCCTGATCTTGACGCAGCGTTCGAGGGGGCCGAAGACGTGCGTCTGTTTTCCTTTGACGGAGCGCTGTGGGGCGTCTGCTCTCGGCCAATGTCCGGGGCAGCGCTGAGCTGCGGCATGTCATTGATGAAGTTAGACGCCAACCTCCGCGGCGCGAAGGCGATACCGTTAGCCTCACCTTACGGCGCTAGCAGAGAGAAGAATTGGTTGCCTATTGTCCATCAAGGAATGCTTCATTTCGTCTATTCTCTCGAGCCCCTCGTGGTGTTGCGTTGCGAGATACCAAGTGGACGGCTTGATTTCGTCGATCCACGCTGCGCCGAGTACTCGCGCTCGTCATTCACGTTTCTGCTCTGCGGCTCGGCCTCGGGTATAAGCTTGGACAATCGACAGCTTCTGATCGTACATCGACGTACCGTGCGACTACACAGGCTTCGACGGATCTATGTGCACAGATGTGCGACGCTCAATCCCTCGCTGACTAAACTTCAATTCGGGCGCTACTTCGTAATCGGTGGGGCGGAACCCGGGCAGTTCGTGGCTGGAATGAATGTGGACGATGATATCGTCCGCCTGAGCTACGGGCGGATGGATCGATTCGCACACCTAGCCGAATTCGATCGCGGGACGTTTGTGCAGACTTTCGTCCCTGGCCTGCGCGGCTGAGCGACGTTTCGTGACCAACTAACTTTCTTTGCCGGTTTGCGTTTAGGCTGTTCGAAGGGCCAAGAGGCGTCGACCGGTATCGTTACGGTCCAAGGACCCACTCGTGTATTGGCAGTTGCAACCAACCGGACACTTCGAATTACGCGATTTGCCGACGGTTTCGGGGTTTCGGGGCGAGGCCAAGCCTCAGGAGTGGGTTGGATCGATCGAGCCCGTCGTCGGGCGGCTGATCTTTGGGTTGGTTCAAAGCTCGCGGGTCTGTGTCGTCCATCAGGCAGGTGCGGTACGTCCCTGGAGCCAGGCCAGGTGGGAGGTTTGCGAGGCCGATCTTGGCCCGGGCGCGCGCCATGCCGATTTACATCTGTGAAGCGCTGCGAGAGGTTAATGCCGCCAAACACATCATCATCGATCCGTATCAGCATTCTGATTTGTCGGAAGGTATCGGACTCGCTAATCTTAGGCGAGCTGGCTATGCCGATATGATAGACTTTCACGAGGTTTTTCGTACCAGTACTATCGCGCTTAACTGAGGAGCGCGTGAGGATCGATTTCGCCTTCATCGACGGCGCTCACACGTTCGATTACGTGCTTGTTGATTTTTTCCGCTCGATGTGCGCGATCAGCTCGCCGGACAGAACGATCGGTTGCGCCACCTGATCCGCCAACTCTAGCGCACGCGATTCGGCAAACGCTCGGAAAAGCTCGATCCCGACCAGCTTGACCTGGCGCTGGAGGATCTCGAACAGGCGGTCGCCGCGGGGCGAGGCCGAGAAGGAGAAGCCTCGATCCGCGGCAGGTGATCGGGCAGCGCGAAGCGGCCGGCACGCCGCTTCTCGAACGGGACTGCCGCAGCGACGGATCGTCCACAGGTTAATCGGTTAATCCGACCTGCCTCGTTGCAACGACCGCTCATGTTGGTTGGGAGGTTGGGATGGAACCGCCGGTAGCGATCTACCTGGCCTGCCTGGCGTTAGAGGGGGGATCACCTCCATCCCATAGATGCCTGTCTTTCTTCGATAGGTGCCTATACTTTCACTGTTCGCGAAAGCGTCATGACCCGGGTCCACGGCTCACGCCTGACCGTCTTGAACCGGAACCGTCGCAAGTTTCCGCGTTTCCGCGCTCCAGGAGTATGATTGGCAAGTGGCCGACGTTGCGATAGGCTCGCAAGAGCCTGCTTAGAACCACGAAAGTGGCAAGACCGAGAGCCCAGAACCTACAGCGGCAAACCATGCGCTAAAAATCGCTTTGTTAACCGGCCCGTCTGCACCATTGTGCCGAGGCCTGCCCATGGTGGTCATATTAGAAGATGAAGATAGCTTTTGTTGCCTATCCTGCGGGGCCGCTTCTGCCGCCTTACCACGGTTCGATGGGAGCTAGCATCTACGCAATCGCTTCCGCGCTCGCAAAATCTTGTGAGGTTTTGGTGTATGGTGTTGAAGACCAGCAAAGAGGGGCGAAATCCGGAATTTATGAAGGAGCTCACTATCGGTTTTTTCGATCTTCCGCGAAGGATCGGCTGGTCCTTCGGACACGGGATCGTCTCTCTCGGCTCGTGCAGATCGCTACGCCGATATCCACGTCGGATTTACTGTTTCCTTCCTTTGGCCGTCAGGTGGCGAGGGACCTTGAAAGAGAGCAATGCGATGTCATTCACGTGCAACACTGCTCGCAGTACGTGCCTATCATCCGGGCTTTTAATCCCAGGGCTAAAATTGTTTTGCACATCCACGCCGAATGGTTTTCTCAAAGCAATCTATCTGTCATCGAGCGCCGCATTCGCCCACTGGACCTACTGCTCACAGTAAGCGACTACGTGACACGCAAGACGCAGCACCAGATTCGCGCGGTTGCTGACCGCTGCGAGACCATGTACAACGGCATCGATACTCAGGAGTTCGATCGCGAAAAGGATTATGAATCCGCCGGTCGCCGAGAGGAAAAAAGGCTTCTGTATATCGGCGGCGCTTGGCCGCACAAGGGACCCCATGTTCTGCTGGATGCGTTCAAGATTGTCGCTGCACGATTTCCATGGGTTCGACTGGACATCGTCGGCCCTGGAGGATTTTACCCTTTGGAAGAATGTTTCGATTTGAAAGACCAAACGCAGCTTCGGAACGTTGCCCCATTCTTTGCCAAAAACCGCGTCGCATTGCTTAAAAGAAAGCTGGGGTTGGAACCCTCGGATCAAGGGACCTATCTAGGCTTCTTGAAGGAGAAGCTTGCAGGAGGTCTTGCCGGCAGAGTTACTTTTCACGGCTTTCTACCTCGGCCCGAACTCATCGATCACTATTACAACGCGGATGTGTTCGTGTTCCCGCCCATCTGGAACGAAGCGTTCGGCTGCACACCGGTCGAAGCAATGGCGGCCGGTACGCCGGTCGTCGCCACGCGTAGCGGCGGCATCGTTGAAACCATAAGAGACCACGAGACCGGTTTTCTCGTCGAGCGGAATGATAGTCACGCTTTGGCCGAAGCAGTCCTCAAGCTCCTCGAAAATGATCCCCTGCGGGAAAGTATGGGAAGAGCGGCTCGTAGGCGGGCGGTTGAGCATTTCCATTGGGACACGATTGTCGCTGCGATGTACGACCGCTATCAACGTCTTTGCCAAGTAGATTCTACGATCGGTATTGTGAGAGAGCCGGTGCCAGCCTGCGGGATAAGCTGATCAAGATCGGCGCCAAGGTCATGAGCCATCGCCGCTACGTGAGGTTCCCGCTGGCTGCAGTTGCGGTATCGCAGCAGATGTTCAAGGATATCGTGATGCTTATCGCCCGGTTGCGGGCGCCCCTCGCACCAGCGTGAGGGGCGCTGGGATGAAAATGCGTCAGATTGTAAGGCAGAGGTGCGCCTTGAAGAAGACAAAGCAGCGAGTTCCAGCGCCGCGGGGCCGGCAACCATCGCTTCGGCTCCCGGCGGCACCCATCGCGGGTGGAGCTTGTCGCCAAACAATTCTGGAAGCAGGAACGTTTAAGGGAGGCACCACATGGCACCTTTATCAAAATGCCCCTCACGACGCCACGATTTACACGATTGATCTGCCAGACGATGAAGGTCCCGGTGGTGTGACCGATCTCCGGTTGGCGGCGAACAAGAGGCGGCCATTTCTGCCAAGTTCCGACCGAGTCCGCCAAATTCTGATAGATAGTAAGAAATGGGACAGTCGTCTTGAAAGCAAGGTGCAGTTCGCCTTTATCGATGCCGACCATAGTTACGAAGGGATACGCAACGATACTGAAAAGACCCTTCCTCTTCTCGACAGCTACGCGTGCATATGCTGGCACGACGCTCTAGAACGATGCCGTACCTGCTGGAACTCAGAAAGAAAGGCTGGAAGATCTTCCGGCTCCGCAGCTCTCACGAGATTTCAAGTCTCGCAATCTGGATGACGGAGCCAATGCTTGAGCGGCTCAAGGTCCCGGAGCCGCGCAGCGGCGCATTTCTCTTTAGATATTACGTGGTGATGGACTAGCACAGCCGCCTGCAGAACGTCGTGGGCGTAGGATCTCCCCAAGCGAGCAAATCCGTCTTAGTCGCATAGATGTCGTTCAAGTTGGCTCTTTGGCTCGACGTGAGCGTCGACCGGATTGGGTGCGTGCGTGAACTCGCTATCCGGGAAATACCCGATTAATTGGTCCCTGGTAGAAAGAAAGCGTAAGCGCTCGGTGAGGAGCGCCTGCCGCTGAGCGCCGGTTGGCGCAATGATCAGCGCCGGGCGCTTGAGCAGATCTCCGATCTTGTCCTGCAAGACCCAGTTGGCCGGCAGCCGGCAGCCCGCGGGTGCGACTTGATCCGTAGAAGCATCCTCCGTGTGATCCACGCCCCCAGCAACCCCGACGCTCACCATGAGCCCAGCCGCCAGAATCGGGAAGATCAGGGCTGCGGCGGGGAAGCGAATGGCCCGACGCGCTAATGAGTTGCCACGTTTTTTTCCGCTGGGTCATATTAACTCGTACACTGCGCGCTGGAGTGGCCGAAAAGCCGATCAGGTGCTATCAACAGGTGATGCATTCGGGATTCCTCAGACTTAGAGGACCGAACAGGCTCATTTCTAGCATGCGGCCTTCGCGGTCCTTGGATTAGGATCCATTTTTTGGCAGCCCCGTTGCTCATGGATATCTCGCTGATTATTTGCACTCGCGATCGCTGCCAACAGCTCGTCCGCTGCCTCCAGTCGGTTCAGGGTATCACATTCGAGCGACTCTGGGAGTTAATTATTGTGGATAACGGATCCGTCGATGAAACGGCTGCGGTTGTCCGACAATTTATCGGTAGCGCTGGAGTTTCAGCAGCCTACGTGTTTGAGCCTAAGCTGGGAAAGTCAAATGCTCTGAATACCGCAATAGGAATCGCTCGCGGGCAAATTCTGGCATTCACTGATGATGATTGCTATCCCGCACCGGATTTCCTAAGTCGCGTGTGGTCGGCCTTCGTGGACCCGTCGGTCGGTTACATAACCGGGCGTATCATGCTCCATGATCCAACGGACTATCCTGTGACGATCAATGAAACTACCATGCCACTTATATTTCCTGCAAGGTCATTGGTCACGGTTGGGGCGGTTCAGGGTGCCAATATGGCTTTTCGGCGAAGAATACTCACCGATATCGGTGGATTTGATCCGGTATTTGGACCAGGTACTCAGTTTGTGAGCGAGGATCTGGACGTTGCGGGCCGAGCCAGTGCAGCGGGTTGGAAGGGTCGATACTGTCCCGAAGTGATCGTCAGTCATCACCACGGACGGAAGGCGTCTGACATTCCGCGTCTAATGAAATTATATGGGATGGGCGCCGGCGCATATCATTTGAAGCTCCTGTTGAATGGACGCAAGTTCTTTTGGTTTGCCCAGAGTGTCTATCAGGTTCGTCGCCGATCCAAATTTAGCTGCAGAATGGTCTTATGGGAACCGGTCGGCGTCGTGAAGTATGGATATCTATGTCTAGCGCGCACCTTCCGCAACTGGCTTGACAAGATGCCGCTCCGCCCTCATTGATTCCGGGGAACTATATCTAAAGATTTTGGATATAGGGTGGGTGCAAGGCATCAAGGGGGACGTGTGCCGTGGCCACCGACGCAGTCCCCATCTTCGCCGTTGGTAGCCTAAGGTTGATCCCTTCTAAGTCCCATAGCGTTTTTTTACCGTCAAAGCGGTCACGCGCGCTCGGGAATGCCGGCTTCGCGTTGATCGTTGATCATCACGGATCTTCCGCATGCAGTTGCCTGCCTCACTGCAAGTCAGCTATCCCCTAATCTACCCAGATTATTGAGGACCCTTATTTTCACGCGGCCTCGCCTCTTTTCTTCAAATCGGTTGACGTTGTTCTCGGCACCTGTAGGTTGTAAAGTACTTGATCGACAGCAATAAGCAAGTCCTTCAACATGTGCCAGAAGTGTATCTTGATCCACGGAAACAACATGAAATAGCACCGAAGCTTCTTCCCACCGCCAAAGGGCGCGCGATAGATCGATAGAAAATATTCGAGCAACTGACGAAACTCCGGAAATGTGACGGTTCGAGTGTTCGAGGGATCCCACCATTCGGGACACGGAAGAGTAGGGTACCGATTCGTGAGGCGAAACCGCGGCTGTGTGAGGCGGACCGGAAGAATTGCCATAGATTGTCCGCTGTGGCGCCTGCTGATGAAAAGATGCTCCGGCACTTCGTAAAACCGGCCGAGCAAAGACATTTGCGCCAGCAATACTCCATCGCTATTGACATAGCTGCCCTGCGGGGGGATCTGACGCAGAGCCGACATCCGCATCACGCCAAAGATCTGGTAACACATGTGATAGGTTAGCAACATTTCGCGAAACCGTGCGACCGGATCGTCCGAGTCGGTCGTCATTGGCGTGATATAATTTTTGATGAAGGCCCCGTTTTCATCGACCTCTTTTGTTCTTGCGTATGCCACCACACAGCTAACATCGCTCTCGAGGGCCGCGACACACCGCCGCAGGAATTCCGGCTCTAAGATGTCATCTGCGGCGGCCCATTTGAAATACTTGCCCGTTGCAAGCTCGCAGACGCGGCGCACATTCCAGCCGGCGCCCATGTTCTTCTCGCCTCGGTAATAACGGATTCGACTGTCGCGCCTAACATAAGCTTCCGAGATCTCGCCCGTGCGGTCTGTAGACGCGTTGTCGGAAATAATCAGTTCAAAATCCGTGAATGTCTGGCTCAGGATCGAGTCAAGCGTCTCCTCTAAGAAGCGTTCCCCATCATATACAAATAATCCAATACTTAAAAGTGGTGCGGACTGCATCTAATTCGAGCTCCCAGTTGCATGAGGCGATTAAAGCTCTTGCGACTCGCAGTATTGCCACCGCAGAGCTTTGGCAAGCTAGTTCATCAAGACCGACATTTCCTCTATGCCCGAGGTAGTAGGCGAGCAGGGTATGACTCTTGGGCCTCCTTGGCCACGAAAATCGGCACAACCGGAGCCGTGGACGGCTGATGCGGCGGATTGCCCGCCCGCCAGGGTTGAAGTTAGCCGCTTTTTCTTCATCAAGGCGCACATCTTCGTACTCGCCTCGGTCGCGAGAGACCGTGGGGCGCCTCAGGAATTACCTCCACGGCTCGATCGAAGCGCCGCTGCACCTCTATGTCGACGGAATGGGAGCGCGGCCGTTTTAGGCGGGACAAAGGTGACGATGGTCAAGCCCGGCTTGTCGACACAGCCCTGACCCGGGGCATTTCACCGCCGCTGCTGGCGGACGCGGGAGCAATGCGCCCGGGCCGGCCCTCGAGGCAACCCACCGCAAAGCAGCAACCATCTATGTCCCGTTCCGGTGGAGAGGGATGCTCTTGATCCGGCCATTGGCCGTCGGCATACTCACGCGCCTCAAGTCCTAAACCAGGAATGCTATACACTTCCGCCAGAAGCGCTGCCGAAATGGGGCCCGGAGGTTCACCTCCGAGCCGGACTAGAAACGGCGAGCCGGCGGGTCTGCCCGATAGGTTTCGTAACATCTGGGCAGAAATCCGACGCAAGCCATAGCCTGGAACAATAAAGCAAAACCGACTACATCGGAACGGTCTTTTGAGGGCATAGTCATGCGCATGAGAGTTGCAGATCATCCTGCAGGAATACGGGATCGCGGTCGCGCAATATTTGGGTGCGCCCTTGTGGGGAGTCTCGGTATTTTGCTACTTGACGCACTGGTACTCCGGTCCGGTGTATATTACTTTTCAGATGATATTTATGTGTTGCATTCGGTTGCCGTGCACAGTCTAACTGCAATCCCTTGGCACGTCGTTCGGCCTCTCCAATATCTGATCGTACTGGCTGCTAACTACATCTATTTACCGCTTTGGCTCGGAGCATCGCTTCTCTGTGTGGTAGGGGCGACCATCCTGTCGGCTCTCGCCTGCGAACGTCTCTTTGCGCGTCAGCTTTCGAAAGTGGGATGGTGGGTCCTCGGTCTGGCCAATCCGCTTTTCTTTTACCTCGTAAGCCAACCCGACACCGTGTCCCAAGCCCTTTGCAATCTTTTGTTCGCCGGTTCCTTGCTTACCTTTATCTCTGAATTTCGTCGTCTATGGGATCGAGCACCCTGGGGCCGGCGCTCTGAAAGTGCAGCCGCGTTCCTCAATTTCATGGCAGCAGCGTTGTTCTTCACGAAGGAGACAGGCGTCGCAGCCGCGATCGTTATACCCGCCGCCACTGCCCTGATCCGCTCCAAAACGAGGCGACTCTCGCCTATCTTCCTCTTTTCCTTGCTTCTCCCAATTGCAGCTGCCTGTGGCTGGGTTTGGCTAAACCTCGAATTTCAGTCGCTTCTGCATCTGGATAACGAAGGGGACCGCTACAGTCTACAGCTAAGCCCTATCACGTGGGCAAAAAACTTTATCATTACCGTGGCGTTTCCTGTAACTCCCCTACCAAGCAGTTTTATAGGGTTCGAGTTATTGAGACAACTCTGGGTCGCGGTCGCGCTCGGGTCGGTTTTTCTTTTTATGAGGGTTATCTTGCGCGAGTCTCGGAGTCAACCGAGAATTGTCTTACCACTCCTCGTCGTCGCTGCATCTTGCGCGCCAATGATACTTGTCAGAACTGACGAACTCTACGCTAGTATGATCGCGCCATTCGCGGTGTCGATTGTACTCCTTTTCGGCGTTTCAAGCATGCGTTCGCTTAGTTTGGGCTATGGACTACTGCTTTACGCGGCCTCCCTTGGAAACGGCATCATCTACTGCCTGGGCGCCGATTTTAACCTGTTTGACCTACAACACCTTGAATATTCGATCTACCGCGAGCAATATCAAACTGATCCGATTTGCCCCATTGCTACGACCGCTCATGTTGCTTGGGATGGAACCGACCCCAGCGATGTATTTGGCGTGCCTGGCGTTAAGGGGAGGATTATCTGCGTTCGATAAATGTCTCTGCCTAATGGCCGGCGCATACCGAAAGCTCGCTTTCACCGTAGTGTTTGTGCTCTTGCGACGGGGTCTTAAGGGAATCAAGATGGGATCACGTGCCTAGCGGCCAGGCGCAGCTCAGCGCAGCGATCTAGTGCCGTTCGCCTCTCACGGATCTGACCCGTCGCCGTAGCGGGCGACTATCCGGTCGCGGGGTTGTCCGACGATTCGCAAAGCGGCGAAATCGATGCTTCTGGGTGAGAGCGCTGTCGATCGCCGCCGGCAGGGAGCACTTGTAGTTGAAGTTCACGACGATGATGCTGATACCCCACGGCTCGCTCATACTGCCGACCTCCTTTCTGCGCGGGGATCACATTGCCGGTTCACAGCTTGCCTGAATGCATCGTAGAGAGTCCGACCGCGGTCGCTCCAATCAAAACCGGTGTCGCATTGTTCGTAAGCGGCCTGTTGCATGGAATTGAGCCGGGCGACGTCGTCAATTACGGCAACGATGCCTTGCGCAAGCTTCCACATGGAGTCGAAGGATAGATAGTGCAACCCCGGTGTCAGCGGCAATCCGGCCATGCTGCCCTTCATTGCGGCGATAGGAACTCGATTAAAAATATAGTCCAGTGTTTTGAGCTTGAACCCGCCGCCTGTCTGCTCGACGACCAGCCCCATGCGCCGCGCGGCGAGGAACTCACCAAGATCCTCGACGAAGCCATGGAATCGCGTCGCCTTGACCCTTGCTTCCCAGGCCTTCCGCAAGGAATTCGGCGCCTCGCCGACGATATCGATGCCGACGCCCGCGTTTTGCAAGATGGGATCGGCCGATTCGAGAAAGCCCGACAGATTCATTTCCTTGGGCGTCCAACGGAGGTCGCCAACAACTACGACTCGTCGCGGCGTGGCCTGCACGATTTGCCGGTCCGGCGCACGTGGTCCGTTGTAGCCGGGCGGAAGCACGAGCTTCGCGCTCAACGGTGAAAGCTGCGCGAGACTATCGGCGTCTTCGGTTGTGAGCGTCACGATGATGTCCGCGAGGCGAGCAAGGCTGCGCTCCGCATTGGCTATCTTCCAGGCGTTCGCATGCAAAGCGGCTTTGCGAAATAGGTTGCCACGGAAGTCCCGCGCTATATCCGCTGAGAGTTTCGTTTCGAAATTATGACCGATGTACGCAATGAGCGGACTTGTGCCATTCCTTTCGCTTCTCTGAATAAAAGCGATCGCCCACGCCATAGCATAGTTATCGAGTATGACCACATCGAAATCGCGTGCGCGCAGCATTGTCTTGAGGTGCCGCGTGTAATCGCGTGTGCCGAACCGGGCGGCAACGAGCGGCAATGGACTGGCCAGCGCACGAACAGTCGGATTTGGCCGGCCCGGCACGATGCTCCACTCGATCCGACGCTCGAACGCTTCTGCCGGCCGCAGCGACGAGGCGGCGGACGTCGCGAGCCCTACAAACGTCACCGAAGCTCCGGCGGCCGCGAGCGCTTGAGCAAGCCGCGCCGTGTATATCTTATCTCCGGACCTTAGCGGCAGAGGAATCTGACGCGCCAGCCAAAGGCAGCGCAGGCCTTCTTGTAGACTAAATGAATCGGCCATCAAGTCTGATCTCAAGTTGTTCCGCCAACCGCAGCGCCATCGCCACGATGGTCAACATTGGGTTGGCTTGCCCGGAAGTGGGAAATGTCGCGCAACCTGCGACATAAAGGTTGTCTACACGATGCACGCGACCATCAGCGTTCACGACGCCTGAGCTCGAGCTCTCCGACATCCTGGCCGCGCCAATGTGATGGCCACCAACTGGCACCGCGCTGGCGCGTGCATCTTGATCTAACCGCTCCTCGTCATATCCTATAGTTCCGCAGCCGCAGCCTTCAACCGCGCGCCTGAGCTCGCGCGGCATTCTCGAAGGCGTAAGCCAATCGAGCTCTGAGGCCGGGCAATCGATCCTCGGCCTTGGTACGCCATAACGATCGGCCTCATGCGCGAGCGACACGCGGCTTTCAGGGTTCGGCACCTGCTCGCCGTTGAAATCGAGCGAATAGACCCCGGCCGCGTTCGGCAGCGCCACGGAGGGAATGCGCCGATACGCGAGATGACGCCGAAATACCCAGTCCAAAGCGAAACTAGCCAGCCGCGGTGCACCAAACATCACATTGCGAACGTGTCCGAGCCAAAGTCCTAAATCGTTCTTGGAGCTACGCATTGCCTCATGCTCGACCACGGCGAACTTTCGCGCGTATTCCGGGATGATGACAGTCTTGGTTAGATATACCGCAGAGAGCACGGGATGACGATGTGAGGGATCGACGACGTTCGGGTGATGCAGGCAGATTGCGACGTTGAGGATTCCCAGCGCATCCTGCTTCTCGGCCCGCAAGGTGAAGCGTCTGCGGCAATAGATTCTGTCATTCATTCGCTCGAAGCCGAATTGGATGCCTCGATTCGCTGGCAAAAGGCGCAGTTGCCCCAATTCGGCCTCGATATGGCACATATACGTGCGCCCCAACATCCCGGAATGGTTTCCATAGCCGGAATGCGCCAGCATGCGAACGAACTCGAGCCCCCCAACCGCCAGAACAAAAAAAGCGAGCATGCACCCTGAAACGCATGTCGCCCCGGCCGGCGCATTCGAGGCCCGTCACAGCGACATGTTGACGGAAACGGTGGAGCGTTTCAGTCCGCCGACGAATTTCTGGAAACGATATCGAGCGGAACTCGCCAAGTCGGCAGCGGTTATCGTGGTCAAACACGCTACTTGCTTGCGATTGAGCGGCGGCGAAGCGAAATCGCAGAAGCCGTTGACGAACTCGGCCGGCAAGGCCGTCGAGGCTGAAGAGTTGACTTCTCCCACCTCCAGCAAAGATTGTTCGTAAAAGGGTTCGGGCGCAGATCGGTCGAAGGGCCATCCGCTCAATGGAACATTGCGACGCTTTCGAAAATCCTGCTCGTCCAGCGGCACGCACCGCCCGCCCCACGAATGCGCCAAGAAGCTCATGGCCACGCCACGTAGTGGAAATAGAAACTCTTGGTAAATGGAAATCCTAGCCCCGCCACGGTGACGATGCACGCGTCAATGAATTTCAACGCCTCTCCCAAAATCCGTTCGCTCTCCCCCTGGCCGTAGATATCCGCGGTATCAAAAAGGGTGATGCCGGCATTCGCCGCGGCCGTAACGAGCGAGAGGATTTCGCGACGTGTGCGAGGCACCATCAAGGACCCCAGGCGTGCAGCCCAAGCCCAGCACGGAAACTTCCCCCAACTCGACAATTTCTGGCGCCGCACGCCCTCTCGAACCGCAAGGTATTGATCCAAGATTTTGCATTCCAGCATATAGCACATGGGTCAAATTGCCATCGCGCCGCGCAAGGAGATTCCCTGCGACAGCGAGCACCACGTCCAGAAAAGTCATCGCGGAGCCGAGCCATAGTCCGGGGCGGGCGGTAGCCAATAGCTTCTTCCGCGCTTTTGCGAATGCGCGGAGAGATAGCCTAGCCGGGAATGACGGGTAGTGCGGCCCTCGATCGCGTTGAGGAAACGGATGAATTCCTGATGCCGGCAGCGCTGCGTGCAGCGGACGGTGACCTGCCGTCGAGAGCGGCGAACAGCGTGGTCGTTCCGTCGCGCTTGTAGTGATGGGTGGTCGTCCCGCA
>WNGK01003205.1_pt1 | contig 17768 bp, 16 predicted proteins | sample 5400601 | NCBI WGS metagenome assembly WNGK01 (sample SAMN13153376, study PRJNA577476) | soil metagenome | isolation source: 60 cm soil or saprolite under Garry oak tree replicate 1 | place: USA:California | collected 2016-06-15
TGATGAGCGTGGGCGTGATGGGCGACCAGCGAACCTACGCGTATACCGCTGCCGTGCGGGCCGTGCATTCCGAGGATGGCATGACGGCTGACTGGACACCGCTGCCGTACGATGTGCTGAAGCGCATCTCCAGCCGCATGGTGAACGAGGTGCGGGGCATCAATCGCGTGGTCTACGACATTACTTCGAAGCCGCCGGGCACGATCGAGTGGGAGTGACGCTCGCGGTGATAACCTCAACTTCCATGTATGCGAAGAGGAATCACTCGTGAACGAACCCGATGCTGTCGATCCCACGCTTGAATCGTTGATTGGAGCTGCGCGCCGTGCAGCTCTCCGTTCGTACTCACCTTACTCGCATTTCAGGGTTGGGTCGGCGCTGCGGTTGGCGGACGGCGCTATCGTGACCGGCGTCAATGTGGAGAACGCCAGTTACGGCCTCACCATTTGCGCGGAGCGATCTGCATTGGTTCGCGCCATCGCCGAGTTTGGACCCGCGATTCGCATCACCGCGGTTGCGGTAGCCAACCTGAACGAGACCGCGAGCCCGCCCTGCGGCGCATGCCGCCAGATGCTCTCCGAGTTCATCGAACCGGATGCGCCGGTTGTATTTCAGTCGTCAGACGGAATGTGTGTGATGCCTTTCTCCGCTGTGTTTCCGCTGGTCTTCCGCATGAAAGTCACATGAAAGTCTGATGGATAAGGCCTCCAGGCGAAGATTGGATGAGAACATGACGCATTGATTCGGCTCCGCTTGCGATAATTTCAGAGTTCCCTGATTTCAGGCAGGTGCTCATGTCCAGCCATCTCGCGACTCCTCTGCACACCATTGATCTAATTCGCAAGAAGCGCGATGGCCACGCGCTTTCGGACGAGGAGATTCGATTTCTCGTCACTGGAGCGGCGTCTTCGTCGATTCCTCTCGAGCAGCTCTCGGCGTGGCTGATGGCATCTTGGATCCGCGGGCTCTCCATCGACGAAACGCATGCTCTGACGATTGCCATGCGGGATTCCGGCGAAAAGTTTGATACCTCGCGACTGGGCAGGACCGCTGTCGACAAGCATTCGACTGGTGGAGTTGGCGACAAGACAAGCTTCCTGGTGGCCCCCATCGCAGCGGCGTGCGGGGTCGCGGTGCCCATGATCTCGGGGCGGGCGCTGGGCCACACCGGGGGAACGCTGGATAAGCTGGAGTCCATTCCTGGCTACCGAACCGCGCTGAACCTCGCCGAGTTCGAGTCGGTTCTCCAAACATGCGGCGCGTCCATTGTCAGCCAGACGCTTTCGCTGGTTCCCGCCGACAGGGTCCTCTACTCTCTTCGCGACCGCACCGGCACTGTGGAGAACGCCGGCCTGATCTGCGCTTCGATTCTCAGCAAGAAACTGGCCGCCGGGCTTGATGCGCTGGTACTCGATGTGAAGACCGGATCCGGCGCATTCTTGCGCAAGAGGGAAGATGCCGAATCGCTTGCCGCACTGATGGTCGCCACTGCGGAAGCTGCCGGCACGCGCACGGTCGCGCTGCTCACCGACATGGGACAACCGCTGGGCCATACTGCCGGCAACTGGATTGAAGTCGCCGAATGTGTCGAACTGCTTCGTGGAGAGCATCCTGCTCATAGTGAAGATCTGCGGCAACTCTCGCTAAGCCTTGCTGGCTGGATGATTCATCTCGGCGGGAAGTCGCCGTCGCCCGAAGCCGGATCGCGGATGGCTGGGGCCGCTCTCATGGACGGTTCGGCGCTCGCCGCCTTTATGAAAATGGTCGATGCCCACGGCGGCGACTTATCTGTCTTCGACGATCTCGCCGCTTTTCACAAGCCGGACGTGACGAAGGTGCTCAACGCCTGGGAGACTGGCACCATCGCAGAGATGGATACCACCGCGATTGGCTGGGCCGTGCAACGCACCGGTGCCGGCCGCGAAGCGCGCAATGAGTCCGGGGTCCCATCCGAGTCGTTGGGATGGGACCCGGTGGATCCGCATGCCGGCATTGTGTTTCACGCGCGCCGCGGCGCCAGGGTGGAGAAGGGACAGCCCATTGCGACGCTCTACGCAACCAGTCTGGCGCAGATGGACGAAGCGCTGGAGCGATTGAGGGCCGCGATCCGCATCTCCGGCGAGCCGCTTGCCGCGCCGCCGCCGTTGGTGAGCCGCATCTTCGATCGCGAGAGCGCCGAAGCATTTCTCGCAAATCCTGTTAAGGTTAAAAAAACAGAAAAACAGGGACCAGGGACTAGGGACTAGGGACTAGGGAACAGGTTCCATCGCTTCTCGCTCGGCGGCCAGTTCGACGAGGTTTCTCCGGCGGGAGCGGTATCGATGCTCCTGTTTTGCTCTAACTATTCCCTATTCCCTAATTCCTGCTCCGAAGGAGCCGTGCTTGGATCGATTCACGGGCATTCTGGGAATTCTTGCCGTGCTGGCCGCGGCGTGGCTGGGCTCAACCAATCGAAGTCGTATCCGCTGGCGCACCGTCGCGTGGGGCCTCAGCCTGCAGGTGATCTTCGCGTTCTGCGTACTTCGCTTCACCTTCGGTCAGCAGTTCATGGCCTGGGCTGGCGACGTGATCAACCACATGCTTTCCGCCACCGTCGCGGGGACTCGTGTGCTGTTCGGCGAACTCGGCCTGCCTAACTCCGGCGCATTCGGCAAACTCATTGCTCCGTATTCCGGCTCCATCTTCGCGTTTCAGGTCCTGCCTACCATCATCTTCATCTCCGCTTTCTTCGCCCTCCTTTACCACATCGGCGTCATGCAGATCATCATCCGCGCGCTGGCGTGGGTGATGCTCAAGACCATGCGCATCTCCGGCGCCGAAAGCATGAATGTGGCTGCCAGCATTTTCATGGGCCAGACCGAGGCGCCGCTTACTATCCGTCCGTTTCTCGCCAAAGCTACGCGCAGCGAATTAATGACCATCATGACCAGCGGCATGGCGCACGTCTCCGGCGGCATCATGGCCATGTACATCTCGCAGGGTGTCGAGGCCAAGCATCTGCTGGCGGCGGTCATCATGACGTCGCCCGGCACCATCCTCATGGCCAAGATGCTTGTGCCGGAGACCGAAGTGCCAGCCACCGAAGGCAAGGTCGTGATCCCCAAGGACGAACTGCACCAGGAAGAGAACCTCATCGGCGCGATCGCGCGCGGCACCATCGACGGCGGCAAGCTGGCCATGAACGTTGCCATCATGCTCATCAGCTTCCTGGCCCTTGTTGCTCTCCTCGACATGCTGCTGGCCTGGGCTCACGGCGGCCTGCCGTGGATTCCGCCGAGTCTTGGCGAGATCCTCGGCTTCGTCTTCGCTCCGGTCGCGTGGCTCATCGGCGTTCCGTGGCACGATTGCGGGACTATCGGCAACTTGCTGGGCACGCGGATGGCGCTCAACGAAGTGATTGCGTACATCGCGCTGGGCGCGCACCGGGCGGCGCTCAGCCCGCGCTCGTTTACCATCGCTACGTTTGCGCTGTGCGGGTTCGCCAACCTGGGGTCGATCGGCATGCAGATCGGCGGGATCGGGGCGCTTGTGCCGGAACGGCGGAACGACCTGGCGAAGCTGGGTGTCCGCGCGATGTTAGCGGGGACGATGGCTAACTTGATCAGCGCCTCGATTGCGGGGATGTTTTTGGGGTAAAAGGTGGGTTCGCCGCTGGCTTTCCGTTCCATCGGCGATGTTGGTGTTTTCAGCAAAATTTAGTGTGCGCAATTCAGGAGAGCCGCAACCGTGTCTTCCGGCCGGGTGCGGATATGAAGAGTATCGCTGGCCAAGAAATGCAGCTTTTACGGGCGTGTGTTCTACTCGCTAACGCAGGGTGCCTGTGGTATGATTCGCGCGAATATGCAAACAACCGAGTCTTTCCCCCCAAGCCAGGGTGAAGCAACCGAGATCGATCCGGTCAGCAAGGCGCTTGGTCTCTTAGTGGTGGGACTGTGGGGCCGATGGTACAACGTCAAGAATAAGTATCTGGGCGCGTGGATCGCAGGAGTTGTCCTTGTCTTTTCGTTGATCGAGCTGCCCGCTCCACTCTTGCATGTTGAGAGCCTCGTGAGGTGGCTCGAGGGTTGGCTTCCCCTTGGCCTGCGCGACCATTTCCGCAGCTTTCTCATTGTCCTTCTCATGGTGGCCGCATTTGCGATGTTCTATTCGCATCGGCGCCTAGAGCAGGGCCAGAAAGGGATGAATCGCTTGATTTACTACCTGAAATGGCTTACCGAATACGAGTGGTCGGAAGACACAGCGCCGCTCGTCGATAGACTTACCACGGTTTTGGATGGATTGCTGGGTGCACTCCAGGAAGGGAAAGAGACGACTCACGGAGACTCTGGTACAAACAATCCGAACCTGAACGCATCCATATTGATTCAGGATCCGGATGCGGACAGGACATTTATGATCCTTGCCCAGGACTCCAAGAGAACTTTCGATCCGATGACACGTATCCCCCTCACGAAGAGTGTGGCCGGAAAAGTAGTTGAGAAGAGCAAAAGAGGGCAGACGAGCACACTGATCTATGTTCCGTGGACAAGATTCGCACATGGTTGGCTGTTCCGATCTCTTGAGGATCACAAGATTACGAAAGAAATGGAATTTATCGAGACTCCGTTTTGCCCGATTGAGCACAAGGGACAGGAACATTTGAAATGCCTGCTCTGCGTCTGCATTCCGCTCGAGCCGCGCACCAAGGTTAAACTGGAAGAGGGGCGGGAGGTGGATTGTCCCGTAGCGGTCCTGAGCCTGAGCAGTCCGAATTCTGAGTCCTTGAACAACAGGACCTTTGATGCATCGAGACTGGTTTCAAAGCTCTTACCGCGCATGCTGAGCCGCACGATGAAAGCGCAAGAGAAACCGGTGGAGGACGTGGCAGTGCCGTCGACGGGAGAGAAAGGTGATGCGAAGTAACGTTACGTCCTGGTTTCGGCGTGAATTTCGTCGTGGAAGGTTGCTTAAGATCACATACAATCTCGATGGCATGTTCTATTCAATGAAAATGGCCCCACAACTTCGAGGTGCCCGTTTCGTATCATCTTGAAAGGAGATAAGCTGATGGCTTTCAATGCAACAGCAACCCCGCCTGCCGACACGAGTGCGGAGCACGACGAGCAGACGACGCGTCTGCAGGAACTTTCGAGAGATCTCGCCGAAGCGAATGCGCCTTTGCACGTAAAAGGCCCTGGAGTTGGGGAGTTGCTAATAAACGTGGTGTCGCAACTGTTCCATTCCGTGACGCACTAAAGAGTTAGCGTTGCGGGCTGAGACAGGTTGCGCCTATTTTACTTAATCGATTTACTGCATTCAACTCTTCCAAGCTTTTTTCAGTTCCTTCTCCTTCCACAAAATCTTCCTCCTAGGGGCAAGCGATCATCGATTTTTGGCGAAGCGCAATTCTCCGCGTGCCCGCGCCTTTCCCGCTTCCGCTTCCCGGTTGCGGACCGGCCCATTCGTTTCGAGCGACCCGAGCAGCCGCGCAGACGCCGCCGCAATCTCGTCGATGGCCGCGGCAAAGGCGGCCTCATTCGCCTTCGATGGCTTTTGAAATCCGCTAATCTTGCGCACGAATTGCAGCGAGGCCGCGCGAATCTCCTCGTCAGTTACGGGCGGATCGAAGTTGAACAACAATTTGATATTCCGGCACATGCGCGAGTCTCCACCTTGCGAACGAGCACAGCTCCCATGCAAGTTTCCGAAGCAGGGTCCTTGTCTCCGGCCGGAAACCATCGAGAACTGGCCAGTGCGCCATTTTATTTCTCTTGAGTGCTCAGCTCTTCTTCGACGTCACCGCGGAAAATGCTTCAACCCTTTGGATTACCCGCTTCCCGCCGCACATTGGGCAGGTCATTCCCCCCTTCTCAAACTCGGAGATGAGCAGGTGTTGCGTGAATTCCTGGTTGCAGTCGAGGCAGAAGAAAACGTAATGGGACATCGTATTTTCTCCTTGGCTCATGATAGCCCCGCTTGAGCCCCTCGGGCGCGGCAAATCATCGCGTCATCGACAAGCACAATCCGCAGAGCGATGCCGGTTTGCCACCAAAGGCAACGTTCTTTGCGAGCCCGTGCTTCATAGAAACAGCGTTCTAGAGCGGTTCCGCAGTTGATGTAGCCGCTTCTGGCATTCATTCAGGCGGCTTTTTCTTAAGGAAAAAGCCACTCAGCCGCAATGGCTTCGAGACACAGTAACTGCGAAACCGCTGTGGCCCCTCGGCTTGGGGAAGAGGCAGCATGGCAATCACCGGGCTTCCCAAACCGGCAACTCAATGGGTGCGCGGCCCGAATTTGCCAAGCCATCCCTGGCTGGTGGGCGTCGGCATCGTCTTGCTGGCGGCGCTCATGATCGGCATTCACTTTGCCGGAGAAAACTGGCCGTATCGTTATCGCAAGATCAAGCCTTTGCTTGAAGATGTCTTCGGCAGCCAGGTCGCTATCACCCAATATCACCGCACCTATTTTCCGCATCCGGGATTCGTGGCTACCGGCATCACGCTGCGTCGCCGATCTGCCCCGCATCAACCGCCCATCGGCACAGTCCAAACGCTATTTGTGCAGGGAAGCTGGATCGATCTATTCCGTCTGCGCCGGCGCGTTCAACTGGTGGACATGACCGGCGTGCATCTTGTTTTGCCTCCACCGGGCAGCCGAGCCGCAAGTGAAGATTTTCCGCCCGGCAGCACGTCTGACTTCACCGGCCCGGACACGGCAGTCGTCCGGCTCGAAGTTCACAATTCTCTGATCGATGTGCTGCGCGCCAAAGGTGGCCGCTACTCGTTCCCCATTGCGCAGCTTCATCTTGAAGACGTGCAGAAGGGCCACGCCATGACCTTCGCGGTCGACCTGGACAATGCAATTCCGTCGGGACACATTCGCGCCTCCGGCCGTTTCGGCCCGCTCGTCGAGCACTCTCCAGGGGACACATTGGTCAGCGGCCAATTCAACTTTGACCGGGTCAATCTGCATGACGTGGGCAACATCAAGGGCACGCTCTCTTCTTCGGGAAAATTCTTCGGAAGGCTGGGCACACTCGAGGCTGAGGCCTCAAGCAACACGCCGAATTTCGCCGTGGATTACGGGCAACCCACACCGGTATCGGGATCGGTGCGCTGCACGGTTAACGGCCTCAACGGCGACACGGTATTTCGTTCCATCGATGTCCACGTCGGCCGCACCGCAGTCATTGCGACGGGAGCGACAAGGGGAACTCCTGAGAAGTCGACAAATCTCGACATCGTTGTGAAATCGGGACGTGCTGAAGATGTTCTGCGGCCATTCCTTCACAAGGAGGTGCCCATCACGGGGCCGGTCTCCCTGCATGCCCACGCCTACTTGGCGCCTTCCAGCGTCGGCGGGTTTTTCCATCGGCTCAAGGTTGACGGAGCCTTCGACGTCCCCGCTGAGCGCGTGACGAATCCTGCCACGGAGAAGCGCCTCACGGACTTCAGTCAGCGCGCACAGGGGAAGAGTGTGCCGGACGCGTCCCAGGGCGATCCGCCTAAGGATTCTCGCGTCGATGCCTTATCCTCAATCGCCGGCCCGGCTTCCATCCGCGACGAAATCGTCACCAGCAAAGGACTTACGTTCAAAGTGCCGGGCGCGGATGCAGATCTCCAGGGCACCTTTGCATTCCACACGGGCGCTGTGCACCTGACCGGCGACCTTACGATGCACGCCGATATTTCTCACACTGCCACCGGCTTCAAATCATTCCTCTCAAGCCGCTCGCTCCATTCTTCCGGAAGAAGCACGCGGGCGCCGTGGTTCCAATGGCCGTGACCGGCACCCCGGGCAAGTACAAAGTGGAGCAGGATCTCAATCACGCCAAGTGAGCGTTCAACGGTGATGTTTCAGCCCGCCCGCAGACGCCGATACCGATAGATCAGTGTCAGCAGCGTCACTGTCCCGCAACTCAGCAGGCTCGCGGCCATGCCGAGGATGAGCGATGGATCGTGCTGGTAGACGCCGTGCACAATGCCAATCGCCTGCAACACGCTGAAGCCTCCGAAGGTGATCAGGGAGATGCCCTCATCGGTTTTCTTGCGCCAGACCGCCACCGCCTGGGGCACAAACAGCAGCGCGTTGCACAGCAATCCAAGGCCGAACACTACCGCGACAATTTGCTTCATCTCTGTTGCACTCTCCTCTTGGGCGAAGCCTCTCGGGTGCGCGAGTCCTACTGCGTAACTCTTTATTTATCAACAGTACGACTCGAAGATGCGCCTCGAAAACTTTCCTGAACGCAACTTACTTGAAATAGGGTCGCATCTCAGCTTACCGTGCGTAAGAAACTTGCAATCTCGACATTTCTGCTGCTGAGCCTTGTTCTGGTCGTGGGCGCGTCACAGGCGCCAATCGAAAAGCCAACTCCGCAGCTTCAGCAAACCGCCATTCCGTCCGAGCAACTTTCGCAGCCCGGCGCAAAGGGGCAGTCGAAGGAGGAAACACAGCCCGCCGTCCCCGTTCCTCCCGGGCCCGTGCCAGCTTCGGAGATCAAGCCGGGCCCACCCACCCCCATTGCCGTGCAGAAGGTCGAGCTGGGAGACGACGAGAACTGGGATCCGCAGTGGGACGTGATCGTGGAAGAGAACCTTCCTTCGGAACTGCTTTCGCCGCGGGTGTCGCACGCAGTACATCTGTTCTGCCCGCGGTTCGGCTTGTTGAGCGAAGCCGACAAGCGCTCCTACTGGGCGTATTTCTTCCAGGCGCTCGCGGGCGCCGAAGCCGGCCTCAAGCCCACCGCCAACGTTCGCCACACGGAGCCGGAGGTGGCTGTGATCGACAAGATCACCCACCGCATCACGAGGCAGGAAGGGCTGCTGCAGCTGACTTACGAAGATTCGGATCGCTACAACTGCGACTTCGACTGGGACAACGACAAGCAGCTGCCCGAGCACGATCCGTCGAAGACGATCCTGCAGCCCAGGAACAACCTGCTCTGCGGCATCAAGATCCTCAAGAATCAGCTGATCGATTTGGACGAGCCGCTGCTGACGCCGAAGAGCTACTGGGCGACATTGCGTCCCGATACGGTCAGCTACCGCGTGTTTGCCCGACAGATGACTAACGTCCCTGTAGCCTGTGGGCCCCGGCCTGCACGAACCGAGAAGAAGCCCGAGCCCTCGTTGCGCGAGGCCGCCGCAGTTGCGCCTGACAATCAGCCCTCGCGCTGACTGTCTTTCGGGTTGCTCATCCCTGTTCCCTGATCCATTAAAGTATTCACAATGGGTTCCAATTACTTCGATCAGGTTTCAGAGGCCGCCGGCTTTTTGCGCGAGAACCTCTCCGGGCTCAGCCCACGAATCGGCATCGTGCTCGGCTCCGGCCTCGGCGCAGTTGCCGAGTCGGTCGCCGACGCTACCATCGTTCCCTACGCCGAGATCCCGCACTTTCCGCAGTCAACCGTCGAAGGCCACTCAGGCCGCGTCGTGGCGGGCTTCCTCGGCGAAACGCCGGTTGTAATCCTGCAGGGCCGCGTGCATTCCTACGAGGGCTACACGCCGGCGCAGGTCACCTTCCCTATGCGTGTGCTGGGGGCGCTGGGGATGCGTGCTGTAGTCCTGACAAACGCTGCCGGCGGCATTCAGCAGGGCTACTATATCGGCCAGCTTGTGGCGCTGTCTGACCACATCAACTTCATGGGCTGGAATCCACTCACCGGCCCCAACGAGCCGCGTTTTAGCTGCATCCCGGGCGCGGGGTTGCGCTTCTTCGATATGACCGAGGCTTACTCGAAGCCCCTGCGTGCGCTGGCGAAAGAAGCGGCCGTCGAAGAAGGTTTTGCACTGGACGAGGGCGTCTACCTGGCCACGCACGGGCCGAGCTTTGAAACTCCCGCCGAGATTCGCGCCTTCCGCACCCTCGGCGCCACGCTGGTCGGCATGTCCACGGTGCCGGAGACGATTGTCGCGCGCCACATGGGCATCGAGGTCCTCGGCATCTCGTGCGTCACCAACCTCGCCGCTGGACTTGGCGAAAGCCAGCTCAGCCACTCCGAGGTCTTTGAAGCCGGCCGCAAGGTCGAGCACCGCCTGGCCGGCCTCTTGAAACGCCTCACACCTCGCATCGCCGCAGGCATGGATTCCGAGGCATGATGGCAGATGCGTCGCACGCTGGCCGGCTGCTCTACCTCCGGCAAAACTACCCAGTTTCCCGAATTAGCTCCAAAGCTCATTTTTGCTGATTGTTTAGATTCCTTGACGAAAGTTTGACAGGGGTTTGATGCAAAGTGTGCATCTCGCCCGGTAGGGTCAAACTCGAGATGCAAAACTATCTGACAAACCGCAGCGCGGCGATCGAGCGCCTCCGCCTCTGCCTGGTGCAGGGCATCTCTCCCCGGCGCCTGGCATTCACGCTGTCAGTGGGCTTTGTGCTCGGCTGCATCCCGCTGGTTGGCATTCCCACCGGCTTATGCGTTGTGGTGGCGCTGGCGCTCCGGTTGAATCAGCCGGCGATTCAGGCTGCCAACTACGCCGCCATGCCCTTTCAGGTGGCCCTGATCGTGCCGTTTGTGCGGCTCGGTGGCAAGCTGACTCCCGCGTTCTCCCATCCGGCTCTCGATCTCTCGGCGCTGGCGCGCTCGCCGCTGCAACTGGCAATGCACTCTTCCACGCAGCTCCTGGGGCAACTCGGTATTCTCGCTGGTCAGGCTTTGCTGGCGTGGCTGCTGCTGGCTGTCCCGGTCGCGGTGGTCCTGACCCTTATGCTTACCGGCGTTCTGCGGCGCGTTCCGGCGCTCGCTTCGGCCAAGGCTAGAGGCTAGACTCACGCGTCACAACCAAGCTCCCTGCTACTCTTCGCGCAGCAGCGTCAGCGGGTTGATGGAGAGCGCACGCTGTGCGGGGATCCACGTTGCCAGGAGCCCCAGCAACGCCATTGCCAGAACCACGCCGGCCAGCACCAGCGGATCGCGAGGCGTGGCCTGGAACACGACAAACGCTAGCACCCGGCTGGCCAGCAATCCCAGCAGCAAGCCCGCCGCCGACCCGAATGCCAGCAATTTCATCGCGCGTCCCAAGGCTGCGCCCAGCACCTCGCGCCGCTGTGCCCCCAGCGCCATGCGAATGCCCAACTCCTTCATCCGCTTCGATACTGAATGCGCCGCCATTCCAAAGATCCCCGTGAGCGACAGCATGGCGCCCATCACTCCCAGCACGCCCAGCGAGAGCGTGGCCATGCGCGGCGCAAACAGCATCGTATCCAGATCCTTGTAGCGGGTGGCGATATAGATGGGTAACTCGCTGTCCATGCGTCGCAGCAGATTACGGATGGCCTCAGACAGCTCTTCAGGATCGCGACCGGAACGCACCACGATGGTCGTGGAACTCGATGGCGATTGCCGGATGGGAACAAAGATGGCAGATGTAGGATTTTCGGTGAGGCTGTCGTACTTGCCGTCCTCAACCACGCCGACCACTTCGATACGCGTTCCGTTCATCAGCTTGAAGTGACGGCCAAGCGAGCCTGGCACCGAGCCAAACAGCTTGTTCGCGAAGTGACGATTCACAATCGCTACCTGGGGCGCATTCTTGTCGTCGTGCTCAGAGAATCCCCTTCCTGCCAGCAGAGCAGTGTTTGCGGTCTGCAGGTAGGAAGTAGAGATGCTGAACCTGTCGGGGTGATCCGCTGCATTGGGTGTGCGCAGATCGGTGGCGTTGTCGGCGAAAACCAGCGTGTCATCGCCGCCCTCTCCAAGCGGCAAGTGATCGATTACCCCGGCGGATTCGACGCCCGGGATCGCCGCGATGGCATTCCTCATCTGGTTTTCCATCTGCGCCGCGTGCTCAGGGGTGTAGCCAACCATCGACAGGTCGGTTTCCACGATCATCGAGTTCTGCACGTCGAAGCCGAAGTCGCTGTGCAGCGATCGCGCCAGCCCGCGCACGGCAACCAGCGAAGAGGTCACGAGCACGCCGCAGATGGCGATCTGCACCACCAGCAACACCTCGCGCAGACCCAGCCGTCGGCTCGGTTTGGTTGTCGAACCCGACTTGACCACTTCATAAGGATTGGTGCGCAGCACCTGCTTCACCGGAACTGCGCCGAAGAGCAGCCCGCTGACCAGAGCCAGCAGCACGGCCACCACGAAGACCTTGGCGTCTGGCGTGATGGGCACGTGAAGGGGCCAGCGCGTAAACGGACGCCACGCGCTCAGGCCGCGCAACAGCGCGAAACTCGCAGCAAGTCCGATGCCGCCGCCCGCAAGGGATATGAGGATCGATTCGGTAAAGAGGCCGCGGAGAATCCGCTTGCGGGTGGAGCCGAGAGCGATGCGCAACGCAACCTCGCGCGAGCGATCGGCAGCCCGCGCCGCGAACAAGCTGCCCAGGTTGGCGCATGCGGCCAGCAGGATCAGTCCCGCCAGCATCATCAATGCAGTCATGAATGCGGCGACCGGACGCCCAAGATAGTCCCCATAGAGATTGGGCCGTGCCAGCGTAAATGTCAGCTTGCCGTTGTCGCGCGGGTACATCCGCTGAATGTCGGCGCCCACGGCATTCAGATCGGCGATTGACTGAGCCCGCGTGACGCCGGGTTTCAGGTGCCCCATGAGCATGAATATCCAGCGGGCTTCTCGATTCGTCAGGTCATCGTTGCTGCCGAACTGAGGATGATTCACCAGGGGCACAAACATGGCGACGTTGAAGAACATCAGCGTTCCGCTAAACCCCGGTTGCGCCACGCCGATCACGGTATACGGGTGCTTGTTCAGCCTGACAACGCGGCCTATGACATCAGGGTCGCTTTGGAAGTGATCTTGCCAGTAAGAGTAAGTCAGCACAATATAGGGTGCGCTGTTGGGGCCGTGTTCGTCGGAGGCGTGAAAGTAGCGCCCAAGAAACGGCTTCAGCTTTAACGCGTCGAAGTAGTTTCCGGTGGTTGACTCCATCCAGACGCGCGTGGGATCTCCGCCTGTATCGAGGCTGGCATCGTCGGCGCTCCAGGCGACCAGGTCTTCGATGCTGTGGTTGCGGTCGCGCAGGTCGAGATAGTCAGGATAGGACTGTTGGGAGCCCACCCCGTATCCATGCTGCAGCATGAAGAGCGTGTCTGCCTTCGGAACATCGAGGGGGCGCAGGATCAGCGCATTCAATACTCCGAAGACGACGGAGTTGGCGCCGATGGCCAAAGCCAGCGTTAGAGTGGCCGTAACGGCGAAACCGGGCGACTTGCGCAGAACGCGCAAGGCAAAACGCAAATCGCCCCAGAGAACTGCCATTCCGTTGCCGCCGAGCTCGGAGTGAATTGCCTCTTTGTATTTTTCGCGGCCGCCGAACTCGATACGCGCGCGGCGCTCTGCGGTTGCCCGATCAAGGCCCGACCGTTCCAGGTCGTCGGCACGATGCTCGACGTGGCTGCGCAGTTCCTCTTCCATCTCCGCGTTCATTTCCGAGCGCTGAAAGAGGGCGGCAATGCGAAAACGAAGTGACTCGAGGAGATTCATAGCGCCTCCCGGGGATGATCCAAACAACAATGCAAAGCGAGCGGTCTCACTCTTCGCGCAACAGGATCACGGGATTGACCGCCAGTGCGCGTTGAGCGGGAATCCAGGTAGCCAGCAGTCCCAGCAGCGACATGGCCACGACCACGCCGCCCAGCACCAGCGGGTCGCGCGAGGTGGCCTGGTACACAATGAACGCGAGCACCTTGCTTGCCATGATCCCGAGAATGAGACCCGCCGCTGAGCCCACGGCGAGCAGTCGCACGGCGCGACCCAACGCGGCTTTCAGCACCTCGGTTCGCTTCGCGCCAAGCGCCATGCGGATTCCGAGTTCGCGCAGTCGCTTGCTCACCGAGTATGCCGCCATTCCAAAGATGCCGGTAATCGACAGCATCGCGCCCATGATCTCCAGCACTCCCAGTGAAGCGGTGGCCATGCGGGAAGGGAACAGCGCGACGCCAAGCATCGAGTTCCACGTCTGGATATCGCCAGGCAGCGCCGGGTCCACCTCGCGCAGCTTGTTCCTGATGACCGCGCCAAGTTCCTGCGGGTCGCGCTGCGAGCGCAACACGAGATAGGCTGAGCTGGCAGGCGATTGCAGCGAGGGCATAAACAGCGCTGGCTGCTGATCTTCATTGACACTCAGGTATTTTCCGTCGGCGACCACGCCCACGATCTGAATGCGGCGCCCATCCTGCATCCGCACAAACCGGCCAATCGCATTGGTTACGGAGCCAAACAAGATTCGTGCGAATTCTCGATTTCCTACGGCCACCAGCGTCGCGGACTTGGTGTCGTCCCATGAGAAATCCCGGCCTGAAAGCAGGCTGGTGCCTGCCGCCTCAAAGTAGCCCGGCGACACGTCATAGCTATAAGGCATGACGGCGACATTCGATTGCTTCAGATCCCGCGTCTCGTCCTTGAACACATTCTCCCGGCCGGCGGACGCGTAGACGAGCGGCGGATAGTTGTTCACCAGGCCCACCTTGTCGACGCCGGGAATCGTTCCCATCGCATCAATCAGGCGCTTTTGAACGGGCAGCACAGCCTCCATGCCGTACCCGCCAACCGTAAGGTTCACACCCAGGAGCATGGTGTTGCGAGGCTCAAAACCGAAGTTGCTGTGTAGCGAACGCTCCAGTCCCCGCAGCGCTACCACGGAGGATGTGACCAGCACAGCGCAAATGGCGATCTGCGTCACCAGCAGTACGTCGCGCAAGGTGATGCGGCGGCCCAGGCGGCCCGCCGATCCCGCCCTCACGATCTCGTACGGATTGGCTCGGAGCACTTGCCGCACCGGCACAATTCCGAAAAGGAACCCGCTCACCAGCGCCAGAACAAACGCCACCACGTAATTGCTTGCGTCCGCATTGACGGGGATGTGGATAGGAGCCCCGGCAAATGGCTGCCACGCGCCCAGCTTGCGCAATAGCGCCACGCTTGCCATCACTCCGAATGCGCCGCCGCACAGCGAAATCAGCAGGGCTTCCGTCAACAGCTGTCGCAGGATGCGTTGGCGGCTCGACCCGAGCGCCAGCCGCAGTGCCACTTCCCTGGAACGGTCCGCTGCGTGCGCCGCAAACAGGCTGCCAAGGTTCGCGCATGCCGCCAACAGAATCAAACCGGCCAGCAGCATGAGAGCGGCAACAAATGCGCGTACCGGGCCGCCAAACGAGGTGAGCCCGCAGCGAGCCAGCGTATAGGTTCTGCTGCTCAACTCCTTGGGATAGGTCGCGGCAAGGTACGCGCCCACTGCATTCACGTCGGCGACAGCCTGGGCCGGAGTGACACCCGGCCTCAAATGACCCAAGGTCTCAAAGACGGAGTGCGTGGTCCCGCGGTCGGTCAGCGTTCTCGTTGTTGCGAACTGATCCTGATTCACGATCGGAACGAAGAAGTCAGGAGAAATAAACTTCAATGTCCCGCGAAATTCCGGCGGCGCCACTCCAAGGATCGTAAAGGGGTGCTTGTCGATCGCGACAATACGGCCCACCACCCCGGGATCGTCATGAAAGCTGGTGTGCCAGTAGGCGTGTGTCAGCACCAGGTAAGGTGCGCTGTTGGCGCCGCGTTCATCTGAGCTGTGAAAGAAGCGCCCAAGAAATGGCTGAATCTTCAGAACGTCGAAGTAGTTCCCGCTTGCTGCAAAGCCCGCCGCCAGCGAGGGGTCGTTCCCCGTGTCCAGCCCCGCAAACACAAAACTGAATGCAGCCAGGTCTTCGAAGCTGTGGTTACGGTCGCGCAGATCCAGGTAGTTGGGGTAGGACTGGAATCCGGCGTCCACGCCATACACAGTTCCCCACAGGCTCTGCGAATCCGGCACATTCAGCGGTCGCAGCACCAGTCCATCCATCACGCCGAAGACCACCGCATTGGCGCCAATCGCCAGCGTGAGCGTGAAAACAGCCGCGATCAGAAAGCCTGGCGACTTGCGCAATTTCCGCACTGCAAGCCGCACATCGCGAAGAAGCGTTTCGAGGAAGTTGCCGCCGAGGGCTTCGTGGCTCTCCTCGGTGTACCGCTCTCGAGCGCCAAACTCAACGCGCGCACGGCGCTCGGCCGTGGCGCGATCCAGGCCGGAACGTTCCAGATCGTCGGCACGGTGCTCGATATGCGAGCGAAGCTCCTGCTCCAAATCATCCGCCACCTCGGCACGATGGAAGAGCCGCGTAGCCGCAGATCGAAAATAGGAAAGCAGCTTCATACTTCCTCCGCACTGGCGGCCAATGCCGTCGTCATTGCCATTGCGAGGCGATTCCAGCTTTCGGTCTCTTCGCGGAAGCGCTTGCGGCCTGCCGCCGTGAGCTCGTAGAACTTGGCGCGGCGATTGTTCTCCGACGTGCCCCACTCAGCCTTCAGCCAGCCCTGGCGAACAAGCCGGAAAAGCGCCGGGTACAGCGCGCCCTGCTCAATCAGCAGCGCCTGCCCGGTGATTTGCGCAATGCGAAGGAGCACACCGTAACCGTGCAGAGGGCCCAGCGAGACGGCCTTGAGAATCAGGAGATCGAGGGTGCCGGGAAGAAGCTGAGCCTGGTCGGACATGCGTACCACTCCTAAGATGATAAGGAGAGTACCGCTGCTTTCCTAAGCTGTCAAGGAGAAAAGAGCTAGATTCCAGCGTGGCGATCTGGGACCGGCTTCGCGCTGTCCACCCAGCCGGTGTAGATCATGTCGCGCAGCATGCTGGCGCCTGCCGCGAGACGCTCCGCGGTAAAGTCGCGCGACTCAGGCGATCCCGCTCCGATGAACCCCGCCGCCTTCTCGAGCTGATAAACCTTCTCCACGTAAGTTGCCGTGTGGCGCAGGTATCCAACATAGGAGTCGAACATGTCGGCGTCGATCGCGTGCGGCGTGGTCATCTTTGGCTGCACGTCGGAGGCGTGCAGGTTGGCGGCGACGAATGGGCCTTCAAACTGCCAGTGGATCTGGTGGTCGGTGGTGTAGCCATTGGGGTTGGGGCCGCTCCAGCCGTTGTACTGGATGGTTGTGTGGAGCGGCTGCGAGGCGTCCCCGACATAGTGGCCCAGCCAGCCAGCGTAGAAAATCGCAGCCTGCTCCACGGGCGCCGTGTCCTGGTGGGCAGCTGAGAGCTGACGATACTCGCGTAACGCAGCTTTCAGGCGTTCCCACACCTCTGTGGCCTCCCAGGGCTGCAGGCCGACCTTCTCCGGACGCTGGCCGGCCGCAAAAACTTTGGCCTCAAAATCGAGCCGTCGGTGGGGAAGGGGGCCGAGGGCGTCGGCTGGCTCAAGGTCGATGAAGTGCTCGGGAGCCTGCGCGGAGCTGAGTTCCGGCTCGGCAGGGGAGCGCCAGCGGTCGGGCTCGGGACCCAGGTATTCGATCTCCCTCGCCGCTGCTTCCGACCTCAGAAACGAAGGCACGTCCGCCGGTAAACTGCTGACTGCCAGCCGATTAATGATGCGGTGCCCCTCATTCCCCCAGGCCAGGACCGCAGGCGGCTGCAAACCGACACAAAACAGCGTTACGAGGGCGGCAAAACCAGAAAAAGAAGGCGATTTCCTGAGCATGACAGCCAGTATAGAGGCCGTACCGAAGGCAAGCGTTTAGACATTTCAGCGGATTCGGACCATAACCCGGATCTACTTGAGCGGCTTATTGGACGGAAAATTCTGTCGACCGTTTTGCCCGCAATGTGTAAAAAACTCTCGAAATTCATGTAGTGAATCATAATGTTACTATCACGAAAACAAATCGTGCCCTGAAAGCCACCAATTCTGCATCCAGTGATGACGGTTCTTGCCAGTCGTATTTTCAGCGGTCTAGTATTCCCCCTAGTTCGACCGGGTGTATCACGAACTGAAACCCGGCTGTACGCCAGCAT
>WNGK01003827.1_pt1 | contig 17766 bp, 15 predicted proteins | sample 5400601 | NCBI WGS metagenome assembly WNGK01 (sample SAMN13153376, study PRJNA577476) | soil metagenome | isolation source: 60 cm soil or saprolite under Garry oak tree replicate 1 | place: USA:California | collected 2016-06-15
CGCTGGAGGAGTCGAGGCCGCAGCTGCACTTCGACCGCGTGATGACCCTTGAGCTTGCCAGCATCACGTCGACCTCTCCGGCGATCGAGATCGTCAACCTTCTGATCACGCAGGGACTCCGCGACCGCGCCTCCGACATTCACATCGAGCCGCAGAAGGATTACCTGCGGGTGTGGTTCCGGATCGACGGAGTCCTGCAGGACATGGCTCACCTGCCGAGCGCAACAGGTGCGGCATTGGCTTCGCGCGTGAAGATCATGGCCGGCATGAACATCGTCGAGCGCAGGCGGGCGCAGGATGGCCAGATCAGCGTCAATGTCGACGGCCGCGAGCTTGACGTGAGAGTGGCCACCATCGAGACGATTTGGGGCGAGAAGCTCGTCATGCGGCTGCTCGACCGCAGCCGCTCGCTCATCACGCTGCGTCAGCTTGGCTTTTCGCGCAGCGCTTACGACGAGTACCACCGGATGCTGCACTCGCCATACGGAATGATGATCGTGTCCGGACCTACCGGCAGCGGAAAGACCACCACGCTCTATGCGTCGATCCACGAGCTGGATCAGCAAGTCCGAAACATCATGACGATCGAGGATCCGGTCGAATACATGTTCGACAACATCAATCAGAGCCAGATCAACAAGCTGGCCGACATCAGCTTTGCCAACGGCTTGCGCGCGATACTGCGCCAGGACCCGGACATCATCCTCGTCGGCGAGATAAGAGACCGGGAGACTGCCGAGATCGCGGTTCAGTCGGCGCTAACCGGCCACCTGGTGCTGTCGTCCCTGCACGCAACCGATGCAGTGGGCGCACTCCTTCGATTCACAGACATGGGAATCGAAGGATTTCTGATCGCTTCATCCGTGATCGCGATTGTGGCGCAGCGCCTGGTTCGCAAGACCTGCGACGGCTGCAAGGTGCCGTCCACGCCGAACGAGGAGGAGCTCGAATTTGCGGCTTCACTGGGAGTGCCCGCGCCAGCGCAAGTCTTTCGAGGCCACGGGTGCGGCCGCTGCAGCATGACCGGCTATTACGACCGCATCGGAGTCTTTGAAGTGCTGACGATGACCGACGAGATCAAGCGACTGGTCATCGGCAAGGCGAGCCACAAGGAGATCCTCACCACCGCTCTCAAGAATGGGATGGTGCCGCTTCGAGCTGATGCATGGGGGAAGGTTCTCGCCGGTGTGACGACCGTCTCCGAAGTCCTGCGAAGCGTCTACATCCTCTGAAAGGAGGCTGAAGATCGGCAAGTTCGCCTATCGCGCGTATTCGCCCCGGGGCAATCTCGAGGAGAAAGTTGCGTCTGGGAAGACAGCAGCGTCGGTTCATCGGAGCCTCCTCGATCGTGGTTATCGCGTGGTCTCGGTGCGCCCGGAAAAGAGCGGCTGGCGCTGGCTCTATCGCGAACTGCCCACGTTCTTCCGCGTCCGCACGTCTGACCTGGTCCTTTTTTCGCGCCAACTGTCAACCTTCATTCGTGTCGGGGTGCCGATCACTGACGCGATCAGGTTGCTGCAGGGATCGACGAGCTCCGGAGCGTTTCGTGCCGCCCTGGAGGACATCTACGAGGACCTCGACGCGGGAGAATCGTTCTCGACCGCGATCCAGCATCACCCGAGCGCCTTCAACCAGCTTTACGTCGACATGGTGCGGGCAGCCGAATACAGTGGGACGCTCGACCGTGTCTTAGCGCAGGTGGCCGGTTATCTCCAGCGCCAGGACACCGCCCTGAAGAAACTGCGCAGCGCGATGATCTACCCCGCGATCATCCTGCTGCTGGCTATCGGCGTATGCACCGTGCTGATCGTGTTCGTACTGCCGAACTTTGTGTCGATCTTCCACGAGTTCCGGGCCGAGCTTCCGCTTCCTACACGCGTCCTTCTGGCGATCGGCATGTTCGCTCAGACGTGGCGATATGAGATCGTCCTGGGGCTGTTTCTTGCCATCGTGAGCATCCTCGTGTTCATGCAGAGCCGGCCGGGCAAGATCTTCTGGGACTATGCGATCGTCCGGGCGCCTGTGCTTGGGAGCATCGTGACTTACGGGATTATCGAGCGGTTCACACGCACGCTGTCAACCATGCTTCGCGCCGGCATTCCGATCAGCCAGACGTTCGACGTCGCCATCGCCTCGGCAGGCAACATCAGATATCGCAGAGGCCTGGAATCGGTTAAACAGCGAATGATCACGGGAGATGGCTTCTCGGAGCCTCTCGCGGAAACTGGTCTTTTCGCCCCGATGATGATCCGGATGATTAGGGTCGGCGAGGAAACCGGCACCCTGGACTCAAGCCTCGAAGAGATCGCAGACTTCCTGAGCGAAGAGATGGATTACAAGGTCCGCAACATGATCTCCTTGATGGAACCCGCTCTTGTTATAGCAGTGGGCGGCGCGGTCGGCTTCGTTGCCGTGTCAGTGATCCTCCCAATGTACGGCCTCCTCAGAGCCGTGCACTGATGCCCCGGCGTATGACCCGACGTCAGCAGCAGTCGGGAACCACGCTCGTCGAGCTCCTGGTCAGCGTCGTCATCATGGGTCTCGCCCTGGTGCTGGTCGTGGGCACATTGAGCACTGGCTTGCTGGACTCCGCCCTGGCCAAACGGAACACCGCAGCAGTCGCAGTTGTCCAATACGAGCTGGAGGAGGTCAGCAGCGGCGCTTTCAACAGCTCAGCCCAGAGCTATTCGGAGTGCTTCGCTACTGAGGACCCGAGCAGTCCGCCGCTGACCCTGGCCAGCTTCGGCGGCGCGTGTCCAAACAACTCGTACACGCTGCGGGCAGACGTGAGCGTCGCGAGCGGCCCAGGCGGCAGCCAACAGTGGACGGTCACGGTCTCGTCGTGGCCGGCGATTGGGCAGGTCGGTAATCCCGTGTCTGTCTTGAAGGTCAACCGTTGAAAACGAGACTCAGCCGTTGCTCCGGCAATCAGGCCGGCTACACCCTCGTTGAGCTGTTGGTAGCCTCGGTCATAGGCCTTATCGTCATGGCCGGCCTGACGTCGGTGGTCTTGACCGCATGGCGTTCGAGCAGCACAGCCACGGGCCGCGTCGAGGCAAGCTCGCAAATTCGGAGCTTTGAGTATTTCGCATACGACGACTTCGCGCTCAGCAATACACCCATCCCCAGCGGCTGCGCGGCGACTGCGGCAAGCCCGTGCACGACCCAGCCGATTCTGCTACTCGGCGTTCAAGCCTCCAACCAGAACCAGCCGGTCGTTTCACCCTACCAGGTGACGTATACATGGAATGGTACTGACGTCCTCGACCGTCAGGTCAACGGCAACCCGCCTGTTCACGCCGCGACGGGAGTCTCGGCTTTCGCCTGGTACATCGACGGCACGACTCCGTATCAGAGCGTTGTGGTGACCATCTCTGTGACGGTCCAGGGCTATACCCAGACACAAACCCTGCGTTTTGACCCCCGCATCAACAAATGAGGTCGATCCGCGCTCTCCTGCAAGACCGGAGACGAGCCCAACGAGGCAGCGTTTTGAGCGCGGTCCTCATCATCGTCGCCTACATCGCGATTGTCTCCGGTGCGCTCATGACCGAACTTTCGACCAACTTCCTCTTGTCGAACAACCTCGTCAACAGGGTGGCGATCCAGGCCACTGTGAACTCCGCAATGGAGCTGGCCTTGAGCCGCCTGCAGGACACCCAAACGACGCCTCTCTATGCGGGATGTCCATCTTTGAGCGGCACCGCCGCCTTGAACAACATGACAGCCGTCGCCACATACGGAAGCTGTGCGCCGGTTATCGACTCGCGGTCGCTTCAATCCTTCACGCGGGTCGTGTCGTCGTCGAGAGCGTTTGGAGTTAACGGAAATCACGCGGTGCTGGCGAGCGCTGGGGTGGACACATACCTGACGGGGAACGAGAGCGGCATCCTCTATTCGATCCCGATCGGTCAGTCGTTCCCCGCATGGTCCTACGCGCTGGGCGGCACCATCACCGGTACACCCATTGCCGTGCTCGACCCTTCGTCCTCACAGGACGTCTCCTACCTAGCGCCGGTGACCAACCCATCTGGTGGAAACGTGAGTCCAAGCTGTGGCGCGGCAAGCGCGTGTGTTGCAATGCTGAGCGGCTATTACGCGGCACGCCCAAGCCTCGAATGCTTCATGCCTGCCGGCGCGCCCGTAATTTCCGCGCCCGCGGCTGGGATTGTCTTTCCCTCGTTTGCATTCTTTGGGGATTCAGCAGGAATGCTCTTCGCCTACCAGGTCGGCAGCGGGTCGCAATGCAGTCAGCAGGACAACAGCCCAATTCCAGGCGCCAGCTCGGTGGTGGCAGGGCCCTTCGTTTTTGCGAGCAGCAGCAAGGTGCCGACAGACGAGATCTATGTCGTCGTCAAGACAGGCGGAACCGGCGCCCTGGTCCATTACACCTTCGAATCGAGCACGAAGACTGGTCCTGCGCTGACATGGGTCGGCAGCTATCCCCTTACGGGGGTCCCGGTCGGGGCCACCCTCGAACGAAACTTCGTGCCCGCCAGGATGGCAATCACGTTCACGAACGGCCAGGTTGACATCGCGCAGATCCAGTCCTCCTTTGGGGTGACCGTGAGCGCCGCCGGCTTGCCCGGGGCAATCGCCGACGCGCCGTACTGGTGCCACTGCCCGACCGGCGATCTGATTGGTGTCGGCGGGTTGAACGGCGGCCTTTACCTGCTGGATGCCAACTTGAACCTGGTTGCTTCTTACTCGGGCGCATCGGCGATCTCGACCAGCCCCGCGGCCGACGCGGGCGGAGACTGGTTCTTCGCCGACGCCGCCGGGACAATTTCTGAGGTGCAGACTGTCACCGGCCAGTCCTCGATGGTCCCCGCCTTCAGATACGGCTCGGCAGGCACCATCACCACCGCGCCAATAGTCAACAGTTGCGCCGCCGGCATCTGCATCTATTTCGGATCGTCTGACGGGAACGCATATCTGGTTCCACTCGACGCGCGTGATGCGGTCGTGATGACCTGTATCAGCGCATCGCCACCCAGCTGTTCGGGCGTCAACCCGCGGCTGTGGGTGCAGGTCGAGGTCGGAGTAGCGAACAACCCGAGGAAGGTCCATGTTGATGGCTGGTCCTACTATTCGCCGTGACCTGTGCCACCGCCCGCCACGCGCCTCGCAATTGATCTGAGCGGGGGCCTGATCCGCGTCCTGGAAGGCTCCCTCGGAGGGCCCATCCGCTCAGGCTCCGGCGGAACGCCGCCCGGCTCGCTCGTTGACGGCAGGATCCTTGATGTAAATGCCGTCGGAGGTGCGCTGCGCCAGCTCGTAGCTCGGACCGAGATCAAGGGGACGCACGCCCTGGTCGCGGCAAGCGATGCTGTCGCCACCTTCCGCGTCCTGAGACTCCCGCGGTCGGCCAGTGAGAAGGACGTGGGCGCTGCCGTGGCTCGTGAGCTGGCGCTCGACCCCGAACGCATGTCGACTCAGTGGGTGGACGTGCCCACACAAGAAGACGAGCGCCGGATCTACGCCGTGGCGTGGGACAGCGCACTTGTCAATGGCATCACCGCAGCGACGCGGGCGGCAGGACTCGAGCCCATCGCGGTCGACCTGAAGTCGGCCTGCATAGCCAGGACCGCTCCCGAGTCGGCCTGCGTAGTCGTCGACATGGCTTCCGATCCCGTTGACGTCTTTCTCATCGACCGCAACGTGCCTCAGGTTTGGCATAGCTTCCGCATGGACCGCGCTGCCGGCGACGACGTCGGACCGTCACTCGTCGGGCCGTTGCGGTCGGTGCTGCGCTTCTACAAGCGACGCCGTGACACTAACTTCCAGCCGGCGGCGCCAATCCTGATCGCGAGCGACCAGTCGATATCGTCGGCTTCGGCCGAGTGGCTCCATCGCATGGTTGGGCATCCGGTGACGAATCTTCCACTTCCACCACGGGTGCCGACCGACCTTCGCCATGCGACCTACCTCACATGCCTTGGCCTCGTCATGAGGAGGACCTGATGAAGCGCAAACGAGTTGTGCCGGTGGAGCGGCGGCGATCCATGCCGGAGATCGACCTCGCCGGCGAGGGCAAACCGCGTTCGGTCGCCAGCTCCAGGCGCGGCTGCGTACGCCTGTTCGGCCAGCTGCTGGCCGTCGTGGCCCTGTTGGCAGCGGTCCACCTGGGACTGCACTAGGTCACCGGCCAGGGTCGCCCAGCCCAAACCGTGACCTGCGCCCAGAACGTGGGCTATTCCTTCTATTCAGCTTTTGAGCCGTCAAATCTAGATTGGGGCCAGTTCATTCCAACGGGATTTCGCCGCCTCGGATCGATCGATCCCTGGTTGGGGTGTTTAAGGAGCGCGAATGGAGCAATCTGTCTATCGGTGGTTGGTCAAGAATCTCCGCGGCCGCAAGGGCCAACAAGGGTTCACCCTGATCGAGCTACTCGTAGTTGTCACTATCCTCGGCATCCTGGCCGCCATAGTGACATTGAGCCTGGTAGGCCTCACGACCAATGCCTCTGTGCAATCGTGCAACGCGGAGTACAAGACCGTCCAGTCGGCCATCGACGCTTATATGGCCAATAACAACCTGACGTCACTTCCAGGCGTGCAGTCCGCATTCACCAATGACATGACGGGCGGTGCAGGCGGCACGGTGCCGCTCTACAACGCGAACCCGAGCGCGACCTCCCCGAACTACACCCGTAACGGCGTCACGCAGTTCTTCTACACATGGGACCAGTTCGGCCGAATCAATGGAATCGCGTCCAATTCCTCAGGAGCTACCATCAACAACTGCGTGCCACATTAGTCACACGTGCGTAGGTCTCGGAGAGGAGGGAGGCGCCGCCGGGGCGGCGCCCTTCTCACTTGATGGGGATGTTCTTCTGACTTGTTGAATAACGTGACGGCGTTCTTTGGCGCGGAGCTCGTAATCGCGTGCTTGATGCTCGGCAGCTTTGTCAATCTTGCCGCCGACCGTCTACCTCGCGGCGAGTCCGTGGTTAGGCCGAGGTCCCACTGCCGCCGCTGCGGCCGCAGGCTGAACGCAATGGACCTGATACCGGTGCTGGGCTATTTCGTGCGCGGCGGGCGCTGTGCAACATGCCGCGTGGCCATCGGCGCCTCATCGCCCCTCATCGAGGCGACATGTGGCGCAATCATGCTCAGCGCATTGATCTGGCTCGGCCCCTGGCCGGGAACGTTGCTCGGGCTGGCATCGGTAGTGCTTTTCAGCTGCACGATTATTGCGTTTGTGGTGCGCCGGAGTCGGGGAGCAGCAGCTATGCGACGTGGATCTCGGACGGGTAAAGGGAGTGCGCCCGAGCATCACGCTCGGTGATCACCCCCGCCCGGAGCAGCTGACTCAAAGATCGTTCCAGCGTCTGCGACCCCTCGCGCAAGCCGGTCTGCAGGATGCTCCGGATCTGGTCGGTCTTGCCCTCCTTGATCATCGACCTGACCGCGATGTTGGCGACCAGGACCTCAAATGCAGCCACGCGGCCACCTCCGATTGCCGGAACGAGCTGTTGATAGATGACACCGGCAAGGCAGCCCGCGAGCTGCACCCGCACCTGCTGCTGCTGGGCGCCCATGTAGCTGTCCACGATCCGATTGATTGCGGCGGGAGCGTCGTTCGTGTGGAGGGTAGCTAGAACCAGATGGCCGGTCTCGGCGATGGTGAGAGCACTGGAGATCGTCTCCAGATCCCGCATCTCACCGATCAGGACCACGTCAGGGTCCTCGCGAAACACGCTGCGAAGGCCATCCGCGAAGTTCGGCGTGTCATCGCCCACCTGCCGCTGATCGACAATCGCCATCCGGTGTTTATGGACGTATTCGATCGGATCCTCGAAGGTGATGATGTGAAACGGTCGCGTTTTGTTCAGGTGGTCGATCATTGCGGCCTGTGTGGTGGACTTTCCAGACCCGGTCGGGCCGGTGACCAGGATCAAGCCCTGATGCCGCTCGAGCAGGCGATGCACGGATTCCGGCATGCCGAGGAGCTCGAACCCCGGGATCTCGAGCGGTAACAGCCGAAATGCGGCGGCAAGCGAGTCGCGCTGGAAATAGGCGTTACCGCGTATGCGTGCGCGGTCCCTCCATGTATAGGCGAAGTCGACCTGCTTGCGTTTCTGCAGCTTGCGCCAGTCGCCGGGCTGGATCGTTTCCCGGAGGAGCCGTTCCGTGTCAGCCGGTGTGAGCACCGGTTCGTCTGGCCCGTACAGCTCGAGCCGACCGTCCTTGCGGATGCGTGGCGGACTGCCGCAGCTGATCAGCAGGTCAGAAGCGGATTTGTCGATCAGGCGTTCGAAGGCTTCGTCGATGGTTTTCATGCCCGAATCAATCTACTTGGTGAGAGACCATCCAGGCGCCTTCTGCCGAATCAGGCCAGATCCCCTTTCCACACAGGGCCTTGCCAGAAGGTGCGACAGACGATCGAGAACGCGCGCGCCGCTCCTGGTCAGCTCAGGGCCAGGTTGACTCCCGTAGCGCTGAGTCCCGTGCTGACAGCCGCACTCGCTGAGCCCGGGTTGTACGGGGCGGGCGCGGCGCTCACTGTGTAGGTTCCTGGGGTCAGCGGTCCGAACGAGTACCTCCCGGCGGCATCCGTCACGGTCGTGGCGCCGTTGCTCAGGGAGACGGTCACGCCGGCCAGGCCAGTGCCTGTGGCGGCGTCAGTGACCTTGCCCGAAATTTGAGTGATCGGCATTTCCATGTAGTTGGCGAAGAGCACGTCGGCCGCCCCGCACCGCAAGCCTCCGACGCCGGCCGACATGATCGCGCTCTGCGAGCCGGTGACCTGCCAGGCGGGTTCGGCTGCGCCAAACGCCCACGCCTTGCCGTAGACACCACCGGCAACCACGTCGAGCTTCGCGTGGTACCACGTATTCGGCGACATCTGAACGGAAGCGGAACCGAGCTGAGCCCAGTTGCCGCCGTTGTCGACCCAGATCGTCAAGGTGTCGTTGACGGTGTTCAGGGCCATGACAATCCAACTGTCGGAACCCTGTACTCGGGCCAGCAGCCGCCCGCCATGAAGGAAGCGCGGATCTTGAAACACATTCACTATGTAAAGGTCGGCGGTGATCTCTTCATCCCGATATGGGATTCCCATCCATGTGTCGTGGTCCGTGTCCTGGGTCGCGGTCTGGATGTAGAGGTTGCCAGTAGAAATGCTGACCTGGGCGGCCGGATAGACGTTGTAGTCAGCAGCCCACGCGTGACCATCCGAGGCGGTGCCGATCCCGTTTTGATCCGGACGACTGAAGAGGTCTTGCGCGGCCAGGGCAGTCACTGGAATGAGCGCCCCATTGGCGGTGGCCGTTCCGTTCGGTGGTGCGCTCACCGCTCCGGCGAAATTCGCGTTGAACCCCTGAGCGTTGAAGATGACGTTGTAGGTCCCGGAGGTGACGTTGAGCGTGTAAGACCCGCTGGAGTCCGTTGTTGCCGAGGCAGATGCCGGCTGCGATGTAACCACGACCCCCGCGAGAGGCGAACTCGTGCCGGCGATCGTCACGGTGCCACTGATCCATGCCGGGATATTGGAAGGAGGCGGGGGCGGCGAAGGTGATGGAGCTGGCGACGGGCTGGGCACGGGTGACGGGCTGGGCGAAGCACTGGGTGAGGGCGAAGGGCTCGGCGGAGGTGGAGGAGCGAGCTGGGTCACGATCACGTTGTCGACCTCGATCGTGGAGCGGCTCATCACCGCGAACGCCCCGGCGGAGAAAGTCGAGTCGGTGACCGATGCGACCTTCGTACCGTTGATCAGACCCGTCAGTTTGTTGCCAACCACATCGACCTCGAGCTGGTACCAGCTCGAGGTGTTGTAGCTGAATGAACCGTTGGCAAGAGTCGTCCAAACGCCGCCTACCTTTTTGCCGAAATACCACGTGCTTCCATCTTTGAGGATCAAGGCGTAGCTGTTGTTGTCGTCGGTGTAACGAGCCGCGAGCACGTTTGCGGTTCCGAGGGCTGTCGTCCCGGGCTTGATCTGAGCCTGAAGGGCGTAGTCCGTCCAGAGCACCGACCCGGCATTGATCGACTTGGCCGTCGCCGTGTTCGTGTTGGTCTCCATCAGTACGCGCGTGGAGTCAAGGGCCACGCTCCATGTGCCAGAAGAGACGTTCCAGCCCGCCGCCGCCCCCCCTACCGTGTCTGACTCGAAATCGTCGTTGTATAGAAGGGTGGCGGCCTGAGCCGCCGGCACCGCCGCCACAACCGCCGTCGCCGCCATGAGCACGAGCGCGATCGAAAGTCCAGCCCACCCCCGCATCCGAGCAGTGGCTTGCCTCATCAGAGCGGCTTCATGGCGACGGCCAGATGCCACTTCGGACAGAATCGCGGGCCGAAGCCTCGTATCGATCGGACTTGGAAGCGGGCATCCGCGAGCATGCGCATCAAGGCGGTGCGTCGGTGATGCTTCACTCGCTGCCTCCATTCCGGCAGCACGCCGCCCGCCCGCCAGACCTGCACCCATCGCTGCGGCTTACGCCCGAGGTAGCGGGGATATGCCAGCGTCCAAAGCGGGTTCGAGTTGGTCACGTCGACCAACAGGGTCCCTCCCGGCCGGAGAACGCGCTGCGCTTCAAGCAGCGCCTCTTCGGGCTGCACAACGTGCGGCAGTACGTCGATGCAAAGCACGTAGTCGAACGACTCGTCGGGGAAGGGCAGCGAGCGCGCATTCGCCTGGCGGAGCTCAAGGCGCTCCGAAACCCACGGACTGGCGAGCTCGAGCATCTGAATCGAGAGATCACTCAGCGTCACAAAGTGGCGCTCAGAGAGGGGGATCGACATCCGGCCCATTCCGCCCCCGACATCGAGAACGCGTTTATCCGTCCCTTCCACCGCGCTGACTATTGCGGTTCGCTTTTTTGCGTAGTCGGCGCCGAATGGGTTGGCGTCAACCTCGGGATGAAACTCCCGCACGTAGGCACCGGACGTAAACATCAATTCGTGAGCTTCGAGCTGTGCGGTCATCGTTTGTTCACGGACGCGGCTATACGGTCGGCGGCGGGCCTGCAACGGACTGTACGCGACAGCCTTTGGGCGTTCCATGGGTGTTCCCAGACTTCGTCCCGGGTCAAATGGCCCCCTTCATGTGTGATGCTTGCCTTACGCGAGCTCGCCAATCCATCCGTCGGAGATCCTCTTGCCGAGCACTGTGGCGGCCAGGGGAAGCAACCAGAAGGCGTCCGTGGCGTAACGCCGGACAAGGCGCCGCGGCTCCTGTCCCAGCCGGAATGCCCACTCGAGGCCAATAGCCCGCATCCACGCAGGTGCTCGACGGCTGCGCCCGGCGATCAAATCGAAGGCACAGCCGACTCCCATCGCCACCGAAACAGGCATCCGGTCGCGGTACATATCGATCCAACGCTCTTGCTTCGGATGACCGAAGGCGACCAGGAGCACGTCGGCTCTTGCCTCTGCGATCCGGGCCAGGATTTCATCGCTCGGCATGTCCTCGAGAGCGCGTCGCGGGGGTTCGTACGTCCCGGCTATTTGTAGGTTCGGGTTAGCTGCAACCAGCTTCGAAGCCGCCACAGCCGCCACCCCGTTCTCGCCGCCAAGCAAGAACACCCGCGCGCCTACCGCGGCGAGCCAGGGCATGAGGGCGGGCACCAGATCGGCCCCCGCAACTCGGCCGGGAATCTCTTCTCCCAGCAGACGGCCCAGCCATACGACTGGCTTGCCATCCGCAAGGTTGAGATCGCTGCGCCGGAAGATCGACCTCATTCGAACGTCGGTATAGGCATGAACCATGAAGTCAAGGTTGATGGTCGAGACCTGAAAGAGCCGCGGGCCCTTGATCGCGGAGCAGATCCTTGTGATGGCAGACTCCATGCTCACTGCGTCAATCGGGACGCCCGCGACCTCCATCCTCCGCGGGTTCGATGTGGCGACTTCTCCTTGTCGATCCGACCGCTCCCAGCCTCGCGTGTCGAAGCCTCCAGCCAGGCGGCCATAGGCCGCGACCTTCCAGGCCAGGAAAGCCGGGGCAAGGGCCAGGACACGCCAGATGCTCCCGGGCGCTCGCGCTGACACCAGGCCGACAACAACGAAAGCCACGATGAGGACGATTGCGCTCGCCCATGGCACCAGAGTCCACACCGGCGCCATACGGACCCAAACGAGGGCTGCGGCGATGACCGCGCCCGCGCCCGTCAGCATGCAGAGCAGCGAAAGGGGTGGCGTGGCGAGGTCGATTGCGGCATCAACGAGACGTAAGTTGCGCTGCCTGAGCATCGTTCCCACGAGGAGACCAAGCCGGGCCCGGACGACGTTGAACCGCCCCCCCTCCCATCGCAGCCGCTGACGCATCGACCCCGCGCTGCTCGCCGCGGCCGGGCCTTCAATATGTGCTGACCAAGCGAAATGCGGCCGGATGCCGGCCAGCCGCAGATCAATCGAGTACTCGAGATCTTCGACGCCGGAGAACGCGCTCCATGGGTGCGTTTCGAGGGCGCTGCGGCTGAAGAGCATTCCGTTACCGACGAGGCTGGCGGCCATTCCGAGCCGGCGACGACCGCTCAATCGAACCCTGTGAAAGAGCAAGAAGCCGGCGGCCATGAGCTGGGTGCGCGCACGGCCAGGCTCGAGAATCAGTGAGTAATCCGCCTGGACAACCTGATGTCCTCTTTGGAGCTCCTGCTCGAGCTCCCGCAGAAAGCCACGATCGACGATCGAGTCGGCGTCAACGACAACTGCCGCGTCGAACGGCTCGCCAGAGTCAAGTATGCCGTCCATAGCCCATCGCAGAGCCTGACCCTTGCCTCGGTCGGCATTGGTGCGGACGGCCACCAGTGCGCCTGCTTCGGCGGCGCGGCTTGCCGTTTCGTCGGTGCAGTTGTCGGCGATGACGATAATGCGAACGAGCTCGGATGGATAGTCCTGGTCGAGAAGAGACGCCACGCACCTCGCAACCAGCACCTCCTCGTTGTGTGCCGGCACGAGAATGACCAGCCGATTGGTTGGTTTCTCAGCGGCGGCCGCGAAGCTGCGGCGGTCAAGGCTCGCTAGAGCAAGGAGCAGGAGATAGATGCCGAAAACAGTCGTCACGCTGCCGGCCGATATTGGGCCACCTCGCGGGGCAGCGGCGGCCGCGGCCCGACCAGGCTCATGTCGCCTTTGAGGACGTTGATCAGCTGGGGAAGCTCATCCAAGCTCGTCCGACGCAGGAAAGCCCCAACCCTGGTCACACGCGGATCCTTGCGCATCTTGAAAACCGGACCATCCACCTCATTCCTCGACTGGATCTCCCGCAGCCGGCTCTCTGCGTCCTGATGCATGGACCGGAACTTGTAGAAACGGAAGCGGCGTCCATGGAGGCCGACCCGTTCCTGCACGAAGATTGCAGGACCTCTCGAGTCCGCCTTGATTGCAACCACTACGGCCAGCCAGATCGGCATCGAGGCGACCAATCCGACGCTCGCCAGGACCAGGTCCAGGCCGCGCTTCAGAAACGCCTCATAGACGGGCCGCCGCCAACGCCAGGCACGGTCAAGGCTTGCGGCGGAATCGTTGACAGGTTCGGCTCTGAGCACCTTCGCTTTCTGACCAAAAAGTTAGATGGAGACCACTCACCATTTGAATAGGCATTTCCATCCGTACGCCACCTGGTCCACAGGCTGCACAGGCAACTGTCCCGGTCGGATCGGGACGGTCAGGAACCGCGCGACGAGGCGATCAACGCAGCCATGATCAGCACCCCCACCACCACACCAATCAGCAGTCCAATGAGGAACTGCCACACGCGTCAGGTTTCGGTGGAGGTCGGAACCAGCACGGAGGCCAGGCGCTGAACGTCCTGGGAGGCCATGTCGAGGAACTTCAGTCCCGCGTCGAACCTGGCAGGCGAATTTCCATCCAGCTCGATACGCCACACCACCTGTGCCCAGCAACGCACGGACGTGCTGTCTGGCAGCAGAACGTCGATGTCGAGACGGGTTCCTACCGCGAAATCTTCGTCGGTGAAGACTCGCATCCCCCCAAGACTGATGTTCTGAGTGTTTCGCCTGTGGTGGAAGAGATCAGCCCCAGCCGGGCGACAAAAAACGTCAGCCTGAACACGCGGATAGCGCCGGCGGTCGGCCACTTCGCGTTCAGGATAAGCTCCTAGACAGCGACCAGCGCGGGAACTCCAGTAGTTCCGTCGACCTGGCGGCAGAACCAGGACCACTGCTCGACCAACCCGTCCCGAAGCGATACCCTGGGCTCCCAGGCCAGCAGCCGCCGGGCGACGTTGATTGACGCCCCTGTATGTCGTGGATCGCCCTGAGCAGCAGGCAGGTTGCGCCGTGAGACTCTGACTTGACTGATCTCCTCGAGGGTATCCAGCACTCGATTCAGGGTCACGCTGCTCCCGCCTCCAAGGTTGATCACCTGTCCGGCGACGTCGGCCGTCGCCGCTTTCACAGTCCCATCGACGGCATCCGAAACGTACGTAAACTCCCTCGATTGCTCGCCATCTCCGAACACCTGTATCTCCTGCCTATCCATCAACGCCTGCATGAAGCGCGAAAACGCCATATCCGGTCGCTGGCGCGGGCCGTAAACGGTGAAATAGCGGAGGGCCACCGCAGGAATGCCGAAATTGATCATGTACAGCATCACCATGTGCTCACCGGCCAGCTTGGTCAACCCGTAGGGCGAGACCGGTTGAGGCAACGCCGACTCCTTGGTCGGAAACGCTCTTGCGTCGCCGTACACCGAAGAGCTCGAGGCGTAGACAAGGCGGTCGATTGGAGAGTCCTTGAGATGTTCCAGTAGGCGCTGCGTGGCGACAAGGTTGGCTTGTACATAGCGGTCGAAATCACGGCCCCAACTGGGCCTGACGCCTGGCTGCCCCGCCAGGTGAAAAACCAACCTCGCGCCAGCGAATGCGGGACCGAGATTACCGTCCACCAGGTCGAGCTCATGGAACGCGAAGTTGCCGTTCTTGCGCAGCCCCTCCAGGTTCTGCTCTTTGAGCGTTCGGGAGTAGTAGTCGGTAAAGCAATCGATGCCGGTGACCTCATGTCCGTCCGCAAGAAGCCGCTCGGACAGATGCGATCCGATGAAACCCGCCGCCCCAGTGACTACAGCACGCATTCCATAACTTTGCGATCGTAGGTGAGCATTCGAAGTCCGTCGACGTGCCATTTGACCCAAGGTTCCTGGGCAAATCGAACGGCCTGGGCGGTGGTGTCAGGCCTCCTGACAACCGATGGCTGCAGCTGTCTGGGCTGCGGGCCTGGCGTGATTCACTGCGCAGACCCCCTCGCGTCCTCCTTATCTATGCGGCGGGAGCCAAAACCGAAGACTGGCCGGTGCCTGCGAACCCTCAAGAAACCAAGGAAGAGGAGCAGCGCGGCAGTGACACTCAGGATCCATCTGACCTCGACGCTGACCGCATCACTCCAACCCACGCCGAGCGTGTAAGGCACCCAGGCCGCAAAGAGCACGATCCACAGGGCGAGGTTGATGGCCGTGAGCACGCGCAAGGCTTCAATGCATCAACGCGACAAGGGGCGCCACCACTTGCGACGCCCCTTCGATCTTTGACTCGAGGTCAGCCCGCGGCGGGCCTGGTGATCGCGGCCCCCGAGACCTCCTGCGATTCGTACTCCTGCGTGTGGTCGTAAGCGGAGCGGTCCTTCAGGGCCGCCACGGCGATAAACCCGATGACGCAGCACAGCAGGATGTAGACGCTGATCATGAACGGGTTCTTGGTCGGAAGCGGCGAGATCACCACGAAGTTTCCGATTGCGGCCTTGCCGGCCCAGATCGCCGTCGCGATGTAGGGGGCGGGACCGCCGGCGATGATCGATGCGAGCTGATAGCCGAGCGACGCGCCGCTGTAACGCAACCGCCCGGTGAAGCTCTCGGCGATCAGGGAGGCCTGCGGGCCGTACTGCATGTCGTGCGGGACCAGCGACAGCGCGATCACGATGAAGACGACGATCGGTATCGCGGTCGCAAACAGTCCGAAGTAGACAAAGCCCCAGACGGCCATCACCAGGATGCCGGCCATGTACACGGTCTTGCGCCCGATCCGGTCCGAGAGATGACCGAACAGCGGGATGGTGAAGAACGAGACCAGGCCGGCGACGCTCACGGCCCAAGTGAGGAACGATTTGTCGAGCTTGGTGGCAAACGCACCGAATGTGAAGACGAAAGTCGTGAACAGGTAGAACGGCGCCTGTTCCGGCAACCGCAAGAGCGCGCTCAGGATGATCTCCCTCCAGTTGCGCCGCACGACCTCCCGCATCGGCGCCTCTTCGACGCGCTTCTCGTTGACGATCGCCTGCACGCCGAATTGAGGCCAGCTGCCGAGGAAGCCTTTGCGTTTCTGGCTCCCCCACTCCATCGCCATCAGGACTGAGCCGCCCCACTCGCCGCCGACACCGATGCCCTGGCAGAGCCGCAGCAACAGGAGCAGCAATGCCGCTCCCAGGCCGATGCTGCTGTAGGTCGGCATGAAGCCGATCAGGAACGTCGCAATACCCATGAAAAGCAGCGTTGCGATGAGGGTGGCCTTGCGCCCGACGCGGTCACCGAACGTACCGAACAGCCACGCCCCGACCGGGCGGGCAAGAAAGCCGGCGAAGAAGATCGCGTACGTATTGAGGGTGCCGGTCAGCGGGTCCGACTTCGGAAAGAACAGCTTGGCGAAGACGAGTGCGCCCGCGGTGCCGAAGAGGAAATAGTCATACCACTCGATCGAGGTGCCGACGGTGCTCGCCACCACCGCCCGCACCATCTGTTTCCGGCGTTCCTCCGGCGAAAGGGACGCCAAAGCGGACGAACCTATGTTGCTCGCCATATACATTCCCCCCAGCAGAAGCTGAACCAAGCCTGCCGCTAGCTAATTCTTTACAACTTTTGGGGCCGTTCTGCCTGCTTCCCATTCCGCCTCCGCCTCGCCTATCGGCGTCGACGGCGGACCGTTGCGGAAGGGCCAGATCTCCTCGGCGATCCGCCTCCAGTTCGCGGTGGCGTTCAGGCTGCCGAGCACGGCATAGAGGCCGAGGTTGATGCGCTGCATGACCACGTAGGCGCGCGGAACGTCCGAGTACGGAGCCAGCGGACCCCGTGCGTCGAAGAAACGGCGCACGATCGCCGAGGCGTAGGCGGGCGTGATCGTCATCGGCGCATCCAGCAGCACGGTGCCGTAGAACTGGCCGAATCGATCGACGACAGTCTGCGTTGGCACCGGAGCCCCGGCACGGAGGAAGCCCGCTCGCTCCAGCGCGGCGCGGAATGCCTCGTAGTCCTTGTCGAAGACGAGAAACTTCACCGCGTCGATCAGAGGCGTGAGGTCCTCGTCGGTGAAGAGCTTGGTCAGTCCGAAGTCGAGGAACGTGACCCGCCCGCCGCCATGGAACAGGTAGTTGCCCGGGTGGGGGTCGCCGTTGAAGGCGTGGAGTCGATAGAGGCTGCGAAAGACAAAGCGGTGGATCGTCTCCGCGGCCAGGTCTTTCTCGTGCCGGCTCCACCCGAGCAGCTCGTCGAACGTGGCGCCGGAGACGAGCTCACTGGTCAGGACTCGCGACGTGCTCAGCTCGGCCAGCACGTGGGGGACCCGGATCACCGGATGGCCCTCGTAGTAGCGCGCGAACAGCTCCTGGCTGTCGGCCTCGCGGACGTAGTCGACCTCCTCCTGCAGCCGCTCGCCGAGCTCGTCGACCAGTGAGCGTGTATCAAGGCCGGGAAACGCGGCGCTGACGATGCGCCTCAGCAGGCCGACGTTGCGCAGGTCCGAGGTGATGCTGCGCGCGATGCCCGGGTACTGCACCTTGACCGCCACCGCCCGGCCGTCGCGCGTGATGGCGCGGTG
>WNGK01006657.1_pt1 | contig 17764 bp, 20 predicted proteins | sample 5400601 | NCBI WGS metagenome assembly WNGK01 (sample SAMN13153376, study PRJNA577476) | soil metagenome | isolation source: 60 cm soil or saprolite under Garry oak tree replicate 1 | place: USA:California | collected 2016-06-15
TCGTCGAGCGGTACGTAGGCGTAGCCGTAACGGACGAGGCCCGCCTTGTCGCCGAGCGCCTGCTTGACCGCCTGGCCCAGGGTGATGCCCACGTCCTCGACGGTGTGGTGGGCGTCGATGTGCAGATCGCCCTTGGCCTCCACCGACAGGTCCAGCATGCCGTGACGCGCGACCTGGTCGAGCATGTGGTCGAGGAACGGCACGCCGGTCGCAAGCTCGGCACGACCCGTCCCGTCGAGGTTTACCGCGACGGCGATCGTCGTCTCCTTGGTAGCGCGCTCCACGCGGGCACGCCGGCCGGCGGAGGTGGAAGCTCGGGCCCTGGCATCGTTCATCGGCAAAGCTCGGCGCAAGCGGCGAGCAGCAAGTCGTTTTCCTCGGGCGTTCCGACCGTGATCCGCAGGCAGTTCGCGAGCAGCGGATGCCAGCCGTGCACGTTCTTCACCAGGATCCGACGGGCCTTCAGCCCATCGAACACCACCTTCGCGTCGGCGACGCGCACCAGAACGAAATTCGTCTGGGTGGGAAACACCGTCGCTCCCGGCAGGCGCCCCAGCGCCGCTTCGAGCCGTGCCCGCTCGGCACGGATCGCGCTTGCCTGCTCCGCGATCCAAGCCGTGTCGGCGAACACCTCGACAGCGCCCGCCTGCGTCAACGCGTTCACATTATACGGTGCACGGACCTTGTTGAGCTGCGCGATCCATTCCGGCGCGGCGACCGCGTATCCGAGGCGAATCCCCGCCAGTCCGACCTTCGACACCGTCCGCAAGACCAGCAGGTTCGGATGCTCGGCGAGCCGGGGCAGAAAACTCGCCTCCGCGAACGCGTAATACGCCTCATCGACAACGACCAGGCCCGGGGACGCGTGCAGCACGGCTTCGACGTCGCGCGCCGCGAACAGGTTGCCGGTCGGGTTGTTCGGGTAGGCGATGAAGACAAGTGAGGGTTTTTCGCGCTCGATCGCCGAGCGCATGGCCCGAAGGTCGAGGCTGAAGTCGGTCGAGAGCGGCACGCCCACGAAACGCATCCCCGCGTACAACGCGTTCATGGCATACATGACGAACGACGGCTCGGGCGCGAGCATGACCGCGCCGGGGCGCGCCAGCGCCGAGGTAATGATCTGGATCAGCTCGTCGGAGCCGTTGCCCAGGAGCACGGCCTGCCGATCGGAAATGCCCAGCGCCCGACGGAGCGCCGCCTTGGCCGCGTCGGCCCCGCCATCGGGATAGCGATTGACGGCGACGCGAGCGAGCGCGGCGTCGAGCCGCGCCCGGACCGGGCCGGGGAGCGCATAGGGATTTTCCATGGCGTCGAGCTTGACCATGCCGTCGGCCTTCGCGACGGCGTACGCCGACAGCGCCCGGATCTCCGGGCGCACCACCGATGCGACCAGATCCGCGGCGGAGGAAGCCTTCCCCTCGTCCCGCTCGCCCGGAGAGGCTGCCGAGCCTGTCATACGCCCAACGGAGTTTCCAGCGGCCGCGCCCGCGTCATTCGTGCAGCCGATATTCGGCGCTTCGCGCATGCGCCGACAGGCCCTCGCCGCGCGCGAGCGTGATCGCCGTGCGGCCGAGCGTCTGCGCACCGGCGGGGGAGACCGCGATGATGCTGCTTCGCTTCTGGAAATCGTACACTCCAAGGGGCGAGGAGAAGCGCGCGCTGCGCGCGGTGGGCAGGACATGGTTCGGCCCGGCGCAGTAGTCGCCCAACGCCTCGGAGCTGTAGTGGCCCAGGAAGATCGCGCCCGCGTGCCGGAGCCTTGCCAGAAGTGCTTCCGGCGCGTCGACAGCGAGCTCCAGATGCTCGGGTGCGATCCGATCGGCGATCGCGCAGGCCTCGTCCAGGTCGCGCACCCGGATCAAAGCGCCGCGCGCGCCGAGCGACGCTGCGATGATGTCCTTGCGCGCCATCGCCGGCAGTTGCCGCTCGATGCTCGCGGCGACCGCGTCGAGCAGGTCCGCATCGGGCGAGACGAGGATCGCCTGCGCATCCTGGTCGTGCTCGGCCTGCGAGAAAAGGTCCATCGCGACCCAGTCCGGATTGGCGCTGGTGTCGGCGATGACGAGAATTTCCGACGGTCCGGCAATCATGTCGATGCCCACCGTGCCGAAGACCCTGCGCTTGGCCGCGGCAACATAGGCATTGCCCGGGCCGACGATCTTGTCGACGGCGGGAATCGTCGCGGTGCCGTAGGCGAGCGCCGCGATGGCCTGCGCGCCGCCGATCGCGAAGGCGCGCGTGACGCCCGCAAGATGTGCGGCGGCGAGCACCAGCGGATTCCTCGCACCGTCCGGCGTGGGCGAGACCATGACGATTTCGGGCACGCCGGCGACCTTCGCCGGCAGCGCGTTCATCAGCACCGACGACGGATACGCGGCCTTGCCGCCCGGCACGTACAGGCCCACGCGGTCGAGTGCGGTGACCTTCTGTCCCAGGCGCGTGCCGTCGGCCTCGGTCATCGTCCACGACTCGCCGCGCTGCCGCTCGTGAAACGCGCGGATACGCTGCGCTGCCATGACGAGTGCGTCGCGATCCGCTTGCGGCAAGCCTTCGAACGCGGCCCGGCATTCGGATGCGGAAAGCTCGAGCGCTGCAACGCTCCCGACGCGGATGCGATCGAAGCGTGCGGTGTATTCGAGCACAGCGGCGTCGCCGCGGGCGCGAACGTCGGCGAGGATGGCGCTGACGGCTGCCTCGACGGCCGCGTCCGCCTTGGCGTCGAACGCGGTCAACCGCGCCAGCGCCGCGTCGAAACCCGCTGCCGACGAGTCGAGCCGTCTCGGCGCCTTCTCAAGCATCGGCCTTCTCCGCCGCCGCAGCAGCGATCGCTTCGAGCAGAGGCTGCATGCCCTCGCGCTTGAGCTTGAGCGCAGCCGGGTTGACGATGAGCCGTGCACTGATCGGCCGGATCTCCTCGACCGCGACCAGATCGTTGGCCTTGAGGGTGTTGCCGGTGCTGACCAGGTCGACGATGGCATCGGCCAGACCCACCAGCGGCGCGAGCTCCATCGATCCGTAGAGGCGGATCAGATCGACGTGCATGCCCTTGCCGGCGAAGTGCTCGCGCGCGGTCGTCACGTACTTGGTCGCAACCCTGAGCCGCGCGCCACGCTTAACCGCACCTGCATAGTCGAAGCCGCGCGGTGCGGCGACGACCAGAGTGCAGCGGCCGATGCCAAGATCGATCGGCTGATACAGGCCCTCGCCCCCGTGCTCGAGCAGCACGTCCTTGCCCGCCACGCCGAGATCGGCGGCGCCGTATTCGACGTAGGTCGGCACGTCGGAAGGACGCACGATGACGAAGCGCACATCCGGGCGGTTGCTGCCGATGATGAGCTTGCGCGAGGTCTCGGGGTTTTCGGTGGGCGCGACGCCGGCGCGAGCCAGGAGCGGCAGCGTCTCATCGAGGATGCGGCCTTTGGCGAGGGCGATGGTGAGCGAAAGCATGGCGCTGGGGGAGGCGAATCGCTGATTTTACCGGACTTCCGAGCGCGGTCCGGCGCGCGCCGGCGCATCACTCGCCGCCGGCCGCGCTGACCCTTCGGATCTTCGCGCCGAGTGCGGAGAGCTTCTGCTCGATCTTTTCGTAGCCGCGGTCGAGGTGGTAGATGCGGTCGATCGTGGTCTTCCCCTCGGCCATGAGGCCGGCGATCACCAGGCATGCGGAAGCGCGAAGGTCGGGCATGCGGAAGCGCGAAGGTCGGTCGCCATCACGTTGGCGCCGGTCAGCGCCCGTACGCCCTTGACGATCGCCGTGCTGCTCTCGACTTCGATGTCCGCGCCGAGCCGCTTCAACTCCTGGACGTGCATCATCCGGTTTTCGAAGATCGTCTCGGTGATCACGGCGGTGTCGTCGGCGAGCGTCATCAGCGCCATCAACTGCGCCTGCATGTCGGTCGGAAAGGCGGGATACGGCGCGGTGCGCAGGCTGACCGATTTGAGCGGTGCAGCGCGCGCGACCCGGATCGAGCCGTCGTCGACGGTGAGCGTCGCCCCGGCTTCGGCGAGCTTGTCGAGCACCGCCTCCAGCGTCGCGGCGCACGCGCCCGTGAGCGTCACATCCCCGCCGGCAGCGGCGGCGGCGACGAGGAAAGTTCCCGTCTCGATGCGGTCGGGCATGATTGCGTGCGACGCGCCATGCAGCCGCTCGACGCCCTCGATCGCGATTCGATCGCTGCCGGCGCCGGTGACCTTGGCGCCCATCGCGTTGAGACATTCCGCGAGATCGACGACTTCGGGCTCGCGCGCCGCGTTCTCCAGCGTCGTCACGCCGTCGGCGAGCGTGGCGGCCATCATCAGGTTCTCGGTGCCTGTGACCGTGACCACGTCGAAGACGAACCGGGTCCCTGCGAGCCGCCTCACCTTCGCATCGATGTAGCCGTGATCGAGGTCGATCTCGGCGCCCATCGCCAGCAGACCCTTCACGTGCTGATCCACGGGCCGGAGCCCGATAGCGCAGCCGCCCGGCAACGACACGCGCGCCTCGCCGCAGCGTGCGACGAGCGGGCCCAGCGCCAGGATCGAAGCACGCATCGTCTTGACCAGCTCGTAGGGCGCGAGCGGCCAGTCGACGTGTCCGGCCTCGATGGTGAGCGTGCCGTCGTCGCGCTCGGCCTTCACGCCCATTTGTCCGAGCAGCGTCTGCATGGTGCGCACGTCGTTCAGGCGGGGCACGTTGGAGAGCACCAGCGGCTCGGGCGTGAGCAGCGCCGCACAGAGGATTGGCAGCGCGGCGTTCTTGGCCCCCGAGACGCGGATCTCGCCTTCGAGCCGCACGCCGCCGTCGATCAGGAGCTTGTCCATCTCAGCGCTTCCCTTGCTGCTGCGACCACTCCGCGGGGGTCAGCGTGGCCATCGACAGCGCATGGATCTCCTCACGCATCCGCGCGCCCAGCGCGCCATACACCAGCTGGTGGCGGCGTACCTTGGAGAGCGTTTCGAAAGCGGTGCTCACGATGAGCGCCTGGAAGTGCTGCCCGTCGCCGCTGACCTCGACCCACTCGCAGGCGAGGCCGGCCTCGATGGTGCTCTTGATGGATTCCGGTGTGGTCATTTCGAAGGCTGAGGTCGCCGCCTTGCGATTGCAGCACGCGCTGAGGCGTCTCGGGAGGCAACTTAGGGCAGAAAGATGATCGAATCTGGCGCAGCGGTAGCGCTTCGCCTCGTCAATGCCGCAATTTGTAGCCGCGCCTGAGTACGAGCAGCGTCAGTACGGTCAGGCCGAGGCAGAAGGTCGCCACCACGACCAAGCTCGTTGCCGGCGCAATATCGGACAGGCCGAAAAAGCCGTAACGAAAGCCATCGATCATATAGAAGAAGGGGTTGAAATGCGACAGGGCCTGCCAGAACGGTGGCAGGCTGTGAATCGAATAGAACACGCCTGACAGGAAAGTGAGCGGCATGATCAGGAAATTCTGGAACGCGGCGAGCTGATCGAACTTGTCGGCCCAGATGCCGGCGAGCAGGCCCAGGATGCCGAGGATCGCGCTGCCGCTCAGCGCGAACGCCAGCGCCCACAACGGATGGACCATCGATAACGGAGCAAACCACCCCGTCACGAGGAAGACGCCGAGGCCAACGGCGAGCCCCCGCACCATCGCGCCCAGCACGTACGCCGCGAACATCTCCAGCGGCGTGAGCGGTGTCAGGAGCACGAAAATCAGGTTGCCGGTGATCTTCGATTGGATCAGCGAGGACGAGCTGTTGGCAAAGGAGTTCTGCAGCACCGACATCATCACCAGGCCGGGGATCAGGAACGCCGTGTAGCCGACCCGGCCATCGAACACCGACACCCGCGATTCGAGCACGTGGGAAAAGATTAGCAGATAGAGCAGTGCGGTGAGCACGGGCGCGAGAATCGTCTGGAAGCTCACCTTCCAGAACCGCAGCAACTCCTTGTAGAGGAGCGCGAGCCAGCCGCTGCCGAACGCGGGGATCATTTCCCGGCCTACTGGTGGCGCGCCATGATGCGCAGGAACACCTGCTCGAGATCGGCTTCCTGCAGCGCCAGCTCTTCGACGGCGACGCCGGCTCCGCGCAAGGCGGCGAGCAAGCCCTCGAGCTCGGCGTAATCCGTGAGCGACAGGAGATACATGCCGTCTGCCTGTCGCACCACGCGCGATTCCCACGCCGGAGGCAACGCCGCCGCGGCAAGACGCACGGTGAGACCGGCGAAGCTCGACAGCAGGTTCTGCGTGGTGTCGAGCGCGACAACTTTGCCTGCCTTGAGCATCGCGATGCGGCCGCACAACGCCTCGGCCTCCTCGAGGTAATGCGTGGTCAGAATGATGGTGTGCCCGTCGCGATTGAGCTTGCGAATGAACGCCCACAGGCTCTGCCGCAACTCGACGTCCACGCCCGCGGTCGGTTCGTCGAGCACGATGACGGGCGGCTTGTGCACCAGCGCCTGACCGACCAGCACGCGGCGCTTCATGCCGCCCGACAGGGCGCGCATGTTGGCATCGGCGCGGGCACTCAAGTCGAGGTGGTGCAGCAGCTCGTCGATCCACGCGCCGTTATTGCGGATGCCGAAATACCCCGACTGGATCTTGAGGGTCTCCCGGACCGTGAAGAAAGGGTCGAACACCAGCTCCTGCGGCACGACGCCGAGAAGCCGGCGCGTGTTGCGATAGTCGCTGACCACGTCATGACCGAGCACGCGCGCCGCCCCGGTATCGGCGTGCGTCAGGCCGGCGAGGATCGAGATCAGGGTGGTCTTGCCGGCGCCGTTGGGCCCGAGCAGCCCGAAGAACTCACCCGGCTCGACGGCGAGGTCGACACCGGCGAGTGCCTGCACGGCGCCGAAACGGCGCGCGAGGTTGACGATCTCGACGGCGGGCGTCATCTGGCAGAGGTTCGAGCGACAGCTTCGCTCCACCGTCGGAGCGTTAAGTCGCGATCAAGCCGGTCAAGAGCCGTCGCGGGCTTGGAGCAGGTCCTCGACGCCGTAAAGTTGCGCAAGCGCGACGAGGCTCGCCGGCACATCGGCGAAGGAGAGTGTCTTGCCCTCCGTGGCGGCGCGCCGCCGCCAGGAAAGCAGCACCGCGACCGCAGCCGAGTCCACGGCGTGGAGTCCCCCCAGGGCGACGACGCCGGTCTCGGGAAACTCTGCGTCGCCACTCGCGGCAAGCACCTCTGCGGCGCTGTCTACCGTAAGCACTCCGGTGATCGTCCAGCGTGCACCCGGGGCGAACGAGGCGCTCCCGTTCGCGCACACAACACAGGCCGCGGTATCGGTGGCTTGCTCGTTCACTTGGGCGCCGGGCCGCGGTTCTTGTCCGAGAGCGTCTTGATCAGCCCATCGACCCCAGAGCTCTTGACCGCATCGTTGAACTCGTCGCGATAATTGGTCACCAAGCTTACGCCGGCGACGATGACGTCGTACGCCTTCCAGCCTTCCGGCGTTTTCTCCATGCTGTAGTCGATCTGCACCGGCGCCTGTCCGGCTCGCGTGACTTCGGTCCGCACGACAACGTCAGTGTCGCCCGCGTTCGAGCGCAGCGGCTTGTAGTTCATCGTGTTGTCGCGATAGTTGGTGAGCGCGTTCGAGTAGGTCCGTATCAACAACGTCTTGAACTGCTCGGTGAGCTGGTTCTGCTGGTCGGGCGTCGCGACACGCCAGTTGCGCCCCATGGCGAGCGCCGTCATCCGGGCCGTGTCGAAATGCGGCACGAGCTTCGATTCGATGAGTGACTTGACCTTGGCGGCGTTGCCCGACTGGAGATCCTTGTCGGCGCGGATCGACGTCAGGGTCTCCTCGGCGATGCGCTTCACCAGGGCGTCGGGAGCCTCCTGCGCGTGCGCAAGCGGCGCGACGAGCATCAGCAGGCAAAAACCGTTGATCATGGTTCGCAGCATCATCGTCCTCATTTGATAGGTGGGGCAGGCGCGGGTACGGCCGGTGCGGAAGTCGAGTCGTCCTCGTCTTCTTCCGGCGGCGGCTTGCCGTCGTAGACCTGGAAGCGCCGGTTCTTGAGATAGGCGTTGCGCAGGAATCGGTAGCGGTCCAGCGCAGCGGTGTCGAGGACCGATTCGGCGGAAAGCGCCTGCGCGCGCGTGTCCAGGTACCCGATACCGTAGAGCGCATTGCGCACCGGGATGTCGTTGATGTGGCCGATGGGGCTCAGGAAGTAGCGCACGGCCACCCCTGTCCCGTCGCGCAGCGTGGTAGGCCCGAACAACGGCACGAAGAAATACGGCCCTTGCGGCACGCCCCATTTTCCGAACGTGATCCCGAAGTCCTTCTTGTCCTTGGTAATGCCCATCATTGACGCCAGGTCGAGAATGCCGCCCATGCCGAAGGTCGAGTTGAGCAGCACGCGGCCGAAATCATCGCCGGCCTGGTTGCCGCGACCCTCGAGCACGTTGTTGATGCCGGTAAAAAGGTCGTCGATGTTGCCGAAGAAGTTCGAGATACCGGTGCGGATAAGTTCCGGCGTCGCCGCCACATAGGCCTGGGCGATCGGCTTTACGATCGTGCCATCGACCGCCTGATGCACGTCGTACATCGCCCGGTTCCAAGGCTCGAAGGGATCGTCCTTGTTCGGCGCGGCTGCACATCCGGCGAGCAACATGGCTGCGCCGGCCACCAGCAGACCGATGTAACGAGACAGCGAACCGAGGTTATTCATTTCTTGGCTCCTTCCGCGGCTTTGTCGGTCGACTTGGGAGGCGCCTGAGCCGCGCCACCTGCGTTGCCAGTTTCCGACGCTTTTTCGAACAGGAACTGGCTGATCAATTTTTCGATGACCACGGCCGACTGCGTCTTGGTGATGCGATCGCCGTCCTTGAGCATGGTGGGATCGCCGCCGGCGTCCAGCCCGATGTAAACCTCGCCCAGCAGCCCCGAAGTGTTGATCGCTGCGATCGTGTCCTTGCTGAACTGGTAGTCGCGGTCGACTCGCATCGTCACCACCGCGTCATAGGCCTTGGGATCGAGCCGCACCGCCTCGACCCGTCCGACGACCACGCCGGCCGCCTTCACCGGCGCGCGGAGCTTTAGACCGCCGATGTTGTCGAAGCTCGCCTCCAGGTGGTAGCCGGGCGCGCGGTCGAGGGTCAGCAGGTTGCCGACCTTGAGTGCGAGGAAAAGGATCGCTCCGAAGCCGATGGCCACGAAGATGCCGACCCAGAGGTCGATCGTGGAACGGTTCATACGAGTTTCGCCCCCCGGAACATGAACACGGTCAAGACAAAATCGAGCGCGAGGATCGCCAGCGACGACACGACGACCGTGCGCGTAGTTGCACTGGCAACACCCTCTGCAGTCGGCTTGGCGTCATAGCCCTCGAACACCGCGATCAGCGACACGGCGGCACCGAAGGCGAAGCTCTTGATGATGCCATTGGTGACGTCGGGCCAGAAGTCGACGCCCGCATGCATCTGCCCCCAGAACGCGCCGGAGTCGATCCCGATCAGCCGCACCCCGACGATGTAGCCACCGAAGATGCCGAACGCCGAGAAGAGCGCGGCGAGTAGCGGCATCGAGATGACCCCGCCCCAGAACCGCGGCGCGACGACCCGCGCGATCGGGTCCACCGCCATCATCTCCATGGCCGCGAGCTGCTCGGTCGTCTTCATGAGCCCGATCTCGGCGGTGATCGCCGATCCGGCGCGACTCGCGAACAGCAGGCCGGCGATCACCGGTCCGAGCTCGCGCACCAAGGCCAGCGCGACGACGTAGCCGAGCTGCTCATCTGCGCCGTAACGCTTGAGCGTCTCGTAACCCTGCAGCGACAGCACCATCCCGACGAACAGTCCGGACATGAGGATGACCACCAGCGACAGGACACCCGCGAAGTAGATTTCTCGCAGCGTGAGGTGGAGGCGCCGGAACGCGTCCGGCGTGTGCCAGAGCACGGCCAAGAGGAAGCGGCTGGCGTAGCCGAGCTGCCCGACAGCACCGGTGACCGCGCCGCCGAGACGGCGCAGCCAATACGCGATGCCGGCAGCGACTTCAGTCGACATCGGCGAAAAGCTCCTCGCGATACGACGACGCCGGGTAATGGAACGGCACGGGTCCGTCGGGCGCGCCGTCGACAAACTGGCGGACGAACGGGTCCGACGAGGCGCGCACTTCTGCGGGCGTTCCCGAGGCAACGATGCGGCCCTCGGAGACGAAATACAGGAAGTCGACGATCTTGAGCGATTCGTAGACGTCGTGCGTCACGACAACCGAGGTGATCGACAGCGCATCGTTGAGCCGCCGGATCAGCTGCCCGACGACGCCGAGCGAAATCGGATCGAGTCCCGCGAAAGGCTCGTCGTAGAGCACCAGCATCGGATCGAGCGCGATCGCGCGCGCCAGCGCGACGCGCCGGGCCATCCCGCCGGACAGCTCGGCGGGCATCAGATGCGAAGCGCCGCGCAAGCCCACGGCCTGCAGCTTCATCAGCACCAGATCGCGGATCAGCTCCTCGGGCAGCTCCGTGTGCTCGCGCATGGGGAACGCGATGTTCTCGAAGACCGACATGTCGGTGAACAGCGCGCCGAACTGGAACAGCATGCCGTACTTCCGGCGCAGAGCGTAGAGCGCCTCGGGTTCGAGATCGGGTACCGACAGGCCGCCGACCCGTATCTGGCCGGACCGCGGCCGCAACTGGCCGCCGATAAGACGCAGGATGGTCGTCTTGCCGCAGCCGCTCCCGCCCATGATGGCGACGATCTTGCCGCGCGGGATCGTCATCGTGATGCCCTTGAGCACGGGCCGCACGTCATAGCTGAAGGACACGTCGACGAGCTCGACTGCCACGGCCTCGGGAACGACCCGCCAGGCGGCAATCGGTTCTGCGGCGCGGGACGGTGACGGCTTCGCCGGGGGAGACATCAAATCGGGGGACGGATTCGGAGCAAATCGGAATGTCGATTGTAACGGGTTGAATGCACTACCACAATGACGGAGCCCCGCCGCTATTTCTACTGGCCTCTCAACAGTCGCTGCTCGGCGACGACCAGATTTCCCGGCCGGCCGAGCAGGACGACGACGTCGCCCGCCTCGAAGCGATGATCGGGTTCCGGAATCGCCGAGCGCGCACCGCGACGACGCACGCCAGTCACTTCGACAACGCCCTTGAAATCGAAATCCGCGAGGCTACGGCCGACGGCGGCGGAGCGATCGGTGAGCAGCACCGAGTGCAGTCGCGGCTGCAGATTGTCGGCCGCGTCGGCCGCGTCGGTCACGCCATGGTAGAAGCCGCGGAACAGACTGTAGCGTTCCTCGCGGATCGCGCGGATCCGCGCCAGAACGCGATTGAGCGGGACACCCGCAAGCAGCAGCGAGTGCGATGCGAGCATGAGGCTGCCTTCGAGCACCTCGGGAACCACCTCCGTCGCGCCCGCGTTCATCAGCCGGTCCAGCTCGCTATCGTCGAGCGTGCGTACGATCACCGGCACCTCCGGCCGCAGCTGCTGGACGTGATGCAGGATCTTCAGGGCGGCCCCGGTGTCGGCGAAGGTCACCGCGACAGCCCGTGCCTTGGGCAGTCCCGCCGCAATCAGCGCCTCGCGCCTGCTGGCATCGCCGTAGACGACGCTGCTGCCATCCGCGGCGGCTTCGCGCACCCGCTCGGGATCATTTTCGAGCGCGATAAACGCGATCTCCTCCTTTTCGAGGAGCCGCGCGAGGTTCTGACCGCTGCGGCCGAAACCGCAGATGATCACGTGTTCCTGACGGGACATCGTGCGGGCGGCGATCCGGGTGACCTGCGCCGCGCGCGCGAGCCAATCGTTGGCCGTCACCCGCCGCGCCAACGGCTCGGCAAACTGGATCAGTATCGGCGCGGCCAGCATCGACAGCACCATCGCTGCCAGCACGAGCTGCGCCAGTGTCGGCTCGATGACGCCGAGATCACTCGCGAGCGCGAGCAGCACGATGGCGAATTCGCCCGCCTGCGCGAGATAGAACCCAGTGCGCAATGCGGCTCCCAGCGGTGCACCGAAAATCCGGGCAAGGACGACGATCAGGATCAGCTTGGCGAGCACCGGACCGAGGAACAGCAGCGCGACCCAGCCGAGGTGCGCGCCGACGATTCTCAGGTCGAGATACATCCCGACCGTGACGAAGAACAGGCCGAGCAGGACGTCGCGGAACGGCTTGATGTCGTCCTCGACCTGGTAGCGATACTCGGTTTCCGCGATCAGCATTCCGGCGAGAAACGCACCGAGCGCAAACGACAGTCCCGCCAGCTCGGTGAGCGCCGCGAGCCCGAGGGTGACCAGCAGCACGTTCAGCATGAACAACTCCGGCGAACGGGCCCGAGCGATGACGTGGAACCAGGCGCGCATCGGCCTCTGTCCGAAGACGAGGATGACGCCCAGGGCGACCGCGGCCTTGCCGGCCGCGATCCCGAGCTGACGCCACAAGTCAGTGTCGCCGGCGGCGAGCGTCGGCACGGCGATGAGGAACGCCACGACCGCGAGATCCTGAAAGAGCAGCGTTCCCATCACGTCGCTGCCGTGCGTGGAATTAAGCTCCATGCGCTCGGCGAGCATCTTGGAAACGATCGCCGTCGAGCTCATGGCCAGTGCGCCGCCGAGCGCGAACCCTGCAAGCCAGCCATAGCCGAAAAGGTGCAGGGCGACCATGGCCATCACCGTCGTAATCGCAACCTGCGCCAGCCCGAGGCCGAATACCGCGCGCTGCATTGCCTTCAACTGCGGCAGGCTGAACTCCAGACCGATCCAGAACATCAGGAAGACGATGCCGAACTCGGCCAGATCGCGCACGTCGGCGTTGTCGGGCACCCAGCCCATTGCATGAGGTCCGACCGCGATCCCGACTGCGAGGTAGCCCAGGATCGGCGGCAGCCGCACGAGCCGGCAGGCGACGATGGCGACGACGGCCGCCGCCAGAAGCAGCAGGATCAGCACCAACGTATGCGACATGCGATGAATCTAGCACATAGGTTCCAAGGAAGCCGCCGATGCGGGGCGCCGGCGTGCCTTCCGGTATACTTTGCTGCATGTCTGCAACGATGGTGGCGAGCCCTCCAACCGCACGCGGAGTCGACGCGAAGCGCGCGCTGGCGCTGGGCCGCGACGTACTCACCACGGAGGCCGCAGCGATCGGTGCGCTGTCAGAGAGGCTGGGCGCCGCGTTCCTCGCGGCGGCGCGGACGCTGTTCGAATGTCGCGGTCGCGTCGTCGTGACCGGCATCGGTAAGTCCGGGCATATCGCTCGCAAGATCGCGGCAACGCTCGCGTCGACCGGAACACCGGCGTTCTTCGTGCATGCCGCCGAGGCGAGTCACGGGGACCTCGGCATGATCACCGCCGAAGACGTCGTGCTGCTCCTGTCGAATTCCGGCGAGACCGACGAGCTTGTTTCGCTGATGCCGCATCTCAAGCGCCAGGGCGCGCGGCTGATCGCGCTGACCGGCAACGAGCAATCGTCGCTCGCGAACGCGGCCGATGTGCATCTGGACGCGAGCGTCGACGCCGAAGCCTGCCCGCTCGGGCTCGCGCCGACCGCGAGCACGACCGCGGCGCTCGCACTCGGCGACGCGCTAGCGCTCACGCTGCTCGACGCGCGCGGCTTCTCGGTCGAGGATTTCGCGCGGGCGCACCCCGGTGGATCGCTCGGGCGGCGCCTGCTCACGCGTGTGGCGGACGTCATGCGCAGCGGCGCCGAGGTTCCCTCCGTCGGGCTCACGGCCACGCTCGCCGAGACGGTCATCGAGATGAGCAGCAAGGGCATGGGCATGACTGCCGTAGTCGATGTGGAATCACGGGTGGAGGGCATCTTCACCGACGGGGATCTTCGCCGCTGCCTCACCCGCGTCGGCGATTTTCGAGCCGAGCGCGTCGCCGGGCTGATGACGCGCGAGCCACGCACGATCGGCCCCGAACGACTCGCAATCGATTGCATCGAGCTCATGGAGACCGCGCCGAAGGTCACGCAGCTCCTGGTCGTCGACGCCGAGCGCAGGCTGGTTGGCGCGTTGCACCTGCACGATCTGTTTCGCGCCCGAGTGGTGTGATGCCGGCAGTGGATCTCATCGCCCGAGCGCGCCGCGTGCGGCTCTTGACCTGCGACGTCGATGGTGTGCTGACCGATGGTCGCATCTACGTCGCCGATGACGGCCGGGAGACCAAGGCGTACTCGTGCCTCGACGGCCTGGGCATGAAATGGCTGGAGCGCTCGGGCGTGGTGGTCGCGTGGATCACCGGCAGCACGGCGCCCGCCGTGGTGCAGCGCGCGACGACGCTGGGTGTCGAGCGCGTGTTTCTCGGCGCCGAGGACAAACTCGAAGTCTGGGAGCGCCTTCGTGCCGAGCTCTCCATCGAGCGGGCTGAGTGCGCGCATATCGGCGACGATTTTCCCGACTTGGCGGTGATCGCACGTTGCGGTCTGGGCGCAACGGTGCCGCGCGCGCCGGAACCGCTGCAGCGCCGTGCACACTACGTCACGCGCAACGAGGGGGGCAAGGGCGCCGTGCGCGAGCTTGCCGAGCTGATTCTGGCCGCGCAGGGCAAGCTCGAGGCTCTCCTTGCGAGCTACGGCGAGGCGTCTTCGCCCGACCTCGATGCGAAGGTCAGGCGGCTGTGACCTCGCGCCGGCAAGCCTGGCTCGATCGGCTGATCACCTGGTCGCCGGTGCTGCTGCTGGGCGCCCTCGCGGCGCTGACGTACTGGCTCAACGCCCAGGTCCAGGTCGCGGGTCCGAGCTTCGATGGCTCCGGTCGCCACGATGCCGACCTCTTCGTCGACAACTTCAAGGCGTTCAACCTGGACCAGGATGGACGCATCCGCCAGGCGCTCGTCGCCAAGCGCGCGCAGCATTACCCCGATGACGACACCACCACGCTCGATGCGCCGGAGATCGCATTTACCGACCCCGATAAGCCGCGGCTCGACGTTACCGCCGATCATGCGAAGATCACCGGCGACCGTGAGCACGCCTACTTCGAAGGGCACGTCAAGGCAGTGCGCGAAGCCTCCACCGACGCGGAGGGCAAGACCGAAGGGCCGGTCACGTTCGTGAGCGAGTTCCTGCACGTGATCCCGAAGGAGGACCGCATCGTCACCGATCGCCCGGTGACGATCACCGATCCGCGCGGGACAATCAACTCGACTGGATTGGAATACGACAACAAGGCGAAGACCCTCAAGCTCAGGTCGCGCGTCAGCGGCCAGCTGCAACCGCAGAGCAAGTCCCCATGATGGATCGATTCCTGCGCTTCACTCTCGCCCTCGTCCTGGTCGCCGTCGCCGCTCGCGTGCCGTCGGCTTCCGCGGAGCAGGCCGACCGCGAAAAGCCGATCCACTACCAGGCGGACACCGGTGACGTCAACGTGCAGACCAAGGTCGGCACGCTTCTGGGCAATGTGATCCTCACCCAGGGAACGCTCACGATCCGCGCCGACAAGATCGTGTTTCGGCAGAACGCCGACAACTCGGTGTCGGCGACCGCGTGGGGCAATCCGATCACCTTCCGCGAGAAGCGCGACCAGGTCGACGAGTATTACGAGGGCGTCGCCCAGCGCGCCGAATACGACGGGCAGAAGCGCTTCCTGGAGCTTTTCGACCGGGCGCTGCTGCGCAAGGGAGCCGACGAGATCCGCAGCAATTACATCTCGTACAACGCCGAAACGGAATTCTTCAAAGCGGAGGGGCGTCCCGACACGCGCCCCGCCGCCGGCGGCGAGCCGCCACTGGGGGCTCGGGTGCGCGGCGTATTCCAGCCGCAGAAGGACGCGAACAAGGACGACAAGACGGGCGTCGGCCGCGCCGTCGAAGCCCAACCCGCCCGCACCGCTCAAGCCGGAGGGCGCGCTGTCGACGGAACCGGGCAAGTGATTCGCAGGCTGGCTCCACGCGCGCCGCGATGAGCACGCTCTCGGTCGCCGCGCTCAACAAGCGCTACAAGTCGCGGACGGTCGTTCATGACGTTTCGCTCGCCGTCGGCAGCGGCGAGGTCGTCGGCTTGCTCGGGCCCAATGGCGCTGGCAAGACGACCTGCTTTTACATCATCGTCGGGCTGGTGGCCGCCGACGGGGGTACGATCGAGCTCGACGGCGACGATCTCACCCGCATGCCGATCCATGTTCGGGCAAGGCTCGGGTTATCGTACCTGCCGCAGGAAGCCTCGATCTTCCGCAAGTTGACGGTCGCCCAGAATGTGCTGGCGATCCTCGAGCTACAGGGCATCGAAGGTGACGAGATCGCCAATCGCCTGGACGCCCTGCTCGAGGACCTGTCGATCTCGCACCTGCGCGATGCTCCGGCGCTTTCCCTCTCCGGAGGCGAGCGGCGCCGGGTGGAGATCGCGCGCGCGCTGGCGACGCGGCCGCGTTTCATCCTTCTCGACGAGCCCTTCGCCGGGATCGATCCGATCGCGGTGCTCGACATTCAGAAGATCATCGGCTTCCTCAAGGAGCGTGAGATCGGCGTGATGATCACCGATCACAACGTCCGTGAAACCCTCGGCATCTGCGACCGGGCCTACATCATCAGCGAGGGCCGGGTGCTGGCTTCCGGGACACCCGACGAAATTGTTTATAATGAAAGCGTCCGGAAGGTCTATCTCGGGGAGCACTTCCGCCTCTAACCCGTCCCGGCCATGAAGCCGACGCTACAGCTCAAACTAAGCCAGCATCTCACGCTGACGCCACAACTGCAGCAGTCTATCCGGCTGTTGCAGCTCTCGACCTTGGAGTTGAACGCCGAGGTCGAACGGCTTTTGCAGGAGAATCCGCTGCTCGAGAAGGCCGACGACGAGGAGGCGCCCGGCCCGCCGCGGGACTTCCTCGTGCCGGTGACGACTCCCACGTCGACCGACAAGGCCGCCGAATCGACGGAGGAGCGCGCCGTCGAGCCGTCCGATCTCCTGATCGGTGGCGACGGCGACTGGGGTTCCTCGACGAGCTCCAGCGACGACGACGACGAGACGTTCCTGCCGCAGCAGGTCGCCACCAGCTCGCTGCGGGATCATCTGAATGCACAGCTCGCCTTGCTCAATCTGCCCCTGCGCGACCGGCAGATCGTCGCGGCGCTGATCGACGCGCTCGACGAGGACGGCTACCTGAAGACCACGCTCGAGGAACTCCTCGAGCTCTTCCCCGCTGAGCTCGACATCGATGCGGACGAACTCTCCATCGCGCTCTGGCATCTGCAGTGCATGGAGCCCGCCGGCGTCGGCGCAGCGCTGCCGGACTCCACGCCCTTCCGCAGCGACGCGCTGAAGCTGGTGCTGAACCACCTGCCGCTGCTCGCCGCGCGGGATTTCGGCAAACTCAAGCGGCTGCTGCACGCCGACGACACCTGCCTGCGCGGCGTGCGCACGCTGATCACGAGCCTCAATCCCCGCCCCGGCGCCGGCTTCTCCAAGACCGAGGCGAACTACGTGATCCCCGACGTGGTCGTACGTAAGGTGCGCGGGCGCTGGATTGCGGCGCTCAACGAGGCGGCGATGCCCAAGCTGCGGCTCAACCGCATCTACGCCGACATTCTCACCCGCAATCGCGAAGCGTCGAATCAGCAGCTCGCAGCGCAATTGCAGGAAGCGAAATGGCTGATCCGCAACGTGCAGCAACGCTTCGAGACGATTCTGCGCGTCTCGCAAGCCATCGTCGATCGCCAGCGTCATTTCTTCGAGCATGGCGAGGTGGCGATGCGGCCGATGGTGCTGCGCGAGATCGCGGAGATCCTCGGCTTGCACGAGTCCACGATCTCGCGCGTCACGACACAGAAGTACATGCTCACGCAGCGCGGGACCTACGAGCTCAAGTATTTCTTCGGCAGTCACGTGGCGACCGACACCGGCGGA
>WNGK01007175.1_pt1 | contig 17755 bp, 13 predicted proteins | sample 5400601 | NCBI WGS metagenome assembly WNGK01 (sample SAMN13153376, study PRJNA577476) | soil metagenome | isolation source: 60 cm soil or saprolite under Garry oak tree replicate 1 | place: USA:California | collected 2016-06-15
ATGCCGCGTCTGTGCGCGGCGCCAGTCCGAGCCGGGACGCCGCTTCATCCAGCTCGGCCTGGGTGAACGGGCCGTCCTCGGCCTCCCATTGGTCCAGGGCATCGCCGAGGAGCTCGTTGCGCAGCTTGTCGGCCGCTGCTTCGGTGAGCCATGTCGACACGCTGGTGCCCTGCCGGGCAGCGGCCTGCCGGACGCCCTCGCCGAGTTCCGGTGGCATCGTCACGGAGAACCTGTCCACCTGCGCCATGCATACGAACGTATCACATGCGAGAGTATGTAACCCTCGCTGCCTTGCCGCCCGCGCCGGCCTGGAGCTGGGCAAGCAGCACGCCAGCGCCGCGGCCGAGGCAGGTCACCAGGCGTGCCTCCGAGGCCCCGGGCCGCTGGACGCCTGCAGGCTGCGCGGGTACGCCTGATAACTGTCCCGCGCCTGGCGGACGATCTTCGAAGCCGGTTGCGCGGTCGCCCAGACCGGGCCGTGTTCGTGCGGGGACCGGGCGGCATAGCCGGTCCCGGACCTGATGGTCGCCGCCACGGTGGAACTGGCCGGGCTGACCGTGCTGCACCTGGGCAAGGGCTTCGAGTTCATCGCCGAGGTGACCGGGTAGCCCGCATAGCGCCTCCGGGTTGCCCGAGCCGGCCGCTGACGCACAGCACGCGAGTACCGCAACCGGGGCGAACTGGCGTGCACTGCAGCGGACGCCTTGGGACGGTGACCTGCACCGATGCACGTCGGCGGACGTGCCGCCTGCTGATGGCATGCAAGGGCGTCGCATTCGCCCTTCAGCCAGGTGTCCTCGCTGGTGCCGCCGGATGCCAAGAACTGGGGTGACCGGGACCTCATCGCCGTCGGGCCGGGCGGCACCGTCTACGTCGTGTGGACGCATTCGCGCGCCAGCGCGGCGAACATGCCGCGAATGATTGTTTCCCTGATGCGGGCGTGGTGGCTGACCTATCTCACGGTAAGACAGGCCCGGCGACGCGCTTGGGCCGGGGCTTGAGCCATGCGATCGCCGTTCGCCCGGTGGCCGGCGATTCCTGCTTGATCGCCACGGAGTAGGAGCTGCGGTTCCCGTGGGACCTGCAGGCCGCCGGCGCCGCCGGCCCGGCCGCCTCGGACGGCCGGCGCCTCTCCCCGCCCCGGCGTTGAGGTCCGGCCGGCTAGCCGGCCAGGCTGCGGGCGGCTGCCGCGATGTGTGCGGCGCTGATGCGGGCCGCGTCGAGCAGTTCCTGGCTGGTCCCTGATCCGGGCAGCTCGGAGACTGCCAGGCGCCGCACGGTCAGGTCGGCACGGCCGGCGCCGGTCAGCGCGTCGACGACAGCGGACCCGAGGCCGCCCTCGGGGTGATGATCCTCGGCGACCACCAGCCTGCCGCCGGTGGCTGCGGCAGCCGCGGTCAGCGTGCCGGTGTCGATTGGCTTGACGGTGTAGGCGTCGATGACGCGTGCGCTGATCCCGTCGGCCTTGAGCTGGCCGGCAGCGGCGAGGCAGGCATGCAGGGTCACGCCGGCCCCGATCAGGGTGACCTGGTCGGCGTCGCTGGCGCGCAGCACCTTGGCGCCGCCGACCGGGAAGGCTTCCCCGGCCGCGTACAGGACCGGATAGGCACCGCGCGTCGTGCGCAGGTAGACGATGCCGTCCCGGTCGGCCATGGCCTGCACGAGCGCAGCCGTGCTGGTGGCGTCGCTCGGGTACAGGACAGTCGAGCCCTGGACGGCACGCATCATGGCCAGGTCCTCAAGCGCCATCTGGGACGGGCCATCGGCGCCGATCTCGACGCCCGCGTGCGAGCCGACCAGGCAGATGCTGGCCTGCGAGATCGCGGCCATACGGATGAAGTCGCAGGCGCGGGTCAGGAATGCCGCGAAGGTTGAGGCGAACGGCCGGTAGCCCCGCACGCTGAAGCCGACCGCGGCGGCCACCAGTTGCTGCTCGGCGATGTACATCTCGAAGTACCGCTCGGGATACTTGTTCGCGAACTCGTCGGCGTAGGTCGAGTTGCTCACCTCGCCGTCCATCGCCACCACATCGCGGCGGGCGCCAAGAGCGGCCAGCGCCTGGCCGTAGGCCTTGCGCGTCGCGACCTTGTCCCCGACGGTGTAGCCCGGCAGTTTCACCGCCGCGCTAGCCTTCCCCGCGCGAGCGGCCGCCGGGGCCTGATCCGGCTTCGGACCGCGCACGATGAGGTCCCGCACTCCGCCGAGCTCCGTGATTGCGCGCTCGGCCATCTCCGGTGGGAAAGGCTTGCCGTGCCAGCCCTCCCGGTCCTCGACCTCGGAGAAGCCCCGGCCCTTGATGGTCCGAGCGAGGATGACAGTCGGCTGGTCACCGGTGATCTGGCTCGCCTGGGCCATGGCGCGGTCGATCTCAGCCACGTCGTGGCCGTCGATCATGAAGACGCGGGCGCCGAAAGACGACGCACGGCGCCTGTAGGTCTCTAGATCCCAGGACAGCTCGGTCGGACCCCGCTGCCCGAGCCGGTTGACATCCACTACGGCGATGAGATTGGACAGCTTGTAGTGCGACGCTTTGTCGAGGGCTTCCCAGATCGAGCCTTCGGCCATCTCGCTGTCACCGCACAGGACCCACACCCGGAACGGGGACTCGTCGAGGTACTTGCCGGCCAGCGCGACCCCGACAGCATCCGGCAGTCCCTGGCCGAGCGAGCCGGTCGCCACGTCTACCCAGGGCAGCACCGGGGTCGGATGCCCCTCCAGCCGCGACCCGAAGCGGCGGTAGCCGGTCATGAGCTCATCGTCAGAGACGACCCCGACAGCCTTGAAGACCGAGTAGAGCAACGGCGACGCATGGCCCTTGGAGAAGATCAGGTGATCATTGGCCGGGCTGGCCGGCTCGTCCCAGTCATACCGAAGATGCCGGCCAACGAGGACGGCCAGCAGGTCTGCGGCCGACATGCTCGAAGTCGGGTGACCCGACCCGGCGGACGTACTCGACCGGACGGAATCAACACGTAGCTGCTGGGCGAGCTCACCCGCTAGCTTGAGATCAATGTCCGTCTTGGCGGCAGCTGGGGTAACCACGAGCACCTCCTCGGCTGGCGGTTGCGCGGATCGCAAAACACGCGCATGTACCCAGGCTAGGCCGTCACCACGCACAGGAAGCCGACCAGGCTGTCGGGTAGCACCTCACCAGCCGCGCTATCAATGACGCGGCTCGACTGCAGCCCGTCCAGGGCCGCGAGCCTGAGACCGCCCCGAGCCACCGCTCGCGGCCCGGCAGGCACCGCGGCCCTGGAGGCGGTGATAACCGCCCTGCGGTCACGCGGCGGAGCGTCTTTAGCCCGGCCCTGAGATCCCGGCACCTTCGTCGATCTAGGGTCTTTAGGCCCTTGCCTGCCGGCCTGTTCGGCCCTTCGCGTGTGGGGGCGCTAGGTGCAGAGTCGTCAGCGAGGTGTCGTGCGCCCCGGCGGCAGCTGCGCGGCCGACGGGCTCTACCAGGACCGCCGCAGTCATTACCAGGGGTTCGTCGTGAGCCAGACCGGATAAGGCGGGCGCGGGCATGGTTTCCGCGGGCACAGCATCCCGGCCAGGACCATGACTACGTGCGCGACACGTGCCCGCGCCGTCAGCGCGCCCCAGGCCACGATCCGGCACGACCCCGCGTCTCCCGGCGCAGCCGGCCATAACCCGCCGTCAAGGCGGCGGCCCATCCTGCCGCACAGGCCGGCGGCCCTGGCCGCCAGGATCACGCCGTCAGCTGAGATGGTCACGGCATCGGCTCGCCACGTGGCCGGCCATCGGCACGCCAGCCCACCCGACACGCTCGGCGCATTCGGTAACCCTGACGGCCAGCAACCCGACATCACGGGCACTAACAGGCGTCGGCGATCCGGCGCAGCCAGGCCCCGTGGTCACCGTCCAGATCCGCTGCGTGAGCCGGACTGCTGGTCGGATGGTCGATCAGGGGGGTCCTCCCCTGGCTCGAGGAGCCTGCCGTTCTTCGACAGCTCCGCGTCGGTGCATGCGGAGAGGTTGAAACAGCAGGGCCGTCTCTTCCCGCTCTTCATCTTCGAGATGCTCACGTCAACCCGTCGCCTGCGCGTGTCAGGGTTCTTCGTGGCGTTGACCCAGCGCACCCATTCCCAGCGCGCCATCGGGGTGATCTCGTTCCACAAGTCCTGGATCTCCTGCGGGGCCGTTGCCAGAGCTGTCGCAAGATCCTGTGGCGCGTTCGGCTCAGGCCAGTCCTTGGTCACCTCGATATCGAGCGTCGCAGTGTCACCCGCACTGATGCCGGCAGCGCGTTGCAACTCGTCATCGACTCTCATCCAGTGGCCAGAATTCCCGTCCGGTTCGACCACCGTCTGGAACTCAACGCCATTAATCGTCCCGTGGACGGCCACCTGCCCGCGCGAGGGCAGCTTCTTGCTCGCCGTCTCAGGCAACCGCAACACCGTCGATGTGGCGATCGTGGACAGCGTGGCGTCGAAGCGAATGGTCGCTCCCTCTGTGCGCTGAGTCACCGCCGTCTCTCAGCTTCTCCGTTCCGGAGACGGCACCCCGGCAGCGACACCGTCATCGAGGGCGTCACGGCTGACACTCTACAGCGAGTCCCTGACGCGGGGCCGGGCCGCAATCGGCCGAGGCGGCGGGGCCCACATCGTCGCAGCCGTGCGATGGAGATCGGACAACACCAGAGGGCACTGCCAGGATGCGCCTGCCCTGCCCGCCGACTTACTGACGGGTCTTTCCTGCGCGCCGATGTGGCCGGCAGGTTCACGGCCTGGTGCTGCATGCCGTCTTATTGCCGCTGAGCCTCCCCCACCGCGAAGCTGGCAAGTCGACCTGCATCGCGGCAGGCGGCAGGTGGACCAACGGCCTGCCGCGGCGGGACTTTGGCCCGTTGGCTGATCGCTGGGTGCGGGCTGATGCTCACGGTACTGTCGGCGATTGCCGTTGAGCGCGGGCAATCGGATCATGGCCGTGCGGCTCGGCGGGCAGCTGCGCCGCCGGCGGGTCTTACGCTGGCCGTTCGGATCATCGCCAGGGATTCGTCACTCAAGCCAGAAGCAACCCCGCGGGACCGCGCGCCGCTCGCCGGCACCAGAGTGGCTCCGGGGCCGCTCGTCGCCCGGGCACTCAGGAACGGCCGGGATCCGGATGCCAAACCGTCCGACCAGCTGGCGGCATCCGCATCGCCGGCAACACCGGCAGAAATGGCGATCTGGGCGGCCTTCGTCGTGATCGGCCTTGAGCCGCCGCGGTCGTTTGCTGACCCGCACTGCTAAGCCAGACCGCCCGTTCACCGCTCATCCAGCGACCCCGGCCGATGTCACTGGCGCGTGCGCCGCTGACGTGGACTCTGCTGGGTGCCGATGCAAGGCCGCTGCCCAGGCGCAAGCCATCATCTGTCCCTCCACCGACTGGTACATTCGCGCCAGTAGCTATGGAGAGGTCGTCATATGCCGGGTCCATTGCAGATAATCGCCGTGAGCTTGGGTCCTGGTGTCAGCTTGCAGCGCCAGGTCCTGGCCGAAGTCGATCGGCTACAGGGCCGGGGAGTGCTCCGGCTGCTCGACCTGCTCTTCGTTGCGAAGAACGAGGACGACGCGATCCAGCGCCTGGTCGCCGCCGAAGATGACGACTTCGGCGCACTCCTGTCGGGAATCGTCCCTCTTGACGGTGCTGACCTCCCCGAACCGGCCGCGGATAACGGCTCGCCGGGCTTCGATCTAGCTGATGCGCGGGCACTGGCAGAGTCCCTGCCGCCGGGGACGACGATGGCATTCCTGCTGATCGAGCACAGCTGGGCGCAGCCCCTGTTCGACGCGATCGCCGAGACTGGCGGGGCACTGCTGGGCGAGGGCTTCCTCACCTCTGACGCCGGATTGCTTGTTGGGGCCGAGGTCGCGGCGATGGAGCAGGCGGCTCAGGTGATCGCGGCGGCGCAGGCCGCCGAAGCCAGGGCAACGCTCCGCGCCATGGCGGCAGAATCCGAATCTGCCGAGGCGGTCGCAGTGTCGGAAGCGATCCGCGCCGCCGCCGCTGTCGGCGCCGTCCGGGCGCTGATCAACGCCGGCCTCGTGGAGGAGGCGGCCGCTCAAAAGCCGCCGGTCTCATCGTCGCTGCGGCCGATGAAGTGGCGGCCGAAGCCGTCGCGGACGACGCCGCAGAGGTCCGGGCGGCAGATGAAGTGGCGGCCGAAGCCGTCGCGGAGGACGCTGCCACAATCAGGGCAGCGTCGATCACCCTGGCTGAGGCACGAGTCCTGCGCTACTTGCCCACGCCGCTGACCTTCGCGCTCATCGCCGGCAAGCTGGGGATCTCCCGGTCGGCGGCGAAGGAGCGAGCCGAGCGCGCCTACAAGAAACTGGGAGTTCACAACCGGGCCGAGGCCGTGATCCGGGCTCGGGCGCTCGGGCTCATCGACTGACCCCCGGTGGTTCCCCAGGCGGCCGCAATGGCCCGGTTGCGGGTGGCCATGATGCAGGCCGAGCCGACGAGCACAGAGTGCCGATCGGCTCGACCTGGCAGGACTGATATTGCCGCCGTCGTGTGCGCGGCCATGATCCCGGCTCGGGCCGGATGGGCGAGCTGGACCCGTCCGCGGTGTGCCCGGCTGTTCGCGGGTTGTGGGCACGTTCTGCAGGTATCGACGCGCTATCTCGTGACCAGCGAGAGTTCGTGGGGGCGAGCGCTGGACGGCTCGAAGAGCCGCTGTGCGCGGTGCTCTCCGGCGCGGGTTGGCGGGCGGCGGTCGGGGCGGCTGGCTCGCACCTCGTTCCGGCGGCCCTGCCCCGGGCCAGGCCAGCGAGCCGTCCGCGTGGGCGCCCCGGTTCCCGGCTGGTTCCCGCCCGGCGCCATCGGTTTCCATGACGCAGCTCATTGAGGCGGTGGAGCAGGCCGGTTATGAAGCTGAGCCGGCGCATCCGGGCGCGGGCGCCGGCGGCAGGAGCACGGCGAGCGCGGCTGAAGCAGCCCGGGTCGGCTATCCCGCCGCGCTGGCGCTGGCATCCGCGGCGCTGATAGCAGGGTGCGGCAGCAGCCCGGCCGGCCACGCGACCGCCGGTCCCGCGCCGCAGGCCCCGCCGGCCGGGGCCCCGTTCCTGGCCACCTCCCTCGTCACCCCGGCCGGCACCTGGGCGGTCGCCGTCATGGGCGGCCCGGCCGCCTCGCACAACAACTTCTGGCAACTGTTCATCCGCCCCGCAGGGAACCAGCACTGGAAGCTGGTCACCCCGGCCGGCGTGCCCGACAACGGCGGCCTTGTCCTCGCCCCCGCCGGGTCGTCGCTGATCACTGGGTTCCGGCCCAGCCAGTACCTCACCTACACCCCGCTGGCCGCAACCGGCGACGGCGGCCGGGCATGGTCATCAACCGGCCCGCTGGACGGGGCCGTCGCCGACGTTCCCGACGCGCCGGCCGCCGCACCGGGCACCAGTCGCCTGCTCGCCCTGCTCGCCGGCGGAACCGTCAAGGTGGCCGCACCCGGCTACACCAGCTGGAAAACCCTCACCACCCGGGGCACCCTGGCCGCCACGCCGCCCGGCCGCCGGTGCGGCCTGCGGGCCCTCACCGCCGTCGGCTACACCCCCTCGGGTGCACCGCTGCTCGGCGGGACCTGCACGCGCGCGGGCGCCGCCGGCATCTTCGCGACCACCGGCGGGGCGTGGCAGGCAGCAGGTCCCGCCATCCCGGCGGCGCTGGCCCGCCAGCACATCACCGCGCTGCGGCTCACCACGACCGCGAACCAGATCATGGCGCTGCTACGAGCCGGCACCGGGCCCGCCGCCCGACTGCTCGCCGCCTGGTCCACCGGCAACGGCCGGTGGGTGCTGTCACCGGCCCTGCGGCTCGGCGGCGCGTCCGTGGCCGCGGCCTCCTTCGGGCCCGCCGGGACAGCGGCCGTGATCACCACCGGCGGCCGCGCCGCGATGATCACCAGCGGCAGCTCCTGGCACGCACTGCCCGCCCTCCCGCCCGGCACCGCCACCCTCGTCCCTGGTCCCGGCACCCAGGCCGACGCCCTGGCCGTCCAGCGCGGCACGCTCACGGTCTGGCGGCTTCGGCCCGGCGGCACGACATGGACGAGAACCCAGGTGATCCACGTGCCGATCCAGTACGGGTCCTCAGGCTGAGCCCAGCCCTCAAGCGCCGGGGTAACCTGGCAGCGCAAGGGCAGGTGCTCGGCCGGATGACCTACTCGGGCCGGAGGGCGGCATGTACGGCTCCAGTCAGTCGCGCTCGGCCTGCTCGTGGAACACCTCGCCCACTGCGTCGCCGGCGCCATCGCCGAAGGCGGCGACACCGCCACCGCCAAGGTCCAGGAAGCCTCAGACGCCATCGCCCGCCTGGCACGGTTGCGCATGGTCCTCGCCCGCACCCCAAGCCCTCGGGCCCGAGGCGGCTGCCACCACTCTGGCCGGACGCCCCTACAAGCTGCGGCACGCGGCTCTCTCGCTCTGGCTGAATGCCGGGGCCGCGCCCGCCCAGATCGCCCGGCGGGCCGGGCACTGCACCACCATGCTGGTCGCCGTATACACCCACTGCATCGACGCCCAGGACGTCATCACCAATCGGCAGATCGAACGAGCCCTCCACCCCCGAAACCGAGCACATCACCACATAACAGGCGGTTCCGCTGACCGCCGGTACCGCCCCGATCCTGTCCGGCATAGGTCCGTGCATGGCCCACACTCGCGCGCTCGGGCGGTACATCGCCAACCCATGCGCAGCCGCAGCCAGAACTCCCCGCTACGATGACCGACGATCGTTTCCGCAGCTCAAAGCCCATCAACTGGTCAGCGGTAGCCGTCGAGAGCAAGCTCGCGGACCGGCCGGATCTGGCCCGCGTATGGCCCACAGCAGACAGCAAGCGGTCTGCGGAACCGCTCCTTCTCAGCGATACAGCCGCTGACGCAATCCCGCGTCAGCGGCTCTGACCTGGGGTTTCGTGTGGCAGGTGTTGGGTTCGAACCAACGTAGGCTGAGCCGACGGTTCTACATCCGGTTATCCTGAATTGCCAACAAGCGCATGACCTGCGGTTATTCAGCTGACTGCCCGCTCTGCGCGGCGAGATGCGCATGACGGGCCGTCGGCTGTGCACGCAGATCAGGTTGCTATGCGCGCTCGTGTCGTCCGGTAGCCGATGAGCGGTCAGTCTGATAGGAGTGACACGCCCCGATCACAAGCACAAGCAGACGTCTGGCAGTGCGGCTGGATCGGCCGCTCTCGTCGGCGTGTGACAGCTGGATCTCGGCGAGGAGGAGAGCTGGACGACGCTGGCCTGCGGTCAGCCCGCGGCGTCCTACTGCGACCCCGTGGCCTCGAGCCTTCTGGAGATGGGCTCGAGCAGAGCGATCAGCTGCTCGCGCTCCAGCGGCTCCAGTCCGTCGTAGGGAGCTTCTGCGAGGGCGTCGGTCAGTGACTCGATCCGGGTCTTGGTCGCACGCCCGGCGTCGGTGAAGCGGCCGGAGGCGTCGAGGACGCCGCGGTCGCGCAGGCCGTCCATGACCGCGGCCAGGCGGGCCTCGGGGAGGTGGTGGATCCGGCCGAACGACTCCGCCGGATAGATGCCCATGGCGAGAGCACTGAGCACGTGGGCCTCCGTCCCGCCGATCCGCTCGGAGACCAGGGCAGCGATGTGGCCGTCCCCGCGGTGCTCGCGCAGCATGTTGGCCGCGTGCCAGAGCCGGGCCACGGGCTCCTCGGGCATGGGGAGTGCGCGGAGCCCGGCGTACATGACCCGTCCCTCGGTCGGGGCCCTGGTCGAGGCCCTGGCGAGCAGCTCGGCGGTGCGCGCGAGCCCGGGAGTCCCGGCGAGGTCGCCGAGGATCCGCCGCAGCGCCGCCACGCAGCCCTGCTCACGCGCGGCGTGAGCCGCCTCGGGTGTGGTCGTGTCCCAGACCTTGGGGATGTGGCGGGCCACCTCACCGTCGGCGAAGTTGTAGAAGGCCGCGTGGATCACCTCGGCCGGGGCCCGGCCGAGCGGGGCAGAGCGTCCCGCGAAGTAGCCGTCCCAGTAGTTGCGGAAGCCGAGCGCCGCCATCGAGTCGTTGGGCTCCGGGGAGAAGAAGTTGACCAGCGAGATCGGCTCGGTGAGCTCGTAGAGACGGCGAGCGACTGGCTCGGGATGCTGCATCTGTGTCATCTCCTGTGGTCGTGACGGCGCCCTCGTGGCCGGCCTCTCACCAGTGCTACGAACACATCGACCGCCATACGACAATGTCGCAGCGATGGGCTGGTATCAGTTCAGCCCGCGCTCGTGCTGCCCGGTGGTGCAGTCGAGGACTTGGGCATCTGTACGCCCGAGGGCAGAGATGGGTTTCTCGGCCGCCGGTCCCATCCCTCCCGGAACGCCTGCCGGCATTGCGCGGGTATACGACAACCAGGAGTACCCGGCGACGTACAAGTTCAAGGTCGGGAACGAAGGCTGAAAAACACTCTCATGACCCTATAAGGGCCGGGCCTCTTCCCAGCTCAGCCCGGTAGCAGGACGCTTCGGGTGAGAAGTTCCGAGCTCGGGAAAGGAGACCCGGCAATGTCTGTCTACGTCGGCATCGACGTGCACCGCAAGCGCTCCCAGGTGGCGGTAGTCGCCGAGGACGGCCAGGTGCAGGTCAACAAGAACGTGGTGAACGGCTCCGAGCCGTTCCTGCGGCTGATCGGCGATCTGCCCTCGGGGACGCCGGTGGCGTTCGAGGCCGCTTTCGGCTGGAGCTGGCTGGCCGAGCTGCTGGAGGACTACGGCTTTGATGCGCACCTGGTGCACCCGCTGCGGTGCAAGGCGATCGCCTCGGCACGGCTGAAGAACGACAAGGTCGACGCCGCCATCTTGGCGCAGCTGCTCCGCGCGGACCTGCTCCCGGAAGCGTGGATCGCCCCCGCGAAGGTGCGCCAGCTCCGCGCGCTGGTGCGGCACCGGATCAGCCTGGTCCGGCTGGGCACGCAGCTGCGCAACCGGATCCACGCGGTGGCCGCGGACCACGGCTATGACCGCAGCGCGAGCTACCGGGCCGGGCCGGGCCGCGGCTGGCTGGCCGAGCTCGACCTGCCGGCGACCTCGCGGGAGATCGTCACCGACTGCCTGGCGGTCATCGACGGCCTGGTGCCGGTGATCGAGCGGCTCGACGGCGAGCTGCACCAGCACGCCAAGGCCGACCCGCGGGTCAAGGTGCTCCGGACTCTGCCCGGCGTCGGGGAGTTCACCGCACTGGTGATGCTGGCCGAGATCGGCGATATCACCCGGTTCGGAAGCGCCCGCAAGCTGGCCTCCTGGGCCGGGCTGACCCCGACCGTGCGCAGCTCGGACCTGAAGATCCGGCACGGGCACATCTCCAAGCAGGGCTCGGCCTGGCTGCGGTGGGCGATGAACCAGGCGGCGCAGACCGCCAAGCGGTCCCCGGACTTCGCCGCCAGCTACGCGGCCCTCGCGAAAAAGCGCGGGAAGCACATCGCCACCATCGCGATCGCCCGCAAGCTGCTGACCCGCGCCTGGCACCTGCTCGACCAGATGCAACCCGCCAGTCCCGGTGCCAGCACGCCGCTGCGGCGGCCGTGAGACGGGAGGGTCGCCAAAGCCCCGGGTGCGCTCGCCCTTGCGGCATGAGCCGGCCGCCAGGCCGCGCTCGATCTCATGACTGAGCAGCCCGGTCCCGGACACATGGTCATGGCAGCCGCCCGCACGCTGGCGCGGCACCGGATGGGTGCTTGTGAGACCACTCCGCCAACCTCGCACCGGGAACACGCACGCGGCCCCCGATAATCCAACCGCAACCGAACCCTTCCTCGCCTTCGAGCATCTCCCGCCGCTCGCCGGCGTCGAGCTCGTTCGTCCTCGCCGCTGCGCGGCTGCGGGCGCTCCAGCTTGACCTCGCCCGCGCGGCGAGAAAACCCCCGGCAGCTGCGAGGAAGGATCCAGAAGAACAGTCAGCCCAGCCCGGCAGCGCGTGAAGTCACCGGGCCAGATCCGTACGCCCTCTTGACAGTGGTGGCCCTTATGGGTGCCGCCGGCCGGACGATGACTAGCCTGCAGGTTTCCCGCGCGGCGTGTCAGTGCGCTGCCGTCTGCGGCGTGGTACTCAGCTGAGCTGGCGGCGATGCGCCTGCGCTCCCTGGCTGCCAGGCCGCGCTCGTGCGCCCGCGCCTGGAACTGGTCCGGGCGGTGCAGGCTGGCCGCGGTCCGCCTGGCGTGACCAGGACTGGTAGCTGCGGCGCCTGCCTTGTCGGTGCGGGGCAGGGCAGGCGCTCTCGCAGTGAGTGGTGGCAGCCTGCTGAAGGGGAACGGGGCAGGTCACGCGATCGCGGGCAGCAGCACGGCGGCGATCGCGTCGGCGAGCGGGGTGTTAGGCCGTCCGAGCAGGCGGCGCAAGTCGCGGCTCTCGGTGCACAGCTCGCCGCGGCGCAGCCCTGGTCGGCATCCGCGAGGGTTTCCGCATACGGCTGTGGCACGCCGTTCTCCGCTAGCGCGCGGACGTAGTCCTTCTCGGGCAGGTCGGTGCAGTGCACCTGGGTACCGGACTGGTTTTCCGCTCATGTGGTCCGCACAGTCATCTCCGGGTGTTTGACTGCGCCTGCCCCTAACGGTCAGATTCATCGTCGCCTGAGCGGGCGGGGTACTGATAATCCCGTGTGTCCAGGTTTTCTGGCCCGGAAGCGGATCAGGCTGGCATACCGGTGCAAGCCACCCGGCGTGTGGCTTGCCTGCATGGCTGCTGGCATCTCATTTGCCTAGCCGGTCGGTTGCTGATGGTCATCGGGAGCTGGCCGTTGTTACTGGGCACAGGACGGCGAGTTAGCAAGCACGCGATCTATAGCGATGCTATATCAACGACTTGACTAGCGCTATACAAGACCGCTAGTCTCAGCTCATGACCGTGAGAAGCCGCATCATCGAGACCGCCGCTGGCCTCCTTGCCCAGTCCGCTGACGTGGACGTCTCCACGCGGGCCGTCTGTGATGCAGCTGGTGTTACCGCGCCGACCCTGTACCACCACTTCGGCGACAAGGACGGGCTGCTCGCTGCCGTGGTCGACTTCGGCTGGGCAGCATTCCTGGAGACCAAGCGCGCCGTCGCGGCTGTCGTCCACGACCATGTGGCTGACGACATCCGGGCGGGCTGGGACAACCACCTGGAGTTCGCCTGCGAGAACCCGAGTTTCTACAAGCTAATGTGGTCGCCAGCGGTTGCCGCTAACAGCGGAGCGGTACGCGAGGCGTACCAGATGCTCTACGACCGGCTGGCGCTCGGCGCCGGCCGCGGCCAGCTGCGGATGTCGGCGGAGGCTGCGTCGCGCATTGTCCTGTCCGCGACCACCGGCGCCGCGCTGTCGCTGATTTCGCAGCCTGACCTGTACGGGGACGGAACGTTCGCGACGCAGTTGCGAGAGGCAGTGATCGTATGGATCACCGTGCCCCAAGGCGCCGCGTCCGAGACTCACCAGCCCGAACGCGCGGGAGAACTCACGATCGCGAGCGCGGCGGCAACGCTCAGCAGCAGGCTTGCCGCCGAGGATACGCCGCTCACCAGCCCTGAGATGGCACTTATGCAGCAGTGGCTCACCACGATGGCCGACGCCGCCTCGGCCGCGCCTCCCGCGCCGCCGCCCAGGCCGCAACGTCACGGAAAGGGGAGCCCGCAATGACGGCAGCCCTGGCACCCGAACTCATGAACACTGTCCTGCCTCACTACCTGATGCCGCGCGCAGCTGCCTTGCCGCGTGTGCGGCGCGCGCTTACGCGGAACAATCCGGCTTCGATCCCGGTAGTGGTCGTTTCGACGGCCTGGCCCTGCGTCAGGCCAATTTCCTCCCGGAGCACGCGCCACGAGACGTGGTTGGTCATCACGAACGCGAAGGCAACGGCCTGGCCGATCGGAAGCCGCAGGGTGTCGCTCGCCGGTCGGAAGATCTGCTCCAGGCGATCCCGGCGCCATGCTCGCATCTCCCGCACCTGTGCGCGGATGCCGGGTTCGTCGAATTCGAGCAGCGTGGTGAGCGCCGCACCCTGCTGCTCGTACATGTCGAACAGGACGGCAACGAACTGCCGGAGACGCTCAGCCGGCTCCCCGGTCTCGGGGATTTCGAGCTGGAGCGTATCCCGGAACGCTTGCAACAACTCCGACTGGACCGCGCTCAGGAGGTCCTGGCGCGTGGGGAAGTAGTTGTAGATCGTTCGGGTGGCGGCGTCCGCCCGCTCGGCGACCATGTCCATCGTCAGGCGGTCTGCGCCCACCTCTCCGAGCACCTCGACCGTTGCCTCGATAAGGCGCCGCCGGCGTAGAGCGGCCACCTCGCTGCGGATGTCCATCGAGTACTTGCGCGGCATAGAACCCATATTACATGCAGGCGTGTTGGCAAGGAACTCTTGACATGCAGGCGAGCGCGCAAAGAATACACGCATGCGTGCAAGCAAAAGAATCGGCCTCGGGAGGCTTCCGTGATCGTCATCACCACACCCACCGGCCAGATCGGCAGCCAGGTCCTCGGCAACCTGCTTGACAGCGGTGAAGAGCTGCGGGTCATCGTCCGCAATCCGGCTGAACTCCCGGCCGACGTCCGCAAGGGCCTCGACATCGTCGAGGGCTCGCACGGTGACGCCGCGGTTGTGAACAAGGCATTCTCTGGCGCCGACGCCGTCTTCTGGCTGGTGCCGCCGGATCCGCGAGCCACTTCGGTTGAAGCCGCCTTCGTCGGCTTCACACAACCCGCTGCCGAGGCCTTCAAGAGGCACGGCGTCGTGCGCGTCGTCGCAGTATCCGCGCTCGGCCGAGGCACGCCCTGGGCCGACCGGGCCGGTTATGTCACCGGCTCGCTCGCGATGGACGACCTAATCGCGGTCAGCGGAGTCGCATTCCGGGCGCTCTGCAACCCCTCGTTCATGGACAACACGGTCCGCCAGGCCGCGTCGATCAGGGACCAGGGCATGTTCTTCTCGCCGATCGCAGGCGACCGCAAGCTACCGACGGTCGCCACCCGCGACATCGCCGCCGCGGCAGCGCGCCTGCTCCTCGACGCAAGCTGGAGCGGCGCCGGCGAGGTCCCGCTGCTCGGACCCGAGGATCTGTCCTTCAACGACATGGCCGAGATCATGTCGGACGTGCTCGGGAAGGAGGTCCGCTTCCAGCGGACCGCGTTCGAGGCTTACAAGGCACGGTTCGTCAGCTTCGGCATGTCCGATGCAATGGCTCAGGGGATGACCGACATGGCCTGGGCGAAGAACGAGGGCCTTGACAACGGCGTTCAGCGCACACCCGAGAACTCCACGCCGACCAGCTTCCGCAAGTGGGCCGACGAGGTCCTGAAGCCGGCGGTCATCTCGTAGGCGCCGATTGGCTCGCCATCGCAGAAAGGACAAGTCACATGGCAGGGGCCGCTCCCCCGCAGGACGTCGGGTGCGGCATCAGGCCGGCTGACGGAGCGACGCTCGACAGCGGTCCCGCGAAGGCATGGCGGAAATGCGCCATGCGGCTAGATCCGCAGGATGTCAGTGATCCGCAACGCAGTAGCGACCTGGCCGGGGATAGCTGCCAGTAGCGCCGGCAGGAGTTCCCGGGACAGCCCCACCTCGGAAGGGCTCGCCGGCCGCCGGCCGAGCGCACGCTCGACGTTGAAGGCGGCCCAGTCGAGCCCGGTCATCATCGGCTGGCCCAGGTCGGGCGGGGTTATCTCCGTATCGTCACCGCCGCTTGCCCGGTAGGCCCCGACTACTTCACGGGCAATGCTGAAGTCCTGCCAGCACGCCAGCGACATGGCCACGTCGGCCAGCTCGCGCAGAGGAACCAGCGGCGCGGCAGTGTCCCAGTCGCACAGCACCGGGCCCAGGGCGGCGGAGATGATGTTCTTCTGATCGATGTCGCCGTGCGACATGACTTCGTCGCCGGGCCGTGCACCGCATGACTGGGCAAGCTCGGCGATCAGCGAGACCGATGATGCCGCTGCCGTCATCTGCCTGGCCCATTCAGCGCCACTGCGATGGGCGGCGTCGCTCAGCTCGGGCCACCGTCCGGCGTTCTCGGCATTAAGTACCGGGAACACGCTCCGATCGCATGGCCTGACCCCGAGGCCGTGCAAGGCAGCTAGCACCTGCCCGGCCCACCGCGCGCACTCCGGCGCCACCGCAGCCAGGCTGAACGGCTGGCCGTCCACCCAGCGGTGCACCCGGACCGGCACAGCCGCCGCAGTCCCGTCGCCGCGGCTCACGCGAGCCAGGCAGCCGCCACCGGCCGGATTGGACACTGGCGCCGGCGCGGCCACGCCCGCGCCGATCGCGAGCAGCTCGAAAGACCAGGACTCTGCGAGCCACTCCTCCCAGCGCGCGTCACCCCAGGGATTGCGCATCTCCTTCACGGCGAAGGCCCGCCCGCCAGCCTCAAGGCGAAAGACCCGGTTGGACCATGCGCCACTCACGGCAGTCCAGGCCATCAGCGGCCCTTCCAGCCCGAACGCGGTCATCACCGACTCCGGGTCCGGAGCGTCGTCCCCGTCCATCACCTGCGTCAGTATCCCCGATCCGGCGGCCAGAAGCTCGGCCCGCGGTCAGGCGAACCGGACGTGCCTGAACCCGTGGAACTTCAGCCGCCACCTCGCACAAGTCCACGCGAACAAGTGCGCTTTGTAGAAAGCCGCCGCCGCCCGCCGGGCGGCCGTATGGCAGCACGCGCGAGCCGAGGCCGCAGGCGAGGGCCAGGCCGGCCAGGGTGACGTCGGCGACGGTGACGGCGCGGGCGGGGTCGAGCACCGCCCGGACCCGGATCAGCGGAGCGAACGCGCAGTCCGCGTCGACCGGGACGCAGCACCCGTGCCGCCATGGCCGCTGTGAGCCGGCCCGGGCCACGTAGCCGACCTGCTCGAGACGGCCGGCGATGCGCCGCTCGGCGGCGCCGGCGAGGTAGATCAGCCGGGCGGCCCACCGACATCCACCTCGACCTTCATGGCGCGTCGGTGCAGGACGTCGCCGAGATCATGCGGCAGGCCCGGGTGTACGGAACTGCTGGCGAGCACCCGCCGGCCATCAAGGACGACTGAGCCCTCATGCGTCCAGCCGGGAAGGGGAAGCCCGGCCGAGAAGGGGAAGCCCGGCCGGGCCACGGGCGCTCAGCCCGGAACCTGACAGGAGGTCACGACATGGTGGAGGGTCTGATCATCTTCGCGGTGATCCTGTACGTGGCGTTCCATCTTGGCGCCGGTCACGCCCACAACCGCCACGACCGCGCCCACGGCCGCCGCGGCGTGTCGGTCTACTGGAACAGCGCCATGCGCGGGCCGTGGGGGAGCATCTCAGCTCCCAGCGGCTTCCGCGTCAGGCAAAAGCTCTGAGCCGTCAGGCTCCCGGCCGGGCTTGGTCTCCCGGCCGGGCGCCTTGGGGCGCTTTGGGTTCAGCGCTGGTATGCCTACCGGTTGGGACGGAGCTTCGGCGCGGCGCCAAGGCGCGGGCTGGCGGAGCTGATCCCGGAGGCTGTCTCGGCCATGAGGATAGTGACGTTGCCATGCCCGTTCGCGGTGTTGGCCGATTGCTGGGTGGCGCACAGGCCGACGTGGTACTGGCCAGGCGTGAGATTGCCGACGACACCGGACACGGTCTGGGCGAAGAACGAGTCCGCTGGCGTGGTGAACTCGGGAAAGACGAAACCGACTGGGGTCAGGGCCGACCCGCCGACCGGCTCATAGCAGATCCCGAGGAAGCCGGAGTTCTTTTTACCGTTGGTGGTCGCCAGGTCTATGGTGCCGGTTACCTGAGCCGCCGTCTTGCTGTCGGTGAAGTCTTGCGCCGGTGGCTTCCCGAGGAACTTCCAGG
>WNGK01009513.1_pt1 | contig 17746 bp, 12 predicted proteins | sample 5400601 | NCBI WGS metagenome assembly WNGK01 (sample SAMN13153376, study PRJNA577476) | soil metagenome | isolation source: 60 cm soil or saprolite under Garry oak tree replicate 1 | place: USA:California | collected 2016-06-15
ACCCCAGACACTCCTCATCAGGCAGCCGACCGGGAGATTGAAGCCCGGCGAACAATATTGGCGCTCGTCATAACCATAAGGGGAAAACGGCAGGATGGAGGCCGGATCGGTGTGCTTCAGGACGTGTTCCACAGCGCGATCCACTTCAGCATTTTCCTGGCGGCTCTTCTTGTAATGGAAGGGCCCCCTGTCGCCGAGGCAGGTGAGAACCAATCCATGGCGGACGCGATTGCAAGTTTCCCGATTTTTGGCGAGCCAAGCGATGGCTCCGATCGTGCCGGGAATGAACAAGAAGCGGTAGGAATAGCGAAGATCTCTTCCCGTCAAGAATTCGGCAAGAAAAGTCGCCACACTCAGACCAGAAAGATTGTCATTTGCCAGCGAGGGATGGCAGACATGACAGGAGATCAACACTTCTTCGGTGGACTTGCCCGGCAGGAAGCACTCACCGTAAGTGAGTTGGCCATTCTCGAGTGTCGAATCGATGCAGACTTCATATTCCCCTTCCCGCAGGGAAAGCATCTGATTGTGGGTGAGGCAAAACCCCCAGTTTTCCCTGTAATACGAGGTGCGGTAAGGGATCCAGTCCGGATGCTCGGGGAGCGTGAAGAGATGGGGCTTCAATTCACTCAAAGGCATCTTTGCGTGAATAGGTGCACTGTAATTCAAGACGTGCAGATTGCAGCTCTGGAAATCGACGATGCGATCGCCGTTCGGGTTTTTGATATAGGCATCGCGGATGTTCCACTCTTTGGGAATTGTCCAGTCGAGAACAGGAGTTCCTGTGGGCACGTTGACGATTTGTACTGGAACGCGCCTACCAATCATGGATAAGGTCTGCCGAAGCCCCTCACCGGTGATGCTTCGGCAAATCGGAAAGAATTCACGTGCGAATTGGAGAAGTTCCTCTCCAAGCTTCTCGCGATCCTGCTCTTTCACTTTTTTTCCTGGTGGCATATCAGACGTGAAAATCGGGATAAGTCCGATCGCGTTCCGAAATTACCATCACTCTTTCAGGCCATGCAATGGCGAAAGCTGGATCGTTGTAACGCACACCCCGTGCTGAATCAGCGTTATAGACCTCCGATATCTGATAGAAAACCTCAGATTCTGGTTCCAGGGTCAGAAAGCCGTGGGCACACCCTTTGGGTACGTAAACCATGTTCCGGTTTTCGGCAGTGAGCCACCCAACAATCCACCTCTTGAAAGTAGGCGACTCCGGCCGCAGATCAAGCACCACGTCGTAGATCGCTCCCCGAGTGCATCGCACCAACTTGGATTCCCCGAACGGCGCCGCCTGGTAGTGCATTCCGCGCAGAGTCCCCTTCCGCGTGTTAAACGAAATGTTGCACTGCAATAGATTGGATTCCAAACCTTGGGCCTCGAATTCATTCCGGCACCACGCGCGGGCAAAAAATCCCCGCTTATCCTCGATCGGCTCGATCCCAATCTTGAAGACTCCCGGAATCTGAGTTTCCACAAATTTCATAAGTCTTTGCTGATTGCTAATCCAAAAGTTTGCCCCTTTAAGGGATTAGATCGACTTGCCGCCTGCCAACATTCCACTCCCACACTCGTGGGGTGAAAATCGCCTCGCCGCATCGCCCAGACCGACCTCGGATTCATTCGAGTTACTACGCACGCTTAGAACGGCCAATCGGAATCTCTATTTCTCCCGGCCATTAACGATGCGGCGATGTAATGAGTTTGCGGCATAAGCCGTACCAGAAACAAATTGCATAAGAGGTCCGAAGCTCCGGGCTGCTGGTGCACCGAGAATGTGCAGGCCTGGAACGGAAGTCTCTAATCCTTGTTCCAGGACTGGATAGCCATCGACCTGGCGAATGGATTCGATTAGTTCCGGGGCAAGAAACTCATACTTGGCTATGTCCACTCTATATCCGGTTCCCAGAAGCACATGGTGGATCAGGCGCTCGCTGCCATCATCGAACCGAACTTTTGCCCGATCGCCGGCAACGGTCACCGACGTGACAGAACGTCCGAGGTGGATCGTCACCTTCTCGAGGCGCTTCACAAGCCACCGGGCACCGGCCGGGCGAACAGAGCGTTTCCACAACTTGTTCTGCAGCCACCGCGGAAGCAATCGCACCAAGTCAGGTCGCGCCATAAGTTGACTGATGCCCGCGGGACCAACATCCGTTGGCGCGTAAAGAAGATTCCGGACAACGTTCCCCAGGCGCCAATGAAGGGCGGCTGAAGCCCATCCCTGCAACCAGTTAATGTGATGGGCCCTGCCAAAAACCTCCACCTCGGCACCGCCTTCATGCAACAAAGCGGCGGATTCCAGTGCGCTTTGCCCAGAACCGATCACGAGCACCTGTCTACCCGCAAAACAGGTCAAGTCGCAATGTGTGGAAGCATGCGATGCAAGCGAAGAGGCCAGCCCACCGAACTCCGGCGGACACCAGGCAAAGGATTCAATACCGCAGGCAATTACGACCCGGTGCGAATGAACCGACACGCCATCCGCGAGGGCAATTCGAAAACCGTTGGAGTTTCGCTCGACCCGTACAACCTGCCGCTGGTCGAGATCGGGCAATGCCTGGCGCTGATACCACTGGCCATACTGGACGAATCGCTCGAGGGGCACAGGCTTTGAGAAATGAATTTTGTTTGCGGCTTGAAATGCTTCCAGTCTAAGCGAGTGTTTTGGATCAGCAATGTGCGTCGCCTCCCAGCCGGAACGCAGCAGCATTCCTTTGGGCATATGGCCTTCCCAGAAAGACATGGGTCTTCCGAATACCAGCACGTCCAGACCTTGAATCGTGCGCAAGTGCGTTGCTGCTGACAGACCATAAGGACCTGCACCGATAATCGTAACGTCGCATTTAGTCATTTAGTTTCTCTTCTAACTTTAAAAGTTCATCCAACGTTTGTAAGAAAATGAACCTTTGAATGCACCAAATTTTAAAGTTCATCCCTCCGGCAGTAGGCATCTCGAGTTTGATTCGTTTGGGCGGCAATCGACAGGAATGGATTGAACTAGGCCTCACTCGTGTGCGACGGATGCATTCCCGGGGATTCACAGGATAGACGTAGGTTAAAAGCCACGTTTAGCCACGAGGTACGGCACCATAGCGAGCTCCATGATTCCGGGGACGGGATCGTCAAGGCTGAAGACGGCTTCTTCGTCGTAATCTCGTAGGGATCGCAAGAACGTACCACACTTGATTTCGCCATGGAGGACCCCAACCAATGAAGTGGGCACGTCCGTGAGGAGGCGGATCCAGCTGAGACCAGCCTTGCCTACGCCAGATTGTACTGTTTGGTTCATCTGGTCGGCAAACAAGAGGTAAGGAAAATCCACGCCTACGCTACGTCCGATTGTGTGGTAACCCCAGGTGCGACCGTTCACATCCAACAACCGATATTGCCCGTCACGCGGGTCGTGCTTAAACTCCACTTCGACCAAGCCGTAGTAGTCTATGGCACGTAAGAAACGCTCTGAATATTCCTGCAGTATCGGTAGTTCAATTGTCTCGACATACGTGCTGGAACGGCCAAATTCGAGCGGATGTTGCCTCCGGCGGCAGGCCATTAAATGGGCAACGGATTTGCCTTGCTTAAAAAATGAACAATACGAGTTCTGGCAGGCGCCATCCCCAGGAATCAGATCTTGAATCATGATTTCTTCGACAGGAATGAGCCTCAATGCCCGCTCAAATAGATCACGTAACTGCGCGAGATTGTCAGCTCGCCAAGCCTTCCGCTTAGTTTCGTAAATAAAGTGTTCCTTGATAGCTGGCTTGATAGCGACGGGGAAGTGCCCCTCGATCTGGTCGAGGTCCACGAAACTGCGCGGATACCAAGTCCGCGGCGCGGGTATGCCCAGTTTTTCCGCTAAACTGTAAGTGTTACGCTTATCCCAAAGCCACTTGATCGTTTCCCAGTGAGGTGTCGGCACACGAAAGATCTTCGAGAGTTGCTCACGATGCTGGGAAAGGGCTGCAACTTGCTCATCCCGTGTTGGATATAGCACCCAACCGTTGAGCCCTTGCGCCCTCCCAATTTCAAGGAGCACTTGGACCGCATCTAGCGGGTCCAAAATTGATGGCACTACTTTAGACATCGTTGCATAGCGCGAATAACGGGAAATAGATTTTTCGTCGTCAATCACGCACACTGGAATACCCTGACGACCAAGGCTACGAACAATTCCCAGGCCTTGGTAATCGCCGCCAATCACAACGCCACCCACTCGGTCTCTAAGATGGTGATTGCTTGAGTTCATTTGCTTCTTTCAATAGAGGATTATTGCTTATTGATCGGTACTTACTGAGTGTGGTCCAGAGGAATCTTCCACCTAACAAAGACCACGTAACCCGGCTGATTCCCTCAGTGCACACAGCCGGCAGTGGGATTCGGCTGATGGGGAGGCCCTACCCAACGCGTGACTTCGTTTTCCAGGATGTCCCCCAGAATCTCCAGCCCCGTTTGCCCAGTCAACAGCACTTCCAGAGTCGCGCGATGAAACGTATCAGAAATGTTGATCCGGCCCGAGGTGAACGAAGGAGCATAATTGCGGGCATTTTCTTTGCCCAGACTCGATTGGCCAGCCGAAGGTTGGGACATTCATCCTTAAATGTGCGGCCATTCATCCTTAAATGTGCGGCCATTGCTGTTCTATAAGGACAGGCTCCGAGTACCACCACCTCTCAAGCAGCAATCTTTCCCTGACTCATTCATTCTCCTATCTGTGGAATCACAACTCCAAACTCATCACAGCCTCAACAATTCTGTCCGGCACGGTTAGATTGCTTCCACCTCATGGAATATTAACATGGCCAAACCGTGTCCTTTTGTAGTAGAAAATCCTGTTTCTTAACCGATATGGCGATACGTCAGCTTCCCGATGATCCTCAGCAACCTTGTTGGCATGTATGAAAACACTTTTTTCGCCGTCTTCAATTTCCAGCTGTTGACTGAATCGAAAGAAGAAGTTTCGGGAAATCTCCAATAAACTAAACGCTTGGGTTGAGAGACCCAGTGGTTCTTGAAAGCAAGGAGTCCTACGTTGTCCTCCTCAGTTCGCCCCATGTCGAATTTTGTTGTTCCGTTCGATTTCGCAGCTGTGATGGCTCGCCACAAAAGCCATGGCATGGCCCCGAATCTATTGAATCGTGGGTTGGAACCCCCGTACTTGTAATAGACTGCGTCCTTGAATTGCAATGTCAAAATGGCAGCGATCGGAATCTCATCCTTATATGCCAGACGAATCTCGAGCGCCCTGTCCTGACACTGAATTAGGTTTCGAAACCAGGCATAGGGGATGGGAGGCACGTGGTGTCGGCTCCGGGTATTCTCAAACAAAGTGTAGAACTCCTTCAGCAAGTCATCTGACCTCCCGCATTTCTCAACTAGACCGGCCCTCTCTGCTCGCTTAATTCGGCGCTGAACAGAATCGTAGTCGAGACTCCGAAACACACCATCCAGATCTTGAGACAGATCTAGAACATGCAGAAAGTAAATCGATGACGGTTGAAAGCCTGCGTCACCACACGCTTGGCAAAAACTCACGCTGATGGGACGAACTTCCAGATACTTCCACCCCTGATGTTCGAGGGCAGCTTGCAGGTTATGGAGCAGAAAGTTCGCGTCTTCGGCTGAATCGCAAAGAGGTTCACAATGATCTGAAAAAGGCAACGATACCAAGCGACATCCGGTGAGCCAGCTATTTATGCGACAGAAAATCAGGCCATTCTTCAACTCATCGGTCGGTGGAGAGGTCGTGAAGACCACCGGCTCATAACCGTATGTGAGTCGAAGTGCGTGGAGCCAAGCTACCGTGTGAAACACGGAAGCACTGGGGCATCTTTCCAAGAGCCGCGTCCACCGCACGTCCGTCATTGGCTCGACTTGAGAGAGTCTCATCGAGGTTTCATAGATCTATCTGCCAGCTCGGCTTACTGGCGTTTCAAGGGTTGGGTTACTGTACCACCCATGGATTTTCCCACCTTCGTGGGCCCGTCAACGATTTCGTGTGCAAACTGCGATCCTCATCAACTGCTTGTTCCCTAGTAGTTCTCAATGGTCTCAGGAAAGAGCGCTCGTTCCCCACTAAACAGAGTGCTAACAAAGGTGCAACCACTTGCTCCCGTTATTAATTCTAGGCAGGTGGCGTGACCCCGTTTTTATGTACCAGTGCTTATGAGAGTCGATTGGTGTTTTGATCGATCCCTTTTTTCTGCATCTTCCCGAGAGTGAGTCTCCGGCCAGAGGCCAACAACCAAGATGACACCTAGCACGCGAACGCAGGGAGGGCGATGGCTATAACTTAAGGCGGACTGCCCTGTTTGTTGTCGCTCATTGCTGAAGCGCGTTCGTTTAGCGGGTGTATGATGTGGGTTTTCACAAAGTTTCAGTTAACACTCAAGACGATATGGCAGATGCCCGTACAATCGAGTTCGGCGCTAGTAGATACATAAGTAAAGAACCCTCACCGCGGAGCTGTGTCTGAAGAGAGTACGCCTTGCGTGCACGGAATCGCCAACCTGCCATTGCGATTCCGGACCTGAAAAATCCTTTTGTCCAACGACTTCTCCAGCGACCACTTGATCTTTCTCATCTCTAGCGCAGTGTTCTTGGCTATAGTCCAGCCGAAAGCCCGCCTAATCCACGAGTACTTCCAGGACAAGGAAGGAGGTCGGAGTTCTCCTTCCAGCTCTCGCGCCAGCTGTTCTGCCTGCCTGACAATGTCAGCTCTTTCCGGATAGAAGTGAATAATATTTCGTTGCAAGTACAAGAGACAGGCCTCTCGAGTCCTTGCGCTATCTTCAAGGGACAGGAGATACCGGATATGCAACTGCATGGACCGCCAAAATGCTTCGAACTTGAAGTGCGACTTTCCCAGATAGGCCAGAGAGCCGGAACGAAAGCTGCGATAGTACACTTTTGCACCTGTCACAAATCGCGTGCCACTGCTCTTAAGAAGAACACGGCAGAAATACTCGCCGTCATCGTCGGATAACATGCGCGTGTCCCATGGCCCAGCTGCCTCGCTCAACTCGCGACTAACGATCCACGTGGCGGTCTGCATGTAAAGGTTTTGTCCCATCTTGCGCAGGATCCACTCAACCGGAGACAGGTCTTCCCAAAGACTAGTCCGGACAAAGTGCGCACGCTGCCATTGGTACATGAACTGCCCAAACTCTGAAGAAAGAACAGTTTTCCTGTCTCCGTTCTGACCCAAGACGGCCATCTGCCTGGCAATCTTGTCAGGAGCTAGAAGGTCGTCGGCATCCAGCCACTGAATATAATCTCCGCGACACAGGGAAAATGCTTTATTCCTGGTTGCGGCAGCACCTTGATTCTTATGTGTGACAACACAGACACAGTCCGATTCAAACTGTCGCGCAATCGCAAGCGTCCGATCAGTGGAGCCATCGTCAACGACAATGATCTCCTTCCTTTCCCATGTTTGGGCAATCGCCGACCGCAGCGTATCAGCGATCCATTCCTGCGCGTTGAAAGCGGGAATCAGTATCGAGACCAGAGGCATTGTTTTGGTTGATTTGCGATTAACTCTGACTCCGGCGTAGACAAGACGGCGGCTGGTTTTAACCCGTTCGCAGCCAGGGGCGCCGATCGCTTCTATAACCCTGTCAACCGGTAGAATGTGGGCGCCTGAGCTTACGGCATATCTCACAACTTTCTCAAAGAATTCCGGGGTGCATCCGAATTGTGTAGGGCTATCAGAGATGTCGTGAGTCGCGAAAACTAGCCAGCCGCGCTCTTTTCGATTTCGGTCAATGAGATCCTTAATTACTTGAATATTATTCCGGCTTTTCTCCAAAAAAAAGGCCGATAGTTGATTGAGATCGGTCCGCCCAGTGTTTAGAGTCTGGCCCCCTCCACGACAGCTTAGGAAATAAGGAGCAATCCTCCTCTTTGTCAGTGGCTGAGGCATTTCGATTGGGTACGAGAAACTCATGTACTCGGCATCCGGGAGAATCTCTTTGAGGGCCGCCCGGTTCTTGACGATTGAGTCCTCAAAAGTCCGCGGGTCGGTGTGCCACGAGTCGCAGTGCGCATATGTATGGCATCCCAATTCGTGTCCTTGTTCGAAGAGTGTCCTCAAGTCATCCAAATCAAATATTCGACCGCTAGCTGTTTCCTTGCCTACAAGGCTGAGCGACGCATAAAAGGTTCCTGCTAGACCGAAACGGTTCAGGATGGCACCCCCGGCCAGCAAGGCCGAGCGCGGAAAATCGTCAAACGTAAACGATATTAAAGGCTGATGCGGCTTGATCAAAAACGACTTTCTGAATACTACACTCGCCGCCCTTCTGCGATAATAGCCGGCCAACCTCATCCAAAAATTCCGTTTTCCCATCCGACTCCTCCCGCTACTCCTGGTTACTCGGCCAGTCAACGATCGCTATCCGTCCCACTTCGATTCTTTCTGGCATTCCTCATTCCACTTCGCTCGCGTCACGTTCAGAGGCTCTACTCAGCGCAACGAGTCTCCGGGACATTTGGGTCTAAGCCACCAGTTATTTCAGATTTTTCAACGGGTCCGAAGATGAATCCCATGGACCTCCGTCCGGAAGAAATCAAGCTGCCGGTTAAAGAAGTCCGTCTCCGCTGTGGAGAACAAACGGTCCGGTAGAGCGAGCCTCTTGGTCCTGATGCCTTTTTCATGGTACGAACAACGCCCAACCACACAGAGAACTAGAATAGAGTTTGGTAAAATATTCTCCTGTAGTTTAGGGAACATCTCAAGTTTTTTGAGAATGGGTCTGTCTGATCGATTAGCCGTGGGATTTGATACCGGATTAAATGTCCGAGCGCTCAGCCGCAGCTCGCTGCGCTCTTGTTTCGCTCGTTCCTGGTCTTTCACGGCAACGTCAGGACGGCTCGGACGCCGGTGGCAAGTTCGGCTGTGGAGCTTCGGGCCAATCTGCTGCCGCTGCAACGGAAGGAGACGAATCTGGTGATCTCCTGCGTGAAGCCATCTCCCTCACTAGTCTTGCAACTTGATTGAGAGGCGCCAGACCTCCATGCAGCCAGATGACCACACCTAAGTAAAGGGCGAGGAACAACGCGGAGATCACCACGGTGCGGGCAAGGGCCCATAGCGAACCCGGTGTGGCAATCAAGGATGGAATTATCTGCTCGATCAGGGTGACAACGGCGCCGGCGATTGCGGAGGCGAGCAGGTATCTCCAGGTAACCGATATCACTTTGGAAATTTCAAGCTCAATCGGTCTCCCAGCATACCAGAGGGCTGGCAACGTGATAATCCAGTAAGCGACCACCCAAGCCAGCGCAATACCTTTGGCGCCCCAATGAATTCCCACCAGCAAAGACAGACTCGTTATAGCAACATCAACCAGGCCCCAACGAAACCAGCGATCCGCTCTCCCGATCGAAACGTGTATCCAGATATGAGTGTAGTAGAGCATCATGATCCCGATCCCCGGTCCCAACAGAACAAAGATACGGCCCGACTCTCCCCACTTGGGTCCCAGCAAGAAGAGAATCAAGTCTTTGCCGATTATCGTCAGATCCGCACCGAGCCCCATTCCCACAAACGCCATGACACCCAGTGCACTGAGAAAGTATTTTTTATACTGCTCTAAATCTCGCTGCAACCGACTGAGAGCGGAAACAGCGACGTTTACCAGACCGACCGAGAGTTGGCTCGATGGTAGAACAAACAGGTCATAAGCCTTTTTATAAAACCCCAATGGCGTGGCACCAAGACGCCAACCAACCAGGAAGTTGTCCAGATTATTTGCAAAGTATCCGGTTGTGTAACGCCCGTAACTGTTTATCGCGAACACGACCATCGTACCCGTGCCAGAGGCCCGGCCTGGGAGGCCCGGGAGCCACCGACACGTAGTCCAGGCCAAAATGCCAGTGAAAGCCGGCACTACCAGGGCTCCTGAGACCAGGGCCCAATATCCCCACCCTGCTCGGGCAAGAACGATAGAAACGATGACCGAAGCGAGACGGCCGAGAATGTCTATCACCGAGACAACGTTTCAGTAAGGCCATATGGATCACCGAGAGTCCTGAGATGAAGATCGTCAACGCCAGCAACCGGGTGACTCCGGCCAATCGGGGATCTTTGTAAAGGCTGGTCAGTAGGGATCCCGATCCGGCGAACGCTACTGCTAAGACAAAGCTGGCTCCTACCTCGATCCAAAACAAGTTGCTTGCAAGGGCGTGATCGAGTTCTTCCCTCTGGATAATCGCCTCGGTGAAGCCGTTTAGCCCGAAATTCATTAGAAGCAGGCTAAAAGTGGTCACCATAGTTACTAGGCCGAAATCCCTCGGCGTGAGGAGCCTTGCCAGAACCATGGTGGCAACGACCTGGATAGCTAACCCCAGGCCCCCGGATAGCAATGTGGCCCCGGCGCCGCGAACGGCAAGTTGACGCAGTTTGTTGCCTTCCGCAGTGGGGTGGAATGCGCCCTTTGCATCGAATGGCTTCAAGTGCGCTCCCTGCGGACACTCACCCGTGTCGACGGCAATTTAGCCCCGGATTGAGTCAAAGACTTCATTATTGTTGAATTTTTGAGTGTGCTGGGCACAAATTGTTGGGACCAAGGATCGTACGCGCCAAAGCCAATCAAAATTGAGAATTACAAATCGCTGTTTCGGCTAACCCGTAGCTTTCATGAAAGACGCTACCTACTTGGATCAAATCGGAAATCGTCAAAGACTTGGGCATAAAGGCTGAAACGAATTCTCTATATCCTACCCCTCGCTACACTCAGACGCCTTCGAAGGCAAGCCATGAGGTGCATGCTCGCGAGGGTCCTGGAGGTGGAAGAGAAAAAACTATTTTCTGTTGATTGTAGACTGCCTAGTCAATCATACGAACGAGTCTAAGAAAGTTGCGTGCAAGTAGCGGGGGGAATTCGCTTTGTTCCCGTTCCTGCGATCCTCCGGCCGCGCGATGGGGATGGGAGAAGGATCTCACTGAACGATCGCTGCGAGACTCGTCGGCGGGGAAGGCGCGTTTGACGCCGAACCATTACCATAGCAACTGTTGGCGTTGAACGTCTTTGGCGCCGTGTCTGCGTAGGTTCCTTTCATCACACTTTCAAAACAAACTCGCGCTGGTATCTTATTTGCAAAACCGCCAGAGTTCGTTTGATTTCCGCTGGTTACGTCAGGGCCAGTTGCTGGCCAAGGGATAGCCGCTTGTCCGTTCACTCCCCACCAAGAAGGGGCACTACTGTATAGTAAAGACGCGGGCAGTGTGTGGCTAGAAGGCATCGCATTCGCATACTTGGCTAAACCGGATGGCACCTCAGACGAGTTCCACTGTACGGACTTGTTCACTGCGTCCCAATTGCCCCATCTCATGAGGGTATCAACCGTATGTGGGTCATCGGGGGCAGGGCTATTGTGCTGACAATTACCGCCTAGACCGATCGCCCAGATGCTCTGGTTACAAACCGTAGAATTATTAGAATCGTTAGCAACGGTCTGGTAGTTCGTGTGGTAGCCAGGATACCCCATCACGTTTCCTATCCAGTTGCTGAACCGGTACATGGCGTAATTCGAGCCGGGATATGTCTGAGACGTGGACGTATCGGGAGGACCCTGCTGATAACCCCAAAATCGATTCCGAAAAGTCGTGTTAAAGTTTCCGCCGCCGAAGTAGTTGTCCCATCCTGTTCCTAGAGCGTCATTTCCCTCAACGAGCGCAAAATTAAAACCGCCACCGTGATTGTTAAACCCCGGCTGCAACCAACCACTGGTAGTGATGTTGTGAACGATGTAGTTGTAGCTGTAGACGTTCGCGCAGCTCTGCTCGTTCTCGAACGGAGTGTCTATCGACTGAAAGATGTTGTTTTCATACAGCGTTCCACAAGAAGTGCGGTCGTCCGAGCCGTAGATGTCTGAATAAGAGGTCTGCGCAAAAATGTAGCTGTCTCTGACTGTGTTGTTGAGGCTCCCAAACCCATGAACAAAGAAACGAACCATCGGCGCTGAGACGCTTAAATCAGTATCCATCTGGACGTCTTTTATCCACGATCCTGTGGTAAATAAAGTCGTTATCCCGTAGATGCCTCCAGCGACGTTCTGGATCCGCAAATCTTCTAATCCGGCACCGGTGCGCGAAGGAAGATTCGACCACGAGGCGATTGGGTTGTTCCCTGCGCGATAATTGGGCATGAACAAGCCGGGAGTAATTCCAACCGTGCAAGGGCATGCCCCGGCACTAATGCTCGTAATCTGCACAACCTGAAACTGCTCATAGGCGCTTGCGCCGCTGCCGTGTCCTGACGGCGCGCTGCCTGCCTGTTGCGAGCACTGACCCGCCTGAATGCAAGAAAATACTTCTGGATACGTGTCTTGGGACAGAGACGTGCCGTCTATCATCATGTCGAGGAAAATCATGTCACCCACAGCAGGCTTGTGGGAGCCGCGAGTATTCGCGCCGATAGTGATGCTCGTAGCTCCCCGAGCATATCCCGCTGTCCAACTGGCCAAGTTGTCGGCATCGGATGAACCGGTGCCACCCAAATCCATGCTCGAGCCGCCGTTGAAGCAAACCAGAGTCGTGGCTATCCAGCAAGACCCGCCGCCGTAAAATCTAAGAATCGTTTTGTCAGGGCCTGAACCCCGCAAAACGACTTTGTTTGCTCCCATGACCAGCTTGTCGCTCAAGTAGAACGTCCCAGGCCCGAGAAGTACGTAATGATTTGCCGGGCAGGATGTAATAGCGTTGTTTATCGTGGACGTTGATTGTGGACTTCCTGCCGATCCATAAGGCGCTATGGTCGCGCCGCACTGTGTCCAGCCCCCGGAAGGGATCGGGCCCGCTCCAACCGTTGACCAGTCAATCGCGCGCGAAGGATTGAGAACGCCCGACCACGATTGTGCACCAGCACCCAGGGGCAGACAGAGCAGGATAAGGGCGAATCCAGGCAGACGTACTAATCTCATTACATCTCCTCAGACCGCATTCGGACTACTGGACTCGTTGCGCAGGCTTCGCTTTTTGCGAGCAAGTCGCTCATCTAAGGGATGTTATCCGTAGCCCAACGTGGAGTCTACTGGTCAGAGGTACAACGATCGTACAGGGTGGTACCTACCCACCTCGACCAGCTTCGACTGGGTTAACCCAAAGGCACGCTTGAGTTAACAACTGATCTTGTTGATCTGCCGATGAATGGGGTCGCTCGTGGGCGTTGCAGTGTCGCTGAACCTCCGGAGTTACTTGATTCTTTCGGGGCTACGTTTAATGGCCAATGTTTTCGCCAGTTAATCTATCTGGATCTAACACTGGCGTGCAATTTCGACGCAATAGCAGAGACGGGAACGTTTCGAGGCTCGACATCTCTCTTTTTCGCCCAGAACTCAGGAGGTGCTCATGTCTATTCTTGTGAGTCTAGCGGCAGAAACTTCGAATTTGCCAAGCGGCGACTACGAGGCATTCAAAATCTGTCTCTGTCTAAATTGGATTCCCGCGAGTTCATCCAGCGCCTAGACGTTCCTCGCCAAGCCAGAACCTTTTTCTATCTCGACGCTCACTGGGAAGAGAGCCTGCCGCCGCGAGAAGAGCTGGATTTGATTATTCGAGAATTTAAACAGTTCGTCGTTATGATCGACGATTTTGAAATTCCGAACGATCCTGGTTATGGATTCGACGACTACGGCCCGGGCAAGAGACTGTCTCTCCGGGATTTGAGCTTCATCGTGACAACAGAATTGCATGTTACATTCCTGCGCGGCCTTCGATTCAAGAATCGGGACATAGGCGAGGTGCAATCGTTTTGGCGAGTCGTAGCTTAAGAAGTGAAGTAGACACGGGTCAAAACTTTGATTCCATTGCCAACTGACTCGAATCCCAGCACCTAATGAGTGTTTTCCGGAAACTGACCCACCGCGAAGCTGGCGAGGCCTGCGTTACTCGCTAAGCACTCACGCGTACACGGCCACTGTGCGCCAAAATTTGTGTGTAAATCCAGGAGTAAGTCTTCTCTAAACCGGCACGCAACGTGATGCTTGGCTCCCAGTTCAGGCGCTGTTTAATACAAGTATTGTCGCTGTTTCGGCCGTTTACGCCCTTAGGTGCATTGAGATCGTAACTGCGCTTCAGCGTGATCCCGGCGATGTCTTCCACAATGTAAACCAACTGGTTAATCGAAACCATCTCCGACGAACCGAGATTGATTGGTTCCAGGATGTCCGAATCCATGATCAGGCGTATGCCTTTCAAACAATCATCGATGTACATGAAGCTGCGAGTCTGCTGACCGCTGCCCCAAATGCTGATCTCATGATTGCCGGAGATTTTCGCTTCGATAACCTTGCGGCAAATCGCGGCCGGCGCCTTTTCGCGGCCTCCGTCCCAGGTGCCATGCGGCCCATACACGTTATGGAAACGCGCGACACGCGTGTACAGACCGAAGTCTTCGCGGAAATGACGGCACATCCGCTCACTGAATAGCTTCTCCCAGCCATAGCCGTCCTCGGACATCGCAGGGTATGCGTCTTCTTCGCGGAGCCCCGGATTGTTGACATCCCGCTGCATATCGGCGTTGTAAACACAAGCGGAGGAGGAATAGAAAAACTTCGCGACGCCACACGCTTGCGCTGCCTGTAACATCTGGGTGTTGATCAAAACGGAGAGCATGCACAAAGCTTTATTGTTCTCGATAAATCCCATGCCGCCCATGTTGGCGGCTAGGTTGAAAACCTGAGAGGCGCCTTCGGTAGCCCGAAAGCAGTTGTCCTTAAGATTCAAGTCGGCGACGATGTTCTCGACGTCCTCGAAGCATTGATACCATTCCTCGAATGGCTTGATATCCACGGCCCGAATCCGCTTGTGCCCCAGGCGGCACAGATCCGACACAAGATGACCGCCGATGAATCCACCGGCGCCGGTGACAGTGATAAGTTCGTCCTTCGAAGACAGTTTTTGGCTCAACATAGTTCAAATTCCTCCAGTTTGAAATTCCTCAGTCGAAAATATACTGGGCTGTGTGCTTCCGGACCGCTCGCCTGTCCCTTCGGGAGTTACATTCAGCGATCCCGTGGCTCGAGACCCAGGTCCAGCCTTAGAGAACAGGCTCCCTTACAACATTTCCGTCTTTATCTTTACACTCAACTTGCCGCGTTGTCTCGTTCGCCTTGTATTGTCCCTGGGTGGCCATGACTTGGCCAACGAGGGCATTCAGAGACTTTGCTACCGCTGGCGATCCATACATTTCCTGGGCCGCGTCCATTGCGGTCCGTTCAAATCTACGCTCGTTGACAACCAGTTGCAGGGTTTTAGCAATCGTCTCGGGGGAGTTCTCAGGTATATAGTTAATTCCGGTTTCAAGCTGGCTCTCCAGTTTGCCCATGGGTGTGGAAATGACGTTTGCGCCGGCACCTAGGTACTCGATGATCTTGAACGCGAACAGATTGCCTTGTGTACGGCTCACCGCGTGTGGATTTATGCATATCCTCGCGGACGAAAGGAGATCCACCAGGGTTTGGCGGCTCACCAAACCGTGAAAACGAATCCCCTCGAGATTTTGGGCCCGGTTCCGCAGTTCTTCTGTTAATTCGCCGTGACCTGTGATGTGGAGTTCCCAATCTGGAATCCTCTTCAAACGCCACGCTTCTATCAATTCCGCCACACCATTTGTCGAATCGTGGGTCCCCGCAAACAGGATCCAGTTTTTTTTGGATTCCCGTGATCGAAGCCCAGCGGCGACCAAGTCGTCACCCACCGCACCTCGGAGCAGGAGTTTTGGAGTCTCGTCCGGAAACTGGGAGAGCAGATACGGAGAGACACCGATGCCTCCCGATACCGCTTTGAGAAGCTTCCTGCATGACTCGGCTCGATAGTTTGAGAGGAGGCCGCCCCGCATAACCTCTCCGGTCCGGCTAACAAACGCATCGTCTTCGTAAGCCAGAATTACGGGGAGCTGGCAGCGCTGCATCGCGTAATTCGCGCATTTAACGTGAGAGCTCTTCATATTCCATATGATCACCAGGTCATACGGCGAGACTTGATGTCGCGTTTTGAACAGCCTCAGCAGTTGGCTGTCAGACCATGCCCCGTTCAGCCAACGGACTGCCAAGGCAGAGGAGTAATGGATTGGGATACGCGGATGAAAAGGCTCCGCTTCAGAGAATTCCGGATACAAGCGGAACTCATGATCAATGACCTCGCCTGACGATAGAATCTCCACGCTCGCTCCATTGCCGTGAAGTGCGGAGGCAACCAGTTCGATCTTGAGCTGGCGGGACATGCTCTTGTTGCGTAGAGTCGGGCGGCTCTTCACCAATGACGGGCCCTGATAGAGGCCAAGGAGAGCTATTCGCATATTAAGCTCCAAGACAAATCAGCTTCGACAAAACCACTGTGTTACGCCAGGCGGACGAACCGGAAGTTGCTCCAAAGTTCAAACGAGCTTCAAGATTCGGAAGGACTGCCAAGGAATGGCGTGCCGCGATCCTGCTCACGAAAACTTCTTCGGCGCGAGTTTCGACATTCTATTTTCCCGATTCTGGCGCATGGAGACACGTACTCTGGCCGCCGGCTTGGCGACCAGTTCAGCGTCAATGCGTCGAGGACCGAGCTCCGAAGCTTTTTGGGTAGAGATTTCCGGACTCACGGCAATCGACAAGAGAAACGTAATCCAGACGGGATGCATCATCTTAAAGCCACCCTCACTAAAATTGTAGGCAACTGCGACTATGAAGAACGCCAAGCGGAGGTTACCCGCTTGTACCCCGCCGAGTACTGCGGTGAAAATGTCGCGATACCCGGTGACGAGGATGATGGCCAGCAGAACCAGTCCCACCCAGCCCAAATTCAGATATATTTCGATATAACCGTTGTGCGCCTGGTTTACTCCTTGTCCGATTAGGTTCTCTACTCCCTGGAGCCGCTGCCCGAGCCAGAAACTTTCATAACCTGCCCCCAATAGAGGGTTAGACCCCATTCCGAGGGCGGCTTGCCAGATCGCCGTCCGGCCGGTAAAGCTAGTGTCCCTTCCCAAAGTTCCAACCAGGCTGCTTCCGATACCGAGAAACATTGCAGATAAGGGAACAATCACAGCCGTAGCGATCAGAAGACGAAGGACTGTGGGCTTTCGAGCCACTGGGAAAAGTTGCGTCGACAACATCACGCCACCCGCGAGGAAGAAGCAAGCAAAGGCCGTAGCGGAATTAGCTTGCCAGAGAAGGTACAACGTCATCAAGATGAGGGACCCCTGGGCGAACAAGGGCCCCTTTTTGCGGGCGTCGCCCTCGTCCTTGCGGAGTTGCAAAAAGCGAAATATGGCTGCGAGTCCAAAAACCAGGCAGATCATCCCTAGGGCGTTTTTGTCGGTCCCGACACCAGTCCACGACGATCTGCCGCCGCGACTGTATGCGCGGCCGAGCTCAGGAAAATACCTGATGAACAAAATAGAAACGGGCACGACCACAAAACCAATGCGTGCAAAAAGCCGTCTGATCGCGGCGAGCCAGTCAGGATCGGACAACACGATCAGGACCATCGCAACATCGCCCAACGCTCTGAACCAGCGCTTGAATGACACATCCGGGAAATCAGACCAAATGATGCTTATCCCACAATAGAGAAAATACATCAGAATCGGTATGTTGGATCGCAAGAGCGCCCCCACTCGACGTCCCCTGCTGATCAGCACGATCAGGCCGAGCGCAAGAATTATCGATAAGAAGGCTCGATCCAGTGGGTTTCCCTCAAGATACCGATCGGATTGACCTCCAGGGTCATAATGTAGCCATTCCCCTA